>Ga0207870_100045_pt1 | contig 158662 bp, 125 predicted proteins | sample CeladaPassage60B_FD_187477 | JGI IMG/M metagenome (GOLD analysis project Ga0207870, IMG submission 187477) | Cellulose-adapted microbial communities from the Joint BioEnergy Institute, USA - Passage3 60B (SPAdes) (version 2) | ecosystem: Engineered > Bioreactor > Continuous culture >... | reverse complement strand
CTACCATTATACCACGAAAACGGGTGTAATCGTGAGAACGGAAAAGAAAACATCGTATTTTCCAAAGTATTTCGCAAAAATTGATTATCTGTCGCACGATCGTTGTGCACAGTTAATCGACAGCTTCCGTGGTGCCGTTAATTGACCGTTCGGGCGTGGCAGCGTGCCCAATAACGGCACGCCGTGCCGTTACAGACGGGGCCTGGCCGCAAGCCAGCCCCTGAACTCACGCAATCGGATTCGTCAGCGCGCCGAGCCGCTCGATTTCCACCGTCACCGTATCGCCCGCCCGCAGGTACGGCTTGCCGGGCATGCCCATCGCCACGCCGGCGGGCGTCCCCGTCAGGATGATGTCGCCCGGCTCGAGCGTGAAATGCCGCGAGATATACGCGATCAGCTCGGCGCAGCCGAAGATCATGTCGCCCGTATTGGACTGCTGGCGCACCTCGCCGTTCACGATCGAGCGGATCGCGAGCCGCTGCGGGTCGCCGACCTCGTCCGCGGTGACGAGATACGGTCCGAGCGGGCAGAAGCCGTCGCCGGTCTTGCCGAGCAGCCACTGGGATGTGCGGTTCTGCAGATCGCGCGCTGAAATGTCGTTGGCGCAGCAGTAGCCGAAAACATGATCCAGCGCTTCCGCCTCCGATACCCCGCTTGTCCGCTTCCCGATCACGACGCACAGTTCGGCTTCGTAATCGAGCTGATCCGTCAGATGCGTTCCGCGAACCGGCTGCAGATGGGCATTCAGTGCGTTGGCGTACTTGCTGAACAGCACGGGCGTCTCCGGCGGCGTCTTGCCTGTCTCTTCGGCGTGCGCGCGGTAATTGAGCCCGACGCAGATGATTTTGCCCGGCGCGGGCACGCACGGCCCCCACGACACCTGATCCTCCGGCACGAGGTACGGTGCTCCGGCCGTCGCGGGGCATTCTTCAAGCAGCCGACCGAGCGCGGCAATGCCGGCCTCACCCGTGCGGATCGCGGCCATCGGATCGATCGGCACGCCGTCCCGGCTGCCGCCCGTCGCTTCAAGCGCGCGCTCAATATCGATGATTCCGCCCTCGACTTTCACCCCGAGACGGGGCGTCCCGTCCCGCATCAATGTCGCCAGTTTCAACAGCCATCCTCTCCTTTCGGATGCATACGACTGCGCGATGCCGAAGGAACCTGCAGCCGCTATGTTCCCGTCCTCATCGTAACCGAAAAACCGGCTTCTGCGCGACCGTCCCGACTTCACGCCTCCCCGTGCGGCGGGAAGGCGAGCGCATCGTAATCGGAAACGACTTCGTCTGCTCCCGGCAGGCCGCCGGGCGCGCCGATCCCGATGGTCAGGCTGACGCCCGCCGCCTTGCCCATCTGCATGTCGCCGGCGGTATCGCCGATCAGCGCGGTCCGCGACGGCTCGATGCCGAGCGAGGCACAGGCCAGGCGCGCCATCTCGGGATCGGGTTTGCCGCGGCTTACCCGGTCGTTGCCGATGATGTCGGCGAAATGATGGTCAATCCCCAGCCAATGCAAATGTTTCCGGGCTTCCTTCGTATCATCCGCGGTTACGACGGCCAGCGGCAATCCGCGCTGCGCGCATTGTTCCAGGAAACGGTGCAGGCCGGGCAGCGCCCGGGCCGGCCGCATCCGGTCCAGTTCCGCTGCAGCCTGGATGCGGCAGCTGCGGACCAGTTCCAGCGCTTCATTCCACGGCAGCCCGCAACGATACGCCTTGCCCGCCAGAATGGCCGTCACATCATCGATCGACCCCATCGCGAAAGGGCCTTTGCGGTCATAGCCGATCATCGGGCCGTCCGCCGCATGGAAAGTGCCCAGCAGTTCGGTCCACTCGTTCATCCGCCACTCGATTCCCCGGGCGGCAAGACCGGCGCGCAGCCGTTCGTACAGACAATCCGCCCAGGCTCCCCATAACCCGAGGAAATCAAGCAGCGTGCCGTCCTTGTCGAAAAGGATGCCGTCGATCTCATAGGCTCGGCCGTTTACCAGCAGCATCGTCATACAGCCTTCCCCTCCGACACGCCGGAGAGCAGTTCCCCCCAGTACGTCATGTCGACCGAAACCTCCATCAGCACAAGTGCCATTTTCCACTTCAACATGAACATTGCCGATTCCTCCGTATTCCGGAACAGAATTGAAGACGATGAAAAGGAAATTTCCCCTTCGCGTTGAATGTTTTGTAGAAACTTCCCCAAGGAGTCGATGCCGGTGAGCGAGAAGAAAATTCTGCTGTCCGAACGCGAGATTCCGACGCATTGGTACAACGTCATGGCGGACATGCCCAACCTGCCGCAGCCGCCGCTGAACCCGGCGACCGGGAAACCGGCCGGTCCCGAAGATCTGGCGGCGATCTTCCCGATGGAGCTGATCAAGCAGGAAGTATCGACGGAACGGTGGATCGAAATTCCGGAGCCGGTGCGGGAGCTGTACAAGATCTGGCGTCCGGCGCCGCTGTACCGCGCCCTGCAGCTGGAGAAGGAGCTGGATACGCCGGCGCATATTTACTATAAGTACGAAGGCGTCTCTCCGGCCGGCAGCCACAAGCTCAACACGGCGATTCCCCAAGCCTACTACAACAAAGAAGCGGGCATCAAGCGGCTGACGACGGAGACCGGCGCCGGCCAATGGGGCTCGTCCATCAGCATGGCCTGCCAGTTCTTCGGGCTGGAATGCATGGTCTACATGGTGAAGGTCAGCTACAACCAGAAGCCGTACCGCCGCATCCTGATGAACACGTTCGGTGCCCGAGTCGTCGCAAGCCCGTCGGAACTGACGGAAGCAGGGCGTGCTGTGCTTGCAGAAGATCCGGATTCGAACGGTTCGCTCGGCATCGCGATCAGCGAGGCGGTGGAAGATGCGGCGAAGCGCAGCGACACGAACTATTCGCTCGGCAGCGTGCTGAATCACGTCTGCCTGCATCAGACGGTCATCGGCCAGGAAGCGAAGCTGCAGCTTGAGAAAGTCGGGGAGTATCCCGACGTGGTGTTCGCGAGCTGCGGCGGCGGTTCGAATTTCGCCGGGCTGGCGTTCCCGTTCCTGAGGGACAAGCTGACGGAGAACCGGAAGGTTCGCCTTGTGGCCGTCGAGCCGTCGGCCTGTCCGACGCTGACGCGCGGCGCGTTCGCGTATGACTTCGGCGATGTGGCGAAGATGACGCCGCTTCTCATGATGTATACACTCGGCCACGAGTTCATGCCGCCGGGCATCCATGCCGGCGGGCTGCGCTACCACGGCGACTCGCCGCTCGTCAGCCAGCTCTACCATGACGGGCTGATCGAGGCCGTCGCGTACGACCAGACCCGCGTCTTCGAGGCGGCCGTGCAGTTCGCCCGGACCGAGGGCATCGTGCCGGCGCCGGAGTCGGCGCATGCGGTGCGTGCGGCGATCGACGAAGCGCTGCGGGCGAAGGAAGCCGGCGAGAAGAAGGTCATCCTGATCGGCCTGTCGGGCCACGGTCATTTCGACATGTCGGCTTATGAGACGTATCTGTCCGGCGCCCTGCAGGATACGCCGTATTCGGAAGAAGCGCTGCGGGAGAGCCTGAGCCGGCTGCCGCAAGTATGATGGTTCGCGAATGGTTTGAAAGCGATGAATGCAGGATCGCCGTGACGCTTTGAAGGGAGGCGGTCAATCCGGAAATAATCGAACTGCCGAAAACCTCGGGATTTTTCCGGGCGAAACGCCGGATGGAAGAACGGATCGGCACGTCGCTCGATCTGATCACGGCCGGCGATCCGGAAGCGATCGCCATCATGGAAGCGAACATGCTCAAGGAAACGTTGGAATGGCGTAGAAAATTGAAGTTGGATGAGACGGCTGAAAAATGATTGGGTCATGTCCCTGCCTATTTGGCGGGGTTTCTTCTTGCGCAATTGTTCGCTTTCCCAACATTCCGCGGCTTGCCAACCGCCCGTGTTCTTGTTTACAGTTGGGAATAGAACGTTTCATGGCGAAGGGAGTCGGAAAATGGATCTGCCGCTGTCCGGCCGCTTGACGCGCAACATCCCCGAACTCAAGTATGTCAACGCGGACAACGTCGCCCGTTACCGCGTGATCATGCGATTTTTCTACGAGGAATACAAGCGTCTGCGCTACTGGATGAAGCCCGAGGACGTGTACAACGGGGTCATGCGGTGGGGCGCGCTGCCCGATTACACGCTGGAGCAGTGCATGGCCGATCTCGCGCAGCTCGAGGAGTGGGGCAACCTCGCTTCCCGGCACGACGCGGGGCGCGCCACAACGCTTGAAGAGTACATGCGCAAGAAGCTGCAATATCTGCTCACGCCGTATTCAATCGAGATCGAGCGGCTGCTGGAATCGCTCGAGAAAGTGACGGGATACGGCGGCTCGCTGGAGCCGACGCTGTTCGACTCGATTGCGGAGAAACTTTTCGCCATCCGGCGGATGGACTGGGACAAGGAGCCGGGAGCCGCGCTTGAACTGTGGACGTCGCTCCATGACGCGTTCAAGCGACTGCACGAGAACGCGGCCGACTACATCGCGAGCATGCAGACGGCCAAGGCCGAGGAAATGATGGTAACCGAATCGTTCCTCGTCTACAAGGACCGGCTCACCCATTACCTGCAGAATTTCGTTCAGGCGCTGCAGCGGAGCGCCTACAAGATCGAAGGCAATCTCGAGCAGATATCGGCCAATCTGCGCGACATGTTCCTGGAGCGTGTCGCCGACGAAGAACTGGACAGGCCCCGGCTTGAGGACGTGCCGGACAAGGCGTCGATGGTCGGCGAGTTGCGGCAGGGCTGGAGCAATCTGGACCGATGGTTCCGCGGAGACGGGCGCGCCCCGTCCGAGCTGGCGCTGCTCGAGCGGGCGACGAAGGACACGATCGCGCGCGTCGTGCGCAGCGTCATCCGCCTGCAAGAAAGAAAACGCTCCGGCGTCAGCCGCAAGAAGGAACTGGAACATCTCGCCGGCTGGTTCGCGCGGATGGAGCGGCTGGAGGACGCGCACAGGCTGGCCGGGCTCGTGTTCGGCTTGTTTCGGACACGCCATCTGCAAGGTGAAGATTTGCGGTTGACCGACCGGGCCGACCAGTCGATGTGGGACGAGGAGCCGACGGTACGCGCCTTGCGCTCCCGCAGCCGGAAGCGCATCGGGCGGCAGGAGACGGAGCCGGTGCCCGAGCATGCCGAACGGAAGCGGCGCGAGCGGGAGGCGTACCGGCGGCGCCAGGCGGAGGAATGGGCGGTCATGCAGGATCTGCTGCGGCGTGGAAAGCTCGTCGTATCCGAACTCGGCGTCGTGCCGTCCGCCGTGCGCTTGCGGCTGTTGCACTGGATCGGAAGATGCAACGCGTCGCCTCGGCATTCGTTCATGACGCCGGAAGGCGTCGTCATCGCCATGACGAATCCCCGGACGGCGCGGCGGACCATCCTCCGATCGGAAGACGGCGACCTGGAGCTGCCGGATTACGAGTTCGTCTTCGCGATGGAAGACGCGGCCCGGATGGCGGCCGCGGCGGCGGAAGGAGGACGGGGCGAATGAGCGGCGGCAACGCGGGCATGAGCGCGATCGCGCGGGCGAAGCGGGCGGCCCGCACGGAGGCGGCTTCGGCGCAGGCGCTGGAGCGCAAGCGGGAATGCGTCCACGCGCTGCTGAACCGGCCATGGATCCTGAAGGAAGACGATCCGGATCTCTACTTCGCGATCCGGGATGACTACGAGGAGCTGCGGGACTGGTTCATGGATCAGGCGGGTCTTCCCCTCATCGTCACGCGCAGTCTCGCCAAGCTGGAAAAGACGCCGGCCATACCGCACCCGTGGATGGGGTTCGAGGAGTTCCGCGAGGTCAGCGACTACGTTTTTTTCACCTATGTGCTGTGGTATCTGGAAGACAAGACCGAGATGGACCAGTTTCTTCTGTCGGAGCTGGTGGAAGAAGTGCGCGAACAGATGAACGCGGCGGGCCTGGAAGCGGACTGGAAGATCTATCATCACCGGATGTCGATGGCCCGGGCGCTGCGCAAGCTGACGTCGCTCGGCGTGCTGATCGCGGTCGACGGGGACGAAAGCGGCTGGGTGCAGAGCGAGGAACGGAACGCGCTCTACGAATGTTCGTCCCATGCCCGCTATGTGCTCCGCCGGTTCCCGCAGGATCTGACGATGTACGTCCGGATGGAGGAACTGACGGATCCGATCCGATACGCGGACACGCCGGACGGCGAGAACATGCGCCGGCGCCATCGCGTCTACCGGCGGTTCTTGATGGAGCCGGCCGTGCTTGACCGGGATTGGGAAGCGGATTTGCTGCCCTATGTGCTGACGCAGCGCAGGTCGATCATGGACCATCTGCAGCGGATGCTCGGATGGGAAGGCCGAAGATACCGCGAGGGACTTCTGTTCTTCCATCCCGAACTGACGAGCGAGGCGGAGCTGTTCCCGACGCTGGCCGGTGTGTCGGATCTCGTCCTGCTGCTGGCCGGCGAGCTGCGCCGCCGTCTCGGCATGGAAGACGGCGGCTTGCGGCCGGAACCGGACGGAACGATCCTGCTCGAACGGTCGGAGCTGGAAGGGATGCTTCTGCGCCTGCAGGAACAGCATCAGACTTATTGGAGCAAGGAATACCGCGGAATGTCCTCGGCCCAGCTGGCGGAGGAATGCACCCGCCACATGGCGGAGTGGCGGCTGGGCGAGTGGGAGGACGGGCACCGCTTCAGAATCTTTCCTGTGCTGTCGCGCTGGAGCGGGGAATACGGCATCGCGGGCACGGATGACGAACCATAGAACGGATGCGGAGAATAAAGAAAGACCGGAGGAGGCGACGGAATGACGGTCTATACGGGGAACGCGGACGGCAGATGGCGGATGGGGCGCGTCGGCATCCTCAATTTTTGGCATTACGATGAAGAAGTGTTCGAACTGGAGGATGGACGGCTCATTCTGCGTGGGGCGAACGGATCGGGCAAGTCGGTGACGATGCAAAGTTTTCTCCCGCTCGTCCTCGACGGCGACAAGCGTCCGCACCGCCTCGATCCGTTCGGTTCGCGCGACCGGCGCATCGAGTATTATCTGCTCGGCGAGCCGGACAGCGGCAAGACGGACGTCACGGGCTATTTGTGGATGGAATTCGTCCATCCCGCGAGGGGGCTGACGAAGACGATCGGCATCGGTCTTCGCGCGCGGCGGGGAGCGGCCCAGGTGCAGTTCTGGGGATTTCTGCTCGACGACGGGCGGAGGATCGGGATCGATTTCTGGCTGTACGATCGGAATCACTGGCTCGAACACCATACCCGGATTCCGCTCGGCCGGCAGGAGCTGGAGAAGGCGATCGGCGCCGGTGGCCAGGTGGTGCACGATCAGGCGTCCTATCGCGATCTGGTGAATCGGCAGTTGTTCGGTTTCGCGGACGCGGAGAGCTATCAGGATCTTCTGCATCTGATGATCCAGCTGCGCAGCCCGAAGCTGTCGAAGGAATTCAAGCCGTCGGCGATCTATGACATTCTGCACAGCGCGCTCCCGCCGCTGCAGGAGGATGAGCTCAGGCCGCTCTCCGAAGTGCTGGAGGACATGGATCAGATAGCCGACCGGCTGGACGAGCTGCGTCTCCATATGCGGGAACTCGGCAGGCTGCAGGAGACGTACGAGCGCTACAACCGGCGGACGCTGTACGACGAATCGGCGCGGTTGCTGGAGGCGAGCGCGGAACATCGCGGGCAGGAGACGCGGCTTCGCGAGAGCGAGGCGAACCTGAAGCAGGCGGAAGAGGACAAACGGGCCGCGATGGCGGACATTTCGCGTCTGGAAGCGGCGATCGGGCAGGCCGAGAGCGAGCTGGACGTGCTGGAGAACCACGAGGCGATCGGCAAGCAGCGGGAGCTGGAAGCGGCGGCGGCCGCGCTCGCGGATGCGGAGAAACATCTGGAACTGGCGCATGAACGATTGCGCAGGAACCGCGACCGTCTTCTGGCGGTCGAACGCGACCTTGAGGAAGCCGAACTGCATCGCGGCCGGTTGCGCGCGGAACAACAGGAGTTGTTGAAAGAGCTCGAATCGATCGCGCAAGAGATCGAATTCGCCGATCACGCGGTTCATCATCGGCTGTGGGAGCTCGGCGAACCCGCGGATGATGTGTGGAGGGAACCTTGGCGGCGCGATCTGAAGCGGCACAGGGAACGGTTGGAAATGGCGCTTGCGAAGGCGCGCGAGGAGCAGGCCGCCGCCCGGGCGGTGCGGGAGTTGGAAGCGGACCTGGGCGAAGCGCGCAAGGGAAGGGACGAACGGGAGCGGGAGCGCAATGAATGCGCGCGGGCGCTTGAAGAAGGCAAGGACGCGCTGCGCGAAACAATCGTCATGTGGCGCGATGCGCTCGTCGAATTGCCGTTCGGCGAGGATCGGGTCCGCGAGACGTTCGAGGCGGTGTCGGCGTTCGGCGTGAACACCCGGTCCGCCGAAGCGATCCGCGCGCCGATGCGGGAAGCGCTGGCCGCAAGACGGGAACAACTGGCCGCCGAGCGGCTGCGGCTGGAGCATGAACGGCGGATGCTGGAGTTGGAGCGGGAGCGGCTCGCGGAGGAGAAGCGGACATGGGAAGCGGAGCGCGAGCCCGAGCCGCCCCGGGGCGATGCGCGCGCGCGCCGGCGCGAGCGCTGCGCGCCCGGAAGCGGTGCGCCGCTGTACGCCGCTTGCGATTTCCGCGCGGATGTGGACGATGCGCGGCGGGCGCGGATCGAGGAAGCGCTGGAGCGCGCGGGGCTGCTGGACGCCTGGATTTCGCCGGACGGACGGATCGGCGCGGCGGGCGACGATGAAGAGGAGGCCTGGATTGTTCCGCAGCCGATCGAGTTCGGTTACACGCTGGCCGATGTGCTCGTTCCGTCGCCCCCGGCGGAATCCGGACTCTCAAATGAGACGATTGACGCGGTATTGCGGACGGTGCTGTGGGTCGATGACGGAGGGGCGTACGGACTTGACGCGCAGGGGGCCGCCCTGTCGGGCGCCGGAGCCTGGCGGATCGGTCCGCTCGCCGGCCAGACGGCCGGCAAGGCGCGCGCCGAGTATATCGGCAAGGAGACGCGGCGCCGGACTCGGCTGCTGGAGATCGCGCGCCTGCAGCGGGAACTGGAGGCGCTGGCCGAACGGATCGCCGATCTCGACCGCGGGCTGGCCGACCTGTCCGCCAGAGAGCGGCAGGCGATTGAGGAGAGCGGCGGTTTCCCGGACACGGCCAATCTTGAGCAGCGGCTGCAGGACCTGAACGATGCGGCTTCCAGGTTGGAGGCCGCACTCGGTCAGGAGCATCGCGCGCTCGAGCGGTTCAAGGCGAAGTCGGCCGAATGGCGCGAACTGCAGCGGGAGTTGACCGAACTGACACAATCCTGGTCGCGGCTGAAGCGGGAACGGGACCTCGAAGAGGCGCTGGCCGCGGCGAGGGACTATGAGGCGGCGCTCTCGGACCTGCATTCCGCCTGGCGGCGGCAGGCCGATCTGGAGCGGCGGACAGACGACTTGCGTCATGCGCGGCAAGCCGCGGAAGACGCGATCGGACAGGACGAACAGCTGACGGATGAACTGGAGGATCGCCGCCGCGTGCTGCGCGCCCAGGTGGACGCATTGCGCAGGCTGATGGACGATCTCGGGCTGGCCGATATTTCCCGCCGCATCGAGACGTTGAAGCGGGAGCGGGAGCGGCTGCTGCTGGAACGGAAGGCGGCGTCCGCGAGGCTGGCGGATGCCACCGAGGCGGCGGGCAAGGCGGCAGCAAGCGTGGAACTGGTGCGGGAGCGGGAAGCCGAGTGCCGGCGGCTGCTGGAAGACGCTCTGGAGCGCTGGCGGCGTGAGATCGGCAGGCGGCTTCTGGACGAATGGCGGGACGCGGCGGCCGAAGCCGCATCCGCGGGCGCGGAACGGGCGGCCGAGCTGGCCCATGCGATCCGGCATCGCTACGACGCGGCGTTCTCCGGCCGGAACGCGGACACGGTCAAGAACACGCTGCTGGAGCAGTTCAACGAAGTGCGGAGCGTCCTGACCGACTACGTGCTCGAGCTGGACATCGAGGAAGACACGGGACGGATCGTGCTGGCCTCGAAAAGGGACCGCGCGCATCCGCAGCCGCCTTCGTTGCTGCTCGAGGAACTGAAGCGTGACGAGGAACAGCAGAGCGCGCTGCTCAGCGAGAAGGACCGCGAATTGTACGAGGAGATCATCTTGCGCAGCGTCGGCAAGGCGATCCGCCAGCGCATCCACCGCGCGGAAAGCTGGGTGGACCGCATGAACCGTCTCATGGAAGAGCGCAACACGTCGAGCGGCCTGCGGCTGAAGCTGGAATGGCGGGAGAAGGCGGCGGCGAACGAACAGCAGCTGGACACGGCGGTGCTCGTCGAGCTGCTCAAGCGGGACGCCCACCGGCTGCGCGAAGACGAGATTGACGCCATGATCCGGCATTTCCGCTCGCAGATCGGCTACGCGAAGCAGAACGCCCTGAGCGAGAAGGAGTCGCTGCGCAAGCATCTGTACGAGGTGCTTGACTACCGCAACTGGTTCCAGTTCGAGCTGAAGTATCGCAAAGGGGAACAGACCGGGTACCGGCCGCTCACCGATTCGCGCTTCAATGTGCTGAGCGGCGGCGAGAAGGCGATGGCGATGTACATTCCGCTGTTCGCCGCGGCCTGGTCGAGGTATTCCGACGCCCGTCCCGACGCGCCGCGGATCATCTCGCTCGACGAGGCGTTCGCCGGGGTCGACGAAGAGAACATGCGCGACATGTTCCAACTGCTCACCGAAATGGGCTTCGACTACATGATGACATCGCAGGTGTTGTGGGGCTGTTACGACACGGTGCCCCGGCTGGCCATCTATGAAATCCACCGCCCAAAGGACGCCGATTTCATCACGCTGTTCCGCTACCGGTGGAACGGGCGCGTCAGGGAATATGTGCCGGACGAGGCGGATGCGTCATGAGGACGGACGAGCAGCGGGGCGATGGTCCGCGGAGGGCGGCCCAATATTTCGGCCGGCCAGCCTTCCGGCGCATGCTGGCCGCTGTCTGGAGGAAGTATGCATCGCTCGGGCGGATCGGCGGCAAGGCGGTCGTGCCGGATCTGTCGCCGGACGAATGCGAGGCGATCGGCGAGTTCTTCGGCTGGAACTTAAGGCCCGGGGACACGGCCGAGATCCCGCTCACCCTGTTCGAAACGGAGCTGCGCGACTCGGCGTTCGCGATCGGCATCCTGGATTTGCATCAGGTGCTGGAAGGCCGGCCGCTGCTGGCCAAGAGCGAGCAACGGTCGCTGCGGGACGAAGCATGGCGGCGGTTTCTGCTGGCGGCCCGGGAATCCGCGGGAACGGTGGCATCTTCGGTTGCCGCCGAATGGCTGTCCCGGTTGGAACAGGGTTGCGGGGCCGGACTGCCCGCGCTGCGGGAACTGTACAAGGCCGATCCGGAAGAGGCCCTGTCGTCGCTTCGGGTTGTCGTGCGCGTGCTGGACTTCCTGTTCGCGGGCGCGGAGCGCGGCGCGGGTCGGCCGATCCGGCTCCCGGTGTTGGCTGCCCGGATCAGCGGCGATGCCCACGCGCTGGATGCCGGACATCCCGCCGGCCGGATGCTGCTGGCGGTGCTCAGGGAACGCGCGGATATGGAGGACGGCGTCGCCTCGACGGGCGGCGGCGATGCCGCCTCCGAGTTGGGTGCCGGAGATTCGCGGGAAGAGGAAGACGGTTCCGGGACGTTGAAGCTGCGGGAACTGTATCGCCGATTTGGCATCCTGGATGACGACCTGTCTTCTATCGTTCACTGGTATGTTCCGGTTCCGGACGAGCCGGCGATGCCGCGGGTGTGGACATTGCGGCAGGTGGAGGCGGCCGAACGGATTCCGCGTTGTTCTTCGCTCTATGTCGTCGAGAATCCCGCCGTATTTTCAACGATTGTGGATGCGGCCGGACCGGTGGTGATGGACGGCGATCCTCCCGCGCTGATCTGCACGAGCGGACCGGCCAGCGCGGCGGCGATCCGTTGGATGCAGCGCGCGTTGGAGTATTCGGGCGACGGCTGCAAGCTTTACTATTCCGGAGACTTCGACATCAAGGGGCTGTCCATGGCCCGGACATTGGCCGGTCTGTTTCCGGAGCGGTTTGCGCCATGGCGGTTTGACAGCGAGTCTTATCTGACGGCGATCCGGTCTTTGCCGGGCCCGGCGTTCGACGGAGGCGAACTTTCAAGGTTGGCGAATATGGTGGTGGAATGGGATCGCTCATTGTGCGCCGTGATGCGGGAAGCGGGGCGGAAGGTCCATCAGGAAGCGCTTGTGGAAGATTTGGTCAGGGATTTCTGTGAGACAGGCGGGTTTGCGTGACGGCGCATCCCCCTTTTTTGTTGATGAACCGCGGAGTGATATTGTGTAAAAATATGGATATTCCATGAAAGATCTATCGCCAAATGTGGGCGTTAACGTGGCCGGCCGGAGAGAAGGGAGAACCGAATATGATGATGGCCAAAACCTTTTCCGCATTCCTGTCCGCCATCCCACTGTCGGCGATATTTACGTTCAACCAGAGGAACGCGCCGGACAACGATTCGTTTGGATATGTGTTTTTTACGGGGAGCATGGTCCTTGCCGCCTTCTATCTCCTTGTCGGCATCCCGTCCGTGATGGCGGACCGCATTGCATATCGAAGCAGACACCGGTTTGTATCGCGGGAGGCGGTTTATTTTAAAAGATAAGACTTTATAAGTTTCACGCTTATAACCGGCTTATCTTTCACCGCAAAACGGACGCGCCCGCCCGGGAGGACGGCGCCAGCCGTTTTTGCTTGAAAGATAAGACTTTATAAGTTTCACGCTTATAACCGGCTTATCTTTCACCGCAAAACGGACGCGCCCGCCCGGGAGGACGGCGCCAGCCGTTTTTGCTTGTCTTGGGTGCCGGGTTTGGCCTGTTGTTCTTGCTGGTCAGGGATTTGCGTTACGATTTCGGATTGAGCGGCAGCATGCTTCGGACGATCTTGCTGTTCGGGCTGGCCGGAACGGTCTTCGCGGTCTTATGAATATTTAACCGAAAGAATGATTAACCTGATGAAGCGTTGACCGGATGCATTCTTACATTTTATGAGCGCGGTTTTTGCGAAATTCGATCCATATCCTGCGGATCTGCATCACATGAAGCCTTTCCGTCTCTGACAGGCCGAATGTGATGTATGTTTGCACCAGATGGCCTTCGGGAGTCCGTCCGGAGCAAAATAAGGGATTGCAATCCAAAATGAAAGCGTTTATACTTAACTTAAACGTTTAATAAAAACCGGTGCCCTCACAGCATGATTCCACACAGAAAAACGGGAAACAAGCGTAATAACGAACCAAATCACTGCGAATACACGGGAGAAAATTCGGCTTGTCCGTGCCAATCCCCCATGTTTCCCGCATATTTTTTTCAAACCGAGGTTAAACGCTTAACATTAAAGGGGTCATGATCTTGAAGCGAAGAACGACGATCAAAGACGTGGCCAGACACGCCGGCGTATCCACCGCGGCGGTGTCGTACGTGCTCAACGGCAAGGAGAACCGGGTGTCGCCCGAGACGGTCGAGAAGATCCGCGAAGCAATCCGGGAGCTCAACTACATACCGGATTTCTCGGCCAGGAGCCTGGTGAAGAACGCGTCCAAGCTGGTCGGCGTCATCATTCCGCAGACCGAGGACAGCAAGCAGCTCATTCTCGAGAATCCGTTCTACAGCGAAATGGTGAGCAACATCGAATCGAAGCTGCGCGAGCACGGATACCATCTCATCCTGTCCGGCGTCGACAAGGGCAAAAGCTACCTGGACATCTCGGTGCAGCGCAACCTGGACGGCGCGATCATCATGGGCATCTATCCCGAGCAGTTCTACGCGGAGCTGAAGGAAGTGAAGATCCCGATCGTGCTGATCGACAGCTACATCAACGACACCTATTTCAGCAAGGTCGGCATCGACGACGAGCAGGGCGGCTATCTGGCCACCCGGTACTTGATCGACCGCGGGCACCGCAATATTGCACTTGTCACCGGCAGCATCCGCAAGGACGGCGTCGTCGAGAAACGGTTCCTCGGATACAAGCGCGCCCTGCAGGAAGCGGGCATTTTCTACAATCCCGACTACGTGTTCGAGCATTCGGTCAGCTACGCGTACGGCTACGAAGCCGGCAAAGCCATCGCCGCCGGCCATCCCGAGATTACGGCGGTATTCGCGACGGCGGACATGGTCGCTTTCGGCGTCATCCAAGGGATCAAGGAATCCGGCAAGGACGTCCCGGAAGACCTCTCGGTGATCGGGTTCGACGACATCTTCCTGTCGCGCATGTTCGTGCCGCCGCTCACGACGGTCAGGCAGGATATCGCGCTGAAAGGGAGAAAGGCGGCGGAACTGCTGCTCGAGATCATCGAATCCGACGAGCCGGACGGCGTCGACAGGAAAGTGGAAGAGATTCCGCTGTCCGTCGTGGAGCGGCAGACCGTTCGCCCGCTGTAGCCGCCGATCCCGGCAAGCGCGGATTGCCGCGGAAATCCGCCTTCTGCCGGGAACCGCAAAGGCTGAATCTGAAGCGGAGGTGATGGCCAAACTCCGAAAAGGCCACGATCTCATGAATGTCAGATGGAACAAGGCATCAGGACATGAATAACGCTGGTAGGGGGAAACAGCCATGAAGTGGAACGGAAGACAATGGAAATTGCTGGCGCTTTGCATGCTGGTCATGGCGGTGTTGCTTGCAGGCTGCTCCGGAGGCGGGAAATCGTCCGGCAATTCGGGCGGATCATCATCAGGCGGCGACAGCGGAACGGCCCGGAACAATGAGGACACGGGCGGTTCCGGCGACAAGGCCGAGACGGTCACGGTCAAGTTCACGAACTTCTCCGCTTCGGGAGACAACGAGAAATACTTGCAGCAGATGAAAGAGGAATTCGAGAAACAGCATCCGAACATCAAGGTCGAAATCGAGACGCTGGCGTATGACGACTACTTCACCCAGATGCAGACCCGGGTGGCGAGCGGAACGGCTCCCGACGCCTACGAACTGAACTACGAAAACTTCGTCTCGTACGCGAAGAAAGGCGTGCTGCTCGACCTGACGCCGATGTTCGCCGGCTTCGATACATCGGTGCTGAACAAAAACGCGCTGGAAGCATTCAGCACGGACGGCAAGCAGTACGGACTGCCGGCCAGTTTCTCGAACGTCGTGCTGTTCTACAACAAAGATCTGTTCGACCAGGCCAATGTGAGCTATCCGACGAGCGATTGGACCTGGGCGGACGCGGAGCAGGCGGCGGAGAAAATCCGGTCGCTCGGGGACAATATTTTCGGCATCTATCAACCGATTCAGTTCTGGGAATTCTACAAGAAGGTGCAGCAGAACGGCGGCAGCCTGATGAACGCGGACATGACGCAATTTACGGTCGACACGCCGCAAAACGTGGAAACGCTTCAACACATGGTGGACCGCGTGCTGAAGACGAACGTCATGCCGACGGAAGCGCAGATGGCCGGCATGGGCGACTGGGATCTGTTCAAATCCGGCAGGCTGGGCATGCTCGTCACCGGCATCTGGGCGTTCCCCGACTTCACCCAGAACATCACGTTCGACTGGGACATCGAAGTGGAGCCGGGCAACACGGCCAAGGCGACGCATTTCTTCTCCAACGGCCTGGTCATCAACAAGGACAGCAAAGTGGCGACAGCGGCGTTCGAATGGCTGAAGTTCATGTCGGCCAGCAGGGAAGCGGCGCAGATCCGCGTCGACGCGGGCTGGGAGCTGCCGGCGGTCAACTATCAAGACGTGCTCGACAAGTATTTGCAGGTGACGCCTCCGAACAACAAGAAGGCGGTGTTCGACTCGCTGAACTACCTGGTTACGCCGCCGGTCGTGGAACAGAACGCGGAGATGACCGACATTATCGGGCTGCATCTGCAAGCCGCGCGCGACGGCGTGAAATCGCCCGCCGACGCGCTCCGGGATGCACAGAAGGAGCTTGAGCAGCGAATCAAGCTGCAGTAACACCGTTCATTGATTCTGGCACCAATCATGCCATTCTTGAAGTCTTGAAGGAGAGGGAAGCATGCCGCGCGTAAGCAAGCATAACGGGTGGTTCGCGGCGATCGGGTTTCTCCTGCCCTGCCTGACGGGGCTGATCCTGTTCAACCTCATCCCGGTGGCCGGGGCGTTCACGCTCAGTTTCACCGATTGGGACGGGCTCAAACCGATCGCGCCGAAAGACGGTGTGCCGGCATTCGTCGGTCTGGACAACTATGCCTCGATCCTCGGCGGCGACGAGTTCTGGCGCGTGCTGCGAAACACCGCCGTATACATCGTGCTCTATATCCCGCTCATCCTGATCGCGTCCATCGCTGCGGCGATGCTGCTCCACCGTCCTTACCGGGGCGTCTCCGTCTACCGGGTGCTGTTCTACATTCCGGTGCTGACCTCCTGGGTGGCCGGGGCGCTCATCTTCAAATCGATCCTGAGCCCGGAATACGGCGGCGTCAATGATCTGCTGAACCAATTCGGCATCAGGGGGCCGGGCTGGCTGTACGACCCGAATTGGGCAATGCCGGGCATCGTGCTCGCAAGCATCTGGAAGGATATGGGTTTCTTCGCACTCATTTTTCTCGGTGGGCTGCAAGGCATCGATTCGTCCTACTATGAAGCGGCGAAGATTGACGGCGCGGGCCCCTGGCGGAGGTTCCGGCACGTTACGCTGCCGCTCCTGTCGCCGATCACGTTCTTCGTGACGGTCATCTGCCTCATATTCTCGTTCCAGCTGTTCCCGCAGGTGATGATCATGACGGACGGGGGACCGCACGGGGCGACGCAGGTCATGGTGGAACGCATTTACCGCTACGCGTTCAGCTATTTCAAGATGGGGTATGCTTCCGCCTTCTCCTTCATCCTGTTCGCGATCATCTTCCTGTTCACATGGCTGCAGCTCAAATTGCAGAAGAAGTGGGTGCATTACGATGCTTAGGCGATACGCGGGTCCCTTTTTCTTCTATGTGATGGCGACGGCGATCGCGGTCATCGTTTTGATCCCGTTCTTCTGGATGATCAGTACGTCGCTCAAGAGCAAAGGGGCGCTCACCGCCGTACCGATCGAGTGGATTCCGGAGGAGATCAGTTTCGAAGGCTACCGCAAGGTGTTCGATGTCTTCCCGTTCGCACGGACGATCCTGAACAGCGCATTCGTCGCGGGTTTGACGACCGTCGTGAGGCTGGCGGCGGCCGCCATGGCGGCGTACGCGTTCGCCAAGATGCGGTTCCGGGGCCGCGACATCCTGTTTGCCGCGGTGCTCGCGACGATGATGATTCCGCAGCAGGTCACGTTCATCCCGCTCTTCCTGGTGATGAAAGAACTGCAGCTCATCAATACGTTCACGGGTCTCATCGCGCCGTCGATTTTCAACGCGTTCGCGATCTTCATGATGCGTCAGCACATGCGGACGGTGAACGACGCGTATCTCGACGCGGCGGTGATGGACGGCGCCACCCACCGCACGATCTTCGTCCGGCTGATGCTGCCGCTGAGCGCGCCGATTCTGGCTACGCTTGCCGTTATCGCGTTCATGGACGCATGGAATGATTATCTGTGGCCGCTTGTCATGCTGTCCGACCCGAACAAGATGACGCTGCCGCTCGCGCTCAGCAAGCTGAGCGGGCAATATGCGACGGACTACAACACGCTGATGGCGGGCAGCCTGATCTCGATCGTGCCGATCGTGGCCGTCTATCTCGCCGCGCAGAAACATTTCAAAGCCGGCCTGCAAGTGGGCGGTGTGAAAGGATGAACGATGTGCTGGGACAACTGGATGCCATTCGCGCCCGCTTGGATGAGTTGGACGTGAGGACGGCGGCATTTCTCTGCTACCTCGATGTGAAAATGAAACAGCGGTACGACGAATGCGAGACGTACTTGCGGCGACTGGCGGTTCGGGTGGAGGAGCGGGAAGATTTTCTCGAGTCCGCCTTCTGGCTGTGGGCGCTCGGCGAATACGCGGCCGCTTCCGGAGGAGCGGACGCGCTGCAGGAATACGCCGGCGCCGCGCGGAAGGCCGTGGCCGTCATCGGCCGTGAATGGAACCGGCCGCATCCGCATTGGCTGATCCCGGAAGGCCGGGGCATCTTCCTCGGCAATCTGGCGGTTGCCGCCGGCGGACTGCGGGCGGCGGGCCTTCATCTCCGGGACGAAGAGGCGGGGCGTCTGCTGCGGGAAATCCGCGAATTCGTCTTCACCGGCATGATGCATCAGGGCGGCGTGGTCGGCGTGCTGGGCAGCCGCGAGATTACCGGGGACATCGGCGTCGCGGCGGTTCCCTTCGGCCTGTTCAACGCCGGGGATCTTGTCATGGTGAACGCGATGGATTGGGTGGAAGAACATCTGGTGGATGGCGGCGTCCGGTTCTCGCAGCATGACACGCGGTACGGGGGATGCGTCCGGCCGGATCTGACGGCGCTTCTGGCCTGGTATTACTCGGAACGCGGCAATCTCGCCCGGGCCGCGAAGCTGCTGGACCGCGTCAGGCGCCAGTGGGAGCGTGACGGGAAACTGGCGGAATACGACACCGAATCCGCGGTCGTGCCGCTCTATGCCCGGTATGACCTCGAAACTTCCGGTCCTCCGCGGGAAAGCGATCTGGCCTGCATCGTGTACGAAATTGCGAGGATCAATCTGGAGCAGAAGTCCGCTTCCGGGCCCGCGGGCGGCCGGAGCTTGCGGATCGCGCACCGGCCTGCCGGCAGCCGCTCTCCGTATATTAAGGAAGCGGTTGAGCGGTTCCCCAGGGATCCCGAAGAAGGCGACGCGGTGACGGTAAGTGTCCGGACGGAGCCGTATCGCCCGTCGCAGAAGTTGGTTGTGCAGCTGGCGGCGGACGGGGACGACTGGGAGAGCGCAGCGTCCATCCCGATGGAACCCGGCGTTTCGGAGGACGGCCTGCCGGTCTGGCGCGCGGAGCTGGGGAGGTTCGGCTTCGGCAGCCGGGTGGCTTACCGGTTCGTCGCAACTGACGAGCAGACGACGGCAGTGTCCGAGCCGCACACGTTCCGGGTTCGGGGCTGGCGGGCGCTTGAGCCGGCGTCGCTGCGCAAGCGGGAGGGCGGAGCGGAGCTGATCTTCCGCCCGCTCGAAGGAAGTGCCGTTTATCCGCGCATTGCCTTTACCGTCGAGAACGGCCGGTCGCTGCGCTGTGTTTTCGATGTCGGCGGCGAATTGGAGGCGGCGGACGATCCGGCGCGGGACGGGCGGGACGGTGAGATTGTCGCCGGGAATTACAGGCTGCGCGTGGACGCCGAGAGCGGTCATCTGGTATTGCGCGACGCACAAGGCCGGATCGTCGCGCGGACGTACGACCTCGATGGGACGGCGCCGTTCGAAGCGCTCACCGACGGGGACGGGGCCGTGCACAAGCTGCGGCTCAATCTCTGCATGGCGCCGGACGAGCGGCTGTACGGCACGGGAGAACGCTATGCCGACCTCGAGTTTGCCGGCCGCAGCGTCGATCATCATGTGTTCAACCAATACCGGAGCCAGGGGATGCGGACGTATATCCCGGTTCCGCTCGCGATCAGCTCGAAGGGTTACGGCCTGTTCCTCCATACGGGCATGTACTCCGTCTTCCGGTTCGGCACCCGGCTGAGCGACCGTTTCGAAGCCGAAGTGGACGTGCTGCCCGACCGTCCCCGAACGGAATGGTACCTGTTCCCGGGCGCGCCGTCCGATGTGCTTCAGGCATACACCGATGTGACGGGCAAGCCGGCGTTGCCGCCGAAGTGGGCGTTTGGACCGTGGATGTCCAGCAACAACTGGGACAGCCAGGCGGTCACGATGGAGCAGGTGGAACAGACGGTGCGCCACCGGATTCCGGCCACGGTGCTCGTGCTGGAGCAATGGAGCGACGAGGCGACTTTCTATATCTTCAATGATTGCCAATACGAGCCGAAGCCCGGTCTGGACGCGCACCGGTACGAAGATTTCCGGTTCCCGGAATGGGGGCGTTGGCCCGATCCAAAGCGGATGGTCGAAGACATCCATGCCCACGGCATCCGGGTGCTGCTGTGGCAGATTCCGGTCATCAAGTTCATGGAAGGCGTTCCTCATGCCCAGCGGGACGAGGACGAGCGGACCGCCCTCGAGCACGGGTTGGTCGTCCGCCGGGCGGACGGCGAGCCGTACCGGATTCCGTCGTACGAATGGTTCAAGGACAGCCTCGTGCCCGATTTTACGAACCCGCTGACCCGCAAATGGTGGTTTGACAAGCGGAAGTATTTGATTGAAGACATCGGCGTGGACGGCTTCAAGACGGACGGGGGCGAGTGCATTTACGGGGATGTCGTGTTCCACGACGGACGGAGCGGCCTGGAAATGCGCAACCTGTATCCGAATGAATACGTTGGCGCTTACCATGCCTTCGCCAAGGAGCTCACCGGCGGCGATGCCGTCACCTTCAGCCGGGCGGGATATGCCGGGGCGCAGAACTGGCCGATGCATTGGGCCGGTGACGAGCGCTCCACCTTCGAGGCGTTCCGCAGCTCGGTCATCGCGGGGCTTGCGAGCGGCATGTCCGGGCTGCCGTTCTGGGGCTGGGATCTGGCCGGTTTCCACGGCGACATCCCGACCGCCGAACTGTACGTGCGGTCGGCGCAGATGGCGGCGTTCTGCCCGGTCATGCAATACCACGCCGAATCCAAGGGCGAGTTCAACCAGGATCGCACACCGTGGAACGTGGCGGAGCGGACGGGCAAGCCGTGGGTGCTGACGCTGTACAAGCGTTACGCCGACCTGCGGATGAACCTGCTGGCTTATATCTATGACCAGGCGATCAAGACGAGCCGGACAGGCATTCCGCTGATGCGGGCGATGGCCCTCGCGTATCCGGACGATCCGCGCTGCGCCCGGCTCAAGGAGCAATACATGTTCGGAGACGCGCTGCTCGTCGCGCCGGTCGTGGAGGAAGGGCGGACCGTGAAGGACGTTTACCTGCCGGCAGGCTTGTGGCTGCCGCTGTTCGGCGGCGATTCGGTCTTGGGCGGCCGTATGGTGCGGGTTGAAGCCGCCATCGAGGACATACCGGTGTTCCAACGGCAGGACAGCGTCGTGGCCTGGAACCTGCCGGAAGACTATGCGCTGCCGGGCGACGTCGGCAACCGCGTCGACGGCTATGTGAACCTGACGTTCAGCCTGTTCGTGCGGGAGCGCCTGGACGAGACGTTCGAGGACGATCTGGGAAGCCGCGTCCGCATTCAGGCGGAGCGTACGCCGGACGGGCTGCATGTCCGCCTCGACGGACGGTGCGCGGCTCCGGCGGTCACGATCGTCGTGCGCGATGTGCCTGGCGTCCGGTCGGTGACGGACGGCGCGTCGAGGGATCTGCGCCGGGTCGAAGTGCCGCACGTGCTGCAGCCGGGCGGATACGCGGTGCAAGGCGGCGATCTGTATATCAAGACGGACGCGTGTGCGAGCGAATGGCGGATTCATTTTGCATCATGAAACCGAAATGTCAAAGCAGCCGGTCGGGAATCATCCTGGCCGGCTTTTTTTGTCGGCCGCATTAAAAATTCGGACATCCACCCAAATAAGAAGCGCTTTCAATTTTCCGTGAGACTCTTTATAATGATTGAACTCCCGAAAGGTTCGGACAAAAGCGATCGAGGGTGGGGATGCGTCATGCCCGAAAAACAACGACAATGGATGGCCCGATTCCGCCGGCTCCGCATCCGCGACCGCCTGTTTGCGGCGATGATTGTCGTATCCCTTCCGCCCCTGTTCTTTCTCGGATTTCTGTCATTCAACATCGCCAGGAACACGCTGACGGAGTCCATTCTGGAGTCGAACGGCGACCATCTGCAGACGACGAGCGAAGTGGCCGACCTGCTCTTTCGCAACATCATCAATCTGAACCGGTTCATCGTGCTGAACGACGAGATTCTGGACGACCTCAGGAACAGCAAAATCCGCAACAGCCGGGAGCTCAGTGAAATGAACGAACTGACCATCAACCGGCTGCAGCGCGTCATCAACAGCAACTCCTTCGATACGCGTTTCGTCGATTCGCTGTGCATTTTCGACAACTATTATCAGACCTACTGTCTCGGACGGCCGGACAATGCGGGGAAGTACGAGGGGCCGGACAAGAAGACGTTGATCGAACAATCGGACTGGTACAGGGAAGCGGTGGAGGCGCAGGGGCGCGTCGTGTTCTTCAGCTACAACGTGCTGGACGGATCGACAACTTCGTTCTCGACCGTCAAGCTGTTCCGCGACCCGGAGAGCATTCAGGGAAAACCGCTCGGCCTGCTGGTCACCAATCTGTCCGTCTCCTTGTTCCAGAACGTTTCTCAGGCCACCCGGGATTACGGCCATTTCGTGGTCGTCGACGCGACGGACGATGCGGTGCATATCCTCTATCCCGAGGCGTGGAGCGGCCCGCGGGACGAGGCCGTCACCTATGACGATCTGATCGCCGAATGGGAAAACGAAGGCTATCTGGTCAGCGATTATCGCAACGTCTCGACCGGCTGGCACTTCATCCATCTCCTCCAAAAAGAGGAACTGCTTGCCCGGTCGAACCGGATCGGCACCTACACGGGACTCATCGCCGCGCTGATCGCGGTGGTGGCGCTCACCATTTCGTACCTGGTATCCGGCGGGATTACGCGCCCCCTGCTGCGGCTGAAGAAAATGATGGTCGACTGGAACAAGGGCACCCTCGATTTCAACGTGAAGTTCAATGACGACGAAGTCGGGACAATCGGAGAAACCTTCCTCCGCGTGGCGTATCAGAACATGGAGCTGGACGCCCGGCTCATCCAGGCGGAACTGCGCGAACGGGAAGCGGAGCTGCGCGCGCTGCAGGCGCAGATCAACCCCCACTTCTTGTACAACACGCTGGACTCCATCTACTGGATGACCCGGCTCAAGAAGACGGAGGAAGCCGCCACGATGGCCCTGGCGCTGTCGGAAAGCTTCAAGCTCAGCCTGAACAAGGGGAAGGAGACGATCCCCGTCTTCAAGGAACTGAAGCACATCGAGCATTACATGACGATCCAGAACATCCGCTACAAGGGCCGCATCCGCCTTGAAATGGATGTGGAGCCGGATGTGATGAAATATGAGATGCTCAAGCTGATCCTGCAGCCGCTGGTGGAGAACGCGGTGTATCACGGACTGGAGCCGAAGCCGGGGAACGGCTTGATCCGGATCACGGGCAGGCAGGACGGTGACGAGCTGGTCTTCGTCGTGGAAGACAACGGTGTCGGCATGGAGAATATCGCGCTCATCGAGCAGGGATACGGGCTGCGCAATGTGCGGGAACGGCTAAGGCTCTATTACGGGGACCATTGCGCCTTCACGGTATGGAGCTCGCCCGGCGACGGAACCCGGATCGAGATTCGCTTCAATCCTGGCAAAGGGGGATCGGTGCATGTGGAAGGCGGTCGTGTGTGACGACGAGTATATCGTGTTGGAAGCCCTGAGCATCATGATCGACTGGGAAGGCCTCGGGATCCGTCTGGCCGGCACGGCGGAAGACGGACTGTCCGCCCTGGAACTGATCCGCAGGGTGAAGCCGGACATCGTGCTCACCGACATCCGCATGCCGGGACTGGACGGACTGCAGTTGATCGAGACGGTGCTCTCGGAAGCGCCCGATACGCATTGCATCGTGTTCAGCGGATTCAACGAGTTCGAGTACGTCAAGCGGGCCATCCGCCTCGGCGTGGCCGACTACGTGGAGAAGCCGATCACGGAGGAGGCCATCGGGCGGGCGTTGGGCAAGGTGCTCGGCCGGATCGAGCGGGAATCGGCAATCCGATCGATGGAGCGGAAGCTGCAGGATACCGACGAGGCGCTGCTCGAGAAGGCGGTCTGGGAACTGCTGCTGTTCGGCAAGGAGGCGGAGCAGGCCTGGCGGGAGCAATTCGGCCCGGAAGGCGACCGCGTGGCCGGCGTCACCGTGCTGGCGGCCGCGGAGCCGTTCCGATTGCCGGAGCATCCGGCCTGGCGCGCCATCCATCTGCGGGACGACAAGCATCATCTGGCCGTGATGTTCCATTATATGGACCTTCCGTCCGCCCATTGGGACAGCCTGGTTGACGAACTGGACGACGCCGGCCTGGCGGTCGGCATCAGTCTGACGCATCCGCCGGAGGAGGCGCACGCCAGTTGGCGGGAGGCCGTGCAGGCGCACAAGGCCGCCAAACTGCTGGGCATCCGCGGAGCCGTCCGGTTCGGCGAGCTCGGTTCCGGATCGGACAATCCGTACCAACTGTCGGCCCTCGAAGAGGCGATCCTGCTCGCGCTGCGGGCGGGCAGCCGAACGATGGTCGCGGAAGAGGCGGACCGCTTCCTGCGGGAAATCCGTGATTCGAAGCCGGATCCCGATGCGGTGGAGAACGAGATGCTGAAAATCATTTACGCGGCGGAGGAAGCGGTCGGCGAATATCGGGACCCGTCCGGAAACCCCCATATCGAGATCGCCGAAGCCGCCGCCGAAGGCCGGCTGTCGGAATGGTTCCGCGAGCGGCTGGAGCGGCTTGCGGAACAGGCCGCCGCGAGCCGGGACCGGGACAAGCATTCGGCGATCGAGAAGGCCAAGGAATACGTGGTGCAGAACGCCTTCCGCGAAGTGTCCCTGCAGGAGACGGCGTCCTTCGTTGGTCTCCATCCCGCCTACCTGAGCGTGCTGTTCAAGGAAACGACCGGCGAGACGTTCATTCAGTACCTGACCCGCAACCGGGTGGAACTGGCCAAGTCGCTGCTGCGCAAAGGCATGAAGATCAGCGAAGTGAGCGACCGGGTCGGCTACATGAATCCCCGCCATTTCGGCGAAGTATTCAAGCGGCATACCGGCATGACGCCCGGACAATACCGGGATTCCCGGTTGTCGTCATGAGCATCCGGCCGGCACTAAAAATTCGGACCCCGATCCAAAAAAGATCGCGATTTATGAAGGAAGCGTTTGCAATTACAATGGACGCAAGCGGGAACCCGGGACCTGCAACCGCGACTATCGCACATCAAAGGGGGATACCATCCGTGCAACGCAAATCCATCGGCATGATTCTGGCATGCCTGCTGCTGCTCGCCGGCATCCTGTCCGCTTGCGGAGGCAACAACAACGGCAACAGCGGCGGCAGTACGTCCGGCACGAACGGCGCGGCCGAAGGAAGCTCGGCCGAGAAGAAGGAGAAAGTCAAACTGTCGCTGCTCGTGGACAACAGCCAGGATTCCATCAATATCGGGGAAGCCCTGAGCAAGGCGTTCACCGAGAAGAATCCCCACATCGAAATCGAGCTGGAAACGCGCCCGCAAGGCACCGAAGGCGACAACTTCGTCAAGACGCGCCTGGCGACCGGCGACATGAACGACGTCTTCTTCTACAACTCCGGCTCGCTTCTGCAGGCGCTCAATCCGGAACAAAATCTGCTCGACCTGTCGGGCGAAGCGTTCCTGGACAACCTGCTCGAATCGTACCTCCCGGTCGTATCCTCGGGCGGCAAAGTGTTCGGCGTGCCGTTCCGCTCCTCGGTCGCCGGCGGATGGTTCTACAACAAGAAAATCTATGAAGAACACGGTCTGTCCGTGCCGAAGACCTGGGACGAACTGATGGCCAACCTCGACAAGCTGAAAGGCACCGGCGTCGCGCCGATCATCGGTTCCTACAAGGATACCTGGACGAGCCAGCTGATCGTGCTGGCGGACTACTACAACGTGCAGCAAGCGGAGCCGAACTTCGCGAACGACTACACGGCGAACAAGGCGAAGTACGCGACCACGCCAGCCGCGCTGCGCAGCTTCCAGAAGCTCGGCGAGACGGTCGGCTACTACAACGAAGATTTGCTGGCCACCACTTATGACACCGCGCTGGCGATGCTGGCGGAAGGCAAGGGCGCGCACTATCCGATGCTGAGCTTCGCCGTTCCGGTCATCGAGCAAAACTTCCCGGATCTCATCGACGACATCGGCTTCTTCGCCCAACCCGGCGACGATCCGAACAAAGTCGGCCTGACGGTGTGGATGCCGGACTCGGCCTACATCTCGGCCAACACCAAGCATCCGGAAGAAGCGAAACAGTTCCTCGCGTTCATCGCATCGGTGGAAGGCGCGGAAATCATCTCCGGCGTGACCACGCCATCCGGTCCGTTCGTCGTCAAAGGCGCGGAACTGCCGGATGATGTGCCGCAAGTCGTCAAAGACATGATGCCTTACTTCAATGCGGAAGGCCAGACGTCTCCGGCACTCGAATTCCTGTCCCCGGTCAAAGGGCCGATGCTGGAGCAACTGACGGTCGAAGTCGGCGCGGGCATGCGCTCGCCGGAAGACGCGGCGGCCCTGTATGACCAGGACGTCGCGAAGCAGGCAATGCAACTCGGTCTGGAAGGCTGGTAATACCCGGCACCATCCGCTCAACGGGCAATCGGCTCTGCGGCAAGGCAGAGCCGTTTGCTTCAGTATCGGGAGGAGATCCGCTTGAGCAAATTGCACAGAAAGATTTACAGTTACAGCTTCCTGGTGCCGGCGGCGATTGTTTACATCATCATTTTCATCGTCCCCACATTTCTGTCCTTCTTCTTCAGTCTGACGCGCTGGACGCTGTCGGACTGGGAATACATCGGACTGGACAACTTCATCACGTTCTTCAAGGAGCCTTATCTGTCCATCGGGTTCCGGAACACGTTTATTTACGCGGTTGTCACGTGCGGACTCAAGGTTGTGCTCGGTCTGCTGCTCGGGGTGCTGCTCACGGGCGCCCTCCGGATCAAAAACTATCTGCGGTCTGTCGTCTTCTTCCCGACACTGGTCAGCACCATCGCCGTCGGCATCACGTTCAGCGTCATGATGCATCCGACGACGGGGCTCATCAACGAGACGCTGTCGTTCTTCGGCATCAAGGGTCCGGACTGGCTCGGCAACCCGTCCATCGCCCTGCTGTCCGTCGCGATGGTGGACGTGTGGAAGGGCGTCGGTTTTGCGACGGTGATCTATATTGCCGGGATCATGTCCATTCCCGAGCAATATTACGAAGCGCTGCAGATCGACGGCGGCGGCTCGTGGCACAAGTTCTGGCATATCATTCTGCCGCTCAGCCGTCCGGCGACCAACTCGGTCATCATCCTCGCCTTCATCGGCGGGCTGCGCAGCTTTGATCTGATCTGGGCCATGACGAAGGGCGGCCCCGGATTTTCCACGGACGTCATCGCTTCAATTATCTATAAGCAGTATCAGGCCGGCTTCTACGGTCTGTCGACGGCGGGCAACGTGATCCTGTTCCTGTTCGTCAGCCTGCTGGCCTTCCCGCTGTCCCGTTTCCTGACCCGGAAGGAGGTGGACCTGTGAGCAGAAAGGGGCGTCTGCTGACCATCGAAATCGTATCGGTGGCGCTCAGCATCATTCTGTTCTGGGTGCCGCTCTATTTCGTCATCCTGACGGCGCTGAAGAACCCGCAGGAAGCGGCGCGCATGAATCTGGACTGGCCGACGGAGATCCGGTTGTGGCAGAACATCAAGGAAGTGTTCGTCTTCCGCGACTACATGCTGGTCCGCGCATTCTGGAACAGCACGCTGCTCACGGTGCTGTCCATTGTGGTGCTGACCGTGGTCAGCTCCATGGCGGCCTTCGTCATGCAACGCCGCCAGGACAAGGCTTCGCCCTGGATTTCCTTCTTCGTGCTGGCGGGGCTGATCATTCCGCCCGCGGTCGTGCCCACCATCTGGGTGCTGAACGGCCTGGGTCTGTTCAAGACGATGACCGGCCTCGTGCTGGTGGAAGTGGCGCTCGGCTTCCCGTTCTGCGTCATGCTGTACAGGGGCTTCATGGGCACCATCCCGAAAGATATCGACGAAGCGGCGGTGGTGGACGGATACGGCGGTTACCGGCTGTTTTTCCAGATCATTTTCCCGCTGCTCAAACCGGTGACGTCGACGATCATCGTGACGCAGGCGGTCGTCATCTTCAACGATTTCGTCAATCCGCTCTACTTCCTGCCGGGTTCGAAGAACGTCACGCTGCAGCTTACCCTGTACAACTTTACGAGCCAGTTCATTTCGAAATGGAATCTGCTGTTTACCGACATTCTGCTGATTACGATTCCGCCGCTGATTCTGTTCATTTTCTTCAACAAGAGAATTGTGGCGGGCATGGTGGCCGGATCCGTCAAGGGATAACGGAAACATGAGCACAGGACGGAGGAGACTTATAAATGGCGAACTTGATCGTGACGGATTTGACCTGCGAATACCGGACGAACCCGCTTGGCATCGGCGTGCGCAGGCCGCGCTTCAGTTGGAAGCTGGAGGGCGGCCGGCGGGGAATCCTCCAACAGGCGTACCGGCTCGCGGTTGCCGCGGAAGACGGCGATTTCGACCGGCCGATCTGGGATTCGGGCAGGGTGGAAAGCGGCGAATCCGTGCTGGTGGAATACGGCGGGCCGGAGCTGGCATCGCGCACGAAGTATGTCTGGCGGGTCAAGGTATGGGATGACGCCGGCCGGGAGGCCGCCAGCGAACCGGCTGTGTTCGAGACGACGCTGCTGGAGCTCTCGGAATGGCGGGCAAGCTGGATCACGCCGGCGGCTTCCGCCATCGATCCGCAGACGGACGCGGCGTTCCTGCTGCGCAAGTCATTCCGGGTGAAGGGCGGCGTGAAGGCGGCCCGGATTTACGCCACGGCGGCGGGAGTATACGAACTGTACGTGAATGGACAGCGGGTGTCCGACGAAGAACTGTCGCCCGGCTGGACCAGCTATCAATACCGTCTGCAGTACCAGACTTACGATGCGACGGAACTGCTGAAGTCCGGCGACAATGCCGTCGGCATCCATCTGGGTGACGGCTGGTACCGCAGCGGCATGGGATTCGAGCAATTAAACTACAAGTACGGGGACAGGCGCGCGGCCCTGCTGCAGCTCCACATCCGCTACGAAGACGGCACGGAAGAGATGGTCGCGACCGACGCGTCCTGGCGCGCGGCGACCGGCCCGGTGACGTACTCCACGATCTACAACGGCGAGACGTACGACGCCCGCCTGGAGCGGAAGGGCTGGAGCGAAGCGGGCTATGCGGATGACGACTGGGCGCCGGCGGAAACAATCGACCTGCCGATGGATATTCTCGTGCCGCAGGAGAACTGGCCGGTCCGCGTGACGGAGACGATCCGGCCGATCGCCTTCTTCGTGACGCCGGCCGGCGACAAGGTGCTCGACATGGGGCAGAACATGGTCGGACGCATCCGCTTTACGGTGGAAGCGCCGGCCGGCACGACGATCGTGCTGCGCCATGCGGAAGTGCTGGACAAGGACGGCAACATCTACTTCGGCAATTTGCGCTTCGCGAAACAGACGGTCACCTACATCGCCAAAGGTGAAGGCAAGGAAACCTACGCTCCCCGTTTCACGTTCCTCGGCTTCCGCTACGTGAAAGTCGAAGGCTGGCCGGGAGACGAGCTGCCGCTCGATGCCTTCGTCGGGGAAGTGATGCATTCGGACATGCCGCGGACGGGTGACTTCTCCTGCTCCGACGAGCGGGTCAATCAGCTCCAGCGGAACATCCAGTGGGGTCAGCGCGGCAACTTCGTCGACGTGCCGACCGACTGCCCGCAGCGGGACGAGCGGCTCGGCTGGACCGGGGACGCCCAGGTGTTCATCGCCACGGCGCTGTACAACTTCAATGGCGGTCCCTTCTTCACGAAATGGCTGCGCGACCTGAAGGCCGAGCAGAGAGCCGATGGCGGCGTGCCCTTCGTCATTCCCGACGTGGCGGACGGCCACAGCTCGTCCGGATGGGGCGACGCGGCGGTCATCTGTCCGTGGACGGTGTACCGGTATTACGGCGACCGGCGTCTGCTCGCCGAGCAATACGACAGCATGAAGGCGTGGGTGGAATACATCCGGGCCCAGGGCGACAACGAATACATGTGGGAGACCGGGTTCCATTTCGGCGACTGGGTGGCGCTCGACGCCAAGGAAGGCAGTTACGTCGGCGCGACGCCGCTGCCGCTCGTGGCCACGGCGTATTACGCTTACTCCTCGAGACTGCTGAGCGAAGCGGCCCGCGTGCTCGGCAGGGACGATGAAGCCGCGAAGTACGGCGAGCTGCATGCCCGCGTCGTCCAGGCGTTCCGTGACGAATTCATCACGAAGACCGGCCGGATGGCGTCGCCGACGCAGACGGCCCACGTGCTGGCGCTCGCCTTCGATCTGGCGGGAGACGCCGCGCCGCGCATCGCCCGGGATCTGAACGATCTGATCATCGAGAACGGCTACCATCTGACGACGGGCTTCCTCGGAACGCCGTACCTGTGCATGGTGCTGTCCGATCACGGCTACCACGACACGGCTATGCGCCTGCTGCTGCAGGACGGCTATCCGGGCTGGCTGTACTCGATCTCCAAAGGCGCGACCACGATCTGGGAGCACTGGGACGGCATCAAGCCGGACGGCACGTTCTGGAGCGACGACATGAACTCGTTCAACCACTACGCCTACGGCGCCGTCGGGGAATGGATGTACCGCAAAGTTGCCGGTCTGGACATGGACGGCGCCGTTCCCGGTTTCAAGCGGCTTCACATTGAGCCGCTGTTCGGCGCGGGGCTGCTGAGCCGCGCGAAGACGTCCCATCTCTCCATGTACGGCAAGATCGAGACGGCATGGAGCATCGACGGCAATCGGGTGCAGGTGCAGGTGTCCATCCCCGCGAATACGACGGCCCGGGTGGTGCTGCGCGGGGCGGCGGTCGAGGGATTGAGCATCGACGGTCAGCCCGTTGGCGCGGGCGGTTCGTACCCGGCAGGCGTCCAGTCGATTGCCGCGACGGATCGCGGCGTGGAAGCGGAGATCGGATCAGGAGAATATCGGTTCGCCTACGAGGCGGTGAATCTGTTCCGCAAGCGGTACACGACGTCCAGCCGGCTGCTGGAACTGCTGACCGACGAACGCGCGGAACGGGCGGTCCGGCGCCACATGCCCCATCTGTTCGAATCGCCGTCGCTCAACTTCCTGCGCACATCCACGCTTCGGGAGCTGGCGGAGAACGGCATGAGCCGCGTGACCCGGGAGATGGTCGAACGGGTGCTGGAGGAGCTCGCGGAAGAGAAATGAATCATGCTTGTCTTTTTGAAGCCGCATCGCAGATGCGGCTTTGTTTATTCCATATAATAATCTATTTGAATATAACAAATGCTTCCCAATCGGAACGATCCTTTGTATAATGATGGAACTCGAGATGAGCGAATGCGGAGGAGGGAACGCTTATGGGGAATTTGGTTGCGACGGATTTGACCTGCGAATACCGGCGAAATCCGCTCGGCGTCGGCGTGCGCAGGCCGCGGCTCAGCTGGCGGCTGGAAGCCGGCCGGCGGGGAGTCCTGCAGCGGGCGTACCGGCTTGCGGTGGCCGCGGAAGACGGCGATTTCGACCGGCCGATCTGGGATTCGGGCAGGGTGGAAAGCGGCGAATCCGTGCTGGTGGAATACGGCGGGCCGGAGCTGGCATCGCGCACGAAGTATGTCTGGCGGGTCAAGGTATGGGATGACGCCGGCGAGGAATCGCCCTGGAGCGAGCCGGCCGTATTCGAGACGACCTTGCTGGACCGGTCCGAATGGCAGGCGAGGTGGATTGCGCCGGCGGCTTCCGCCATCGATCCGCAGACGGACGCGGCGTTTCTGCTGCGCAAGGCGTTCCGGGTGAAGGACGGCGTGAAGGAGGCCCGGATTTACGCCACGGCGGCGGGAGTGTACGAACTGTACGTGAACGGCCGGCGGGTGTCCGACGAAGAACTGTCGCCCGGCTGGACCAGCTACCAGTACCGGCTGCAATACCAGACCTATGATGTGACGGAGCTGCTCCGGGCCGGGGCCAACGCCGTCGGCGTCCATCTCGGCGACGGCTGGTACCGCAGCGGCCTCGCATTCGACAAAAGGAATTTCAAATACGGGGACAGAAGAGCGGCTCTGGTTCAACTCCACATTCGTTACGAAGACGGAAGCGAAGAAATGGTCGCGTCCGACGCATCCTGGCGCGCGGCGACCGGCCCGGTGACGTACTCGACGATCTATGACGGCGAGACGTACGACGCCCGCCTGGAGCGGGACGGCTGGAGTGTAGCGGGCTATGCGGATGACGACTGGGCGCCGGCGGAAACGATCGACCTGCCGATGGAGACCCTCGTGCCGCAGGAGAACTGGCCGGTCCGCGTGACGGAGACGATCCGGCCGATCGCATCCTTCGTGACGCCGGCCGGCGACAAGGTGCTGGATATGGGCCAGAACATGGTCGGCCGCATCCGGTTCACGCTCGAGGCGCCGGCAGGCACGACGATTGTGCTGCGCCACGCGGAAGTGCTGGACAAGGACGGCAACATTTACTTCGGCAATCTGCGCACGGCCAAGCAAACCGTTGTGTACACCGCCAGGGGAGAAGGCCGGGAAACGTACGCGCCTCATTTCACTTTTATGGGCTTCCGCTACGTGAAAGTCGAAGGCTGGCCGGGAGACGAGCTGCCGCTCGACGCCTTCGTCGGGGAAGTGATGCATTCGGACATGCCGCTTACGGGCGAATTCTCTTGTTCCGACGAAAGGGTCAACCAATTGCAGCGAAACATCCGGTGGGGGCAGCGCGGCAACTTCCTCGACGTGCCGACCGACTGTCCGCAGCGGGACGAGCGGCTCGGCTGGACCGGGGATGCCCAGGTGTTCATCGCCACGGCGCTGTACAATTATCACGGCGGTCCCTTCTTCACGAAATGGCTGCGCGATCTGAAGGCCGAACAGCGCCCCGACGGCGGTGTGCCGTTCGTCGTTCCCGACGTGATCGGCGACGCCAACTCTTCCGGCTGGGGAGACGCGGCGGTCATTTGCCCGTGGACGGTGTACCGTTACTATGGAGACCGCCGGCTGCTTGCCGAGCAGTATGACAGCATGAAGGCGTGGGTCGAATACATCCGCGCCCAGGGCGACAACGAATACCTGTGGAATACCGGTTTTCATTTCGGCGACTGGGTGGCGCTGGATGCCGAGGAGGGAAGCTATGTCGGCGCCACGCCGCGGCCGCTGATTGCCACGGCGTATTACGCTTACTCCTCGAGGCTGCTGAGCGAAGCGGCCCGCGTGCTCGGCAAGACGGAGGATGCGGCGAAATACGGCGAGCTGCATGCCCGAGTCGTCCAGGCGTTCCGCAACGAATTCATCACCGGCGACGGACGAATGACGGCGCAGACGCAGACGGCCCACGTGCTGGCCCTCGCCTTCGATCTGGCGGGAGACGCCGCGCCGCGCATCGCCCGGGATCTGAACGAAATGATCATTCGGAACGGTTATCATTTGACGACGGGCTTCCTCGGAACGCCTTATCTTTGCCTGGTGCTGTCCGATTACGGCTATCATGACACGGCCGTCCGCCTGTTGCTGCAGGAAGGATACCCGGGGTGGATCTATTCCATTTCAAAAGGCGCCACCACGATCTGGGAGCATTGGGACGGCATCAAGCCGGACGGCACGTTCTGGAGCGACGACATGAACTCGTTCAACCACTACGCATACGGAGCCGTCGGAGAATGGATGTACCGAAGGGTTGCGGGTCTGGACATGGACAGCGCCGTTCCCGGTTTCAAGCGGCTTCATATTGAGCCGCTGTTCGGCGCGGGGCTGCTAAGCCGCGCGAAGACATCGTATCGGTCCATGTACGGCAGGATCGAGACGTCATGGCAGACGGACGGCGGCCGGATACGCGTGCAAGCGACCGTCCCGGCCAATACGACGGCCCGGGTGGTGCTGCGCGGGGCGGCGGTCGGGGGTCTGAACATCGACGGAAGGCTCGTTGGAGCGGACGGTTCGTATCCGGAAGGCGTTCAGTCAATCGCCGCGACGGATCACGGCGTGGAAGTGGAGATCGGATCAGGAGAATACCGGTTCGACTACGCCACGGCCGGCCGGTTTCCCGCAAGAAAATGACGTATCGACATGCAGAAATGTTAATTAATTAAATTAATTTTCAAGTGAGACCAAATTCGTAAATTTTATCAATTGACTAATGTTTGACACTCCTTATATCATAGTTTATGTTACTTCATACTTTATGGATGTTAACGCTTACATTCCGCGCAGCTGCTTGTTTCAAGCGTTCGCCTTCGCGGCGGGGCGCTCTTCCCGCGGAATTGTACAAGCTGGATCAACGTCCGTTATGACGAGGAGAAGTGGGATATGAGAAGAGCGGGGTACTTGTTATTGATCGGCCTGCTGGCCGTCATGCTGGCGGCTTGCGGTCAAGGCAAGAATGACAATGCCGGCGGCAATGCGGGAGGCAATTCGAATGCGTCCGGCGGCACGAACGCGGAACAGCCGGCCGGAAATGCGGAGCAACCGGACGGGGGCGCGGAGCAGTCGTTCCGGATCGCGATCTCCCAGTATGTGGAGCATCCGTCGCTTGACGCAACCCGTGAAGGATTCATCGCGGCGCTGAAAGATGCCGGTCTCGAGGAAGGCGTCAACCTGACGATCGACTACAACAACGCGCAGGCGGACTCGACGAACAACCTGTCGATCGCGCAGAAGATCGCGGCGGACAAGAATGATCTGGTGCTGGCCATCGCGACGCCGTCCGCGCAATCCGTCGCCCAGATGGTGAAGGATACGCCGGTGCTGTTCGCTGCCGTAACCGATCCGCTGGCAGCCAAGCTTGTCGACAGCATGGAAGCGCCGAGCGGCAACGTCACGGGCGCCTCGGACACGAACCCGGCTGCCGTCCAGCAGCTCATGGACTTCATCGCCGAGCACTTCCCGGACGTCAAGACGGTCGGCATCATCATCAACGAAGGCGAGACGAACGCCGTCGTCATGGCCGAGAACGCCGAGCAGCAACTGGCGAAGCACGGCATCCAGGCGGTCAGAGCGGCAGTCGCGAACACTTCCGAAGTGAAACAGGCAGCCGAGTCGCTGGTCGGCCGCGCCGACGCGTTCTTCATCACGCTCGACAACACGGTCGTCAGCGGCGTCGATGCGGTCATCCAGGTTGCGAACGAGAATGACATTCCGTTCTTCTCCAGCGACCGCGATACGGTAGAGCGCGGCGCGTTCGCCACCGTCGGGTTCAAGTATTTCGACCACGGCTACCAGGCCGGACAGATGGCTGTCGAGATTCTGAAGAACGGCAAGAAACCGTCTGAACTCGCTGTCACGCTTCCGGACAAACTCGATTTCATCCTGAACCTGAAGGCGGCTGCTGAGCAAGGCATCGACGTGACCGACGAGATGAAAGCGGTCGTGCAAGATCCGGCGAACAACATTATCGAGTAAAGGACGACAACGGGAGTGAGCGGTCTTTCGTTCACTCCCTTCGTGTGTCAGGAGGACGAGCATCATGCAAGCAATTTGGACTTCGATGTCCGGATCGGTGGAAGCCGGGCTGCTGTACGCCCTGATGGCGCTCGGCGTCTACATCACGTTTCGGATTCTGGATTTCCCGGACCTTACGGTCGACGGCAGTTTCACGACCGGCGGGGCGATCGCCGCGGTGATGATCAACGCCGGCTATTCCCCGTGGCTCGCGACGGCGGCGGCGCTGGCCGGCGGGCTTGTTGCCGGCTCGCTTACAGGCCTGCTGCATGCGAAGGGCAAGATCAACGGCCTTCTGTCCGGCATTCTGATGATGATCGCGCTCTATTCGATCAATCTGCGCATTCTGGGCCGGCCCAACGTGTCGCTGCTGGGCATGGACACGATCTTCCCGCCGATTGAGCGGGACCGCAGATGGATGCTGCTGATCGTCATCGCGGTCGTGATTGTGATCATCAAACTGCTCATCGACTCGTTTCTCAAGACCGATCTGGGGCTTGCATTGCGGGCGACCGGGGACAATGCCAAAATGATCGGCAGCTTCGGGGCGAATACGGACACGACGAAAATCATCGGCGTCAGCCTGTCCAACGGGCTCGTGGCGCTGTCCGGCGCGGTCATCGCCATGCAGCAAGGGTTCGCCGACATCTCGATGGGGATCGGCATGATCGTCATCGGTCTGGCGTCCGTCATCATCGGCGAAGCGCTGTTCGGCGCGAAGACCGTCTTCCGCGCGACGCTGGCGGTCGTGCTCGGCTCGATCGTCTACCGGATCGTCGTGGCGCTCGCACTGCGCGTCGATTGGCTGGAATCGTCGGACGTCAAGCTGATCACGGCGGTCATCGTCATCATCGCCCTTGTGGTGCCGACGGCGTCGCGATCGTGGACGATGAAGAAGCAGGCCTACAAACGCTCTCGCGAGCTGGCGGGATCGGAGGCGGGACGCTGATGCTTCGTCTGACGAATATCTACAAGCTGTTCAATCCGGGCACCGTCGACGAGAAAACGGCGCTCGCCGGCATCAACCTGCAGCTCAATCCGGGCGACTTCGTGACCGTCATCGGGAGCAACGGCGCGGGCAAGTCGACGCTGATGAACATCATCTCCGGCGCGATGCGTCCGGACATGGGGGACGTGATGATCGACAACCAGAGCGTCACCCAGATGCCCGAGTTCAAGCGCAGCGCCTTCATCGGCCGCGTGTTTCAGGACCCGATGGCGGGCACCGCACCGCGCATGACGATCGAAGAGAATCTGGCGATGGCCTACAAGCGGGGGCAGAGCCGCGGCCTCCGGTTCGGGGTGACCCGCCGGAGACGGGAGATGTTCCGCGAACAGCTCGCCCGGCTCGGCATCGGCCTCGAAAACCGGCTGCGCGCGAAAGTCGGCCTGCTGTCGGGCGGGGAGCGCCAGGCGCTCAGCCTGCTGATGGCGACGTTCACGAATCCGCGCATCCTGCTGTTGGACGAGCATACGGCGGCGCTCGACCCGGCCCGCGCGGATCTGATTACGCGGCTGACGGAGACGATCGTGCGAGAGCAGCGGCTGACGACGCTGATGGTGACGCACAATATGGAACAGGCCATCCGGCTCGGCAACCGGCTCATCATGATGGACAAGGGCCGCATCATCCTGGACATCGATCCGGATAAGAAAAAGTCGCTCACCGTCGAGCGGCTGCTCGGCGAATTCGAACAAATCAGCGGCCACAAACTGTCCGATGACCGCATCGTCCTCGGGTGACCGGGACATGATCTCGTCCCAATCTTTCATTGCCGTGACCGTCACGACCCCAGCGGGTCTGGCGGTCGCTTTTCTTTGAGGGAGATAGCCGCCGGAAGGCGGCGCTTGCGCTTCCGGAATCGGCGCGCGATAATGGAGCAGGGTGTTGACAACGGACGAGAGGGAGGACGGCATGGAACCGTTCGAACGCAGCAGGCTGCTGCTCAAGCTGATGCTGGTGCTGGCCCGGGACCGGCGCGCGATGCAGGGGCGGATACAAACCACCGGGTTTGTGAGAGAATATGGAGAGCTGCCGCCGGATCTGGGCGCGGCGACGCTTGGCCGGCTCGACGACGGCGAGATCGCCGCACTGGCGGACAGCGTCGGCATTCGGCCCGCGCCGGCCGGCGCGAAGTGCGACATCTTCATGAACGGAATGGGCTACCGGATCGAATCGCTGGCGGCGCATCCTCCGGTGATCGTGCCGGATGTGGAGCCGGACGGGCTGGCCGAAGCATGCCGATGGGCCGGCATCCCGGCGGATCGGCTGGAGGAGCGGCTTGAAGCATGCCGGCGGCTGCAGGAACAGCGGGCCCGGCAAGCCGCGGGAGAGCGGCATGATGCGGGGGGCGAACCGGCAGCCGTAACGGCGGATGCCGGAGAATTCCGCATCGCGGACCCGGCGTCGCCGCTGAAGGATGATCGGGAGTGGCTTGCGCCGCTCATCGAATATTTCTGGTTCACCGGATCGGAGCACGGCAAGTCCAATTTTCCTGCGGATTATTTGCTGGATTACGATGATCCGCTCAACATGAACACCTGGCGGACGTTCGACAAGCGTCATGCGCTCGAGGCGGTGTGGGAGCGCCTGGCGATCCGCGTCGCGGCGGCCGGGCGGGAAGACGCGGTGCGGGAGACCGTGCGGATTCGCGTCGTCTGACCGGCAATGTGGTGCATGAACGCACCACGCCGGAATCGTGCCTTCATACGGTTCATGCCCGAAGCAGAAAAGGCTTCGTTCCCATCGGGAGCGAAGCCTTTGCCGCATTAATGCGCCGCCTTCTTCCTGAAGTTGCTGCCGGAGACGTCCGCGACGTTCTCGATCGCGACGACGGCCTTCGGATCGAGCTCGTGCACGATTTCGCGCAAGTCGCTGAGTTCGATCCGGCTGACGATGATGTAGATGATCTTCTTCGGTTCGCCCGTGAACGCCCCTTCGCCGTATATGTACGTCATGCCCCGGCCCAATTTCTTCGTCAAGGCCTGCGCGATCGGCTCCGGATTGTCCGAGATAATATTGACCGACTTCAATTCTTCGAGACCTTCGACGACGATGTCGATCATCTTGAAGGCGATGAAGTAGGTGATGATGGAGTACATGGCCGTCTCCAGGCTGAAGACGAGCAGCGCCGCCAGCAGGAAAATGAACACGTTGATGATCATGATGAACTGGCCGACGGAGACGGGTTTCTTCCTGCTGACCAGAATGGCGACAATTTCGGTGCCGTCCAGCGCGCCGCCGGTGCGGATGACGAGACCCACGCCCGCGCCCAGAATGACCGCGCCGACGATGGTGGCCAGGAACATGTCGTGCGTGATCGGTTCAAAATGGTGCAGGTAAGCGGTGGTCGCCGAAAGAATGGCGACGCCGAACAGGGTATGGAACGTAAAGCGCAGCCCCATCTTGCGGAAGCCGATGTAAAGGAACGGAAGATTGAGTACCACGATAAAAATGCTCATCGGCAGACCGGACATTTTGGCCGCGATGATCGACAGGCCGATGACGCCGCCGTCCAGAATATCGTTCGGAACGAGAAACAGTTCGAGTCCGATTCCCGCGATGACGGCCCCGACGGCGATCATCAGAAGTTGCTGCGCCTCGTGCAGCAGCCGTTTCTTCTTCGCAACATCCATAAAAAATCAGCCCCATTGTAGTCTCGCCCGCGAACAAGCTTGAGCGTCAGCGGACATTCAAAATTATACACATTGAAAAAGGCCCGTTCAAAACAAAAACCGCTTTACTTCTTATGATACAACTGTTATATTACAAATAGAACAGTCATACAGAACGGAGGTGCCGGGCATGCTGATTCAAATTGATTATCAGTCGGATGTTCCGATCTATGTGCAGCTCACGAACCAGATCATCGAGGGAATGGCGTCCGGAGAGCTCAAGCCGGGCGAGCCGCTGCCGTCGGTGCGGGCGCTGGCTGCGGATCTGGGCATCAACCTGCACACCGTGAACAAGGCATACACCCATCTGAAGCAGGAAGGATTCATCCAGGTGCACCGGCAGCGCGGCGCGCTCGTCCGACCGGACCCGATGCCGCCGGCCGACGAAGCCTTCCGCAGCAGGCTCGAATCGCAGATGCGCCCGTTCGTTGCCGAAGCGGTCTGCCGCCGGATGGACGAAGCCGATTTCCTTGACATGTGCAGACGCATCTACAGACATTTCACGAAGGAGGAATCCTGACATGAACGGCATCGGATTCGCATTGCTTGCAATTGTAACGCTGCCGCTCGGCGTGATCATCACGTGCATGCCGTACCTGACGCGGCGAACGGAAAGTTTCGGCGTATCAATCGAGGAGAAATATTTCGTCGACCCCGAGATCAGCGCCATGCGCCGGACCTACGCGACCGTGACGGGGGCGGTCAGCCTGCTGGTCGTCATCGCTTCTCTGATTGCCGCCGCGAGACTGGACGAGGAGCAGCTCGGCTGGCTGCTGCCGGCGGCGGTGGGGGTCATGCTGGCAGTGCATCTGGCGCTGTACCTGCGGTTTCATTTCCGCATGCGGGCGATGAAGAAGCAGCGCGGCCTGGTGTCCGCCGGGATGCAGCAGACGGTCGTCGACACCGAATTTTACCGGGAGAAACGCGCCTACTCCATGGCCTGGTTCATTCCCCATCTGCTCGTCGCGGCCGCCACGGCCTGGATGTGCATCGCCTATTACGATGACTTTCCGGACCGGATTGTCATGCAGTACGGGGTGGATGGCACGCCGACGAATGTTGTGGACAAAAGCCCGGGAATCGTGCTCTTCCCGGTGTGGATTCAGCTCTTGATGATCGCCATTTTCGCCGTCGTGAACTACAGCATCTCCGCGAGCAAACAGCAGATCGACGCCGCCAATCCGCGCAATTCGCTGCGGCGCAACCTGATTTTCCGGCGCAAATGGTCCGCGTTCACCCTGGTGACGGGATTTCTGCTCATCGTCCTGTTCGGCTCGATTCCGCTGCAGCAGCTTCTCGGGTTTGACTTCAACGTCCAGCTGGCTTTCATCTTGTCGATTGTCATCATCACCCTGCTGTGGGCCGTCCGGCTCGGTTTCGTCACCGGGCAGGGCGGAAGCCGCATCCGGCTGCCGGAAGAGGCGCCCCCGGCCGCGGACGGCAAGGTGAACCGCGACGACGACAAATATTGGATCCTTGGACAATTCTACTTCAATCCCGACGACCCTGCGCTGTTCCTGGAGAAGCGGTTCGGCATCGGCTGGACGCTCAATTTTGCCCGCCCGCTCGCATGGATCATTTTCCTCGCGCCGATTCTGGTGGTCGTCTTGCTGGTCTATTTGGCGGAACGCGGATAGCCCGGAAAACGTATGTAGCAGTGTTGGCAGTCCGAGCAATACATGAACCATTACATGGGAGGGGAAAACTTGATGAATTTGAGCAAATCCGCAACATTCACGCTGCCGCGCGCGCTGCGCATGCTGGCGCTGGCCGCCGCGTTCCTGATGGCCGTGCCGCTGCAGGCGTTCGCAGCGGAGCAGCCGGCGGGGGAGCCGCTGACGGCGGAGTCGGCGGCGGAGTTCCTGGAAGCGTTCTTCGCGTCCGAACAAGCGAAACCGTTCTATACGGGAGCCGCGGTCGTCATCGTGAAGGACGGCGAAGTGATCGCGCAGGAAGGCTTCGGATTCGCGGACGCGGAGAAGAAGAAAGCCGTCGATCCGGCGAATACCCTGTTCCGGATGGCGTCCGTCTCGAAAACGTTCACGGCCGTCGCGGTCATGCAGCTCATCGAGCAGGGGAAGATCGACCTTGATGAGGACATCCGCACCTATCTGCCGGGCCTCGAATTCGAGAACCCGTTCGACACGCCGGTGACGACGGCCCATCTGCTGACGCACCGCAGCGGTTTCGAAGTCCGAGATCCGCAGAGCGAAGATCTGCACGGGGACTTCGATCTGTACGTTTCGATTGAAGACTATGCGAAGCAGCACATGCCGCCGGTCGTCCGCGAGCCGGGCACGGCTTACATGTACGACAACTTCGCCTATCTGCTGCTCGGGCTGATCGTGGAGAACGTAAGCGGCGAACCGTTCGAAGATTACATGCAGAACCATGTGTTCGTGCCGCTCGGCATGGACAGCAGCGGATTCATTCTGAACCGGGAAAATCTTGAACGGCTGGCGACGGGATACACAGCGCCGGGCAGCGAACCGATCGAGCCGTATGTGTTCCGTCCGACCGTCATGCCCCACGGCGGCATGATAGCGACGGCGGAAGATATCGGCAAGTTCATGATCGCGTTCCTGAACGAAGGCGCGGCTCCGGACGGCGCCCGGGTGCTCTCCGCGGAATCCGTCGCCGCAATGAGCGAATACCGGAACGCCATCCATCCGTTGCTGCCGGATACGACCTACGGCTTCGAATCGGCCGCGCAGCTTCCGATGGCGGGCGCAAGCCGCGACGTGCTGACCAAGCTGGGCGATCTGCCGGGCAACAGCTCGATGCTGCTGCTTCTGCCGGAAGAAGAAACCGGCGTCTTCCTGACGTACAATCAGATGGGCGCGCTGCGCGATCTGTTCTATATGCAGTTCATGGCGTCGTTCTTCCCGTCGTACGGGGCGCCCGCCGATCTTGAGGCGTTCGGGCAGGATCCGGCCGTCCGGCTCGAGGATCTGGAAGGGCTGTATGCCGACCTGCGCCTGCCTTCCATCGTCTATGCGGTCGAGAAGGGCGAAGACGGCACGCTGACGCTGTCCGACGCACTCATCGGAGAGCGCAGCCTGCGCCATGCGGGCGGCAACCTGTTCGTCGATGAGATGATGCAGCGCTTCGCCGCATTCCGGGTCGATGAAGACGGAACGGTCTATATGAAGGAGTCGGCGCTCAATCCGCTCGGCTATGCGCGCAAGGGAGAGACGCCCGTCGGGTATGAAGATGTGGCGGCGGATCATCCGTATGCGCCGTTCATACTCGGCATCCAGTCGCTCGGCTACTACCCGAACGAGGAAGGCCTGACGTTCGAGCCCGGGCGTCCGGTGACCCGGGCGGAGCTGGTCTGGCATCTGATGGCCGTGAGCGCGGTACGCGGCTCGACATCGGACACGTACGCGTTCACCGATATCGCGGGCCATCCGCTGGCGCCGTACATCCAGGCGGCGGCCGAGCTCGGCTTGGTGAGCGGAGGCAGCGACGGCCGTTTCGATCCCGACCGGCCGGCAACGCGCCAGGAAGCGGCGGTCATCGTCTGGAACGCCTACAAACTGCTGTTCCCGGAAACGATCTTCGCCGACGTTCCGGTGGAAGGGAATACCGCGGAATGGGCGCTGCCCGCGGTGCGCATGATGGTCGCACTGGGACTGCACGGTCCGGAAGTGGCGCCTTCGGCGAGCGGCGTTCCGGTCTTTGACGGCGCGGATCTGCTCAAGCGGCAGGAAGAAGCGGCGCTCCTGTACCGGCTGCTGCTGACGCCGGTTCAGCAGATCGCGGCCGGGCTGATGGAGCAGCCGGCGGCGGCGCCGGCTGAAGGCGCGGCGTAAGGCATTCCAGGCGTAACGCCGCCCAAGCTAACATCCCCCATGCCGAAGCATGGGGGATGGTTTTTTATGACCGCTTGAGCCCGTTATTTTCCGCCCGTAAACGTAATCCCTTTGACGAAGAACCGGTTGAAGAAAATGAACAGGATGAGCGCCGGGAGCGTGAACACCATCGACGCGGCCATAATCAGGTTCCAGAAGCTGAAATATTGCCCCTTGAACGTGTTGAGGCCGAGCGGCAGGGTGAACATCGCTTTCTCCGACATGATGACGAGCGGCCGCAGGAAGTCGTTCCATGCGCCCATGAAAATGAACACCGCCTGCGCCGCCAGCGCCGGTCCCGCCAGCGGAAGCGCGATGCGGAAGAACGTGCCGAACCGGCTGAGCCCGTCGATCTCCGACGCTTCCTCCAGATCCTTCGGGAAGCTGAGGAAGAACTGGCGCATCATGAAGATGAACGTCGCGTTCACCGCGCCGGGCACGATCAGCCCTTGATAACTGTTCAGCCAGCCGAAGTCGTTCAGAATCAGATAGCTCGGTATGAGGGTGAGCTGCCCCGGAATCATGAGCACGGCCAGAATGCCGAAGAACATCAACTTGTTGCCGGGGAAATTGAACCGCGCCAGCGCGTAGCCCGCCATCGAGTTGAACAGCAGGTTCAGCCCCATGACGATAACGGCGACCAAGGTGCTGTTGCCGAACCAGCGGGGGAACAGCGGCTCATCAACGAAAATCTGTTTGTAGTTGTCGAGCGTGAACGTCTTCGGAATGAAATTCGGTTCCCCCGACGAGATTTCACCCAGCGTTTTGAACGAGGCGGACAACCCCCAGAGGAACGGAATGAACGTGATGACGGCGTATGCGATCAGGATCGCATATTGGACGGTGCGCAGCGAGACCCGGACCCCTTTTTTGTCCCACATCCGGCGGTTCCCTCCTTCAGTTCAGCTTCTCTTCGCCGAAGATCCGGCGCTGGATGACGGTAACCAGCATGATGACGGCGGCGAGCATGACCGCCAGCGCCGCGGCGTAGCCCATGTCGAGATTCTTGAACGCGTATTGGTAGATGAGCAGCACCACGGTCAGCGTGGAGTTGTTCGGTCCGCCGGAACCGTTCGAGAAGATGTACGCCTGGTCGAACAGCTGGAACGTGCCGATGATGCCCATCGTGACGACGAAGAACGTGACCGGCTTCAGCAGCGGCAGCGTGATGCTCCAGAACTTCCGCAGCGTTCTTGCGCCGTCGATCTCGGCCGCCTCATAGAGCGAATCCGGGATGTCCTGCAGAGCGGCCAGATAGATCACCATGAAATACGGTGCGGTGGACCAGACGTTCATCAGCATGATGCCCTTGAGCGCCACCTTCGGATCGCCGAGCCAGTTGAAGGGCTGAATGCCGAAGACGCCGAGCAGGTCGTTCAGCAGGCCGTCGGTTTTGAAGATCCACATGAAGATCAGCGTGAGCACCGCGGAGGAAGTGACCGTCGGGAGAAAATAGAGGATGCGGAACGCGTTCCTGCCCCTCAGCTTCGAGTTCAGAACGGCGGCAAGCAGGATGGCCAGCGCCGTCTGGAGCGGCACAACGATGATCGCGTACTCGAACGTGTTGTACAGGGCGATCCATACACGGTCGTCCGCCCCCATCCGCACATAGTTGTCAAAATCAATGAAGCGGTACGAGATGCCGCCCAGCAGCTGCACTTTGTGAAACGACAAGAATAGCGCATACACGATCGGCGCCAGCAGGAACGTGCCGATGACGAGCAGCGTCGGCAGCAGGAACAGATAGCCGGCGGCTGCCTCTCTGAGCTTGCGCCTGTTCATTCGCGGTTCCTCCTTCGCATCGGGACTTGCGGTTTCCGACAGGCAAGAGCGCATTCGTCCGCCGCGGGGGGATGCAGCGACGAGTGCGCTCATGCCAGCCGGAAAGGGGGCGGACATGCCGCCCCCGCCTGCCAGCGCGGATTATTGCATTGCATCGATTTCCTTGTTCGATGTATCCTGCGCCTTCTTCATCGCGTCTTCAAGCGATTGCTCGCCGAGGTACGCGCTGACGAACTGGTTGTTGAAGTTGTTCATGATGACCGGGCCGTACTTGCCGGCTTGCCACGGCGTTGCATAAGCCGCGCCTGCGACCAGCGCGCTGCGGTATTCGTCCTTGTCGTAGCCGAGTTTGGCTGCGACCGATTTCCGCGTCGGCAGCGCGAAGCCTTTGCTCGTCCAGATCTCCATGCCTTCCTTGCCGGTCAGGAACTCGATCAGCTTCCAGGCTTCTTCTTTATGTTTCGACTGCTTGTTCATGACGTATGCGACGGTGAATGCCATCGTGCCTTTCTGGCCGTTCACGGTCGGCACTTCCGCGGTGCCGTACTCCAGATCCGGGAAGTTGTTGTCCAGGTACGGGATCGCCCAGTTGCCTTCGAGCACCATCGAGACTTTCTCCTGGCCGAACATTTCGCCGCCCCAGCCTGCGCCGACTTCGGTCGGTTGAGCCGACGTCTTGTCAACCAGGTGCTGGTCGATGACCAGCTGCAGGCCTTTCAGACCTTCCGGCGAAGCGAAGGCGGCTTTGCCTTCCGCGTCGACGACTTCGCCGCCGTACGCCTTGATCATGAACATTTGCCGCGCCAGCTCCGGCGCAACGCCCAGACCGTAGCGGCCGTCCTTCGTGAGCTGCTTCGAGTATTCGATGAGCTCTTCCCAGGTGGTCGGCGGACCGGACAGGCCGGCCTCTTCGAAATGTTTCTTGTTGTAGAAGAGCGCCAGCGTCGAGAAGTCTTTCGGGAAGCCGTAGTAGTTGCCGTCCGCTCCTTTGAACGCGTTGAGCAGCGGTTCTTCGAAATCGGCGATGTCGAACTCGTCCGTGACGTATCCGTTCAGCGGTTCAAGCACGTTCTGCTCCATCAGCGCTTCCGCTTCGACCGAGTCGAGGTAGAACACGTCGCCGGCCTGGCCGCCGATCAGCCGCGTCTTGATGACATCCATGTATTGCTCGGCGATGACTTCGTATTTCACCTTGATGTTCGGGTACTTCTTCATGAACTCGTCAAGCGTCTGCTGCAGCAGCTCTTCCTCTTCAGGCGAGGCCCCCCAGCCGTTGAGCGTGAGTTCCACTTGCTCCGCGGAATCCGAGCCGCCGGATCCTTCGGACGCGTTGCCGGAATTCGAACTGTTGTTTGTCGAATTGCTGCCGGTTGACGACGAGTCGTTCGATTTGCCGCCGCAGCCCGCGATGATCAGCATCAGGGACAGCATGACGGCCAGGACGGTGAATCCTTTTCTTTTCATACTGCAGAACCTCCCTTTTAATTTTGAACATCTTGATGTATTGCATGAAGCACGCGCAGCTCGCAGCCGGTCGAATTGTGTTCGACCTCGACTTCCGGCACCGCGTTTCCTTCCCTCCGCGTGACCGTCAGCGACAGGGTTCCGGAGCCGACGCGAAGCTGGCGCACGCTCAGCCGATTCATGCCCTCCGGCAAGGCCGGCCTGAGTCGGATGATGCCATCCGGCACATCGGGATCGAGTCCCAGGAATACTTGCAGGAAGATCAGCGGCGTGCCCGCCGCCCACGCCTGCGGCGAGCAGGCGACCGGATACGGTACCGGGCGTCCGAGCGTATCCTCGTAGCCGCAGAACAATTCCGGCAGCCGGGCGTATTCGAAATGTTCGGCCGCCCGCATGAGCCCCCGGGTCACCTTGAGCGCCTGCTCGATGAATCCCATGCGGCTCATGCCGATCAGGCACAACGAGTTGTCGTGCGGCCATACGCTGCCGTTGTGATAGCTCATCGGGTTGTACCCGGTGGACTTCCCGCTCATCGTGCGGATGCCGTAGCCGCTGAACATGTCTTCCGCCGTGAGCCGGCGGGCGACGAGTTCCGCGCGGTTCTCGTCCGGCAGCCCTGTCATCAGCAGATGGCCCGGGTTCGACGTCACCGATTGCACCTGCCGTTTTTCCCGGTCAAGGGCGATCGCGTAGAAGGACTCATCCGCCATCCAGAACGACTGCTCGAACCGGCGCTTCATGTCCGCCGCGGCCCGTTCCAGCGCTTCCGCTTCGGCGTTGCGGCCCAGCTTGCGGAAAATCTCCGCCATACCCGTCTTCGCAAGGTAAACGTAGCCCTGCACTTCCGCGAGGGCGATCGGCGTCTCGGCGAAATCGCCGGATGCGTGAACGATCGAGTCGCCGGAATCTTTCCATCCCTGGTTCGCGATGCCGCCCGATGAGACGGAGTGGTATTCGACGAAGCCGTCGCCGTCCAGATCGCCGCTTTGGTCGATCCATTCCAGCGCCCGTTCAAGCGCCGGCATCAGCTCGCGGATGGCGCCCAAGTCGCCGGTCCAGCGGTAATATTCGATGGCCAGAACGACGAACAGCGGCGTCGAATCCACCGAACCATAGTAGGGCGTGAACGGAATCTGATTCGTGTTCGCCAGCTCGCCGTAACGGATCTCATGCATAATTTTGCCCGGCGTTTCGTCCCGCCACGGATCAACCTTGCTCCCCTGATAGACCGCCATGGTCCGCAGCGTGCCGAGCGCGACCTCGGGGTTGGCCGGCAGCATCTGCAGCGCGGCGATCAGGCTGTCGCGGCCGAACGGCACCGCGTACCACGGCAGGCCGGCGACAGGGAACGGCCCGTGGCCGAGATCCGTGAGCAGCATCCGCAGATCGCGCATGCCGCGGTGGTACAGCTTGTTGAAAATCTCCAGGTCGCTGTCGACCGATGTGGACCCCTGCTCCCAGCGGCGGTAAGACGCGTCCAGCAGCCGCAGCGCTTCCTCGCGCGGTTTCGCCTGCGGCGCCTTGTCCGCAATGACGGGCGTCACGGTCAGTTCGATCGTACGGACCTCGCGGGGCTTCAGCTCGACCGCAAACGTTACCGTTCCGTCGGGCGACACCCGGTCGGCCGGGATGTTAAAGGCGATGCGCGTCTCCCGCGCGATGCCGTCGGCGCCGGCGTAGCGGATGGCGATCCGGTCCGCATCGACGCTCTTGCCCGTCACGGTGCCGATCATTCCGGCCTTGATGCCGCGTACGGTGAACATGTCGGCGAAGTCCGCATCAACGGTGATCGACGTCTCGAAACCGACCGTTTTCGGACCGTAGTTCGTATAAGAGATCGATTCGTACAAAACGCCGTCCTGGATGAAACGGTGCCGCATGATTTCCACCGTTTCCCGCCACAGCTTGACCTGACCTTCCTCTTCCATATGCGGATTCGTCAGCCTGAACACGGCCTGACAGTTCGTCTCGGCCGAGGACTCGAGGAGAATCGGCTTCACGCCGTTGATGCTCAGTTCAAGCCGGCTCAGAAACCGCGTATCCTGCGTATACAATCCGCTGCCGTCCGTAGAGCCCGGCGGGATGTCGCCGCTCTCGTCCGTCAGGAAAAACAGGTCGTTCTCTTTAATAACGCGATGTTTCATTTTGATTTCCTCTCCAGACTCCCGCCAATTATCCGAAACGTTTCGGATACCTGTCATTATATTCTTTGCCGTAAACGTTTGCAATAGGGGACAAACAAATATTTTCGGGCGGTTGAGAATCTATTGGAATTCCATTAAAATAGAGTTGAAAAGTACGAAACGTTTCGGAAGGGGACAAATTCTCGTGACGACGATCAAGGATGTCGCGCGCCAGGCCGGCGTCAGCGTGACGACGGTATCCCGTGCGCTCAACGGCCATGACGACGTCAATCCGGAGACGAGGCGGCGCATACAGGAAGTCGCGGATCAGCTCGGATACAGCCCCAACATCGCCGCGAGAACCCTTGTCTCGAAGCGGAGCCGCACGCTCGGACTGCTGCTCTCTGCCTTGACCCGCAACAGCGTGAAAGACAACATCGTGTTCGAGATGCTCTGCGGCATGAACGACCGCGCCGCCGAACTCGAATATGACCTGGTGCTGTTCAACACCACGCCGCAGAAGCAGCGCCAGAAATCCTACAAGGCGCTGTGCAAGGAGCGAGGAGTCGACGGCGTCATCATGATGGGTATGCGGCTGGATGATCCGTATCTGGAAGAAATGCTGCACGCCTCCATTCCCTGCGTGCTGATCGATATCCCGATTGAGCGGAAGAAGAACATCGGCTATGTGATGACCGACAACGTGCAGGGCGCGATGGAGGCGGTCACGCATCTGATCGAACGCGGCCACCGCCATATCGGCATGATCAACGGGCATGCCCAGGCTGCCGTCAGCATCCAGCGGCTCGACGGCTACAAGCAGGCGCTTGGGCGGCACGGCATCCCGTTCGCGGATCGGTACGTCGAAGACGGCGGATTCAGCGAAGACGGCGGCAAAGATGCGGCTTACCGGCTGCTGACGTCGTGCCCGGAGTTGACGGCGATCTTCTGCGCGAGTGACCTGATGGCGCTCGGGGCGCTCCAAGCGATCCGCGCGCTGGGCAAGCGGGTGCCGGAGGACATCTCCATCATCGGCTTCGACAACATCGTCGCAGCGCAATATTGCACGCCCGCCCTGACGACGGTCAACCAGGACAAATACCAGATGGGCTACATTGCGGCCGCCACGCTGATCGACATGCTGGAAGGGCGGCAGGTGCCGCGCTACCGCAAGATGCCCGCCGAGCTCATCGTGCGCGCCAGCACGGGGCCGGCCCCGGTTCGACAAAACTGATGCAACAAAGGAAGCCTTCGCGCTCATGAAAGCGCGAAGGCTTCTTTCGTTCGTTCCGCAGCTTCGGTTCGATGCGCCGGCTGCATCCGCGCTTCATGACCGGCGCATGCCCGGGGCATGCTAGAGTTGGATGCCGCTGCATGCGGACGACACGGCGGACGTCCGAATATGCTGACAGTGAACGCGGAGCGTGATACGGCCGCGGACAACGGGCTGTAAGGACGGGAAGGAGGCTTGGCGGATGCGGATCGGCGTGCCGAAGGAAGTCAAGAACAACGAAAACCGGGTGGCGCTTACGCCCGCGGGCGTCAGTGCCTTGACGCGCCTGGGACACGAAGTCATCGTCGAGCGGTCGGCGGGCGGCGGCAGCGGGTTCGCCGACGATGCGTACAAGGCCGCGGGAGCGCGGATTGCGGATTCGGCGGAAGACGTGTGGGGCGCGGCCGACATGGTGATGAAAGTGAAAGAGCCGGTACCGGAGGAGTACGATTTTCTGCGCCCGGATCTGATTCTGTTCGCTTATCTGCATCTGGCGCCGCTGCCGGAACTGACCCGGCGGCTGGTCGAGCGCAAAGTGTGGGGCGTCGCGTTCGAGACCGTGCAGCTGCCCGACGGGTCGCTTCCGCTGCTGCAGCCGATGAGCGAGGTGGCGGGGCGGATGGCGGTGCAGATCGGGGCGCAGCTGCTGGAGAAGACGCACGGCGGCAAGGGCATCCTGCTCGGCGGCGTGCCGGGCGTGGCGCCCGCCGAAGTCGTCATCATCGGCGGCGGCATCGTCGGCACGAATGCGGCGAAGCGTGCGCTCGGCTCGGGGGCGCGCGTCACCATCCTGGACATTAACCCGCGCCGGCTGCGCGAGCTGGACGATCTGTTCGAGGGCCAGGTGACGACGATCATGTCGCATCCGGTCGAGCTGGAGCGGGCCGTCGAGCGGGCCGATCTGCTCATCGGAGCCGTGCTCATCCCCGGCGCGAAGGCGCCGAAGCTCGTCAGCGAGGCGATGGTGAAACGGATGCAGCCGGGGTCGGTCATCGTCGACGTGGCCGTCGATCAGGGCGGATCGATCGAGACGATCGACCGCGTGACGACGCACGACAATCCCACTTATGTAAAGCACGGGGTCGTGCATTACGCCGTCGCCAACATGCCGGGCGCGGTGCCGCGCACCTCGACGATGGCGCTTGAGAACGTCACGCTGCCCTACGCGATGAAGATCGCGGGTCTCGGCATCCGGCAGGCGGCCGCGTCCGACCCGGCGCTCGCCCGCGGCATAAACACCGCCTGCGGGGCCGTAACCAACGAAGCGGTCGCGAAGGCGGTCGGCTTGCCGTATGTGCCGGTCGAGACGCTGCTGAACGCCGGCGGCAGGGAATAATCCGCGCCATGCATGAAGGATACCGGCACGGGTCAGAATAAGCCGGAATGCCGGCATCCGGTCATGCAGGAGGTGTGTGCTGTTGAAATGGATGATGCTGGCCGGTCTGATTGCGCTCCTCTCGCCGGACTTGCCGGACGGGGCGGACGGCGCGCTGACGATCCGGCTTCCCGGCGAGACGATCCGGATCCATCGCGGCGAGTTCGCGCTGCCCGGCACCGGTTTTGTCGATCCCGCCAAGCTCGACCGGTTGGCGGACGGTCTGGCGGCGAAAGTGGACGTTCCGGCGCGCAACGCGAAATTCGCCGCGAACGGAACGATTCGGCCGGAGCAGCCGGGGCGCAAGCTGGACAGGGAAGCGTTCGAGTCGCAGTTCTACGCGTATTTCTACGGCAGCGGGGAGGCGGACATGGAGCCGCCCGCGCGGCCGGTGCCGGCGAAGGTCGACAGCGAACTGCTCGTCGGGCTGAAAGAGAAAGTGATCGGCCAATATGTCACCTACTACAACCCGGGGAACCGGAACCGGTCCCACAACATCGAGCTGGCTTCCGCGGCGCTCGACAGCACGGTCGTTTTTCCCGGTGAGACGTTCTCCTTCAACCGGACGATCGGCAAGCGGACGGTGGAGCGGGGCTACCGGCAGGCGCCCGTCATCGTGCGCGGCGAATTGTCCGAAGGGGTGGGCGGCGGCATCTGCCAGGTGTCGTCGACGCTGTTCAACGCGGTGGACAACGCGGGACTCCAGATTGTCGAACGGTATGCCCACAGCCGCCATGTCGCCTATGTGCCGCCCGGCCGGGACGCGACGGTGAGCTGGTACGGGCCGGATTTCGCTTTCCGCAACACGCTCAATCAGCCGGTGCTGATCCGGGCGTACGCCGCCCGCGGCACGATGCGCGTCGTCCTGTATTCGACCGAATCGGTCCGCCATCATCCGCGGGAAGTGCCGGGCATACAGCGCGGGCAGATCGAGGAGGTGCGCGACGCGCTGCACCCGGATGCGGGCTGACCGTCCCGTCCGCGGACGTGCGGATGCGCGTCTCTGTCCCGGGGCGGTCCGTTGTTTTTTGACAGATCGGGCCAAATCCGTTATCCTAAAAACACGCTTAATTCCCGGTGGCAATGTCCGGGAAGCGGGGGAACCAGTCAATTGGGGCGAATCGTCCGCCGGCCGGACGTAGGGGACCATCGACCCGAGCCCGTCAGCTAACCTCGTCAGCGGGAGATGGGTCTGAATTGAACGAAGCTTATGGCGTGCATGATCGGCATGTTATGCCGCAGACCCTTCACGGGTCTTTTTTCTTTCTTCAGGCCTTATCCGCAAAGATTTTTTTAAATTGGCTCGGCTGGTTTCTAATCCGGAGAGGAAGGAGGTTATATCAACATTGCCATTGTTACAAATCCCTGAAGAGGCAAACGAAAGGAGAGGCGTAAAATGGCGAAGGTGAGATACATTACCGACATTTCGAAAATCACGATGCTTCCCGAAGCGGAACGGGAGCAGCTCAAGCCGATCACGGAGAAATTCGTCTTCCGCGTGAACGATTATTATCTGAATCTGATTGATTGGAACGACCCGGACGATCCGATCCGCAAGCTGGTCATCCCGAATACGGGCGAGCTGAAGGAGTACGGGCGGTGGGACGCGTCGGACGAGGACACGAACTACGTCGTGCCCGGTTGCCAGCACAAATACAAGACGACGGCATTGCTGATCGTCTCCGAAGTGTGCGGCGCCTATTGCCGGTATTGCTTCCGGAAGCGGCTGTTCCGCAACGACGTGAAGGAAGCGGTGACCGACGTGTCGCCGGGTCTGGACTATATCGCGGCGCATCCCGAAATCAACAACGTGCTGCTGACGGGCGGCGACAGCCTCATGCTCGGCACGCCGCGGCTCAGGGCCATCATCGAACGGCTGCGTTCGATACCGCACGTGAAGATCATCCGGCTCGGCTCGAAGCTGCCGGTCTTCAATCCGATGCGCATCTATGAAGATCCGGATCTGCTCGAACTGATCCGGGAACACTCGACGCCCGAGAAGCGCATCTATGTCATGGCGCATGTCAATCACCCGCGCGAGATTACGCCCGAGGCGAAGCGGGGGTTCGACGCGCTGCACCAGGCAGGCGCGATCGTCGTCAATCAGACGCCGATTCTGAAGGGAATCAACGACGACGCCGAGGTGCTCGCCGAACTGCTCGACAAGCTGTCCTGGGCGGGCGTGACGCCGTACTACTTCTTCGTCAACCGGCCGGTGGCGGGCAACAGCGACTTCGTGCTGCCGCTGGAACGGGTGTATCGGCTGGTGGAAGAAGCGAAAGCGCGAACATCCGGTCTGGGCAAAAGGGTGCGCCTGTCGATGAGCCATACGTCCGGCAAGATTGAAATTCTGGCCATCGAGAACGGGAAGGCGTACCTGAAATACCACCAGTCCCGCGACGGGGAATACGGCAAGTTCATGGTGCTCGACTGTCCCCCGGACGCGGCGTGGTTCGACGATCTGCCCGGCAGCGAGAAATATTGGAAGAAACCCGGGAAGAAGACCGACAAGGTCGTCTCCGTCAATGAGCTTCCGCCGGTGCCTGTGAAACGCGTCAAGCGCGGTCGGGCGGCCGATGCCGTCCAGCGGGCTGAAGCGGCTGAACCGAGTTGAGCGCAGATGAAAACGGCCGATTCGGGAGATGTCTCCCGAATCGACCGTTTGCTGTATGATCGGGTCGTCCGGAAATACCGGCCTGCCTCCTGGGCGCTAACGGAACGTACAGCCGCTATTTTGTGCCGGCGGAAGCGTTGGCACGCGGTAACGGAATCAGGAGATCTTATTGGGGCCCAGACCGGTCGAAAATCGTCCGCGCACCACTGATAAGTGCTCTCTGTTCCGTTAGATATTCTGAAGGCGGAATTGCAGCGAAATAAAGGCTCCTGGTTCCGCTAGATCCTGCCCCGTGCCCATCAGATCTCACACGCTGCCTGCATCCCGCCGGCTGTATCTTACCTGCTGTATCCCATCTCACGTGCTGCATCTGGCCTGCCGCATCTCACTGTTGCATCTTACTTACCGCATCTCGCCTGCCCCATGATTCCCGCCTCGGCTCTTCGCGGCTTCCGCAGCCGTCCGCGTCAGGACTGTCCGACGTACGCCCCTGTCGATTCCCGCTTCACGAGCCGCGTCGGCAGCAGAATTTCACGGCACGCGTCATCCGGCCGCTCGATGCGGCGTAACAATTGGGCGAAAGCTTCCTTCGCGAACAAGTCGAGATCGATGTTCATCGTCGTGATCTTCGGGACGCCGATCTGCGAGAAATCGCTGTTGTCGAAACCGCAGACGGAGACGTCGTCCGGGATGGCGCACCCCATGTTCCGCAACACGGAGCAAGCGAAGAAGGCGAAGCCGTCGTTCATGCAGAACCAGGCGCTCGGCTTCTCGGTGACGGAGCGAAGCGCTTCTTCGATCTTTCCGCCTTCCTCCGTGACATGGACCAGCATGTGCGCCTGTGGCGGTTCAATGCCGTGCTCCCGCATCGCGAGCAAATAGCCTTCCCATCGTTCCTGATAGCTCGGCGAGGCGTCGATGTTGCCGAGAATGCCGATGCTCCGGTGCCCCAGTTCGAGCAGATGCCGGACTGCCGTGTACGCGCCGAAACGGTTGTTGGTCAGGACGGCGTCGGCCTCGATGAGCGGATGATGGTGATCGATGAGGACGGTCGGAATGCCTTTGGCGAGCACATGGTTTACATATTCGGTGCTGATGTGGGAAAGAATAAGCAGCCCGTCCACGTCCTGATGCTCGATGAATGCCGGCAGCACCAGCTGATCGCGGGCTTCCGGCGTGATCGACTGGATCCGCAGGCTGATCCCGTGGCGCTGCGCCTCGCGCTCGATGGCGAGATAGATCTCGCCGAAGAAATTCTTCATCGAGAAAGCGAACTCGGACGCGATAAGTCCGATCGTCCGCACCTGCTTGTGCTTGTTTTCCGACGATTTCTTCGGTGTATAGCGATACCCCATCTCGATGGCGGTCTGGATGATTTTCCTCCGGGTTTCTTCGCTGACGCCGTCCTTGCCGGAGAGCGCCTGCGACACCGAGTTTTTGGACAGATTGAGACGGTCTGCGATATCCTGCATGACAATTTTCTTTTTGGCCATCAAGACAAACCCTTTCAGCGGCAAATGGATGCCGAAACGATTTCAATTTTGTAACGTTACAAAATCAATATACATTATCATGCAGTAAAAGTAAATGAAATCACGAAATATGGGGCCAAACCGAGCTTGAAATTCGATGAATCAGATTGTTGACAGCGTTGTCATCCTGATGCATAATGTGATTGTAACGAGGATAATAACGTTACAAAATTAAACTTGTAATTTTGTAATGTTGTTATTGTCATCGTTCAACTCATGTTTCCCAACATCGATTTAGGGGGCAGTGTCAATGAAGAAGAGACTATCCATGCTGGCGTCGGTTCTTCTGGTCATTGCGCTTGTGCTGTCTGCTTGCGGGGGAGGCAAGAATGACAACGGCGCAAACGGCGGGAACGGCGGAAACGCAGCGAACAACGACTCGTCCGGCAACAATTCGGGCGGCGAACCGGCACAGAAGGTGCAAATCCGGCTGGCGACGTGGGCGGGCGCCGATGAGGCGAAGGAACTGCAGGCCATCCTCGACGATCTGAACGCCAAGTCGGGCACGTACGAAATCGTGCAGGATTCCAACCCGGCGGAATACGATACGCGCATGATCACGCAGCTGTCGGGCGACTCCGGCCCCGATCTGTTCTGGGTCAGCGCGCAGCGCGCCGCGCAATTCGCCGCGGGCGGCGTCATGCTCGACATCACCGACCGGCTTGCAAGCGCTTCGCATCCGGCGGCTGATACGAACGATTACTATGAAGCGTCTCTCGGACCGTTCACGCATGACGGCAAGATCTACGGTCTGCCCTGGCTGCAGCAGCCCGTCATGATGTATGTCAACAAGGCGCTGTTCGACGAAGCGGGGCTCGACTATCCGGATGAAAGCTGGACCTGGAACGAGTTCCTTGACGCAGCCAAGAAGCTGACGAAGGATGCAAACGGCAAGCGTGCGGACGAAGAAGGCTTTGATGCGAACAACACGGTGCAATGGGGCTTTACGCTGAACGGCTGGCCGCCGGCGCAAATGTTCATCTGGCAGAACGGCGGGGAAGTCATCACGGAAGACATGAAGTCGTCGCCGATCGATACGCCGGAGGCGAAAGAAGCGCTGAACTTCTACGCCGACCTCGTGCAAGGTCCGCTCGTTCCGTCGCAAAGCATCATCCGCGACCGCGGGTTCGACCAGATGTTCCGCAACGGTCAAGTCGCGATGTTCATGGGCGGCGCCGCCGACAATCTCGACTCGACCGTCGAGAACGTGCAGGCGTTCATGGTGCCGGCGGGTCCGGGCGGCACGCACGTCACGTTCGGCGACATTCTCGGCATGGGCATCAACGCGAAGACGAAAAATCCGGACGCCGCATTCCAGGCGCTCCTGGATCTGACCGATGCGATTCACCACTGGAAGATCATGCCGCCGCGCAAATCGCTGGCTGATCTCGAAACGCTCAAAGAACTGCATCCGGACAAGGCGCATTCGCTTGAAGCGATCATCGCGTCGATGGAATATGCAAGACCGTATCGCTATTCGGAAAAGTACCCGGATTGGGACAACATTTTCTGGACGCAGCTCATGGACCCGATCATCAACGCGGGCGCACGTCCGGACGATCTCATTCCGAAGGTGAAACCGTTGCTCGACAACGCGCTGCAATAACGCATCTTGCGAAGGAGGCAGTCCGCTGCCTCCTTTGTTTGCTCGAAGCCCGTGATGAACGGAAAGGAGGAAGCGGCAGTGGAGAATCATCTGGCGACGCTGTTCCGCTGGCTGCTCGTGCCGGTCGCGCTGGCCGTGATCGCTTTCCTGATCTATCACCTGTTCCGGTGGTTCGGATGGAAGAAGAAGCAGGCGATGGGGCTGGCGCTCGTCTCGCCGTGGATCGTCGGATTTCTCATTTTCACCCTGTACCCGCTCGGCGATTCGCTGTACCTGAGCTTCACGAAATCGTCGATCTTCGGGAAGACGGAATGGGTCGGGCTGGACAACTACATCAAATTGTTCACGCTGGACATCGAATTCTGGCCCTCGGTCCGGATTACGCTGCTCTATGCCCTGTTCTCGCTGCCGATCGGGGTTATCGGCGCGCTGCTCATCGCGATGCTGCTCAATAACCAGATCAAGGGCATCGGCACGTTCCGGACGATCTATTTCCTGCCCGCGGTGCTGCCGGAAGTGGCGGTGGCACTCCTGTGGCGGTGGATGTTCAACAGCGAGTCCGGCATTCTGAACTACATCCTGTCGCCGTTCTTCAAGCTCTTCGGCATGGGCAAGCCGAACTGGTTCGGCGATCCGGACTTCATTCTGCCGGCCTTCATCATTATGAGCGTCTGGGGCATCTTCGGCACGAACACCGTCGTCTTCCTCGCGGGCTTGCAAGGGGTGCCGCGCTCCCTGTACGAGGCGGCCGAGATCGACGGGGCAAGCGGCTTCCGGAAGTTCCTGCATATTACGGTGCCGCAGATCTCGCCGGTTATTCTGCTGCAGATCGTCATGGGGATGATCGGCGCGCTGCAAATTTTTACGATCGCGATGTTTGTTCGTCCGTCGACCGCGGCCGGCAAGTTCATGAACCAGCTCGTCTATGAGCGGGGCTTCACCCAGATGCACATGGGCGAAGCTTCCGCGATCGCCTGGGTGCTCTTCTTGATCATTCTGGTTCTTACGCTGCTCGTGTTCCGCTCGTCCCCGGCCTGGGTTCACTACGAGTCGGACATGAAGCGATAAGGAGGGACTTACGATCATGGCGAGAAGCTTGGCGGCAGGTGGAGGATTGGGCACCAGGCGGATGAATGCGATCAAGCGGGCGCTCATTTATATCATTGTGACGTTTCTGGCGGCGGTCATTCTCGTGCCGTTCTTCTGGATGCTGTCGACCGCGCTGCAGGAGAAGGGCGACATTTTCGCCTGGCCGCCGCAGTGGATACCGGATCCGCCAGAGTGGCGCAACTTCGCGGAGGCGTGGACGGCGATGCCGTTCAACCGCTACCTCGGGAACACGATCTTCGTCGTCGTGCTCGGCATTACGGCGGAGCTGGCGAGCGCCACGATCGTCGCGTACGGGTTCGCGCGGTTCCGTTTTCCCGGCAGCGATCTGATCTTTCTCATTCTGCTGGCGACGATGATGCTGCCGTTCCACGTGACGCTCATTCCGACGTTCCTGATTTGGCAGCACTTCGGACTGGTGGGCGAGTTCGATCCGCTCGTGCTGCGGGCGTGGACGGCGTGGGGGCCGTTCTACATTTTCCTGCTGCGCCAGTTCTTCCTGACGATTCCGCGGGAGTTGGACGACGCGGCCGAGATCGACGGCGCGAATACGCTGCAGACGTTCTTCCTGATCATGCTGCCGCAGATCCGGCCCGCGCTGCTCGCGGTCGCGATCTTCGCGTTCCGCGGGTACTGGAACGATTTTCTCGGCCCGCTCATCTATCTGACCGATATGAAGCTGTACACGATGAACGTCGGGATGTACTTCTTCATGGGCGGGGTGAACGAGGCGCCGCAATGGAACTATCTGATGGCCATGTCCATCATCATCGCGCTGCCGGTCGTGCTGCTGTTCTTCGTCGCGCAGCGTTACTTCATCGAAGGTATCACCTTTACGGGACTTAAAGATTAAATGAAATATAGATCCGGTTTGGAATGGATGGGAGGAGAAACTGGTGAGAGTGAAACCGCAAATCGGCGTTCGGCGTTCGCCGCTGAATCCGCTGATTACGCCGGCCGATGTGAAGCCGTCTTTTCCGGACTGGGAGGTGCTCGGCGCTTTCAACGCCGGCGTGGCGGAATGCGGCGATGAGATTGTGCTGCTCCTGCGCGTGGCGGAACGGCCGCGCCAGACGGATCCCGGCAAGGTGACCGTGCCGGTGCTGCGCGCGGATGCGAGCGGTTTCGGAGAGTCGTCGGTATGCATCGTGGAGCTGGATCGAAACGATCCGGATCTGGATTTCAGCGATTTGCGCGTCGTGAAGAACCGTCGCGGCGAAACGATCTGGCTGACGACGCTGTCGCATCTCCGGGTGGCCAGAAGCCGGGACGGCGAGCGGTTCACGATCGACGAGCAGCCGAGCGTCGTTCCGGCGGGACCGCTGGAGACGTGGGGGATCGAAGATCCGCGCATCACGAAAATCGACGACCGCTTTCTTGTCACCTACAGCGCCGTTTCCGAGAAAGGGGTGGCCGTCGGCCTGCTGTCGACCCGCGATTTCCGGTCGTTCACACGGGAAGGGACGATTCTTGCGCCGACGAACAAGGACGTTGTGTTGTTCCCCGAAAAAATCAACGGGAAGTACATGATGGTGCATCGTCCGGTTCCCGAAGGGATCGGCAAGCCCGAGATGTGGATCGCGGAATCGCCGGATCTCATCCATTGGGGCAATCATCGGTTTCTCATGGGCATTTCCGAGAGCGGATGGGACAGCGCGCGGATCGGGGCGGGCTGCGTGCCGATCCGGACGGACGAAGGCTGGCTGCTCCTGTATCACGGAGCCGACAGCGGCCACCGCTATTGCATGGGCGCGGTGCTGCTCGATCTGAACGATCCGGGCCGCGTCATCGCGCGCACGGCGGAACCGTTCATGTCGCCGGAAGCGGAATACGAGACGACCGGGTTCTTCGCCGGCGTCGTCTTCGCATGCGGCGCGATTGTGAAGGACGGCCGGGTGACCATGTACTACGGCGTCTCCGACGAATCGACAGCATCCGCAACTTTCCAACTCGAAGAAGTGTTTAATCTATTAAAATAGGATTATACAGACGGAAAGGACATCAGTGGTCATGGCACTCTGGAAGAACAGCGGGGTCAAATCCTGTGTCGAGTTGCTTGAGGTCTATCGCGCGGGAGGCAAGCGTCCGTTCTACGCCGAGAAAATCGTGTTCGACGGCGTGGAAGGGCGCGACGTGTACAACATCACGGCGCCGTTCGTGCTGAACGGCGAGATCGTGATTGCGGGACGGGTCGAGCGCCGGGACAGCGAGCAATCGGAGATTTACTTTTTCGTCAATCGGGACGGCAAATGGGTGCAGCGGAGCGATTCACCCGTCCTGGCCTTGCAAGACCCGTTCTATACACGCATTTCGGGCGAGCTGATCATCGGGGGTGTGGAGACCTATCCCCATCCGGTCGATCCGGGCAAACTCGGCTGGCGGACGGTTTTCTACAAAGAGTCGGGCCTCGTGGACAAGAAACCGTTCTTCCAGGGGCCTGATCAGATGAAGGATCTGCGTCTCGTCCAGCTCAAGGACGGAAGTATCGGCGTGTTCACGCGTCCGCAGGGCGAGAAGGGCGGAAGAGGCAAGATCGGCTACGCCCGCATCGGCAAGCTGGACGACCTGTCGCTTGACGTGATCCATCAGGCGCCGCTGCTCGAAGGCCAGTTCCTGGACGAAGAGTGGGGCGGATGCAACGAAATCCATGTGCTCTCGAACGGGCTGCTCGGCGTGCTCGGGCATATCGCCAGGTTCGACGAGCAGGGCAACCGGCATTATTATCCGATGACATTCGTATTCGATCCGACGACTGGCAAATTTTCCGACATGTCGATCATCGCGGAACGGGCCGACTTCCCGGCCGGACCCGCGAAGCGTCCGGACCTCGTCGATGTCGTCTTCAGCGGCGGTCTGATCCGGCATTCGAACGGCACGGCCGACCTGTACGCCGGCATCAGCGACGCGGAAGCGCACCGGGTGACGATCGCGGACCCGTTCGCCGCGTACGAGAAGTGATCGCGGGATGGGCGGCTTGACGTTCCGAACGGTCTGCATCCGGGGGAGCGGCGAGTGGAACGAAGACGCGCTCATCGTCCGGGAGCGGGACGGTCTGTTCGGTGTCGTAGACGGCGCCACATCGCTCGTGCCGTTCCGTGCGCCCTCCGGCGAGACGGGCGGCGTGCTGGCGTCGCGGATCACGGCGGAGACCGTCATGGGCATGCTGCTTGGCACGGATGCCAAGGCCGCGGCGCTGGCGGACATGCTGGCCGAAGCGAACCGGCGGCTGGCCGCGGAGATGGCGGCATGCGGCATCGACCCGGCGCGCAAGGAGGCGCTGTGGAGCGCCGGCGCGCTCATCGTGCGGGTCCGGCCGGACGCCGTCGACTACGCCCAGGCGGGCGACTGCATGCTGGTCGCCGGCTACCGGGACGGCTCGTACCGCGTCCTGACGCGGGATCAGCTCGCCGCCGTGGACCGGGCGACGCTGCGCCGGTGGGCGGAAGCGGCGGCCTCCGGCATCACGGGGCGCGACGCGCGCTGGCAGGCGGTGCTGCCGACCATCGAAGCGGGCCGGCGGCTGGCGAACGCTCCGGGGCCCGAAGGGTACGCCGTGCTGAACGGCGATCCCGCGTTCGCCCGCTATGTCGAATCCGGCACGATCAACCGGCTCGGGCTCCGCTCGCTGCTGCTGATGACGGATGGACTGTACGTGCCGAAGGCCGATCCGGCGGAAGCGTTCGACGCCGAAGAGACCGCGCGGCTTGTCGGCCGGATGGGGCTCGAAGCGTACGCGGAGTGGCTGACGCAATACGAGCAGGCGGACGCCGCGTGCGTGAAGTATCCCCGGGTGAAGACATCGGACGACAAGACGGCGGTGCTGCTGGAGTTTCCGAAAGTATAGCGGCTGGCGGTTTTGGTATCCGTATCCGCTCGGGGAACCGGACGGGATCACCGGGCAGATGGTGAATACGATTGGCGAGACAGCCGGGGAGTGCGGAGATGCGCTCTTCCGGCGTTTCTTTTTGTGAGGGGAAATCGCAACGGAACTAAGAGACGTTATTGACGGAAAAGGGGCGCGGCTCCGGGCAGCAACGGAACTCAGGGGCGTTATTGCGGCGTTTGGCGGGTGTGCGGACGTTCTTTTCTGCAGATAACGCTTCTCCGTTCCGTTAGAATGGAAAACTGCCCGATATCGGCCGAATAACGCTTCTCCGTTCCGTTAGAAATGAAGGACACGCCATGGCGTCCCGCGGCAGCGGAACTGAGGGACGAATTTTGCGGAAAGAGGCGCGGTGCCGTGCGGCACAACGGGACGCTGACAAAGCAGAGCGGCGCACAACCCCCTGATCACCCCTTCCCATATCAGGAAAAAACTTCTCTGTTGACAGGTTTATTAATTTCCGATAGATTTACTGGTATTAAAACACTGTCAATTCCGAGGGGGAAACTGTGGAATGAAACGCAAGGTCGGAGTCCGCGGCGTTCTCGCGCTTGTGCTGGCGGCAGCGCTGGCCGTCACGGGCTGCGGGCAGGGCAATTCGGGCGGAAGCAACGGCGGCGGGAACGCAAGCGGCACAGCCGCCGGCGGGAACAACGGCGGCGAAAGCGGCGTCGAGCTGAACGTGCCGGCTGCGCTCGCCGAGCGGGGCGACGTGAAGATCAAGGTCATCCGCAAGATCGGCAACGACGATCATACGGCGCAATTCCTGGCCGGTGCGAAACAGGAAGGCGAAGCGCTCGGCTTCAAGGTCGACACGTTCGCCGCGAACGGCGATTCGGTGAAGTTCCTTGAAGCGCTCGAGCAGGCGGCGACGGAAGACGTGGACGGCGTCATCGTCTCCCACGGCGACGATCCGGCAACGGTCGAAGCGGTGAAGAAGCTGCGCGAGAAGGGCATCGAAGTCGTCACGTTCGACTCGATCGGCGATCTGGCTTCGGTTGAGGGTGTCACGCTCACGGCGCAGGACGACCAGGCGCTGGCGCGCTACGCGCTGGACCGCCTCGTGCAAGACACGGGCGGCAACGCGAACATCATCTATCTGTGGGTGGACGGATTCCCGCCGATGGTGCGCCGCAACGCCGTCTATCAGGAAGTGCTGAACGCCAACCCGGGCATCAAGGAGCTGGAGCGGTTCGGCGTCGCGAACGAGAACACGTCGGTGGAGACGCAGAACGCCGTCGCGGCGATGCTCACGAAGTATCCGAAGGGCGAGATCGACGCCATCTTCGCGACGTGGGACGCCTTCGCCATCGGCGCCGCGCGGGCGCTGATCGAAGCCGGCCGGACGGAGATCAAGATCTACGGCATCGACGTTTCGAACGCCGACCTGCAGATCATGCAGGAAGAAGGCAGCCCGTGGGTGGCGACGGCCGCCGTCGATCCGAAGATGATCGGCGCCGTGAACGTCCGGCTGCTGGCGAAGAAACTGGCGGGTGAAGAGACGCCGGCCGAATACAATCTCGAGGCCGCGCTGATCGACCAGGAAACGCTCGGCAAATCCGCAGAAACGGTCAACATGGCCACGCTGGCCGATATCATTCCGGGATGGGGACAGACGGACGCGTTCGAAGAGGACTGGATGAAGGAACTCAAGGCGGCAAACGCGAAGTAATGCCTGTCAAGACCGGTTGATGACAGCGCCCTTGTCCGGCTGGACGAGGGCGCTTGATCTGTGCATGGGAGGTGAGCCGGATGACGCAGACAGCGGCGGGATTGCTTGAGATGCGCGGCATCTCGATCGCATTTCCCGGCGTGCAGGCGCTGGGCGGCGCCGATTTCACCGCGGCCGCGGGACGGGCGCACGCGCTGATCGGCGCGAACGGCGCAGGCAAATCGACGCTGATGAAGGTGCTTGCGGGCGCCTACGGCCATTACACGGGATCGATCCGGATCGACGGCCGGGAAGCGAAGATCCGCACGCCGAGGGACGCGAAGGCGCACGGCATCCAGGTCGTCTATCAGGAAGTCGACACGGCGCTCGTGCCGAATCTCAGCGTCGGCGAGAACATCATGATGGAGAAGCTCGTCCATGAGATGAAAGGCCGGCACCGGGTCCGGTGGGGAGACATTCACCGGGCGGCGCAAGCGGTGCTCGGACGGCTGGAGGTGAGCATCCCGACCCGGAAGCTGGTACAGGAACTGTCGCTGGCCGAGAAGCAGATGGTGCTGATCGCGCGCGCGATGACCACCGCCTGCCGCTTTCTCATTCTGGATGAGCCGACGGCGCCGCTCAGCCAAGCGGAGACGGAGCGGCTGTTCCGCCTCGTCCGACTGCTCAAGTCACAGGGCACGGGGATTATTTTCATCTCGCACCGGCTGCCGGAGCTGTACGAAATCTGCGAAGACATCACGATCATGCGGGACGGCCGGGTGGTCGCGCGCGGCGAAATCAAGGACATGACCCAGCAGCAGATCGTCGAGCACATGCTCGGCTCCAAGTGGGAAGGGCAGTTCCCGCGGCGGACGAACACGCCGGGCGAGGTCATGTTCGAAGCGAAGGACATCCGCGACGGGGACAAGGTGAAGGGCGCAAGTCTCTTCATCCGCGCCGGCGAGATCGTCGGCCTCGCCGGACTGGTCGGCGCCGGCAAGACCGAGCTGTGCCGGGCGCTGTTCGGCGCGTCCGGGCAGGTTGCCGGCGAGCTGAAGCTGGGCGGCCGCCGCCTCGCCGTCGCCTCGCCGCACGACGCGGTGCGAAGCGGTCTGGCGCTCGTTCCCGAGGAACGCCGGCGCGAAGGCGTCTTCGTGGAGGAGACGGTGACCGCCAACCTGACGGTGGCGACGCTGCCGCAATACACGCGCCTGGGCGCATGGCTGAGCGCGGCGCGGGAGCGGCTGGCGGCAGGCGGCATGATCGCCCGGCTCGGCGTGAAGACGCCGGACGGTTCCGCCAGGGTCGCGAACCTGTCGGGCGGCAACCAGCAGAAGATCGCGATCGGCAAATGGCTGCTGGCGGATGCCGAAGTGTATATTTTCGACGAGCCGACGAAGGGCGTCGATGTCGGGGCGAAGCGGGACATCTACGAACTGGTCGCCGGGCTGGCGGCCCGCGGCAAATGCGTGCTCTACGCGTCCAGCGAAGTGCCGGAGATCATGGGGCTGACGGACCGGGTGTACGTCATGTACGACGGACGGATCGTCCGGGAGCTTGAGACCGATCGCACGAGCGAAGATGAAATCATGCTCTACAGTACGGGAGGCACGGGATCATGAAGACGACGGACACGGGTGCGGCACTCAAAGGTTTTCGGCTGTTCGACTGGCTGTACAAATACGGAACGCTGCTGACCATCGTGCTGCTGATTGTCATTTTCTGGGCGTCGACGGATCATTTTTTCAGCAACACCAACCTGATCAACATTCTGCGGTCGATCTCGATCGTGACGATCATCGCGACCGGGCTCACCGTATCGCTGGCCGTCGGCGGCTTCGACCTGTCCGTCGGCTCGACGGCGTCGGTCGCCTGCGCGGTCGTCATTTCGATGTTCGTCTGGCACGGCCAGCCGCTCGGAATCGGCATTGCGGCGGCGCTTATGGCCTGCCTCGTCGTCGGGCTGGTGAACGCGCTGCTCGTCACCCGTTTCAACATTCAGGACATGCTCATGACGCTGGCGACGATGTTCGTCTTCCAGGGACTTGCGCTCACCTATTCCCGCGGGGCGACGATCTCCGAGAACATGATCCTGCCGAGCGGCGACTTCGCAACCGGCAAAATTCCGCAGTCGTTCAGTCTGCTGGGCCGCGTGCCGTGGATCATCATCATCATGCTGATCGTCGTGCTGGCGGTGCATCTGTTCCTGAACTACACGAAATACGGCCGCTATATGTACATGATCGGCGGCAACCCGGAAGCGGCGAAGCTGTCGGGCATTCCGGTGAACCGGTACCGGCTCCTGGCCTACGTCATCTCGGCGCTGCTGGCCGGACTGGGCGGCATCGTACTCGGCGCGCGCGTCGGGAGCGCGGAGGTGAACGCCGGCGCCCCGTACCTGATGGAAGCCGTCGCGGCGGCGTTCATCGGCTTCTCCGTGCTCGGCTCCGGCAAGCCGAACGCGCTCGGCACGTTCGCGGGCGCGGTGCTGATCGGCGTGCTGTCGAACGGACTCATCATGCTGTCCGTGCCGTATTACGCGATGGACATCGTGAAAGGCGGCGTGCTCGCCGCCGCGCTGGCGATCACGTATTTCCGCGGGCGGCATTGACGACGCGGACGGCGTTGACGGCGGGCCGGGCATTCTGATACGTTGGGCGTGACTCCAATCGCGAAAGGAGCCACGCCCTTCATGTTTCTGCGCAGTGTCACCCTGCTCCGCGGCGCAGGCACGGATTTCGACCGCTATCCGTTCGCGATTCCGGCGATCCGCAGCCTGGATACCCTGCCGTTCACGGCGCCGGTCACGTTCTTCGTCGGGGAAAACGGCTCCGGCAAATCGACGCTGCTCGAGGCGATCGCCTGGCAGTGCGGGTTCAACACGGCCGGCGGCGGGCGGAACCACACGCACGAAGTGGAAGCGTCCGATGCCCCGCTCGGGCCTCACATCCGGCTGTCCTGGCTGCCGAAGGTGACGTCGGGCTTCTTCCTGCGGGCCGAGAGCTTCTATCATTTCGCTTCGTACCTCGACCGGCTGGCGAGCGAGGATCCTTCGTTCAACTATGTCGGATACGGCGGACGATCGCTGCACGAGCAGTCGCACGGCGAATCGTTCCTGTCGCTGTTCCTGAACCGGTTCGGCAGCCGGACCCGCAGCCTCTATCTGCTGGACGAGCCCGAAGCCGCGCTGTCGCCGGCCCGGCAGCTCGCGTTTCTCCGCATCCTGCACCAACACGCGGCGAGCGGCCGCGCGCAGTTTATCATCGCGACCCATTCGCCGATTCTGCTCGGTTTCCCGGGCGCGGTCATCTACAGCTTCGACGGCGGGGAAATCCGGAAGGTCGGCTACGAGGAGACGGAACATTACCAGATCACGAAAGGTTTTTTGAACCGGCCGGAGCTGTACCTGCAGGAGCTGTTCCGTCCGGAAGAAGGGGAAGAGGACTGACCGCCCGCGGCCGGGCTGCCGGGAGCGGGAGCGCTCCGCGGGCGCGGCCGGCATTACCGCACCAGATCGCGCCGCAGCGTGACAAGCTCCCTGAGCTCCTCCGTCGACAGCTCGGTGATCCAGTTCTCGGAGCCGGCCATCACCGTCTCGCTCAGCTGCCGCTTGCTTTCCAGCATCTCGTCAATCCGCTCCTCCAGCGTGCCGAGCGCAATGAGCTTGTAAACGTGGACGTTCTTCACCTGTCCGATCCGATAGGCGCGGTCGGTCGCCTGGTTCTCGACGGCCGGATTCCACCAGCGGTCGTAATGGAAGACGTGGCTGGCCGCCGTCAGATTCAGCCCGACGCCGCCGGCTTTCAGCGACAGGACGAACACATGCGGCTGCCTGCCGGCGGGCAGCGCGTTCGACTGGAACATCTCGATCATCCGCTCGCGCATGGCCCGGGGCGTGCCGCCGTGCAGATAGAGCACCGGCTCGCCGAGCGTTTCCTGAAGCACCGCCTGGATCAGCCTGCCCATGCCGACATACTGGGTGAAAATGAGGCATCGTTCGCCCGCTTCCCGCAGTTCCCGCACCATCTCGAGCAGCCGCTCCAGCTTCTCCGACCGGGCGGCGAGCGCCGCAACGTCCACCGCGGGTCCGTCCGTCGCCTGCGGCCGGCCATCTCCGTCCGCATCGAACGCCGTGCGCACGGCCGGCAGCGGCTCCTTCGTCACCAGCGCCGGATGCGCGCACAATTGCTTCAGCCTCGTGATCGCCGCCAGGATGGCGCCCTTCCGTTCGATCCCGGTCAGCTCGCCCGACCGATCCAGCAAATCCCGCACCGTCCGCTCATACCATGCGGCCTGCTCGGCCGTCAGATGCACGTAGGTCTTCATCTCGTTCTTCTCCGGCAGGTCGAGCTGCACGGCGGGGTCCTGCTTCTGCCGCCGGAGCAGGAACGGCTTCACCAGCTTGCGGAGCTCGGCCAGCCGCGCATCGCCGCCTTCCTTCAGGGCGGCGCCGCCGTAGCGCTCGTTGAACGCCCGCTGGCTGCCGAGGTATCCCGGATTGAGGAAGTCGAAGATCGACCACAGCTCGGCGAGCCGGTTCTCGATCGGCGTGCCGGTGAGCGCGATCCGGTGGCGCGCCGGGAAACTGCGCACGGCCGCGGCCTGTTTCGTCGCGTAGTTCTTGATGTTCTGCGCCTCGTCGAGGCAGACCGCGTCCCAGGAGACGGCGGCGAGCGTCTTCCGGTCGAGCGCCGCCGTCGTGTACGACGTCAGCACGACGTCCGCCGCCTCGGCCGCTTCGCGGAATTCGGCTCCCGAGTGTCGTCCGCCGCCGTAATGCAGCAGCACGCGCAGCGATGGCGCGAAGCGGGCGAGTTCTTTCTGCCAGTTGCCGATCACCGATGTCGGGCAGACGATGAGCGAAGGCATCATCCGGCCGGCGGCCCGCATCTCCTCCCGCGCATGCAGCAGGTAGGCGATGAGCTGCACCGTCTTGCCGAGCCCCATGTCGTCCGCGAGGCAGGCGCCGAGGCCGAAGCGCCGCAGCGAGGCGAGCCACGAGAACCCGATCTGCTGGTACGGGCGCAGCGCGGTCTTGAGCCCTTCCGGCGCCGGCAGCAGCGGATTGTCCTCCGGACGGCCGAGCTGCCCGATCAGCCGGAGCAGGCGGCCGCTCAGCTCCACCTCGAGCGCGACGCGGGCTTCTTCGGCCGCGCCGCCGGCTTCCGCTCCGCCGTCCTCCGGCGCGTCATCGCCGGCCGCGCCGCCGAGCAGATGCAGCTGCAGCACGTCGCGGAACGACAGGCCGCGGGACGGATCGTACTGCGCCATTGCCTTGCGGATGACGGGCAGCATCGCCGGATCGAGCGCGACCCACTGTCCGCGGACGCGGACGAGCCGCCGCCCGCGGGCGGCCAGCTCGAGGAACTCCTGCTCCGAGAGCTCGGCGCTCCCCAAGGCGATGCGCCAGTCGAAATCGACGAGCGACTCCAGGCCGAACAGCGACGGACCTTCGCCGGCGTCCGACCGGATGCGGGCGCGCAGGCGCGGCCGCGCGCGGCGGGCTTCCTCCCACCAGGCGGGCAGCAGCACCTGCCAGCCCGCGGCGATCAGCCGGACGCTGTCCGCGCTGAGGAAGCGCCAGGCCGCCGCGTCATCCAGCGCCGTGCCTTCCGGCTGCCACCCGCCGTCCGGCGCCAGGTCCGGCAGGGCGGCGCGCAGCCGCTTGAGCCAGCCGTCGGCCCGCCCGCGCACGGCGTCCGTCCATTCCTCCGGCCAGCCGCCGGAGACATGCCCGTCCGGATCGAGCCGGACGGGCACGAGCGCATCAGGGCGTTCCTTGTCCTGCAGCACGATCCGGAGCCGCCATTCGGCATCGATCGGACCGGGCTCGATGAGCTGCAGCGCCGGACGGAACGGCGCGGTGTCCTGCCGCCAGCCGATGTGGACGAGCCAGTCGTCATCGCTCAGGCTCCGCGCCGCCTCGCCGGCGCCCGGTTCGAAGAGGCGCGGAAAATCCCGGCGCAGGTCGGCCGCCCGTTCCTCCGTGCCGTAATGCCGGTCGAAGACGGCCGCCGTGAACGCGGCGCGGAGCCGCCGGCCGAAATCATCGTCGGCTTCGCCCGACGCGACCAGCGCGTCGATCCGCCGGTCGATCTCCCGGTCTTCCCATTGCCACTCAAGCCGGCCCGCCGCCATCGCTTCGCGGCTCGGCGCATACCGCTTCGCCGCCGCGCACGCCATCAGGGCGGGGGCCAGCCGCCGGAGCAGCTCGGCCTCGCCGCCCCATGCCCAGTCCACATGCCCCAGCAGCGGCAGCTCCGCGAAGAACGGAATGACGAACTCCGCCGGCAATTCGACGATCTCGATGTTCCGCAGGCTGCGGATTTCCAGTTCCGTGCCGTAGAACGAGTCTTCGTGCCAGGCGAACAGCAGTTGTTTCAGCCGCATGCCCGGCACGAATCCGCCGGTTCCGTCGAGTCCGTAGAGCAGCGCATCGCCGTCCTCCGTCAGGCTGAGCCGGACATCGATCGCACCCAGGTCCATTTTCATCGCCATTTCCTCTCTCCCGTTTCCGCCGCGCGCATCGCGGCCGCGGCGGAAGGCGGACGCATCAATAAACCAGCATCATTATAACACAGCGGGGGAAAGCCGATTCCGGCTATTCCTTTCATATAAAAATAAGTGTTTATACCTAGTTCTCGGGATGGTGTAATGCTGCTTTACTTGTCAAACTTGAGCACTACAAGCTATAATTTACGTCAATCCTGCTTTGTTTTTATCAATTTTCTTCCTTAACCGGCATGGACTTACATCCTGGCAGAGGGCGGGGAATGATGTGAGTCGCAGGACGATCGGCGTATTGATTCCGGTTCCGGACGGGTTTTATTACGGCGATATTCTGTGGGGGATATCGCGCGAAGCGCTGATGCTCGATCTCGACGTTCTGGTTGTCTCGACCGCGACGTTCGACAGCTTCGGCCTGCGCATCTCGTATGACGCCCGGGTCGGCTGGGATCTGGTTGACGCATGGATTATCGTGGCGCAGGCGGTGTCGGAAGCCTATGCGCGGGAATTGGCGGGCACCGGAAAGCCCCTCGTGACGATCGCGGATCACGCCGGGCTGTCGGACTCGGCCTATGTCGTCAAATGCGACAACCGCGGCGCATCGGAAGCGCTTACCCGGCATCTCATCGAAATGGGGCACCGGCGCATCGCGTTCGCAGGCAGCCTGGCGAATGCGGATTTCCGCGAGCGCTTTCAAGGCTGCAAGGACGCCATGGAGAAAGCCGGCATCGGGATGGGCGCGGGCAACGTGTACGACGTGCAGAGCGGCGACGCGGCCGCCCGCCTGATGCTGGAGGAAGGCCTGCCGTACACGGCGGTGTTCGCCGCCTCGGACCTGGTCGCTTCCGCGCTGGTTCAGCAGCTGACGGAAGCGGGCGTGCGCGTCCCCGAAGATGTGGCGGTCGTCGGCTTCGACGACAGCGGCATCGCGAAGACGTGCAAGCCGAGTCTGACGACGGCCCGGCAGCCGATCATCGAGCTCGGCCGCTGCGCACTGCGGCGGACGATGGACATTCTGGAAGGCCGATCCGGCCGGGTCGGCACGACCGTCCTGCCGGTCGGGGTGGTCATCCGCGAATCGAGCGGCGGGAAGGCGTCCGACGATCTGTCGGAGAACGATCAGACGCTGTCCTGGAAGAACATCCCCGGCGAAGAGCTGGAGCAGCTGATCGAATCGCACCGCCGGCTCAGCCTGCGTCTGATCGACACCCGGGACATGTCGTGGCTGCGCTATACGAACCAGCACTGGGGCATCGTCGGCCTGTGGGAAGGCGAGCCCGGCGCCTCCGATCTCATCCTTGACAGCGCCTACAGCGTGAACGGCACGGGCGTGCCGGAGACCGGCTGCCGCTGGATGGCGGAGCGTTTTCCCCCGATGCCTCCGCTCAAGCGCAGAGCGGACGACCCGGAATTCGTGCTCGTGCAGCTCATCCAGTCGGAGACGCGGAATTGGGGGCTTCTCGTCACCGCGGGACCGGTGAACGAGCGGTTCATCCGCGGCCACGACACGCGCCAGCTGCCTTCGCTGCTCGGCGCCATGATCGACCACCGGAAGCTGCTCGCCGAACTCGAGCAGCGGGAGGCCGGCTACGCCGCGCTGGCGGAGCGGCTCGGCATCGTCTCGCGCACGACGCATGACGGCGTCTTCGAACTTAAGCTGCCGTCCTGCCGGATCGAATGGATCACCGGCATCAAGTCGCTGCCGGGCGTCCGTCAGGAGGAATGGCCGACCGACGGCCAGGCGTTCCTCAATCTGGTACACCCCGAGGACGTGCCGCGCGTCAAGGTCCTATGGGAGGCGGCGGTAAAACACCGGCTGCCGCTCCACATTGAATTCCGGTTGAAGCGCGGGGATGAATATATCTGGGTGTCGGCGGCGGGTGAGATCGTGACCGACGCCGGCGGCAACGCCGTCCGGTTCCTCGGCGCCATTACGGACATCCATTTGCGCAAGATGGCCGAGCGCGCGCTGCTCGCTTCCGAGGAGCGATACCGCGCGTTCTTCCGGAACACGCCGGTCATGCTGCTGTCTCTCGACGAGCAATTCGTCATCACCGATGCGAATCCGTGCTGGCTGGAGGCAATGGGCTACGAGCGCGAGGAAGTCATCGGCGCGAGCTGCCTGTCGTTTCTGACGCCGGAATCGGAGGAAAAATGGCGCGCCCATTGGTCAAACGGGAAAGCGGAGACGGGCATTGCCGACATGGAGCTGCAGTGGGTGACGCGCGGCGGCCAGACGATCGACGGGCTGGTGAACGGCCGGCGTTACGGCGAACCGGGGCAGGCGCGGATCTACCTCTCGGTCCGCGACATCACGGAGAGAAAGCGGGCGGAACGGCAGATCCATTTTCTCGCCTACCACGATCCGCTGACCGGGCTGCCGAACCGGCGGATGTTCTATGAACGGCTGGAGCAGGCCATCGGCGAGGCGAAAGCGGGCGGGACGCGCGTCGCCGTCATGATGATCGACCTCGACCATTTCAAGGTCATCAACGACAGCCTGGGCCACGACATGGGCGACGCCCTGCTCCGGCTGGTCGCCGGCCAGCTGGCCGACATGGTCGGCGGCGCCGGCCTCGTCGCCCGCATCGGCGGCGACGAATTTACGATCATGCTGACCGGCGGCGAAGCCGGGGAAGCGGCGGGGCGGCTGGCGGAACGCATCGTGGACAAGCTGCGGCAGCCGTTCACGGTCGCCGGCCACGACCTGTTCGCCACGGCCAGCGTCGGCATCAGCCGCTATCCCGAGGACGGCGTCGATATCGGCGAGCTGGTCAAGAAAGCGGACACCGCCATGTACCGGGCGAAGCAGCAGGGCCGGAACCGCATGGAGACCTACAGCGGCACGATGGAGGAAGTGGTCCGGGAACGGCTTGCGATCGGCAGCCGGCTGCGCCTGTCCCTGGACTCGATGGCGGGCTTCTATCTGCTGTACCAGCCGCAGCTTGATCTGAAGAGCGGACGGCTGATCGGCGCGGAGGCGCTGATCCGCTGGACGTTGCCGGACATCGGCAGCGTGCCGCCGGGCATGTTCATCCCGCTCGCGGAAGAGTTCGGCATGATCGCCCCGATCGGCGAGTGGGTGCTGCGCGAGGCGTGCCGGCAGCTCAAGGCGTGGTCCGACCGGTTCGCCGGCGGATGGCACCTGTCGGTCAATCTGTCGGTGAAGCAGCTGCAGCAGCCGGGCTTCGTCGCCGGCGTCGACCGGATTGTGGCGGAGTCGGGCGTCGACCCCGGGCGGCTCTGCTTCGAGATTACGGAAACCGCGGCGCTGCTTAACCTCGAATCGTGCGCCCAGATTCTGAATGAACTGCGCGCGAGGGGGATCCGGATCGCGCTGGACGACTTCGGCACCGGCTATTCGTCCCTGCTGCTGCTGAAGAGCCTGCCGCTGTCGATCGTGAAAATCGACCGTTCGTTCACGCACGATCTGCTCGCAAGCAGCGCGACGGCTTCAATCGTATCCGGCATCATCGCCATGTCGAAGGGACTCGGCATGTCCGTCATCGCCGAAGGCATCGAGACGGAGGAACAGCTCGAGGCGCTTGGCCGCCTCGGCTGCGAAGGCTACCAGGGGTACTATGAGAGCCGGCCGCTTCCGCCCGATCTGTTCGAACGGCAATATCTGGCGGACGATCCGCCGGAGGACGCGTGAGCCGGTTGATCCCGCAAAGTGAAAAGCCGCGCAGGCGGTTCCGTTGAAGGAGCCCGCCGCGCGGCTTTGTCCTGTTATGCCGGAAGCTGGGGAGTTCCCAGTGACTTGTTCTCTTTCTTGAACGCGGTGACATACAGCAAGATGGCCGTAATGACGTGCAGCGCCCATCCGAGGAACGGAATCCAGGCCAGGCAGGAGGTGACAAGGCCCACAATGGAACCGTAGAACGATTCCTTGTTGATGACGGTCCGACGTGCGGCTCAGTCTCTTCTGAGCGCGGAGATGAGCAGCAGCACGGCGGTCAGCAGATGAAGCAGCCAGCCGAGGAAGGGAATCCAGGCCAGCATGGACGTGACGATGCCCAGGATCGAGCCGTGGTACGATTCGTGATTTTTGACGGAAATGATGAGTGTTGCGGCATGCAGGATGCACATGACGACCAGCGCCCAGTAGGCACTGGCCAGGACAATGAGGCCTCCGAGCACCGGAATGGCCAGGACGGCTTCCATTACGCCGGTGAGCAGTTTCATGGCTTTGGCATTTGACATGGGCTTTAAGACCCCTCCTCTCCGGTTCCGCCGGATGCACATGCGACAGCACCCACCACCATGTATATGCGCCGCCGGCATGTCCAGTCAGCGGGAAAACGTTCCTTGTCCCCCGGGTGCGCGCTGTTTTACAATGGTGCCGTCGGGAATCGCATTTCCGCCAAACAGCGAAAGGGACGGTGAAACATGAAGAAAATCGGGTTCATCGGACTCGGGAACATGGGGCTGCCCATGGCGGTCAACCTGGTCAAGGCCGGCTTCGAGGTGTACGGACTGAACCGCAGCAAGGGAGCGGAGGAGAAATTCGCGCAGGCGGGCGGCAAGACCGGGCTGACCCGGGCGCAGCTGGCGGCCGAAATGGACATGGTCATCACCTGCCTGCCGATGCCTGCCGACGTCGAAGCGGTGTATACGGCGCAGGACGGCCTGATTCCGAACGGCCGGCCCGGTCTCCTGCTCGTCGATTGCAGCACGGTCGGCCCCGAACTGAACCGGCGCCTGTTCGATGCGGCGGCGGCCCGCGGCATCGCGTTTCTCGACGCGCCGGTAAGCGGCGGTACGGTCGGCGCGGCCGAAGGCACGCTCAGCATCATGGTCGGCGGCGAACGCGAAGCGTTCGACCGGGCGAGGCCCGCCTTCGAGGCGATGGGCAAGCAGATCTATTATGTCGGTCCGAGCGGCAGCGGCTCGGTCGTCAAGCTGATCAACCAGCTCATGGTCGGCATCCATACGCAGGCGGTCAGCGAGGCGCTGGCGTTGGGGCGCAAGGCCGGGCTCGACGAGGCGGCGCTTGTCGACATTCTGATGGCGAGCTTCGCCAGCAGCCGCATGCTCGACCGCCATTACTCGGGCTTCATCGCGAAGGAAGCGTATGATCCCGGCTTCGCCATCAAGCTGCTCGGCAAAGACCTCGACCTGGCGGCCGAGATGGCGGAGAAGAGCGGCGTCCGGCTGAAGGCCGGGGCGCGTGTGCGCAGCCTGTTTCACCGCGCGATCGCATCCGGCTACGGCGACCGCGACATGGCGGCGATGTTCCGCTTCCAGACGGACGAAGACGCGAAGGAAAGCGAAGCGGGCCCGATCAAGCATTACGCCGTCTTCCTGCCGATGAAGGATGCGGAGAAGAGCGACCGCTTCAGGCCGGAGCATCTGCAGTTTCTGGCCGAGCAGCGCGCGGCCGGCCGGCTGTTCGCCAACGGGCGGTTCATCGACGGCGCAGGCGGTCTGGTTATCTTCAAGGCGCGCTCGTACGAGGAAGTGGAAAACTGGGTGAAGCAGGACCCGTACATTGTGCATGGCGCGCGCGGGTATGAGATCCACGAGTGGGATGTCGTGCCGGCGGAAGGGTGAGCCGCGGATCATAGCGGTTGACGTCACACGATCAGGAGGTATAAACGCGTGACCATTTTAACGTTTCCGAAAGATTTCGTCTGGGGTGTCTCGACGTCCGCCTATCAGATCGAGGGCGCGCTGACCGAGGACGGCCGCGGTCCGTCGATCTGGGATACACTGGCCGCCATTCCGGGGCGCATCATGAACGGCGACGACGCGAGCGTCGCATGCGACAGTTACCACCGGTATGAAGAAGACATCGCGCTGATGAAAGAGCTCGGCGTGAAAGCGTACCGCTTCTCGGTGTCCTGGCCGCGCATCTATCCGCAAGGGGACGGCGAGGTGAACCCGAAGGGCATCGCGCATTACAAGCGGTTCGTGACGAAGCTGCGCGAGGCGGGCATCACCCCGTTCTGCACGCTCTATCACTGGGAACTCCCGCAGGCGCTGCAGGACCGGGGAGGCTGGGAAAACCGGGCGACGATCGATGCGTTCGTCCGTTTCGCCGAGACGATGTTCCGCGAATTCGACGGGCTGATCGATTACTACATGACGTTCAATGAACCGTGGTGCATCGCGATCAACGGCCATCTGCTCGGCCGGCACGCGCCGGGCATCACGAATTGGCAGTCGGCCATTCAGGTCGCCCACAACGTCATGGTCGCCCACGGCCGGACGGTGCGCCGCTTCCGCGAGCTAGGCGTGAAGGGGCAGATCGGCTACGCGCCGGACATGTACTGGTACGAGCCGCTCACCCGCAAGCAGGAGGACGTCGACGCGGCCTACCGCGCATTTTCCATCTACAACTGGTTCGTGGAGCCGGTCTTCACCGGCAAGTATCCGGAGAAGATGGCGGAATGGATCAAGTCGAAAGGCGCCGAGCCGGTCGTCGAGCCGGGCGACATGGACATCATCCGCGAGCCGATGGATTTCCTGGGCCTGAACTTCTACGGCGGCAACATCGTGCGGCACAAGCCGGGCAACAACTACCTGGACCTCGAGCATGTCGATCTCGGCTATGCCAAGTCGGACAAGGGCTGGTTCATTTATCCGGAAGGCCTGTACAAGATGCTGACCTGGCTGACGGATAATTTCGGCCCGATTCCGATCTACATCACGGAGAACGGCGTCTGCTACAACGACGAGCCGGGACCGGACGGCCGGATCCGGGATGACCGCCGCATCGCGTTCCTGCGCGACCATATCGCCGAGCTCGGCCGCGCGATTGAGTCCGGCGTCAATCTGAAAGGGTATCTGACCTGGTCGCTCATGGACAATTTCGAGTGGGCGTTCGGCTACACGTGCCGCTTCGGCCTCGTGCACGTCGATTACAACACGCTGAAGCGCACGCCGAAAGACAGTTTCTACTGGTACAAGAAAATCATCCGCAACAACTGGATTGAGCTTGAGAGCCGTTAACGCGCGTTCATCCCAAAATGCGGTATTTACAAACCTGACATTCCGTGGTAATATCTGTTCTCAACAAGCGATTGACGGAAGGATTTCTAGGGATCCGACGGCCGGCAAGGCCGGGCGAACCGAGCGAAATCGTCGCGTCGGCATTCGGGGTTAAATAAGCAGGACGCGATACACCGTAAGGGATAAAAGACCTTCGGCAAGTTCCGCCATTACCGGCGGTGCGGGCCGGAGGTCTTTGTTGCTTTAGCAGAACAGAGCGAGATGGGAGGGCATGCAGACGTGTTGGCACTGGAAGTGGAAGGGCTGGTGAAAACGTTCCGCGTCAAGCGGAAACCGGAGGGCCTCAAGGCCAGCGTCCGTTCGCTGCTGCGGCCGGAGTGGACGGAGAAGACGGCGGTGGCCGGCATCCGTCTGAAGGCGGAGGCGGGCGAGACGCTGGCTTTTCTCGGGCCGAACGGAGCGGGCAAATCGACGACGATCAAAATGCTGACCGGCATTCTCCATCCTTCGTCCGGCCATGCCCGCGTGCTGGGGATGGTGCCGTGGAAGGAGCGCGCGGCGCTGGCGTTCCGTATCGGCGCCGTCTTCGGGCAGAAATCGCAGCTCTGGTACCATCTGCCGCCGGCGGACACGTTTGAATTGCTCAGCCGGATGTATGAGCTGGGGCGGGCGGATTACCTGCGCCGCCGCGACGAGCTGGTCGAACGATTCGAGCTCGGGCCGTACATGCAGACGCCCGTCCGCAAGCTGTCGCTCGGCGAGCGGATGCGCTGCGAGATCGCGGCGGCTTTCCTGCACCGCCCGGAACTGCTGTTTCTGGACGAGCCGACGATCGGACTCGATGTCATCGTGAAGCGGCGCATCCGCGAGCTGATCGCGGAGCGGAACCGGGAGGAGGGGACGACCGTTTTCCTGACGTCCCACGATCCGTCCGATATCGAGCAGCTCTGCCGACGGGCGGTCGTCATCCATCACGGAACCGTCATCTTCGACGCCCCGGTCGAGCGGCTGAAGCGCGAAGTCTTGACCTGCAAGACGGTCCGCCTCAAGCTGCGGGACGGCGCGCGGCTGCCGGAAAAGCTGCCGGGCGGCGTCCGGGCCGCGGAAGCCGGGCCGTCCGCGTGGCGGCTGTCCGTGGACACGACCGCCGCCTCGATCGAGGATGTGCTCGCCGCGTTCGTCGGACATTGCGCGATCGAGGACATGACGATCGAAGATCCGCCGATGGAGGATGTCATCCGGGCGGTCTACGAAGGCAAGGCCGAAGGCCGGCCGGCGGAGGAGGGAACGGTATGATGACGCCCGCCTTGGCCAAGTGGCACAAGTACCGCGCGGTCGGGATTATCACGGTCAAGCAGCAGCTCCATTACCGGGTCGATTTCATCGTGCGGGCGCTGTTTCTGCTGCTCATCCTGTTCATTTTCATCCATCTGTGGAGAGCAGCGTACACCTCGAGCGGATCGGAGACGATCGAGGGGTTCGCGCTGAATCAGATCATCTGGTATCTCGTCTTCGCGGAAGCCGTCACGATGGCCTGCCCGCAGCTGTGCGTCCGGATCGAGGAAGAAGTGAAGCAGGGCGAGGTGGCGGTCCGTCTCATCCGGCCCATTGCCTACAACGGCTTTCATTACATGACGTATCTGGCGGAGGCCGGGCTCCGCTTCATCGTCCAGCTCGCCGCGGGAAGCGCGATCGCCTGGGCTTACATGGGGCCGCCGCTCTTCGGCTGGGGCTGGGCCGGGCTCGCCGCGCTCCTGCCCGGGGCGTTCACCGTCGCGTTCCTGCTCAATCTGGCCGTCGCGCTGCTGGCCTTCTGGGTCGAGGAGACGCGCGGCATGGAGTTCGTCCTGCAGAAGCTGAACTTCACGGTCGGCGGCATGCTGCTGCCGCTCGAACTGATGCCGGACTGGCTGGAACGCGTCTGCGGGTGGCTGCCGTTCCAGGCGGTGCTCTATTTCCCGGCCCGCATGGGCGTCGCGTTCGACGGCGGGCGGCTCGCCGCGTTTCTGCTGACGCAGTGGGGCTGGGCCGCTGCGCTTGCGGTGCTGTGCGCGTTCATCTATCGGAGAGGAGTGCGGAAACTGAATGTCAACGGCGGTTAGTCTGACGGGCGGCCGCGGGAGCCGCATCCGGCGCGCGGCCGGCATCGCGCGGTACGTGCTGACGTGCTGGAAGCTGAACCTGGCCGCCGCGATGGAGTATCGGGCGAGCTTCTTCATGCTGGCAGTCATGATGTTCGTAAACAACTGCATCTGGCTCGTGTTCTGGGCGATCTTCTTCAGCCGGTTTCCGGCCGTGAACGGCTGGGAGCTGCGGGACGTCATGCTGCTGTGGGGCATCAGCGCGGGCGGATTCGGCTGGTCGAGCGTGCTGTTCGGCAATTACCCCCGCATCGCGCCGATCGTGGCGAACGGCGAGCTGGACGTGTTCCTGACGCAGCCGAAACCGCTGCTGCTTAACGTACTCGTCAGCCGCATGTCGCTGACGGCGATGGGCGATTTCCTGTTCGGCGTCGCGATCTACGCCCTGGCCGGCGAACATACGCTGATCGGCGCCGCGAAATATGCGCTGGGGCTCCTGATCAGCGGCCTGCTGTTCCTGTTCGTGACGCTCGCCGCCGGCTCGCTGGCGTTCTTCTTCGGCCATGCGGAAGGGATGGCGTTCCAGCTCTTCAACGGACTTGTTGCGCTCAGCACGTATCCGACGGACATTTTCAAGGGAACGGCTCGGATCGTCCTGTTCACGGTGCTGCCGGCCGGCTTCATCAGCTACGCGCCAATCGGTCTGCTCCGGCGGTTCGACGGGACGTTTGTCTGGCTCGCCGCCGCCGCGGTCGCCGCGTTCGGCCTGCTGGCCGTCTCGCTGTTCGCCGTCGGCGTGAGGCGCTACACGTCGGGCAACCGGATGGCCATGCGCGGCTGAAAAAAGCAGTTGCCCGGCCGGGTCAAGGGGTATATAATGACCCTGAAAAGCTTTTCAAACCCGTTTCATGCTTGTTTCGGGTTTCATTCAGGGGTGCGTGGCTGCAATGAAACCGACGATTCGCGATGTCGCGAAACTGGCAGGCGTTTCGATCAGTACCGTATCGCGGGTCATGAACGCGCCCGAAACGGTCGTGCCGGAGAAGCGGCAGCGCGTCCAGGAAGCGATCGAGCGGCTCCGGTACAAGCCGAACGCTTTCGCGCGCAGCCTGATCTACAAAAAATCCGATACCTTCGGGGTCATGATCCCGGATATCGAGAATCCGTATTACGCGGGACTGCTGCGCGGCATCCAGGACGCCGCCGCGGAGATGAACCACAGCGTCATCATCTGCAACACGGACCGCGACAGGAGCCGGATGCTCGCCTATGTGCGGAACCTGTTCGAGAAGCAGGCGGACGGCATCATTTTCGCGAGCGATTCGCTTCATCGGGAGCTCTATGACGAACTGAAGCGAAGCCGGCTGCCGTTCGTGCTCGTCTCGACCGATGCGCCGGAATACGACGCGCCGTCCGTGGACATCGACAACGAGCAGGCGGCCTGCGAGGCGGTGCGCCATCTGATCGAACTCGGCCACCGGGAGATCGGCATGATCGGCTTCCCGGTCGGAAATACGATATCCGGCGCGCCGCGCCTTGCGGGTTTTCGGCGGGCGCTGGCGGAAGCCGGACTCGACCATTGCGCTTCCCATGTGGAATTTGCGGCCCATCGGTTTGAAGACGCCTGCGAAGCCGCCGGCCGGCTGTTCGCCCGGGCGCCGCAGATCACGGCGGTCTTCGCGGCATCGGATGAACTCGCGATGGGCGTGATCGCGTACGCGCAGGATCACGGGAGGAGCGTGCCGGATCAACTCTCGGTCGTCGGGTTCGACGACATCCGGATGGCGCGCATGTTCATCCCGCGGCTGACCACCGTCGAGCAGCCGGTCTATCAGATCGGCGTGCGTGCGGTTCACAAATTGCACGAGCTGATGGTGAACGGGGAAGTTTCCGTTCTGCACGAGCGGCTGCCTCACCGGCTGATCGTTCGCGAATCGACGGCCGGACTTCGGGTCTGAGCGCGGCGGCAAGGCGGGCAGTCCGCCGTCCCCGGCTGTTTCGGGGACATGCGCATGATGCTGAAAAGCTTTTCGACCCCGTGCACCGAGAGGTTTCAGGCAGTATTTCGTGTATGGACTTGTGGGAGGATATGTAAAAGGATGATACAGACAGAGAACATTTCGGCGGGAGAGAAAACCATGCTGGGCAGACCGACCTGGTGGAAAGAAACCGTCGTCTATCAGGTGTACTGGCGAAGCTTCTTCGATACGAACGGCGACGGCATCGGCGATCTGCGCGGCGTCATCGAGAAGCTCGATTACATCCGCTCGCTGGGCGTCGATTTCATCTGGCTCAATCCGTTCAACGAATCGCCGGGCGTGGACAACGGATACGACATTTCCGACTATTATGCCGTTGCGCCGGAAGCGGGGACGATGGCGGATGTCGACCGGCTGATCGAGGAAGCGCATCGGCGGGGCCTCAAGATCATGATGGACATCGTGCTCAATCATACGTCGGACCGCCATCCCTGGTTCCTCGCTTCGCGGTCGTCGAAGGATGATCCGAAACGCGACTGGTATATCTGGCGCGATCCGGCGCCGGACGGCGGACCGCCGACGAACTGGCGGTCCTATTTCCATCCGAGCTGCTGGCGGTTCGATGAGGCGACCGGGCAATATTACATGCATTCGTTCGCCATCGGGCAGCCGGATCTCAACTGGGCGAATCCCGAAGTGCGGCAGGCGATGTACCGGATGCTCCGCTTCTGGCTGGACAAGGGCGTGGACGGCCTCCGGCTCGACGCGCTGGCGCTGCTCGCCAAGCCCGAGACGTTCACGGATGCGGCCGATCCTTACGATATCCGCTATCTGACGCACAATCCCGGGCTTCATGATTATCTGCAGGAAATGAACCGCGAAGTGTTCCGCCACTACAACATCATGACGGTGGGCGAGGTTGCCTTCGCGACGCCGGAGCTGGGCGTGCTGTTCGTCGACGAGGAGCGGCGGGAGCTGAACTCGTTGTTCCATTTTGAAGTGGCGGACGAGATGCCGGCCTGGGACATGGTGCGGTTCAAGCGGATTCAGCGCCGCTGGGCGGACGCGCTGCGCGGAAAGGGCGTGATGGGACAGTTCCTGAACAATCACGACCATACGCGGCAGGTGACGCGTTACGGGAACGACCGGGAGTATCGCGTGCAGTCGGCCAAGCTGCTCGCCACGATGATTCATACGCTGCCGGGCATCCCTTACGTTTACCAGGGGGAAGAGCTCGGCATGACCGGTGTCCGGTTCGCGTCCATCGACGATTACCGGGACGTCATGATGAAGAGCCGCTACGAAGAAGAAGTCGGCCGGGGCCGCAGCCCGGAAGAGGTGCTGCGCGAACTGCAGCCGCTCAGCCGCGACAACTCGCGCACGCCGATGCAGTGGAATGCCGGACGGAACGCCGGCTTTTCGGCCGGCGAGCCGTGGATCCGTCCGAATCCGAACCATACCGCGATCAACGTGGAAGAGGCGGAGGCCGATCCGGATTCGGTGCTGCACTATTACCGGAAGCTGATCTCCCTGCGCAAGGAACATCCGGTCATGGTGTACGGCGATTTCGAGGACATCAGCGGGGACGATCCGCATGTGTACGCTTATGTCCGGAAGCATGGCGATACGGCGTGGATCGTCGTGCTGAACCACAGCGACGCACCCGGCGCATTCGAGCTGCCGGAGCCGTACGCCGGAAAGACGATGCAGCTGGTGCTCGGCAATTATGCCGATGCAGACAAGCTGCTGCGGGCGGGGAAGCTCGAGCTTCGGCCGCATGAGGCGCGGATCTTGAGCTGTGTGATCTGATCGGGCCCCGGGCCGGCGGGAGGATTGATGGAAAGGGCGAAGGAGAGTGTGCGCTCTCCTTCGTCTTTTTTTGTCAGACGAGAGTGAAAGGGGATATCAAGAGTAGGGCGAGCAAATTTGATTTACGTAAATCATTTTTTATCAAGAAACCATCAAGAAAACGTTGACACTCCTGTTGGGATGGTGATATTCTGGGACCAGCAGATACGATTCGGGGGATTAGATGGTTCAAGGGAAAAGGTTGACACTCAAGGAACTCGCCGAGCAAATCGGAGTGTCCACGGCGACGCTGGATCGCGTGCTGAACAATCGAGGCAATGTCAAGCCCGAGACGTACCGCATGGTGATGGAGAAAATCAAAGAGCTGAACTACATGCCGAACAAGTCCGCCAGCTTCCTCTCCCGGAAGCAGCAGCTCCGGTTCGCGGTCGTGTTTCCCGAGCATCCGGACTACTTCTGGACGCAGATCGAGAAAGGCGTCATGACCGCATACGAAGAATTGCGCGATTACGGTCTGCTCGTCCGCATCTTCAAGTCGGAGAAATACGATCTGGAGAAACAGCAGGAGAAGATGCTTGAAATCATCAGGTCGGGCGAATATGATGCGATCGCGGTCGCGCCCAGCAACTCGCAGGAGATGGAGGACATCATCGACAAGGGGATCGACGCGGGAATCGCCATCTGCACGTTCAACAACGACGCGCCCCTGAGCAAGCGGCTGTTCTATGTCGGGTGCGATTACCGGATTGCCGGCCGGCTGGCCGCGGACGTCCTGTGCAAGTTCGTCGGCGGCGGGAAGCGGGTCGGGCTCATCACCTCGGACACTTCCTCCAAATCGTCGAGCATTTCGTTCCAGATGCAGCAGAAGATCACCGGTTTCCGGGAAGTCGTGGCCGAACGCGGCGACATGGAATTGATCGGCCCGCTCAAACTGTCCCAGGAAGACTACGGCAATCCGGAGTTGTTCGGGGAGTTTTTCGCCGGCGTCGACGGGGTTTACGTGGCGAGCGCGAAGCTGAGCGTTGTGGCGAAATACCTGGCGGATCAGGGGCTTGCCGGCAAGCTGCCGCTGGTCGGACACGATATGTCGGAGGAGATATACGAGGGACTGCAGCAAGGTTCGATCACCGCGACGATCGGTCAGGATCCGCAGAACCAGGGCTACACGACGATCAAGACGCTGTTCACGCATCTGGCTTTCGGCGAGAAGGTGGCCAGGAGCGAAATGATTACGAAGCTGGAACTGATTGTGAAGGAAAATGCGCAGTACTACATCTGACGGCAAGGCCCGAAATGCGCATTTATTTTTCTGATGCAAATGATGTACGTTAATCAAAAACGAGAAAACACACATCAATGCCACTGATGAAATTGATTTCCTGCGTTCCGGATGTAACGCCCAAAGGCGCTTCATCATATTTAACCGAACTTTTCCTTGTCAAGGGGGAATCATCAGCATGTGGGGCAAGATCAAGTCGACATGGATTGTGGCGATTGTTCTGATCGCCGCGCTGACGGCGTGTTCGTCGAATTCGAACAGCACGTCCGGCAACTCCGGCAATTCCGGTGGTTCCAATGCCTCCGGCTCGTCCGAAGCTTCGGGCGGCGGCAAGATCAAGATTTCCTGGTGGGACACGATGACGTCCGATGCCAGCGTCGCGGCGCTGAACAAAATCATCGAAGACTATGAAAGCGAGCATCCCGACGTCGATATCGAACGGACCTTCATCTCCAACTCCGACATCAAGAAGAAGCTGCTGCTCGGCTCGGTCGGCGACGATGGTCCGGACATCGTCTGGATCGACAATCCCGATCATCAGGCGTATGCGGCGGCCGGCATTCTGGCCGATCTGACCGAGGAGATCGAGGAATGGGGACAAGGCGACCGCTATTTCGAAGGTCCGTGGTCTTCCACCATCTATGAAGGACGGAATTACGGCGTGCCGATCGGCAGCAACAACCTCGCACTGTATTACAACACCGAAATGCTCGCCGAAGCCGGCATTGAGCCCCCGACCACTTGGGATGAACTGAAGGAAGCGGCGAAGGCGCTCACCAAAGGCGATGTTTATGGTTTTGCTGTAAGCGCTGTAAAAAGTGAAGAAGGCACGTTCCAGTTCCTCCCGTTCCTCTATCAGGCAGGATCGGACATCACCAATTTTGACAGCGAGGGCACGCTGGATGCCCTGAACCTGTACAAGTACATGATCGACAACAAATACATGTCCGGCGAAGTGATCACGCTCAAGCAGGCCGACGTGGCGACCCAGTTCGCGGCTGGCAAGGTGGCCATGATGGTGAACGGCACTTGGCAAATTCCGTTCCTGCTTACCAACGCGACCGTCAATTGGGACGTCGTGCAGCTGCCGGTATACAAGCAGGCCGGTACGGTGCTGGGCGGCGAAAACTGGGCGATTACGAAAAACTCGAAGCACAAGGACATCGCCTGGGACATCATCAAGTTCGCCAACGAACCGGAACGTCTGAAGTCGACCTTGATGACCAACGGCCGCATGCCGGCGCGGAGCGACCTGATCGGCGATCCGTTCTGGCAGGAAGACCCGCAAATGAAAGTGTTCGCGGACAGCATGGCGTTCGCGAAGGCGCGGGCATACGGCCCGAACTATCCGACAATTTCCGAAGCGGTCCAGACCATGCTGCAGGAAGTCATCACGGGCGCGAAAAAGCCGGAGGACGCCATGAAGGCGGCCGCGGCGGTCATCCAGGAAGAACTGAAATAGCGCGGCGCCGCATTTCGGGGACAAGGGGAGCGCGTCTTGACACGCGCTCCCTCCGTCTCTCACCGGAGGAGGTAATATCGTGTCGCAGCCGAGAACGCTGGCTGGCAAGCCGGGCCTGTCGAGACGTTTCGGCAGATGGAACGGCTATCTGTTTCTGCTGCCCGCTCTTCTGTTCCTCGCCATTTTCGTCCTGTTCCCTATTCTGTACAACGTCGTGCTCAGCCTTCAGGACGTTGATGTCTACAATCTGAACGGCGAGCATCATTTCATCGGATTCGACAACTACGAGAAAGTGTTCAAGAGCTCCGTGTTCTATACGGCGTTCCGGAACTCCACCGTCTTCACCGTGCTCAGCATCGTCTTCCAGTTCGCGATCGGCTTCGCGCTGGCGCTCTATTTCAACCAGAAGTTTCCCGGATACAGCACGATGCGTTCGCTGATGCTGCTCGCCTGGATGCTGCCCGTCGTCATCATCGCCTCGGTGTTCCAATGGATGATGAACGGCGATTACGGCGTCCTCAACTTTCTCCTTCAATCGCTCGGCATCATCGACGAGCCGCGCAGCTGGCTGAGCGACAGCCGCACGTCGCTGCTGTCCACGGTCGTCGCGAACATCTGGACGGGAATTCCGTTCAACATGATCATCCTGCTTTCCGGGCTGCAGGCGCTGCCCGAGCATCTGTACGAAGCCGCCCGGCTGGACGGCGCGAGCCGGTTCGCGCAGTTCCGGCTGATCACGGTGCCGCTGATGAAGCCGACCATTCTGATCCTGCTGATGCTCGGGATCATCTATACGTTCAAGGTGTTCGACATGGTCTACATCATGACGGCGGGCGGTCCCGTCAACTCTTCGACCGTGCTGCCCATCTACTCGTACGAGCTCAGCTTCACGAAGCTTGAGTTCAGCCAGGGCGCGGCCGTCTCGATGATCATGTTCATCATTCTCGTGTTCATCGCCATCGCCTACCTGCGGGTCATGAACAAGGAGGAGGTGCAATAGATGGCGCAGGCCAGATGGAAGCCCATCGGGATGTCGGTCATCGGCCTGGTCATCACGCTGGTCTTCCTGTTCCCGGTTTACTGGATGGTGAAAACCTCCATCACGCCGATCACCGACGTGTTCCAGACGCCGCCGAAATTCATTCCGACCGAAATTTCCTGGCAGGCTTATGTGGACAACTTCGTACGGGATACGCAGATGCTGCGGTACATCGGCAACAGCTTCATCGTCGCCTTCGGGACGCTGCTCCTGTCTTTGCTGCTCGCGGTGCCCGCGGCTTACGGGCTGGCGCGGCTCGACCTGAAGGGCAAGGCGGTCTTCATGATCTTCCTCCTGGCGGTGCAGATGCTGCCGGGGATCACAATGGCGATGCCGCTGTACATCATGTTCTCGAAGCTGGGCCTGATCAACGACTTCCTGGGGCTCATTCTTGCCGACGTGATCCATTCCTTGCCGTTCGCCATTCTGGTTCTCCGTCCTTCCTTCCTGGCCTTGCCGAAAGGGCTGGAAGAGGCGGCCATGATTGACGGCTGCAACAAGTTCACGGCGTTCGTCAAGGTGGTCCTGCCGCTCGTGAAGCCGGGCATGATGACCGTCTCGGTCTTCTGCTTCCTGTTCGGCTGGGGCGACTTCATCTTCGCCCTTACGCTGACGTCGGAGGACGCCGTGCGGCCGCTGACGCTCGGGTTGTACCGCTTCATCGGCCAATACGGCACGGAATGGAACAATCTGATGGCGGTGGCCACGATCGCGGCGATGCCGATCATCTTGATTTTCATCACGCTGCAACGCTATGTCGTCGGCGGCATCGTGGCCGGCTCCATGAAGGAGTGAGCCCGTGAAACGGAAAGTATACGCGGCATGCGAACTGCCCGCGGAAGCGAAGGCGCATCTGGAGGAACATTTCGACTGCGGCTGGTGGACAGGGCCCGGACCGATCGCGGCCGATCAATTGCGCGAGGCCGCCGCGGAGGCGGAAGGAATCATCGTCACCGGCACGCCGGTGGACGCCGGGCTGCTGGAGGCGCTGCCCAGGCTGCGGGCGGTCAGCAATTTGTCGGTCGGGTACAACAACCTGGATCTCGAGGCGATGAGACGGCGCGGCATCATCGGCATGCATACGCCGCACGTGACGGATGATTCGGTAGCGGATTTGACGTTCGCTCTCATGCTCGCTGCCGCCCGCCGGGTGACGGAGATGGACCGGTTCGTCAGGAGCGGAAAATGGATGCCGGGACCGGACCGCGACCGGTTCGGACTCGATGTCCATCACGCCATGCTCGGCATCATCGGCATGGGCAGAATCGGCGAGGCGGTAGCCCGCAGGGCCCGTTTCGGCTTTGAAATGGACGTGCTCTACTGCAACCGTTCGCGGAAAGTCGAGGCCGAGCGGAAGCTGGGCGTCGTATACAGCCCGCTCGAGGAACTCCTGCAGTCGTCCGACTTCGTCGTCATGCTCGCGCCCCTGACCCGGGAGACGCGCCGCATGATGGGCGAGCGGCAGTTTTCGTTGATGAAGAAGACCGCGGTATTCGTCAACGTCTCAAGGGGCGAGACGGTCGACGAGGCGGCGCTCGTCCGGGCGCTCAGGAGCGGCACGATCCGGGCGGCGGGGCTGGATGTGTACGAGAAGGAGCCGATCGCGCCCGACCACCCGCTGCTTGCGCTCGACAATGTCGTCGCGCTTCCGCATCTCGGTTCGGCGACCGCGCGGACGCGGCACGCGATGGCGATGATGGCCGTGCGCAATTTGACGGACGCCCTCGTGCACGGAAATCCGCGCCATGTCATACCCGATTTGATGCCATAGACAAAGCGGCATGTTGAAGCAAAGATTGAAAGACCATCACCAATGGGAGTACAGCGGGAGGGGACCATCAGTGAAATTTACAGACGGCTACTGGCATATACGCGCGGGTTACAACGTGCTGTACCCGATCGAGATTCGCGACCATGAGATCGATGGCGGATCGGTGACGGTGTACGCGTCCACCAAGAAGATCAACCATCCCGGCGACACCCTCAATACGGCGCTGATCACGGCGAAGTTCAGCTCGCCCATGAAGGACGTCATCTGCGTGGAATATTCCCATTTCCAGGGCGCGGACCCGGCCGGCCCCGAGTATGAGCTCCACGCGCCCGGTGCGGGAAGCGTCAGCGTCGAGGACGGACCGGAGGCGATCACGCTGACGAGCGGGAAGCTGTCCGTCTCCATCCGGAAGCAGGGCGGCTGGAACGTGGATTATTTTTATGAGGGAAGGCGGCTGACCGGCTCCGGCTCGAAGGGCCCGGCTTATATCAAGGCCGCAAGCGGGGAAGCGTACATTCGCGAACAGTTGGATCTCGGCATCGGCGAGAGCATCTATGGCCTCGGGGAACGGTTCACGCCGTTCATCAAGAACGGTCAGGTCGTCGATCTGTGGAACGAGGATGGCGGCACCTGCAGCGAGCAGGCGTACAAGAATGTGCCCTTCTACTTGTCCAGCTACGGTTACGGCGTGTTCGTCGCGCATCCCGAGAAAGTCTCGTACGAGATCGGTTCCGAGCTCGTCTCCCGGGTCCAGTTCAGCCTGCCGGGCGAATCGCTGAAATACTACATCGTGGGCGGCGAATCCATGAAGGACGTGCTCACGAACTACACGACCCTGACGGGGAAACCCGCGCTTCCGCCCGCGTGGTCGTTCGGACTGTGGCTGACGACTTCCTTCACGACGAGCTACGATGAGGGGACGGTCAACCATTTCATCGACGGCATGCTGGAGCGCGATGTGCCGCTGCACGTCTTCCATTTCGACTGCTTCTGGATGAAAGAGTTCCAGTGGTGCGACTTCCAATGGAACAAGGACGTGTTCCCCGATCCGGAAGGCATGCTGAAGCGGATGAAGGACAAGGGGCTGCGCATCTGCGTCTGGATCAACCCCTACATTGCGCAGAAATCGTATTTGTTCCGGGAAGGCAAGGAAAACGGCTATCTCGTCAAGAACAAAGACGGCAGCGTCTGGCAATGGGACCGCTGGCAGGCCGGCATGGGGCTGGTCGATTTCACGAACCCCGCCGCCGCGCGCTGGTTCAAGGACAAGCTGATCGCGCTGCTGAAGATGGGCGTGGACTGCTTCAAGACGGACTTCGGCGAGCGCATTCCGACGGATGTCATCTATTACGACGGCTCCGATCCGGTGAAAATGCACAACTACTATACGTACCTCTACAACAAAACCGTGTTCGAGGCGCTGGAGGAAGTCCGCGGGAAGAACGAGGCGATGGTGTTCGCCCGTTCGGCCACCGCGGGGTCGCAGAAGTTCCCCGTGCACTGGGGCGGGGACTGCTCGGCGACGTACGCCTCGATGGCGGAGACGCTGCGCGGCGGCCTCTCGCTCGGCCTGAGCGGGTTCGGTTTCTGGAGCCATGACATCAGCGGCTTCGAACTGACCGCGACGCCGGATCTGTACAAACGCTGGACGGCGTTCGGCCTGCTCTCCTCGCACAGCCGGCTGCACGGCAACCAGTCGTACCGCGTGCCGTGGCTGTTCGATGACGAGGCGGTCGACGTGCTGCGCTACTTCACGAAGTTGAAGTGCCGGCTCATGCCCTACCTGTACCGCACGGCCTGCGAGGCTTCCGAGACGGGCGTTCCGGTCATGCGGGCAATGGTGCTCGAGTTTCCGGACGATCCGAACTGCCACGGGTTGGACCGCCAGTACATGCTTGGCGGCTCGCTGCTCGTCGCGCCGATCTTCAACGACCGGGGCGAAGCGTTCTATTACGTGCCGGAAGGCGTCTGGACGCATCTTGTCACCGGCAAAAGAATCGAGGGCGGGCGCTGGGTCCGCGAGCAGTACGATTATTTCGGCGTTCCGCTGCTCGCCCGCCAGGGCAGCATCGTGGCCATGGGGGCGGTCGACAGCCGACCGGACTACGATTACGCGGCGGGTGCGGAGCTGCACGCGTTCGAGCTTCAGGACGGCGCGGAAGCGGCCGCGGTCATTCACGGCACGGACGGCAAGCCCGTGATGCGCGTGACGGCTCTGCGCAGCGGCCGGACGATCGATGTATGTGCCGAAGGCGCCGCCGGTCCGTGGACGCTCGTGCTGCGCAATGTCGACGCGATCGAATCGGCGGAAGGCTGCCGGTGGGAAGCGGGCGAACAGGGCGTTCGGCTGATCATGGACGAGCGGACGCAACACATTCAGGTTCGGTTGAAATAAGATCCATGCAGCACAGCCCCTGTCCGGAAGCGGACAGGGGCTTTCATCTGCCTGATGCGGCTTGCGGGTGAACACACCGTTACCGTCTCGGCCTGGGCCAGCGATACGGCGGCACCCGCTCGATCATCGTGCGGAACGTTTCGCCCCACTGTTCTTCAGTGAGCGTGCAGACGGGGGCCTGCGGACGGACGCCCAGATTGCGGCACAGATGCGCCAGCTGCGGTGCGGTGAAGACGCCCTTGAGCGCGACCCCTACGGGCGCGTCCGGGTGCTTCAAGGCATACTCGGCGAGTCCCGCGAACAGCCGGCTGTGACGGGGCGCCACGAGCGGCTCCGCTTTGCGGCGGATGCGGAAGATGGCGGAATCCACGCTTGGCGGCGGGGAAAAATGGTCGCGCGGAACCGCTTCGATCCACTCCAGATCGAACCGCATCCGCCAACCGAGCAGACGGGGATCGCGAACATGCCGGGAAGTAAAACGTTTGGCCGCGCCGTATTCGATCAACAGGACGGCGCAGTGCAAATGATCGCAAGGGGAATCCAGCAGCTTCACCATAATGGGGGTCGTAATGGAGTACGGGATACTGGCAACGACGCGAAACGGACGTTTCGGCCAGTGCAGATGGAGAATGTTCCGCTCGACGACGGCAACATTGGCGAAAGCTTGCGCCTTGTTCCGCAGAATGTCGGCGAAACGGGGATCGTTCTCGACCGCGATGACGCGTTCGGCCTTCTCCGCCATTGCAAATGCCAGCGCGCCTTTGCCCGCGCCAAGATCCAATACGATGTCGCCGGGCCGGATGCCAGCCTTGTCGATCATCTTCCGGATCACCCGCGGGCTGCGCAGCAGATGCTGTCCGCTGAAGTTCGGCCCGCTGATGACTTTGCGCACTTTCCGGTGCTTCTTGTCGTTCGAATGCATGGTCTTCTGTCCTCCGTTTTTCACAGGTATTCGACCGGAGCGAGAGCAACAAAAAAACACAGGCAGACTGCTGCCTGTGTCTCCGGTCATCAGAGGACATTCGATTTGCCGCAAGAAGCAACGGAACCCGAACAGCCCGGCGCAATGCGAAAGTCCGCGGCCATGCATGGCAACGCACGGCATGGTCCGGCCAAGCCATGACAACGCGCGGCATCCCGGCACGGATGGATCCGTGCGGATATGCTGCTCAAGGGTTCAAGATACGGATAGCGCCCCAAAACGGCAACAAGGGTTGCCTGAACATGTGCAGACCAATCCCCGAGTCCCCTGCCACAGGCAGAGTCTTTGCGTGACTTGCTTGCATCGCAAAGATTAAACCCGGAGCTTTTGATCCAACACACGCAACCCTCCATCCGCAAAAAGTGACCCTATTGTAACATGCGTTTCGGCTTTATGCAAGCCGTTCGCGGGACGGCCAATTGCGCCGCTTCCTCCCGTGCAAACGCGTGTTAATGCTGTGCTATAATGAGGGGGGCCGTTCCAGGCCTTCCCGCATCCGAAGACCGGACGGCTGACGGAAGAACACGGAAGGAGCATTCCCGAGATGGAACTGAAATCGCTGTGGCGCCTGCACGGTTTCGATGTCGGACAAGTCCGGCCGGAGACCATCGCGGCACCCGGTCTGGACGACCGGTTCTGGATGACGGCCGCCGTGCCGGGCGACGTCCACACGACGCTCATCGAGCGCGGCGTCATCGACCACCCTTACTACGGTCACAACGATCAGAAATGCCGCTGGATCGAACAGAAGGAATGGTGGTACCGGACGCAGTTCGAGTACGCGAAGACGGAGGAGCCGGGCACGCGATACGAACTGACGTTCGAAGGACTGGACACGTTCGCCACCATATTCCTGAACGGACGGGAGATCGGCAGCACGGACAACATGCTGCGAGCGTTCACGTTCGACGTGACGCGGGTTCTGGTGAACGGCAAGAACACGATCGCGGTCAAATTCGATCCGGTCAGCCTGCACAACAAGGACAAAGAACAGTTCCAATGGTCGTCCTACACGAAAGAGCGCCCCTGGATCCGCAAGGCGGCGATGAACTTCGGCTGGGACTGGGGCCCGCGCATGATGACGACGGGCATCTGGGGCCGCGTGCGGCTCGAGAAGAAGCGGTTCGCCAGGCTGGACAGCGTCTACGCCCGGACGATGTCCATTGACGGCGGGGAGGCCGTCGTGCGCATCGATGCCGAAGCGACCGCGTTCCGCGGATTCCGGGACCGCCGTCTGACGTGCGAAGTGTCGCTCGTCGACCGGGAAGGCCGCGCCGCGGCAGCCGGCACGATCGCCCTCGAAGGCGGCAAGGGCGCTGCGGAACTTCGCGTGGCGAATCCGCATCTGTGGTGGACCCACGATCTCGGCGAGCCGTATCTGTACCGGCTTGAAGCGAAGCTGCTCGTGGACGGCGAGGAGACCGACCGTTACGAGGCGCCGTTCGGCATCCGCACGATCGAACTGATGCTGAAGGATGACGCCGGCCACAACGCCTTCGCGTTCAAGCTGAACGGCGTGAAACTTTTTGCGAAGGGGACGAACTGGATTCCGGCGGACCACTACATCGGGTCCATTCCGGACCAGCGCTACCGCGACCTGATCGATCTGGCGGTGTCGTCCCATCAGAACATGCTGCGGGTATGGGCCGGCGGCATTTACGAGAAGGACGTCTTCTACGATGAATGCGACCGGCGCGGCGTGCTCGTCTGGCAGGACTTCTGCTTCGCGAACGCGCTGTTCCCGGATTTCAACAAGAACTTCATGGACAACGTCCGCGCCGAAGTCGAGTACAATGTGCGCCGGCTGCGCAACCGCGCCTCGCTCGCGCTCTGGTGCGGCAACAACGAGATCGACTGGCTCGTCGACATGAAGACGTCGGGCGGCGACATCGACTGCCCGTTCTGGGGCGAGACGATCTACCACGAACTGATCCCGGACGTGCTGGAGCAGCTCGACCCGAGCCGGCCGTACTGGCCGTCTTCGCCGTACGGCGGCAACGACGCCAACGACCCGGACGAGGGCGACCGCCACAATTGGCAGGTCTGGCACGGCTCGGTCTATCCGCGCAAGTTCGGCGAGCCGCCGATTCTCGATTACAGCGTGCAGGGCGTCAGCTTCAAGAACTACAAAAAAGACTTCGCCCTGTTCAGCAGCGAGTTCGGCATGCACGCCTCGGCGAACCGGTACACCCTGCAGAAATGGATCCCGGCCGACCAGTTCTACTGGGGCAGCGTCGAGATGGCGTACCGGAACAAGGACACCGCCCATCAGAAAGGCATCCTGCTGATGGAAGGCTACACCGGCATTCCGAAGGACATCGAGGAGTACATGAACTTCTCCATGCTGACGCAGGCCGAAGGCTTGAAGTACGGCATCGAGCATTATCGGCGGAACAAGCACCGGACGAGCGGCTCGCTCATCTGGCAGCTGGGTGACAGCTGGCCGGGGACGAGCTGGTCGATCATCGACTACGAGCTGCTGCCGAAGGCGGCGTACTACTACGCGAAGACGTTCTATTATCCGGTGCTGCTCTCGATCGACCACGAACCGGGCGATCCGCTGAAAATATGGGTTGTGAACGACACGCTCGGCACGCTGAGGGGCAAGGTGCGGCTGTCCGTGTACGATTTCTCCGGCACCTTGCTCGGCGAGCGCGAGTGGCAGGCGGATGTGCCGGCCAACGGCGCGGTGAAGATCGGCGAGCTGGCCGAGCCGGAGGCCTTGATGGGCGGCCGGCCCGAGCAGGTCTATGTGCGCCTTACGGCGGAAGGGTTCGACGCCCCGGCGAACGGCTATTTCCTCCGCGACCACAAGGATCTCGCGCTGCCGAAGGCATCGGTCCGCGCCGCGAAGACGGAGGCGGACGGCGAAGTCGTCGTGACGGCCGAAGGCGGGCTCGCCCGCATGGTGAAGCTGGAGCTTCCGGCCGGAAATCTCCGGTTCAGCGACAACTATTTCGACCTGCTGCCGGGCGAGCAACGCACGGTGCGTATTGCACGCGCGGACGGCGCGCCGGCGGATCTGGACGGGCTGACGGTCAGCGCCATTAACAGTCAACAAGGTTAAATGTTCATCAGGTGAAAGGCATGGCGTTGCGGCAGCCGGGCGCGGAAGGCGTCCGGCTGCCGGTTTGTTGGCGGGAAAGCGGTTTCGGTGTCATAATGGAAGCCGGGAGATCCGGGAGGAATGCAGCATGGATCGGACTTATGCGAAAGTATGGATGACATTCGCCGCCGGGGCGGCGGGAGGCGGGTTGTTCGCGGCGCTCGGACTGCCTTTGCCGTGGATACTGGGCGCCGCGTTCGGCGTGATGACGCTGAACACAACCCGGCCCGGGCTGGCGGCGTGGCCGCGCCTGCTCGGCGATGCCGGCGTCATGGTCGTGGCCTATGTGCTCGGCTGCACGATGACGCTCGGCGCGGCGATGACGATCACCCGGGAGCTGCCGTTCATGGTGCTGGCGGCAGGGCTGTGGACCGCCGTCAGCACGATGATCGGGCTCGCGTTCGCGAAACTGACCGGCCTGAGCATCCAGGACGGCGTGCTCGGCAGCATGCCGGGCGGGCTGACGCAGATGGTGCTGCTCGCGGACGAAATGCGGGGCGCGAATGCGGGCAACGTCGCGATCATGCAGACGTCGCGGCTCGTTGTCGTGTTGTATACGGTGCCGTTCCTGGCGGCGTGGTTCGCCGGCGATTCCGCGGGCGCATCGGGCGCAGCGGCGGCCGGCGGGGGAGCGGCCGCTTCCGGCGCCTTGGCCGGCCTGCCGTCCTGGGCCGGATACGCCGCGCTGCCGCTTGTGCCGCTGGCCGCGTGGCTCGGCCGGCGATTCCGCCTGCCGGCGGGGGAGTTTCTCGGGCCGGTGCTGATCGTCGGAGCGGCGGCCGTTGCCGGATGGCCGTGGCCGGCCGCTCCCCGGCCGCTCATCGCCGCCGCCCAGCTTGCCATCGGCATCTTCATCGGCTGCCGGGTGCAGCCGCGCATTCTGCTCACGAACCGCCGATTCGGACCGCTCTCGCTGCTCTTCGCCGTCTTGCTCATTCTCCTGACGGCGCTGGCCGCACGGGTATGGTCGGCTTTCGAAGGAGATTCGATCGTGACATGGTTCCTTGCGCTCGCGCCCGGCGGTCTCGGGGAGATGGCCGTGACCGCGATCGTGCTGGGGGCGGATGAAGCGCAGGTCACCGCCTACCAGTTGTTCCGGCTGCTGTTCGTGCTGATGGCCGCGCCGCCGCTCATCCGGCTGGCGTTCAGATGGCGGAAGAGCCGGGCGGTGCGGACCGGGTAATGCGAAGAAGGCTCCCTTCGCCCGATGCGGGCAGAGGGAGCCTTCCGCGTATGTCCGTCATGGTATCGACCGCAGATAGGTTTCAATCAGATGAAGCGCATTGTCGGCGCGCTCGGCGTCGCGCCGGATGCCGACGATGAAGCGCTCCTTGTAGAGCGGCAGTTCGCCGATCAGCGGGCTGTCCGACAGATCGATGCCGTAAATATGCTCGCCGTTCTCCTCGCCGCCGAACGCCTTGACGGCTGCGCCTTCCGGGAGCAGGGAAGAGAACCTGCCGGCCGCCCATTCATCGAGTTCCATCAGAATGCCGGTCTGCGCGAGCCAGGGATACGTCTCGCTGTCCAGAATGTAAATGTCCGGCTTCTCCGTGGCGAGCAGCACCGACGCCTTCTGGAGCATCGCGATGTCCAGTTGGCTGCGCCCTTCCAGGGAGAACGTGAGCAATTGCAGCTCCACGCGCTTCCAGTCCGGAAAATGGCCGAGCATGACGGCTTCAAGGTTTTCCGTGTCCGCGCTGCCGTCCGAAACGAAAAACTGCCCAAGAATCATGCCGTCCACATCAATGGGCGGCAACGCGGCAAGGCGGGCCTGTTCTTCCTTGTGCTCGATGTAGGCGTTGATTCCGTATATGATGGCTCCGATGAGCAGGATGGCGCCGAGCGTGTGCCATTTGTAGTAGCTGAAGAAGTGGTCGATTTTCTCGGCCAGTCCGGCGAACTGTTTGTACTTGCCGTACTGCTGCTCGGTCAGCTCCGTTACGGCCTGCTTCTCTTCCTGTTCCAGGATGAAACGGTAGGCGCGCGTAATCTCCGCAAATTCGGGGCTTTCTCCGCCGCCTTCCCGGATGCGGCGCCGTTCCTGACGCAGCAGCATGTCGTAGCGTTTCTCGACCATGTCGCGGGTGGCGTCTTCGGGAAGCCCGAGCCGTTCGTACGCTGTCTTCAGATCCATCTGTCGGTTCACCTCTGGCAATTCTACGGTGTCGCCGGCCGCAGGTTTCACGCGGTTGATGCGAAGCCGCTCACACCGGGGCGTCTCTGGACTTGTCCGGCGGACGGCCCTCGACCGGCAGGTAGAGGGTAAACGTCGTGCCTTCGCCTTGCCGGCTTTCCACCTCGATCCGCCCGCCGTGATTCCGAATGATTCTGTAGCAGACCGTGAGGCCGAGGCCCGTGCCGTTCTCCTTCGTCGTGAAGAACGGGCTGCCCAGCCGGTCCAGCTTGTCCGGGGGGATGCCGATTCCCTGATCGGCAATCCGGATCGCGGCGGTCTCCTGATCCGCGGCGGCCTCGATCGAGAGCGTGCCGCCGTTCTCCATCGCTTCGATGCCGTTCTTCACGATGTTGATGAGCACCTGTTTGATCTGATTCTCGTCGCAGTAGATGTAGGCCGTCTCCGAAATCGGGCGCACCGCGATCTCGACGCCGCGCATGACGGCCTGGGGTTGCAGCAGCAGCACGACATGGCGGATCAATTGCGCGATGCGGGTCTTGGCGTATTGCACGGAGCTGGGGCGGGAGAGCACGAGCAGTTCGCCGAGAATTTGCTCGATCCGTCCCAATTCCTCCAGCATGATGGTGAGATAGGCGTCGCGCTTGGCTGCCGAAGACGAACCCGATTTGAGCAGCTGCAGAAACCCCTTCAGCGAAGTCAGCGGATTGCGGATCTCGTGCGCAATGCCGGCGGCAAGCTGGCCCGCGGCGGCGAGCTTCTCCGATTGGAGCATGTGCTCCGCCCTGCCCAGCGTGTCCGCATCCCGCTTCAGCCTCCGGATCTCCTCTTCCAGATGAACGGCGGCGGACAAATCTTCCACTTGCAGGATGCCGGCCGCGGACCTCCCGCCGACGTGCCTTTCGCCGTCTTCCAGCAGCGTAAGGTGGACGTGCAGCCACCGTGGTTCTCCGGCGGGCGGTTCATACCGGCATTTGGCCGACAACGGTTCCAGAGGCTCGCGCCACGGCAGATCCGGGAACAGGTCCGGCACGGTGCGCCCGGCAAGCTCTTCCGGCCCGAGCCTGAGCATGCCGCACAAGGCGGGATTGGCATCCGACAGCCGCCCTTGACGGTCAACGAACGCTTTGCCGATTCGATCGTGTTGATATGCAAGTTTATAGAGCCGGAAATCGTCCCGAAGATTCACCATTCAACTGCAGTCTCCCGTAACAAGATGACCGTCAGCCGGCGACGAATCGTTGCGGGTCCGGCCGGTTTCCGGTCTCGGTACGGATCGTTCCGGATGGCGCATCTTAAGACGTTCGATCCGTCTCCATTATCCATCACCCCGGACTGTTTTTCAATCTTTCACCAAAAAACGGAAACGGACGCCTTCTTGATCCCATCGGAATGTGGCGGCCGCGACGGCCAGACAGACGGCCGTGAATCCGGCGAGCGCCGCGGCAGAGGCCCAGGTGTCGGCCTGCCGGCTTCCGTGCACCGCCGCGGACAGCAGATCGACGAAATGCGAGAACGGATGGAGGAGGCTTGCGATTTTGACCCATTGCGGGGCATGTTCGAGCGAGTAGAACGCTTCGCTTGCGAACAGCATCGGCAGGCAGACCAGGTTCGAGATCATGCTGGTGTCGCTTCCGTTCCGCGCCAGATTGCCGGTGATGAATCCGACGGCCGTGAAGCAGACAGAGCCGAGAAGCAGGGCAAACAGCATCAGCGCAAGCCCGGGAATCGTCGGTTTGACGCCAAAGCCGACGGCGCTCGCCGCGACCAGGCAGGCGCCTACGACGAGGGACAGCGCCGTGCGGGCGAGAGCGGAAGCGGCAATGAACGCCGAAGTCGGCAGAGATGCCGCCCGGAGCAGTTTGAACACGCCCCGGTTGCGGAGCGTCATCACTTGAAACGGGGTGACCATGCCGGGACCGAACAGGATGTTGACGGCCACTACGCCTGCGAGCAGCCGTTCGGCATAACCGGGCTCGTCGAAATACAGTCCGAGGCCGATCAACAGCGCGAACGGGAGCAGAATGGTCCAGAACAGCGTATGCGCATCCCGGAACTGGCCGATCAGCAGCGTGCGAAAAACAGCGAACATGGAGCGGATTCCTCCCTTTATGAAATGATTTCGCGGTTCAACCCGCCGTCAGCCGGAGATACAGTTGTTCCAGATCAGGAGCGTGATAGGCGTCAAGCAGCGATTCGGGCGTGCCTTCCGCAAGAATGCGCCCGGCGCCGATGAATACGATCCGGTCGGCGAGGCGATGGACTTCCTCCATCTCGTGCGACGTGAAGACGACGGAGGTGCCGCCTTCGGCCAGCGAGCCGATGAGCTCCCGGACTTCCCGGCGGGCTCTGGGATCGAGCGCAGCCGTCGGCTCGTCAAGGAAGAGCAGCTTCGGATCGTGGACGAGCGCCATCGCGATGGCGAGCCGCTTCTGCTGGCCTCCGGACAGGCGCGCGGCGTCGGTCTTCGCCTCGTCGGCGAGTCCGCAGGCGGCCAGGCGGCGCAGCAGTTCGGCGTCCCGCAGCCGCAGGCGATGGAACGCGGCGGCCAGCCGCATGTTCTCAAGCGCCGTAAAGCCGGGGAAGAGCGGCGTCGACTGCAACTGGACGCCGATGCGGCGACGGAGATGCGATTCCGCATATTCCACGGTTCCCTCATCGGGCGTGCGAAGGCGGAGGATCAGATCAAGCGTCGTCGATTTGCCCGCGCCGTTCGGGCCGATGACGGCCAGCACTTCGCCCGCGTTCACGGAGAGGCTGATGCCGTCGACGACGGTGCGCCGGCCGTAACGCTTCACCAGCGATGCGGCGCGGATGAGTACAGGCTGGTTTGCCATGGGGAACACTCCTTTTAGCCAATGTTATATAACCAACGTTGGATATTTAGGCACGCAAGAGCCGCGGCATGCGCGGCCATCGGGCATGTGCGGTATTCGATTTAAGGCTGCGGGCGGCCGGGGCAGTTGCAGGCCGCAGTCCCGGGTCGGATATCAGTCCGTTGGCTCTTCCCGCAGCAGCGCGATCAGACGCTTCAGATAGGCGATGTCCAGTTCCAGCACGCCGATGGCGTTGTCGAAGGCGGCCATGACGATCGGCGACAGACCGTAACTGCCTTTGATCTCCCGGCCGACGAGCCATTGCTCCCGAGTCCGCTCCACTTGCTCCAGGTTCCGCTCGAGCATCCGGATCGCTTCTTCCCGCGGTACGGCGTCAATCCAGGCGAGCCCGAGCGCCAGATCGGATTTCATCGAGTGGGGGCTGAGCGTCAACGCTTCGCGGACCATCTCCCGGAATTGCGCCTCGCCTTCATCCGTAATGGCGTAAATCTTGCGCAGCCGGTTGCCGGTCCGCACTTCCGCCTCGGCGCGGATCAAGCCGTCCTGTTCCAGCTTGCCCAGCGCATAGTAGATGGAGCCGGAGAGCAGATTCGCCCAGTCGTCCATGCGGCTCTGCTGAATCAACTGCTGAATTTCGTAGCCGTGCATCGGCCGCATGCGGAGAAAGCCGAGCACGATCAAATTCGTTGCATTCACAGCGGCATGCTCCTGTCCTAAGATTGGATATCCAACGTTGGCTATCTGGTTTCCACTATACGGCCGTACGGGAAGGGTGTCAAGACGGACGGGGGATGGACACGAGGGATCGGAAGGCTCCGCGCCATGCGCGAAGCCTTCCATCCCGGAATGCTGTCAATTGGCGCCCGACTGCTTGCGGCGCAGCGCTTCAAGCTGCTCGTCGACCTGCTCGGCGTCGACGGTGTGCGGTGCGGGAGGGTTCCAGTATCCGCCGCGGGCTTTGCGCGACTCATTTTCCGATTCCCACTGCAAAATTTTCTCCTCAATCCGCTCGAACCCGCGCGCCGCGGCACGCCCGATTTCGGAAATGCCGCCGACCGCCTTGGCGCCGAAGCCCCAATGGGCGTTCCCGGCGCCCGCTGCCGCCGCCTTCTCCGCCCGCGCGGTCAGTTCGAGGCGTTTCTCGCGCAGACGGGCCAGTTCCGCCTTCGCCTGCTCGATCTTCGCTTCCAGCTCGGCTGCGCGCCCGCCGGCTTCCTCATGCCAGGTCAGATACTGCGCCGCCTTCTGCTCGAAAGCCAGCTTATCCGCAAGGGCGGCTTTCGCTTCGGCTTCCCGGCCGGCGGCCAGCGCTTCGGATGCGCGCGTCTCCAGCTCGGCGGCAATCCGGAGGTATTCCTGGTGACGGAGCAGCGCGGTCCGTTCGACCGCCCGCTGGCTGAGCAACGCTTCCTGCGCGTCGTCCAGCTCCTCCTCCATCTCGCGGATGTAGTGGTTCAGCATCATAACGGGGTCTTCCAGTCTGTCCAGCGCTTCATGGGCCGTAGCTTTCGCGACGTCGGCGAGTCGTTTCCAGAGGTTGCTCATCGTTTGTGCTCCTTTCGCAAATCGGTTATGGATGGGAAAATGGTCAGACCAGCGTCCGCCAGCGTTGCCGGTGGTCAAGTTGCGGGTCAAAAGGGGTGCATGCGCGGCTCGGACGGGACGACCAGACTGCACAGAATATAGATCAGCACCATGGTGCCGAAACTGCACACCGCCGAAATGACGGCGATGAGGCGGACGATCGTCGAATCGATGCCCAGCCACGCCGCGATGCCGCCGCACAGACCGGTCAGCTTGTGGTCCGTCCTGGATCGATAAAGTTTCCGCATGAGCGTATCTCCTTTCCTGAGCGGGCCGGCGCCCGATGCGCCGATCCTTCGGTCGCCTGAATGATCCCTTGTTGATCTTATTGTAGCGTTCGGCAAAAGATGACCGTAACGGTCCCGCGGCGGTTTTCGGGTCTGGACCGGGGTCGGGGTTTTGCCCCACCCGGGGGCGGAATGGCGGAAGCAGCCCAAGCAAAAAAAGGCCGCCCGATCCGTGTCAGGCAGCCGCTTTTCTCAACGTAACCTCAAAACGTCAGCTCGATTGCCGCCCGCCTTCCTTCGGCCTTTCGGGCAGCTGCGAAACGTAACTGTGCGACATGCGGAACAGGTCGAGCGCGCGCCGGTACTCGTCCTCGGTCACAAGCGGCGAGCCGTCCGCTCCGACGCTTTCCGTGCCGGCCGGTTTGCCGCCGTCCAGCGGATAGACTGTGCCGTCCTCAAACCTTTCGCCGGGCACGAAGATGGCGTGGTCATTAATGAACGATCCCGTAGGCAGATAATAGCGGATCGGCAGCAGGTTGCTGCGGTAATTGAGCAGATCCTGGCCGAAGACGACGCTGCCGTCGAGCCGGACGCCGACCAGATTTGCGACGGTCGGCATGATGTCGGTTTGGCCGCCGACGGTCTCGATCGTCTGCGGTTCGAGCGCGCCCGGCGCGATGATCAGCAGCGGCACGCGCAGCATGTCGTAATAGCCGTACGTTCTGCCGAGCAGCTCTTTCAGCAGCGACCGGTCTTCCTTCGTCAGCGAGTAGACGGGCATGCCCATATGGTCGCCGTAAATGACGATCAGACTGTTCTCCCACAGTCCCGCCGCTTTCATTTCCTCGATGAACAGGCCGAGCGCCTTGTCCGCATAGTGCTGCGAGCGCAGATAGTCGCCGACGAACGTGCCGCGGAACCGCTCGGGCAGATCGAACGTGTCCTTGTGGGCGGGCAGATTGAACGGATGATGCGCGGACATCGAAATGAGATTCGCATACACCTTCTGCCCTTCGTCCGCCAGAGCCTTGAGCTCGGCGACGCTTTTCCGGTACAGCACCTCGTCGGAAGAGCCGAAATGGACAAAGTCTTCATCCCGGAAGAACTGCTGGTCGTAGTACCGGTCGAAGCCGAGTGCGGGGTACAACGCATCGCGATGCCAGAACTTCACGTCATTCGTGTGGAACGTGACCGTCTCGTATCCCCGCGCATGCAGCAGCTTCGGGAGGCTCGGCAGCGCCTTGCGGCCGTATGTCTCGGAAGCGGCGCCGGCCGGCGGCGTCAGCAGGGATGTGTTCGCCGTATACTCGGCATCGGATGTGTTGCCCGCGCCGACCTGCTGGAAGAACCGGGGGAAATAGACCCCTTCCTCCTTGAGCCGGTTGAGGACCGGCGTGACTTCGACGCCGTCCACTTTCAGGTCGAGCAGGATCGTCTGGAACGCTTCAAGCTGGATGAAAATCACATGCCGCCCGCCCGCCGTACTCCAGTACGCGGGGACGGCCGTCTGCTGCAGCCGCTTCACTTCCCGCACGGCGGCCGGCGTGACGACGGAGGGCTCAAGCAGCGCTTCCCGTCTCGACGTCAGCATGACGTCGACCTCATAGTTGATGATGCCCATCCGCTCGGCCCGCGCAAGCTCGTTCACGATGCCCCGGTTCGGCACGACCTGCAGGGCGCAGATGACGAGCATGACGATGAACAGGACGGCCGCTCCCATGCGGTATGCGCGGCTCGGCCGCGGACGCGACGCCCAGCGCCGGAATCCGCGGTGCCTTGCGGCGAGCAGCGCGATGACGACGAGATCGGCGAAGATGAGCAGGAAGTAGGGATGCATCAATTGAAAAACGCTCCCCTTCACTTCCTTGACTTGTCCGATCTGCGAAAAGGCGTGGTAGGTGACGATGATGCCGAAATATTTGTAATACATGATGACGGCGAAATAGACGCAGGTATAAATGAGATCGACGACCGCATAGGCAAGTGTCTTGCGTTTGTCCGCCAGCAGCTCGATCAGCGCGAAAGCCGCCCATACCGAAGGCAGCGAGGTGATCAGCGGGTTCCAGACGGAACCGTCGAAGACGACGCTTGATGCCATGTAGAACTTGACGGCCAGCAGCACCGTGAACACCGCGAACGGACTGCGCAGCGCCTCACGTACGCGCTCATTCATTTCATGATCCCCCTATCTCTTCACCATAACATCATAGCGCAACGCGGGCGGCCAAGAGAAGTCCGTGATACAATAGAGGCGGAATCTGCGGAAACGGAGCGATTTCGTATATGGAGAAACAGGACTCTGTCCCTGCTTCGGCGCCGGCGGGCGGCCGGGCGGAGCGGCTGCATGCGGCGGGCATGGCGGCGGCGCTCGCGCTCTGCGTCATCGGGCAGCTCGTCTGGCTGCCCGACCCTTTGCCGCTGCCCGGCGGCATGCGCTGGATCGACGCGCTCGACGCGCTCGTGTACGCGCTCGCGCTGCCGCCGGCGCTCTGGGCGGCGGCAGCGGCCTTCCGCCTCGCGGAAGGGCTCGCGGACGGCGTTCACGCGCGGGCGCTGATTCCGCCCGCGGCAGCCGCCGTCCTGGGCGCGGCCGCCTGCGCGGCCGTCTTCATGATCAGCCTGGAACCGGCGCGCATGTTCACGGCGCTCGGCGCGCTCGGGGTCGCGTGGCTCGCGGCGTTCGCCGACCTGGCCTGCGCCGAGCGGCGCCGGCGGCACCGGCGCGTGCCGGCGCGCACGCTGCGCGCCTTCGGGGCCACGCTCGCCCTGCTGGCCCTGCTCTTCTGGCCGACGGGCGAGATCGTGACCACCCCCGGCCTGACGTTCGACGTCAGCCGGTACGCCCGCGCCGCGGACGGCGAGCCGAAGGGACGGATCGACGGCGTGCTCGTCATCGGCCGGCCGGCTTTCCTCGCCGACCGGTTGTACGCGCGGCTCTTCCCCCACTACGAATTCGAGCCGATCGAGGGTCTCGGCATGCCGCTCGCCGAATACGACGAGCTCGTCCGCAGCCTGAAGCTCGATGCGGAAGCCGCGGGCGCCGCCATCGCCGGGGAGCGGGCGGGCCGCGGCGAAGGCATCCGCATGCGGGGCGCGCGCGTCACCGCCGTGCTGAAGGACAGCCCGGCCGCGGGCGTGCTGCATGCGGGCGACATCATTACGGCGGTGAACGGCCGCGCCGTCCAGTCCATCGCCGACCTGACCGAGGCGATGCGGCAGATTGCGCCGGGCGAGCCGGCCGGGCTCACCGTGCTGCGGGGCGGGACCGAGACGGTCGTCACGGCGGCGACGCGGCCGGCGGAAGACGAGCCGGAGCGGGCGGTGTTCGGCATCATCGTCGAGAACGCGCTCGACCCGGATGTGCCGGACGGCATCGCCTACCGGCGGTATTTCATGCACGAGGGCGGCCCGTCGCACGGGGCGATGCTGGCGCTCGCGCTGCTTGACCAATGGACGCCGGGCGGCGTCACCGGGGGACTGCACGTCGCGGGCACCGGCACGATCGGCCCGGGCGGCGTCATCGGCCCGGTCGGCGGCGTCCGGCAGAAGGCGTATGCGGTCAGCCGGACGGGCGCGGACGTCTTCTTCGTGCCGGCGGGACAGGAGGAAGAGGCGCGCCGGGGCGCGCCGGACCTGACCATCGTGCCGGTCGAGACGCTGGATGACGTGCTCAATTGGCTGAAAAGCGGCGGATAATGCGGGATAACGGGCCGGTATGACGCGAGAACGCGCCAGAGCCGGCCTTGTTCCGTTTGCTTTCACGGCAGGGGGGTCTACAATAGGGGGCAAGCGGCATTACCGGACAATGGCACCGGAAGGGGAAGACAGCATGGGCTTATGGTCCCGGATGAAGGCGCTTGCGCGGGCGGGAAGCACCGTCGATCCGAGCCGGCGCCTGTCAGCCGAAGCGGTCCTGACGATCGGCATCCACAGTTTGTTCCAGTTCGGCGCTTCGATGGCAGGCCTGTTCCTGAACCTGTATCTGTGGCGTCTGACCGAGGACCTTGCCGTCAACGGCATTTACAACATCATCGTGTTCCTGCTGACCCCCGTCGGATTTCTCGCCGGGGCCTGGCTCGCGAAGCGGACCGACCGGCTCGTCACGTACCGGATCGGCATCGTGCTCACGGCGCTGTTCTACCTGCTGGTCATCGCCGCCGGCACGGCCGTGGTCAAATATTACATCCTGTTCGGACTCTTCAACGGTTTCGCTTCCGGCATGTACTGGACGGCCTATCTCGTCCTGATGTACGACGTGTCCACCGGCGCGAACCGGATCCGGTTCCTCGGGCTCAACACAACCTTCTTCAACCTGGCGGGGCTGGCCGGTCCGGCGGTCGCCGGCACGATCATCGGCATGATGGAAGGGCTTACGGGCTATCTGGCCACGTTCTCGCTGTCGCTCGTCCTGTTCGTCGCCGCGGCGCTGATCAGCCTGCGCATCCGGCCTTCGGAATTGCGCCACAAGGCGTTCTACATGAATCTGGTGCCGCTGGCGCTGCGCAGACAGCCCGACTGGCTGAAGGCGCTCCTCGCGTTCTTCCTGTGGGGGCTGTTCCAGGGCATCACGCTGTTTCTGCCGAACATCATGCTGTACAAAACGGTCGGGCGGGAGGATTGGGTCGGCTATTTGACGATCTTTTTCTCCGGGCTCGTCATTCTGTCCAGCTTCATCATCTCGCGCTTCGCCCGCGAGCATCTCGGCAGGCTGTACGTCCTGCTGTCGTCGGTCGGCGTCTCGCTGGGCGCCGCTTTCTTGTTCATCGATTTCACGTTCTGGACCGTCGCCGTGTTCATGATCCTGTTCTCGCTCAGCAATCCGCTGATGCACAATACCTTGTCGAACCATTACTATCGCCAAATCGCGCTGCTGCCGCTGAAAGGCCAGCTTCGCAACGAAGCCGTCGTCATGCGGGAGACGTTCCTGAACGCCGGCCGCGTCCTGTCCATCGCGGCGCTGCTCGTGTTCGCGGGCGACCTCGAGTCCGCGCAGCTTCCGGTCGTCCTGTTCGGAGCGGCGATCACGCAGACGCTGATCGTCTTCCTTGTCGAAAAGCCGGGGCGGCAGCCGGCAGAAAGCAGGTGAACATCCGGTTGGGCAAACCTGGTCTAATCCTCGCGCAGATCCGAAAATACGGGTTCTACTACGTGCTGGCGGCGCTCTCCATCGCGCTGGCGAACATGATCCATGCGCTGTATCCGGCCGTCCTCGGCGACTTCGCCGATCAGGTGGAAGCGTCCGGCCTGACCGCCGAAGCGGTGCGCCGCAGCGGCCTGGAGCTGCTCGCGATCGGTGCCGGCTACTGCGTCCTGTTCGGCGTCGGCCAGTACATCAATCATCGGCTCGGCCGCTATTTCGAGTTTGCGACGCGCCAGAGGCTGTTCCGGCATTTCACGGGCTTAAGCGAAGCCTGGTTCTCGAAGAACGGCATCGGGAAACTGCTCAGCTACGTGATGAACGATGTGACGACGGTGCGGGAGTCGATCGCCAACGGCTTCAACCAGTTGACGAACGCCGTCGTGCTGCTGTGCTCCTCCGTGACCATCATGCTGCTGAGCGGCATTCCGCTGCAAGTGCTGGCGGTCAGCATTCTGCCGCTCGGCGCCATTCCGTTCCTCGTCGTCTGGTTCGGCCCGCGCATCCGCAATCAGTCGCTCAAGGTGCAGGAATCGCTGGCGGCGATGACCGAATCGGCGGAAGAGCAGTTCGGCGGCATCAAGGTGACGAAGACGTTCGCGGCGGAGCCGATCGCCCGCTCGCGGTTCGGAGAAACGGTCGACCGGATCCGCGAGAACCAGCACGAGCTCGTGAAGCTCAGCGGCAAGTTCCAGGCGTCGCTGCCGCTGGCCGGCGCCATGGCGCTCGTGGTGGCGTTTGTCTGGGGCGGCGTGCTCGTGCTGCAGGGCAGACTGTCGCTCGGCCATTTCGTCGAGCTGACGCTGTATCTGCGCATGATCGCGAACCCGCTGCAGCAGATCGGCAACGTGATCAACATGGTGCAGCGCGCCCGCGCCTCGCTCGAGCGGCTGAACCGGCTGCTTGCGATCCGGCCGGACATCGCCGACGCGGAAGGCGCCCGGCCGCTGCCGAAGGACGCCGCGGCCATCGAGATCCGCGGCCTGACCTTCACCTATCCGGGCGCCGGACGGCCGGCGCTGTCGGACATCACGCTGGACGTAAGGCCGGGGATGACGGTCGGCATCGTCGGCCGGACCGGCAGCGGCAAGACGACGCTCGTCAAGCTGCTGCTGCGCGTCTACGATCCGCCGCGCGGGAGCATTTTTCTCGCCGGACAGGACATCCGGGAGACGACGCTCGAGAGTCTGCGCACCGCCATCGGATATGTGCCGCAGGACGGCTTCCTGTTCAGCACGACGATCGCGGACAACATCGCGTTCCACAACCGCGCCGAATCGCGTGGGCGGATCGAGGACGCGGCGCGGCTGGCGGACATTTACGACAATATCGCGGGGTTCCCGGACGGCTTCGACACGAAGCTCGGGGAGCGGGGCCTCACGCTGTCCGGCGGCCAGCGGCAGCGGACCAGCCTCGCCCGCGGGCTGATCAAGGAAGCGCCGATCCTCATTCTGGACGACAGCGTCAGCGCGGTCGACACCGTGACCGAATCGCGTATCCTGCACAACTTGCGGAAGACCCGCCGCGGCAAGACGACGTTGATGATTGCGCACCGGATCAGCGCGGTCATGCATGCGGACCTGACCATCGTCATGGACGGCGGCCGGATCGTCGAGCGGGGGACGCATCGCGAGCTGATGCGCCTGGGCGGCCATTACGCGGAGCTGGCCCGGCTGCAGGGAGAGGAGGCGGTGGTCCATGGCTGACGAGAAACGCGGCAATCCGGCGCCGGCCGAGAGCGCGCCGTCCGGCGGTCTGACCGCGCAACCCGGCACCGCGCGGCAGTCCGACGCGGCGCCGTCCGGCGGCGCACGGCAGTCCGGCGCGGCGAAGCCCGGCGGACCGGAGGCGCGGCCGGGGGACGAGCGGCCATCCGGCGAACCGCCGCAGCCGACGCTGCACCGCCGGCGGGCGATCCGGGCGCTGCTCGGCTACGCGCGGCCGCACCGCCGGAAGTTCCTGCTCGGCTTCCTGTGCACATTCCTGGCGATCGCGGCCGATCTGCTGCAGCCGGTCATCGTCAAGACGGCGATCGACGACACGATCCCGCTCGGCTCGTCCGGCATCCCCGTCCTTATCGGGCTCGGGGCGGCGTACGCGCTGCTCGCGGTTGTCGGATTCGGTTTCTCCTATCTGCAGAGCAATCTGCTTCAGCGGGCGGGGCAGGCAATCGTCGCGCAGCTGCGCAAAGACCTGTTCCGCCACATCACGAGCCAGTCGATGTCGTTCTTCGACCGGCACCCGATCGGCAGTCTGGTGACGAACGAGTCGAGCGACACGGAGACGATCAACCAGTTTTTCACCCAGGTGCTGCTCAGCCTCGTCCGGGACGGTCTCATGATCCTCATGACGATCGGCTTCATGTTCTATCTGGACGCCGAACTGGCGGTGTACGCGCTGATCCTGATCCCGGTCATCGGGGCCATCGCGCTGCTGTTCCGCCGCATGCTGCGCAGCGCGTACCACCGCTCGCGGGCGCAGCTGTCGCGGCTGATCGCGTTCACCGCGGAGAACCTGTCCGGCATGAGCCTGATCCAGGCGTTCCATCAGGAGGAGGAGCAGAACCGGCGGTTCACCGAATCGAACCGGACCTATCTCAAGGAAAACTTGCGCGAAGTGCGGGCGACGATCCTGTTCAACCGCTCCTTCGACCTGCTCGGCAACGCAGCGGTGGCGGCGGCCGTCTGGCTCGGCGGCTACGCCGTGCTGCACCAGAAGTTCGAATTCGGGGTGCTCTACGCGTTCATTACGTATATCCGGCAGTTCTTCCAGCCGATCAACGCGCTGACCCAGCAATGGAACACGCTGCAGTCGACGATGGTGTCGATGGAGCGGCTGTGGCGGATTTTCTCCGTCCAGCCCGAGGTGCGCGACCCCGCGCCCGAGGCGGCGGCCAAGCTCGACAGGGAGGACGTGCGCGGCCGGATCGATTTCAACCGGATCCGCTTCTCGTACGTCGACGGCCAGGAGGTGCTGCACGGCCTCGACCTGCATATCCGGCCCGGCGAGTTCATCGGCATCGTCGGCGTGACCGGAGCGGGCAAAAGTTCGCTCGTCAGCCTGCTCGCCCGTTTCTATGACGTGAATCAGGGGAGCGTGGAGATCGACGGCGTCGACATCCGGCGCCTGCCGCTCGATACCTTGCACCGGATCGTCGGGCTCGTGCAGCAGGAACCGTTCCTCTATTCGGGGACGATCGTCGACAACGTCCGCCTGTTCCGGGAAGAGATCAGCCGGGAGCGGGTGATCGAGGCGTGCCGGTTCGTCGGAGCGGACGAGATGATCATGCGGCTTGCGGACGGCTATGATACGCGGCTGTCGGAGCGGGGAAGCGGTCTGTCCGCCGGCGAGCGGCAGCTGATTTCGTTCGCGCGCGTCATTGTTTTTCAGCCGAAAATCCTCATCCTCGACGAAGCGACCGCCAATCTGGACTCGCATACGGAACGGCTCGTGCAGCAGGCGCTGGACCGCGTCTCGTCAGGAAGGACGACGCTGGTCATCGCGCACCGGCTGTCGACGATCCGGCACGCGGACCGCATCATTGTCATGCGCGCCGGGCGCATCGTCGAGGAAGGCAACCACGAGTCGCTGCTCGCCAAGAAAGGGTATTATGCCGAGCTGTACCGCCATTCCCGGCAGCAGGCGCAGACCGCCACGGTCGGGTGAGCCGGCAAACAACATATTGTGATGAAGGGATCATGGTTCCGGTGGGAGATAAAAAGAAGAAAAAATTGCTCGTGATCTGCGTAACGGGGATTGTGCTGCTGATTCTTCTGCTCCTCGGTTATCCCGCTGCAAAATTGGAAGTCATCAGCAGGCATTATCAATTGTACGGTTCCTATATTATCCTGCCCGGGGAAACTGCCGAGGTGGACGAAAAGCCCGTCCGAACCAAAACCCGGCTGGCAGAGTATGGCCGCAGAGGGATCAAACTCACGAACGTGTTGTATTATCCCGGGCTGCAGCAGCTGGCTTTCGGCTATATCTTCCGCGATGACGAGCAGGAGAAGTATGAAATCGCGCTGCTTGATGCCGATGGAGAGAACGTACCGGGCCGGCTGCTGGTTTCCGGCAGCGAGCGGTTCTATGCCCGGGGTCTGCAAAAACTCAACTTTTTGCCGGAAGAACCGCTCGCGCAGCAAGCAGCGTACACGATCTTGATCAAGGATGAACATGGCGAACGCATCGGCGCTTTGGATTTTTATTATGAATGATCGCGATCGCCGCCCGCCTCCGCTGACGGAGGACGGGCGGCGATTTCTTGTGCGTTGTGAGATTGAACATTTATCAGCGCGCCGGAAGCGATTATACTGAAAGTAATTGACAATAACTTGGAAATATTTCCTTGTTGATCGGCAGGGGAGGGGTTCCATGCGCACGAAACTGTGGTCCTGGCTTGCGCCGGGCCTGCTGATCGGCATTTCGCTCGGCGCCTTCTTCGCGATTGACAAACTTTCGCACCCGCATGCGAAGCTGGAGCACCCGGTCGGCCACTTCTACATCGTAGCCATCGTATCGCTGCTGGCGATGCTGGTGTCGATAGCCGTCGGGGTGGCCGGAATCAAGCTGCGCAACGTGAATATTACCTTCCTGTCCATCGGGTTTATTTCCCTGGCGGGATTGTTCATGCTGCACGGCCTGTCGACGCCGGGGTTCGTCGTGTCCGAAGGCCGTGCATTGCCCGCCCTGGCGGGAAGTCTCAGCGTCGTCATCGCCTCGGCCTGGGTGTTCCTGTCGGCGCTGCCGACCGACCTGGCCGTCGTGCGCTGGCTGTCGCGCCTGCAGCGCGCGCTCTTGCCGGCATGGAGCGCCGTCCTCGCGCTCGGCATCCTGCTGGCCGTCGCGAATGCCGGGCGCATGGAACGGCTGTTGTCCCATCTCGCCGCGCCTCACTGGGTGCCCTGCGCGCTTACGGCGGCGTTCTGCCTGTTCGCCATGTACCGTTACCGCAAGCTGTATGTCATGACCCGCTTTCCGATTCATCTCGGCATCGTCTGCAGCTCCGGCCTGCTGATCGTCTCGATCATGATCATGGTGTACGGAACCGTGTGGGAAGCAAGCTGGTGGCTGTACCATTTCACCCTGTTCGGGTCGGTGCTCATCATGGTCGGGGGCGTCGTGGTGCAATATATCGGGCAGCCGTCCGTCGCGGGATTGTTCAAGACGCTGTTCCGACCCGATCCCCGCGGCCTGATCGAATCGTCCATTTCGCCGAGCGTCCGGTCGCTCATCGCGCAGACCGAGAACAAGGACGCCTACACGGCGGGGCACAACTACCGGGTGGCGATGTACGCGCTGCGGCTCGCCGAGCATATGGGCGTGCAGCCGCGGATGCTGCGGGCGCTGGCGCAGGGCGGCATCGTGCACGATGTCGGCAAGCTGTTCATTCCCGACGAAGTGCTGAACAAGCCCGGCAAGCTGACGCCGGAGGAGCGGGCGGTCATCGAGCTGCATCCCGTCTACGGGTACAATCTGTGCAAGCAGCTCGGCTTCATGTCCGAGGAGCTGGAGATCATCCGCTCGCACCATGAACGGTGGGACGGAACCGGCTACCCGGACCGGCTGAAGGGCGAAGCGATTCCGATGCTGGCGCGGATCGCCGCGGTGGCGGACGTCTATGACGCGCTGACTTCCTCGCGCGCCTATCGGGCCGCGATGAGCCATGAAGATGCGATGAGGATCATCGTGAAGGAGAGCGGCAGACAGTTCGATCCAAGGTGTGTGGACGCCTGGGTGGCGCTGGCCGAGGATGATCCGGAATTTTTCCGCGCCGTGCGCGGCAAGGCTGCCGCTGTCAAAGCCGCGGCCGTCCCGGCTGCGGGGGCGACGTGAGCGGCGAGCGCGGATAAGCGAAGAAATTTCTTCTATTTTGCCGGATTTGGCTGCGAGGGGCGGAATAGGCGAAATCAATTCGTTTATTTCTTCGAAATCGACCGAAATTGGATGAAATCAGAAAAATAAGCGAAGAGATTTCCGCTATTCCGGCGAAAATTCCCGGATTCCCCGAAATAGAAGAAAAATCTTCGCTTATCCCGCAACCTTATGCGGCATCCGGCCGGCCAGTCACCGCTCCTCCGCGATCAGATCGAGCCAGTCCAGCTCTTCCCGCGTCAGCTTGATGTTCATGCCCTCGCGGCAGGAGCGCAGCTCCTCCGCGTTGCGGGCGCCGATCAGGGCGCAGGTCGGGAACGGCTGGTTCAGCACCCAGGCCAGCGCGATCTGCACGACCGACGCGCCTTTCTCGCGCGCGAGCTGCTCCGCCCGGCGCAGCCGCTCCCAGTTCGCGTCGCTGTAGAACACCCGGACGATGTCCGGATCGTCCCGCCGATCGGGACTGAACCTTCCCGAGAAGAAGCCGCGCGCGAGCGACGACCAGGACAGGAGCGGCATCTGCGCTTCCTCATGCCACCGGAGCGTCTCCCGATCGGCCGATACGCAGCCGGGCCAGAACGGCTCGTTCGCCTTGGCCAGGCTGAGGTTGGGGCTGCTGAACGCGAACCCGACGAGTCCGTGCGCCTCCGCCCAGGCGTTGGCTTCCCGAAGCCGCTGCCACGTCCAGTTGGATCCGCCGATCGCCCCGATCCGGCCCGCTTCGATATGCTCGTTGAGCGCTTCGATGATTTCCCCGACCGGCACGTCCGGATCGTCCCGGTGCAAGGCGTACAATTCCACATGATCGGTCCTGAGCTTCTCCAGGCTGGTGAGCAGATCTTCCCGGATCGCTTCCCGGTTGACGCGGGGGCCGCGCTCATCGTGATGCGCGCCTTTCGTCAGGATGACGAAGCGGTCCCGCGCCTTCCGCTCCTCCATGTACCGCCCGAGCACTTCCTCGCTCTCGCCGCCGCAGTAGATGCGCGCGGTATCGACCGTGTTGCCGCCGATTGCCAGGAACGCGTCGAGATTGGCGGCCGCCGTCTCATAGTCGCTGTGCCGGAAATAGTCGGTTCCCTTGATCAGCCGCGAAACCGGCTTATCCACTCCCGCGATGCGAATTGTCTCCATTGGCGCATGCTCCTCCCGTATTCCGCATGGAAATGATGTCCTTGTTGTGATTATAGTGGATCGGACGAACGGAAGATACCGTCATAATCCGACCTATAATCTTGCAACCCGTTTGAAAAAAAGCGACCTTATCTCCCGCAGCCCGCCGCTTTAAAATGGTTGTACGGCCCCGCCCGGCGAAATGCCGACACCCGGCGGGCGCGGCTGCACTCGGGAGGGATTCGCGATTGGACATGGAGCTTGAGGCTAACCTTCAGCGAGCATCCTTGACGCGCCGGCAGCAATTCGTCAAGCTGCTGCGCAAGCTGGCCGCCCAGCGGTATTTGCAGCTCATGGCGCTGGCCGGAGCGGCGTGGATGTTCATCTTCAACTACATCCCGATGTACGGCATCATCATCGCGTTCAAGGATTACGACATCATCCGTTCGATCGCCGAATCGCCGTGGGTCGGCCTGGAACATTTCCGGGACGTGCTCGAGGATGACGAGCTGCCGCGCGTGCTCCGCAACACGCTCGGCATCAGCCTGATCCGGCTGGCGGTCGGCTTCCCGCTGCCGATCCTGTTCGCGCTCCTGCTGAACGAGCTTCGTTCGCTCAGGCTCAAGAAAGCGGTGCAGACGATCTCCTATCTGCCGCACTTCCTGTCCTGGGTTATCCTCGGCGGCATCCTGGCGACATGGCTGGCGGATGTGGGACTCATCAACAAGCTGCTGATGGCGCTCGGCATTCTGGACGAGCCGATCTACTTCCTCGCCGAGCCGTCCTGGTTCTGGACGATCGTCATCACCTCGGACATCTGGAAGGAGCTCGGCTGGTCGGCGATCATCTACCTGGCCGCGATCACGGGCGTATCGCCGGAACTGTACGAAGCGGCAACCATCGACGGCGCGAACCGGTTCCAGAAAATGCGCTACGTCACCATTCCCGGCATCAGCGGCACGATCACCATCCTGTTCATTCTCGCCGTCAGCGGCGTGCTGAACTCGAACTTCGACCAGATTCTCGTCCTGCGCAACTCGCTGAACGAGAGCGCCAGCAACGTGATCGACGTGTATGTGTACCATGTCGGGCTGCAGTCGGGCCGGTATTCGTACGCGACGGCGTTCGGCCTGCTGAAATCGATCGTCGCCCTGATCCTGCTGCTTACCGCCAACAGCGTGACGAAGCGGATCAACGGCACCGGACTGTTCTGACATCCGTGAGGAAAGAAGGTGTGTCCCCATGCTTACCCGGAAACAACTGTCAACGGGCGACAAGATCTTCGACGCGGCGAACGTCATCGGCATGCTCGTCCTCTGCTTCGTGACGCTCTACCCGATCTGGTACGTGCTCGTCAATTCGCTGAATGACGGACAGGATGCCATGCGGGGCGGCATCTACTGGCTGCCGCGCAAGTTCAGCCTCGACAACTATGAAGCTGTTTTCGCCAATGCGGGCATCATGACCGCGATGGGGGTCACGGCCGCGAAGACGGTGATCGGCGTCGTCTGCCACGTGTTCTTCACGGCGATGGTCGCCTACGCCTTCTCGCGCCGGGAGCTGATCGGGCGGAAATTTTACATGATGATGGGCACGGTGACGCTGTTTTTCGGCGGCGGGCTCATTCCGACGTTCCTGCTCATCCGCGATCTCGGCCTGCTTGACAAGTTCGCCGTGTACATTATTCCGTCGCTGTTCAGCTTCTTCGATCTGATCATCTTCCTCGCCTTCTTCCGGGAAATCCCGGACGGGCTGGAGGAAGCGGCACGGATCGACGGCGCGAACGACCTGGCGATCTTCGTCCGGATCATCATTCCGGTGTCGATGCCGGTCGTGGCGACGATCGCGCTGTTCCACGGCGTCTGGCAATGGAACGACTACTTCACCGGGATGATCTATATCAACAATCCGGATCTGCAGCCGATCCAGACGTTCCTGTACCGGGTCGTCGCGCAGAGCAGCTCGAACCAGATCGTCGCCAGCGTCGGGCCGGGCATCAACCGGACCGTCACGAGCCAGTCGATCAAGCTTGCGACGATGGTCGTGACGACGCTGCCGATCGTGTTCGTCTATCCGTTCCTGCAGAAATACTTCGTGAAGGGCCTCATGATCGGTTCGATCAAAGGGTGACACGGGTTTCCGGACCTGGAAACAGGCTTCATGCCATAAACGACGACACAAGAAAGAGGGGTAATGCGCTTCATGCGGAAACAGAGCACGAGATTCATGGCCATGACGCTCGTCCTGGCGCTCATCCTGACGCTCGCCGCCGCGTGTTCCGGCGGAGGCAAGAGCACGAACGCCGGCGACAACGGAGGCGGCACGGCGAACAACAGCACTTCGCAGAACCAGAATACGGGCGGAGATTCCGGCGGCGGCGACGCGAAGCCGTCAGGAGACGAGCCGGGCTGGAAGTCGAATACCGACCCGATCACATTCGACTGGTACATCAACTTCGCCTGGTTCCCGAGCAAATGGGGCGAAGATCCGACGTCCCAATACGTCACGCGGAAGACGGGCGTGGACATCAACTTCATCGTCCCGGCCGGCAACGAGAACGAGAAGCTGAACGCGATGATCGCGTCCGGCAAGCTGCCCGACTTCATCACGCTCGGCTGGTATGAAGACGGCGTGAAGCGGATGATCGAAGGCGGTCTCGTCCTGCCGCTGAACAAGCTGGCCGAAGAGTACGACCCGTACTTCTTCAAGGTCGCCGACCCGGCGAAACTGTCGTGGTACACGCAGCCGGACGGCAACGTGTACGGCTATCCGAACGCGTCGTCGTCGCCGAAGGACTACGAGCTGTACGGCGAGCATTATACGTCGAACCAGACGTTCGTCGTGCGCAAGGACATGTACGAAGCGCTCGGCAAGCCGGACATGCGGACGCCGGAAGGATTCCTCGACGCACTGAGAAGGGCGAAGGAAATGTTCCCGGACGTGAACGGGCAGCCGCTGATCCCGATCGGGCTGCACGAGTTCGGCGAAACCGGCAACTACTCGCTGCAGGACTATCTGCAGAACTTCCTCGCGATTCCGTATGAGAAGGACGGCAAGCTGTATGACCGGCAGACCGATCCGGAATATGTGCGCTGGCTGAAAGTGTTCCGCCAGGCGAACGAGGAAGGATTGCTCGCGAAGGACATCTTCATCGACAAGCGTCCGCAGATGGAGGAGAAGATCGCCCAGGGCCGCTACTTCGCGATGCTGTATCAGCGTTCGGACTTCACGGCGCAGCAGAACGTGCTGTACGCGAACGATCCGAACTCGGTGTACATCGCCATCGACGGTCCGGCGAACGCGAACCTCGATCCGCCGACACTGGCGGGCCCGTCGATCTCCGGCTGGACGCTGACGCTCATCTCGAAGGACGTAAAGGACAAGGAGCGCGCCATCCAGTTCCTCACCTACCTGATCAGCGAGGAAGGGCAGAAGGACCTGTATCTCGGCGAGAAGGGCGTCTCCTATGACACGATCGACGGCAAGGACCAGTTCCTGCCCGAGGCGCTCGAGCTGCTCCAGACCGACCGCTCGGCCTTCGACAAGCAGTACGGCTCTTCCTTCACGTTCTGGATGCTGATGGACACGAACATGAATCTGCAGTGGGCGCCGCCTTCGGTCGAGCCGTTCAAGCAGATGGAAGACTGGACGAAGGGCAAGACGTACAGCTTCTCGCAGTTCGATCTGCTCGATCCGCCGGCCAACTCCGAGGAAGGCATCGCGAAGACGAAGATCGACCAGGAGTTCGGCAAGGCGCTGCCGAAGCTGCTGCTCGCGAAGAGCGAAGCCGAGTTCGACAAGATCTGGAACGATTATCTCGCCGAGCGCGACAAGGCCGGCTGGGAGAAGCTCCAGGCCTACCGTCAGATGAAATACGAAGAGAATGTCAAGAAGCTGGCCGAGTTCCTCGAGTGACGAATCCGGCCGCTTGAAGCCCGCCGATGCCGCCCTTAACGGGGCGGCTATCGGCGGCTTGCCGCTTTTTGCCGGAAGCCCGGAGGCGGGCTCAAGACTTGGCGCCCGGAACGGTCTATAATGGTGCATACAACGGTTGCGGCTTGTCCGGCGGGCAGGCAAGACGGGGACGAGGTGGGCTCACGATGAGACGGCGGCTTGGCAGATGGTTTCGTGAAATCGCATACAAAATGGAGCAATGGCCGATCCAGCAGCGGCTCATCATGACGTACATCGTCATCCTGCTCATTCCGAGCCTTCTCATCTCCTGGCTGCTGTTCCGCGACATGTCCGCGGATTACATCGACAAGGTGCGGCGGGAGAACGAATCCGCCATGGAACTGGAGCGCGCGAACGTCGAGAGCAACATGGAGACGATGCTGCGGGCGGCGGAACTGACGTACACGTACAAGGACGTGGAGGACTATCTCCGCCTCATCCGCGAGCCGGAGACGCTGGAACTGATGGACATCCGGGACAGCCTCGTCTCGATCGTGACGCATCTGCAGAACACGAACCCGAAGATCCGGCATATCCGCATTTTCTCGGACAACGAGAACGTGCGGGAACTGTATCCGGTATTCTGGCACGAATCGCGAATCTCCGGGGAGCCCTGGTTCGAGACCGTGAACGATCTGGACGGCCAGATCTGGTGGCAGGTGTCGCCGAACGACGACGAGCTCGTGCGGCGCGGCGCGTCGGACGACAAGGTCCAGCTTCCGAAGATGATGCTGCTCCGGGAGATTGAATACATTTCCGGCGTCCACGCGGGCGTGCTCGAAGTCGATATGCGGCTGTACAATTTTTTTCCGTCGATCTATACCCGCTACGAAGGGCGGCAGGCGCAGATGGCGGCGGTCGACCGGGACGGGAATCTCTATTATAACCGTGACAATCCGTGGCTGGCCGAGGCGGGCGTGACGGAGGAGCAGCTGAAGGAGCTGGCGGCGGCGGCCGGCACCGACCGCATCCGGAGCGTGCCGTTTCAGGCGGACGGCAGGCCGATGCTGGCGGTGACCGCTTATTTCGATCAGCTCGACATGCACCTGATCAACGTCGTCTCGCTCGAGCAGGCGCTGCGCGACATGAACGAAGCGCGGAACAAGCTGATTACGGCGATCGTTTTCCTGCTCGTCGTCCTGTCGACGGTCACGTATTTCTCGGTGAAGCTCATTCTGAAGCGGCTGATCATTCTGCGCGATTCGATGAAAAAGGTGCGGCAGGGCGATTTCGCGTTCGACATTCCGGTGCGGGGCGGAGGCGAGGTCGGCGAACTGGCGCATCATTTTCGCCAGATGCTGAAGAAGATCAACGAGCTGATCGCCGATGCCGTCCGGAAGCAGGCGGCGTCGAAGGAAGCGGAACTGCGGACGCTGAAGAACCAGATCGATTCACATTTTCTGTACAATACGCTGGAAAACATCAAGATGCTGGCGGAAATTGAAGGCCAGTATGAAATCTCCGACGCGCTGACTTCGCTGGGGGGGCTTATGCGCTACAATCTGCGCTGGACGAGCGAATACGCGCAGCTCAGCGACGAGCTGGCGCATGTGGCCAACTACATCGCGATCATGAACATCCGGTTCGAGCGGAAAATCCGGCTGATCACCGACATTCCGGAGCGCTTCCTGGGCTCTGAAATGCTGAAGCTGACGCTGCAGCCGATCGTGGAGAACGCGGTGAAGCACGGGCTTGCGGACGGCGGCGGGCGCGGCCTCGAGATCCGGATCGCGTGCCGGGCGGAACAGGGCAAGCTCGCGCTGATCGTGGAGGACGACGGCCGGGGCATGACGCCGGAGCAGACCGCGGCGCTGAACGGCAAGCTGGAGCGAAGCGGCGCGCCCATGCCGGCGGACAGACCGGCGAGGGAAGGGGCAGGCAGCGGCATCGGCCTGCTCAATGTCCAGCAGCGCATCCGGCTCTATTACGGGCCGGAATGCGGGCTGGCCGTGGAAAGCGAAGCCGGCCGGTACACGCGCGTCACCATGCGGCTGCCGCTGCGGACTGAGAATGGAGGGGCGGAATGATATGCGGACATTGCTCATCGTCGACGATGAACGGAATATCCGGCTGGGCCTGAAAGCGATGATCGACCGCGAATGCGCCGACTGGTACGAGACGCTGACGGCGGAAAGCGGCAGGGAGGCGCTCGACATCATCCGGTCGCGGAAGACGGACGTTCTGATTACCGACATCCGGATGCCGGAGATGGACGGTTTCGCCCTGATCCGCGAGGCGGCGGAAGCGGGGCATCGGCCGGCCGTCATCATCCTGAGCGGGTATGACGATTTCGCCTACGCGCGCGAAGCGATCCAGTACGGCGTGAAGGAGTATCTGCTGAAGCCGATCGTGCGCGAGGAGCTGTACCGGGCGCTGGACCGTGTCGAGGAAGCGCTGCGCCGGGCCGAACAGACGGAAGAGCTGCGGCAGCAGGCCGAGCGGTACCGGACGGATATGGCGGCCAGCGTGTTCGCCTACCTGCTCGTCGGCGATTCGGCGGACGAAGCGGTCGTCATGCAGCGGGCGGAGGCGGCCGGTCTGACGGAGCTGCTTACGCCGGACTACGCCGTCGGCGTGCTCAAGACCGCCGGCGACCCGCTCGGGCGGGCGAAAGCCGAGGATTGGCTGAAGCAGCGGGCGGCGGAAGGGATGCGGGCGATCTGGACCGTCGACCGGGACGGGCTGCTCGTCTTCGCATCCCCCGATCCCGGCCTGGCGGAGATGCTGGCCGGGGAGCTCGCGCGCATCTGCGAGCCGCCGGTCTATGTCGGCCTCAGCGAGCGTGAGGATTCCGCGGCGCGGCTGCCGGAGCGGTATCGGCAGGCGAAGCGGGCGCTCAAGCGGAGCCTCGTCATGCCGCCCGTCCGTTCGGCGGTGCTGACGGCCGGGCCCGCGTGCGGAGCCATCGCGGCGGACGTGCCGATGGACGAGGTGCGCAAGCTCGCGAACATGCTCGGCACCGGCCGCGACCAGGAGATGGCCGCGCTCGCCGGCCGCCTGTTCGAGCTGCCGGAATCGCCGGACGGCGGCGTCGCCTACATCGAGGCGCTCAGCCGGGCGCTGAACGAGCAGGTGTTCGACCAGGTGTTCCGCACGTTCGGCGAGGAATCGGTGGAGGTGCTGAAGCTGCATCGGCGCGTCGGCAGCCTCGACCATTACGCGTCGCTTGCGGACTACCGGCGCGACGTCGAGGAACTGCTGCTCCTGCTGTCGGACTATATCCGCTCGCTCCGGTCGGCGCACGCCGAGCACAAGGAAATGCGCGCCGCCGTCGCCTATATCCGGGAGAACTATTGGAAAGACCTGAACATGGCGATGGCGGCGAACCACGTGTCGCTCAACTATGCGTATTTCGGCCAGCTGTTCAAGGAATATACGGGGGAAAGCTTCGTGTCGTACCTGCGCAGGGTGCGCATCGAGAAGGCGAAGGAACTGCTCGTCCATACGGACGCGAAGGTGTACGAGATCGCCGAGCGCGTCGGCTTCGACAATGTGAAGCATTTCAACCGCGTGTTCAAGGAACACGAGGGCATTACGGCGCTGGAATACCGCCAGCGTCACGCGGTTTTCGCGCCGGATGCGGCGGGCGAGGGGAGCGCGGGACGCATGTAGGCAGAGAAAGTCCGGAAGACCCGCACGCGTTGCGGAGTCGTCCGGACTTTCTCGAAAGATAAGACTTTATAAGTTTCACGCTTATAACCGGCTTATCTTTCACCGCAAAACGGACGCGCCCGCCCGGGAGGACGGCGCCAGCCGTTTTTGCTTGTGTTCACCTTTGCCCCGGCGCTTTCAACACGACTTCGAACTCGCGGTCGCCGAGGTCCGTCCGGGACGCTTCCCAGCCGAAGGCCGCCGCGGTTTCGGCGAGCGGCACGAAGGTTGTGCCGCCGATGAGCTGCGCGGGATCGGTCAGTTCGATCGTCTCGCCGTCCGCCAGCGCCGTCGTCTCGCCGACCGTCAGCTCGAAAGTCCGGTCTCCGGCGGTGAGCCGGAGGTGCTTCGTCTCCCGCTCCCACTCGAGCTCTGCGCCGAGCAGCTCCGCCAGCCCTTTCGCCGGCACGCGCAGGTTTCCGCCGTTCCCGATCATCAAGGTGCCCAGCGAGATCGGGGTGAGCCCGCCGCCGTCGTCCAGGAAGACCCGGACGCGGAACAGCCGGTCGTCGTCCGACACCGCGGCTTCGTCCACCTGCCGGTCCAGCTCCTCGACGAAATCGCGAACGTTGTCCGCCGTGACGAGATACTTCGGATCCCGCCGTCCGATCGCCTGCGCGATCCAGGTGTTGATATCCTGATGGTGGTGCGACATGTCCTTGTAATAGTCGAGATGGAACGACCAGTCTGCTTCCGTCTGGAAATCGTACACTTCGACGTTCGGGAAGCGGCTGAACTGCTCGTACATCCATTCCTTCATGAAGAGCTGATACTCGTACCGCTCGGGATTCGTCTCCCGCCAGACGACATGGCGAAGAATGCTGTACGGCGGGTAATAGATCAGAAACTTCACGTCCGGATGCGCTTCGATAAGCGAGAGCACGTACTTGTTGAAGTTCCCCTGCACCACTTCCAGCGGATCTTCCTCGTTGACCTTGGCGGCAATCGCTTCTTCCGTCAGCGCCTTCCGGTAATGCCTGATCGTCACGTCTTCCCCGAACTTGACCGAGAAGTTCCAGTTGTACAGCCCTTCAAGCCCCTGCACATGGCCGGTCCGGTATTGGCGGACAAGCCCCCTGATGAGGCGTTCATAGTGCGTGTAGTTGAACCAATACTTGTAGTCGTTCAGGAAATTGCGGTCGTAGAGATAGTACGGAAACGCGTTCTGCCCCTCGTTGATATTCGTTTTGAGCGCGAAATAGTCGAGACCCCACAGCACCGTTTTCACTTGCCCCGTCCCGAGGGCGAGCTTGGCTGCCATGTATTGTTCGTCGACATATGAACCGCGTAACGACAGCTTCATCGTCTTGCCGCCGATCGCTTCTTCCACCTTGCTCGGGAAGAAGTTCTCGGTCATCGACGAGCCGATGATGATCGTCTCGTACTCGTAGTTTTTCGCCAGCCCGGCGTTCTGGTAACGTTCCTCCGTCGTGTAGACCGGTTTGTAGAACCACGGCTTGTGATAGAGCTGCAGCGGATCAACGACGCAAGCGAGCAGGATGAACATCGAGGCAAACAGCATGCAGCCCAGGAAGAACCAGCCGATCGTTCGCTTGTGCATGGCGGACCGCTTCCGGAGTCGTCTCGCCGCCCGGTGTCTCGGCGGCAGCGGACGCATCGAATCGTTCGGTGTCATCACGTATTACGCCGCCTTTCTAGAAATTGAAGTAGAGAAATTCGGAAATCCGGTTCAGGAAGAAAAGCGAGACAATGAACATGGCAGCCGCTGCCAATCCGGTTTTCCAGCCGGGACGGAAATCGCGCTCCCGCTCCGACGAGTTGCGGGTGAACAGCACGATCGGCAGGAAAACGGCGATGAGCAGAATCGGATAAAAGTACACTTCGAAATGAATGAACGAGATGCCGTTCAAGCCGGCCATTCCCTTGAGCAGCCGGAGCGCCTGATCGAACGATTCGGCGCGGAAGAACACCCAGGTCACGTTGACGAACAGGAAGGTGATCCCCCACGCGAGCCAGCGCGGCAGCGGGCGGCCCCATTCGCCCCAGATCCGCTGGATGACCTGCGCCAGGCCGTGGAGGAAGCCCCACATGATGAACGTCCAGCCGGCGCCGTGCCAGAAGCCGCCGATCAGGAAGACGGCCATGTTGTTGAAATAGGTCCGGAACTTGCCCTTGCGGTTGCCGCCGAGCGGTATGTAGATGTAGTCGCGCAGGAACCGGCTCAGCGTCATGTGCCAGCGGCGCCAGAAATCCTGGATGCTCGTCGCCTTGTACGGCGAATTGAAGTTCTGCGGCAGCCGGATGTTGAAGAACAGCGCGATGCCGATCGCCATGTCGGTATATCCGCTGAAGTCGAAATAGAGCTGGAACGTGTACGACAGCGCCGCCACCCAGGAATCGATGAACATGTGCGCCCTGGCGAAGCCGTCGTTCGCGAATTCGGCGAACGTGTCGGCGATGACGACCTTTTTGAACAGACCGATGCAGAAAATGAATCCGCCGCGGGTGACGTTGCTCCAGTTCCACACTTTGTTCCGGACGCGGTCGAACTGCGGCATCATTTCGCCGTGGTGCAGGATCGGACCGGCGATCAGGTGCGGATAGAAGGTGACGAACAGAACATAATTAATGATGTCGTATTCTTTCGCCTTCTGCTTGTAGGCATCGACCAGGAACGCGATCTGGGTGAACGTGAAGAAACTGATGCCGAGCGGAAGGACGATGTGCAGCAGCGGAAAGCTGCTTCCGGCGATGGCGTTCAGATTTTCCAGGAAGAAGTCCGCATATTTATAGTAGCCAAGCAGCAAAATATCGCCGACAATCCCCGCGGTCAGCAGTTTCTTCCGGTGGTTGTGCAGCCTGGACGACGGTTCGATTGATGCGATCAGCAGCCTGCCGACGGTATAGTTGAACGCGATCGAGGCGAGAATCAGCGGCACGTAACGGACGTCCCACCACCCGTAAAAGACGAGGGATGAAAGCGCCAGCCACACTTTGGCGGCATACGTAAGCCGGAATCGGCACAGGATGAAGTAGCCCGCCACTGTAATCGGGAAGAAGGCGAAGATGAATACATAGGAATTGAACAGCATCGGATGCGGTCACGTCCCCACGATTTTAATAAGACAAGTATATTGCAACCGGACAGGAACGGCAAACGGATGAACGGCTTGTCCAAATCTTAAAAAATTTTAACTGCAAGGGAAGTTGCGTGCATCGCGGAGAGTACGCGCACGAAAAAAGCGGCGCAGTTCCGGTTGTCCGGAATCCGCGCCGCTCGGCGTTTCTGAATGGTGCTGAAGAAGGGACTCGAACCCCCGACCCGCGCATTACGAATGCGCTGCTCTACCAGCTGAGCTACTTCAGCGTGTACCGCCTTTGCTTCAGGCGACTCTTATAGAATATCAGGGTTCGACCCGCGTGTCAACTCTCCGGCGAAAATTTTTTTGCATCCGGGCGGACGGCCGGAAAACCCGAGGCTGCGGCTGCGCAAGCAAGTGCGAGTGTTGACGATTCACCGTATATTGCCGTATATTGTCCGGCCTGCAGGGATAGGATGTCAATAAGGCAAGCGGCGAAGGAGTGGTCTGGCAGTGAAGCGGGATGACCCGGACGGAAATGTGCTGACGGGACTGGCGATCGGCGCGCTGTTGTCCGTGCCGGTCTGGATGGCGGTGTGGCTGCTGGTCAGATATTGGCTCGGTTGAACGGCAAAACCCGGCGTTGGCCGGGTTTTTTTATCGGGGCGACTGTTCTTGAATAATGCGGAAAACCGGTGAGGCTCCGGGTTCCGGATGCGGATTGCGGGCGTATAATGCATCAAACCATGCGAATACGCCAACTGCAAGGGGGAGGCCGCACCATGCCGATCATTCCGAATTTCCCGCTCCAGCTGCTCGCGGAGCATCGGGCGTGGCATCACGCGCGGATGTCCGTCGATCCGGCGAATCCGCCGCCGGGGTTCGGAGCCGATTTCCTTGAATTTCATCGTCAGTTCATCCGGCGCACGCTGGACTGGTACCGGCGGCAGGGGCTGGACGAGCGGCTCGTGCAGCCGTGGATCGTTCCGCCGGAGCCGATTCGCGCGGCGCCTTGCTATGACCGGGCGGCGGAGGCGCGCATCATCCGGATGCCCTGGTCGTTCGCGACGGCCGACGAGCTCGGCCTGTTCATCGAGTCGCTGCACAATTGCATCCATCAACAGTCGGCGCTGCTCTACGGGGAGCCCGATCTGAACGATCTCGACGTCGCGCCGCGGAGCACGGTGTTCTACCAGATCCACGGCATGATCGACAACTGGTACCGGGCCTGGGAGGCCGCGCACGGGATCAGGAACGATCCGGTGCGGATAAACGCTGCAGGCGGCGGAACACGTCGAGATAGTAAGACGGTTCGCGGGGGACGAAAAGGTCCGGCGTCACGCGTTCGACGGCCGGGCGCAGCTCCCGGCCGCCTGCGCCGGGCACGCAGCCTTCGGCTGTCAGTTCGGGGAGCCTCCCTTCGAACAGCGCGATCAGACTGTCGGCGTCCGCTTCATAGATGCCGGCCGTCTCTTCGATCTGCAGACGAAACGAATCGAGGGGCGCGTCGGACAGCGCGCCGTAGACGCGGCTGATCTCGCGGTCGATGAACGGGACGCCGCGGGCTATGCCTTCGCGCACCGACCGGTGCTCGAACAGGAACGTCAGCTTCTCGAACGGGATGTCAAGGCCGATCTCCTCGCGAATTTCGCGCGCGGCATCGCGATGCGTTTCTCCGGCGGCCAGATGGCCGGCGACGGTGATGTCGAAGCAATCCGGGAAGGTGTCCTTCCCGGACGCTCGCCGCTGGAAGCGGACCATCAGCCCGCCGTCCGCGGGCCTGGCCAGCCAGCAGTGAAACGAGCGGTGCCAATGGCCCCGCGCATGCACTTCGCTGCGCGCGGCGGTGCCGATCGGACGCATCGCTTCGTCGAAAATGTCAAACCATTCTTCGTCGCTCAAGGTTGCGGCCCCCGATCATGATCGTTTGTGTTTCGCTCAAGTCCACTTGGCCGCCCACAGTTTCATCTGCTTGATGATCGGATGCAAGTCTTCGCCCTTGGGCGTCAGCTTGTACTCGACCGTGACGGGCACCGTCGGATAGACATGGCGCTCAAGGACGCCCTTCGCCTCGAGATGGCGGAGGGTGCTGGTCAGCGCGCGCGGGCTGACGTGGGGGATGGCGCGCTGCAGCTCGCCGAACCGCTTCTTCCCGCCGAACAGTTCGCGCAGGACGAGGAAGGCCCATTTGCCGCCGAGCACTTCCAATGTTTTCTCGATGTTGCATTCGATGTGGACGGGATTTTTCGGTACATAATTCCGGCTGCTCTGCATGACGTAGGCTCACCTCACCCGGGATATGATTGGACGCTATAACGAGTATAGTAGATATCGTGCGTATAATATAATGAAAAACATTTCACTTCTTACCATGATATATGAACTGTTCTAGAATGGGAAGGGGACGGCGGTGCTGGTGCCGCCGCCCGAGACGGAATACCAGGAGGAGATGCGGCATGAAATACCGGAGACTGGGACGGACGGGCCTCAAGGTAAGCGAAATCAGTCTGGGCAGCTGGCTGACCTACGGCGGATACGTCGAACGGGAAAACGCGGTCCAATCGATACGGAAGGCATACGATCTCGGCATCAATTTCTTCGACACCGCGAACGTGTATGAGCGGGGCGCGGCGGAGGAATTGATGGGCGCGGTGCTGCGCGAGTATCCACGCGAGTCGTACGTGCTGGCGACGAAGGTGTTCTGGCCGATGGGCGACGGGCCGAACGACCGCGGGCTGTCGCGGAAGCACATCATGGAGCAGGCGCACGCGAGCCTGAAGCGGCTCGGGCATGATTATGTCGATATTTACTATTGCCACCGCCATGATCCCGAGACGCCGCTCGACGAGACGCTGCGCGCGATGGATGACCTCGTGCGCCAGGGCAAGGTGCTCTATGTCGGCGTCAGCGAGTGGACGGCGGCGCAAATGGCGGAAGCGCTGGCCATCGCCGACAAGTATCTGCTCGACCGGATCGTCGTCAACCAGCCGGTGTACAACATGTTCAACCGTTACATCGAGCCGGAGATCATTCCGCTCGGCGAACGCTGCGGCATCGGACAAGTCGTGTTCTCGCCGCTGGCGCAGGGGCTGCTGACGGGCAAATATACGTCGGTGGACAGCATCCCGGCGGACAGCCGCGCGGCACGGCTGGACTGGGTGAAGAAAGGGATCACCGAGGAGAAGATCGCGAAGGTTCACAAGCTGTCGGAAGTGGCGGCCGAGCTCGGCATCACGGTCGGCCAGCTCGCGCTGGCGTGGATTCTCCGCCAGCCGAACGTGGCGAGCGCCCTGGTCGGCGCAAGCCGTCCGGAGCAGGTCGAGGAGAACGCGAAGGCATCCGGCATCGAGCTTTCCGCCGACGTGCTGGAGCGGATCGAGGAGATTTTGAAGTAAGAATTGCAGGATAAAGAGAAGGCCGATGCGTACGCGGGGCAGTCCGCGGGGGGCGCATCGGCCTTCGTTGTGCAAGGGAGCGGATCAGGTGCAGATTTGCACTATATGGCGGCTTTTCCATCTGATCCGGGGTGATGAGGTGCATTTTTGCACTACGCGCCATATTGGGGGATGCGAGGGCCGGACGAAGCGGTGCATCCGGTCCGAGACGCCTCCCGCCGGCCTTCTTCGATGATCCGCTTCGCCCGCTCGATCTCCCGCTGCGTCGGCTCCTGCACGCCTTCGAGCGTGTACGGGATGCCGAGCTGCTGCCATTTGTACACGCCCATCCGGTGGTAAGGCAGCAGTTCGAGCTTGTCGACGCCGCGCAGCGTGCCGATGAAGCGGCCGAGCGCCAGCAGGTCCTCACGGCGGTCGGTGACGCCGGGAATAAGCACGTGGCGGATCCACATCCGCCGGCCGGTGTCGGACAGGTGGCGGGCGAACCGGAGAATGCGTTCGTTCGGCTGCGTCGTCAGGTCTTCGTGCCGCGCGGCATCCATCATTTTCAGGTCGAGCAGCACGAGGTCGACCGCGTCCAGCAGGCCGCAGGCTTCGGCGTGCGCCGGCTCGCAGAAACCGGAGCTGTCGATGGCGGTGTGCAGGCCGTACCTGTGCTTCGCTTCGCGCAGCAGCGCGGCGACGAACGGCGCCTGCAGCGTCGGCTCGCCGCCCGATATCGTGATGCCGCCGCCCGACTGCCGGTAGTAGTCCAGGTAGGGCTCGATCTCGGCGAGCACGGCTTCGACATCCATCTCACGGCCGGCGGACGTGTCCCAGGTGTCGGGGTTGTGGCAGTACCGGCAGCGCAGCGCGCAGCCTTGAAGGAAGAGGACGAACCGGATGCCCGGTCCGTCCATCGTGCCGAAGGTTTCGATCGAATGAACGCGTCCGGTTGCCGCGGTGTCGAGCCGGTCCTGGTGCTGCATGTTGATTCCCTCCATTCGATCGTGTGGCCTTCGTCCGCCGGGGCCCTTTCCGTTACATCGATTCGTGGAACGTCCGGCTGATCACCTCGAGCTGCTGTTCGCGCGTCAGCTTGATGAAGTTGACGGCGTAGCCCGAGACGCGCACGGTAAGCTGCGGATATTTTTCGGGATGCTCCATCGCGTCGAGCAGCGTCGACCGGTCGAACACGTTCACGTTCAGGTGATGGCCGCCTTGCGTCATGTAGCCGTCCAGCAGCGAGGCCAGGTTGGCGATCCGGCTGTCCAGGTCGCGGCCGAGCGCCTTCCCGACGATCGAGAACGTGTTCGAGATGCCGTCCAGCGATTCGGTGTAAGGCAGCTTCGCCACGCTCGCGAGCGACGCCAGCGCGCCCTTCCGGTCGCGGCCGTGCATCGGGTTCGCGCCCGGCGCGAACGGTTCGCCCGCCCGGCGTCCGTCGGGCGTCGAGCCGGTCTTCTTGCCGTAGACGACGTTCGACGTGATCGTCAGCACCGACTGCGTCGGAATCGCGCCGCGGTAGGCTTTGTGCTTGCGCAGCTTCGCCATGAACGACGTGACGATCTCCACCGCCAGGTCGTCGACGCGCGGGTCGTTGTTGCCGTATTGCGGGTAGTCGCCTTCGATGCGGAAGTCGACCGCGATGCCCTGATCGTTGCGGATCGGGTGCACCTTCGCGTATTTGATCGCGCTCAGGCTGTCGGCGACGACCGACAATCCCGCGATGCCGCAAGCCATCGTGCGGATGATGTCGCGGTCGTGCAGCGCGAATTCGAGGCGCTCGTAGCAATATTTGTCGTGCATGTAGTGGATGACGTTCAGCGTGTTCATGTAGAGCTCGGCAAGCCATTCGAGCACGCGGTCGTAGCGCTCGCGGACTTCGTCATAGTCCAGCGTGTCCGCCGTGATCGGCGCTTCCTTCGGGCCGACCTGGATGCCGAGCTTCTCGTCGACGCCGCCGTTGATCGCGTAGAGCAGCGCCTTCGCCAGGTTCGCCCGGGCGCCGAAGAACTGCATCTGCTTGCCGATCCGCATGGCCGACACGCAGCAGGCGATGCCGTAGTCGTCGCCGTAGATCGGGCGCATCAGATCGTCGTTCTCGTACTGCACCGAACTCGTCTCGATCGACACCTTCGCGCAGTAGTTCTTGAACGCCTGCGGCAGCCGCGTCGACCAGAGCACGGTCAGGTTCGGTTCGGGCGCGGGGCCGAGGTTGTACAGTGTGTGCAGAATCCGGAAGCTGTTCTTCGTCACGAGCGTGCGGCCGTCTTCGGCCATGCCGCCGATCGACTCGGTCACCCAGGTCGGGTCGCCGCTGAACAGCTCGTTGTACTCCGGCGTGCGCAGGAACTTCACGATCCTAAGCTTCATGACGAAATGGTCCATCAGCTCCTGCGCCTCGGTCTCGGTCAGCGTCCCTTCGGCGAAATCGCGCTCGAAGTAGATATCGAGGAACGTCGAGACGCGGCCGAGGCTCATGGCGGCGCCGTTCTGCTCCTTGATCGCGCCGAGATAGGCGAAGTACAGCCATTGCACCGCTTCGCGGGCGTTCGCTGCGGGCCGCGAAATGTCGAAGCCGTACGACAGCGCCATCCGCTTCAGTTCTTCGAGCGCGCGGATCTGTTCGGCGTGCTCCTCGCGGGCGCGGATGACCTCCTCCGTCATCGGCCCCTTCTCCATGGTTGCGAGGTCGGCTTTCTTCGCCTCGATCAGCCGGTCGACGCCGTACAGCGGCACGCGCCGGTAGTCGCCGATGATGCGGCCGCGGCCGTAGGCGTCCGGCAGGCCGGTGATGATGCCCGCCCTGCGCGCCGCGCGCATCTCCGGCGTGTAGACGTCGAATACGCCCTGGTTGTGCGTCTTGCGGATTTCCGTGAACAGCCGGACGATCTCCTGCGGCAGTTCATAGCCGTAGGCCTTGCATGCATCCTGCACCATGCGGATGCCGCCGAACGGCATGATCGCCCGCCGGAACGGAGCGTCCGTCTGCACGCCGACGATTTTCTCGAGCTTGCGGTCGAGGTAGCCCGGTCCGTGCGAGGTGATGGCGGACGGGGTGTTCACATCGACGTCCCAGACGCCGCCGCGTTCCCGCTCTTCCCGGGAGAGCCGGCTGACGATCTCCCACAGCCGGGTCGTCGCTTCGGTCGGCCCCGCGAGGAACCGCTCGTCTCCCTCATAGGGGGTCACGTTGCGCAGAATGAAGTCGCGCACGTCGATTTCTTCCATCCACCGGCCGGATTGAAAACCGCGCCAGCAGTCCGGTACGCCTTCGGTTCGGGGTTGTTTCACAGCAGTGGTCATGACACCTGCTCCCTCCCTCTAACGCTTCGTGCAGGGGCCGCGGACAGCGGCACGCTGCCTTCATCTGAAATGGTACCAGCCTTTGGACGGGAAGTATGTGAAATTAATCACAAACATCGATGTTTTATATCCTTGTTTTTTACGCTTTTGTCCGGTGCGGTCTTGCCGGCGCATCGGCCTCAGATGCTGCAAATCTCCTTCGGGCAAGCCGGACATTCGGGACAGCCGGCCATCTGCCGCAGCTTGTCGAGCTGCAGCACGCGCAGCCTGCCGCCGGGCGCCATGTCGATGACGCCTTCGTTCTTCAGCGTGTTCAGCATCCGGTTAATGCTCTCGCGCGTCGTCCCGACCAGTTCGGCCAGCTCCGTGTTTGTCAGCTTCAGCCGGATGAGGATGCCGTCCGGCTGCGCGACGCCGAAGCTGTTCGTCAGGCGGATCAGCGTCGAGGCGAGGGCTCCCGGCTTGCCGAGCATGATGAGATCGCACAGCTTCGATTCGCTCCTGCGGCGCAGCATGCTCATCCACATCGCGAACCGGAACGCCAGCTCGCCGTCTTTGCCGAGCAGCAGTTCCAGGTCCGGCAGCGGAATGATGCCGGCTTCGACATCGTCCATCGCCTGGCCGCTGTTGCGGTGATTCGGATCCCAGGCATCGAAATCGACGAGGAAATCGCCCGGCTTCAGAATCGACAGCAGCAGGTCGCGGCCGTCGTCGGTCGTGCGGCGCAGCTTGACATGGCCTTTGCGGATGTAGTAGACGGCTTCGGCGGGTTCTCCTTCCCAGAACAGGTAGGCGCCCGCTTCGTAGCGCCGGGTGTGCATGATCGATTCCAGTGCCTTGAATTGGCGTTCCGTAAACGGGCTGTTTCCTTGCTCCCGCTGGCAGACGGCGTGCTGTCCGAATGCGGCGGATGCGGTCATCTGTTTTGTCGTCATGACGGTTCGCCTCCTCGTGCATCCTGCTTATCCCAAGCATACAAGGTTTTCGGGGCCGGCGTAATCGGGGAATCGACGGAGTTTTCGGCGGGGACCAACCGGATATGGATGATGATGAAAATCACAGACTCGGGCCGCAAAATCGCGTATGCTGGCTGTATCGGCGCAGTCCGGGGAGAGCGCCCCGAAAATGGCATCAGGGAATTCCCCGAGTGCGGTTTGGATTTGCGGATTTTCAGTGAACGACAGCATAGAGATCACAACCGGGATCGGACCGGCATGCGGCAGGAAGGTGGGAGGAAAATGGAGAGCGCCAAGGAAGCGATTTTGCGCGAAGTGAAAAAGCTGCGCCGCGAGACCGAAAGCGATTTCGCCGGACTCGGGCTGCTGGATCCGGCCAGCCGGCGCGTGACATGGCGGGTCGTGGTCGGCAGCGTCAGCAGCCGGACGCCGAACATGACGCAGCGGCCGAGCGTCGGGCTGCTCGGCCTGGCGATCCGCTCCGGCACGCCGGTCTGCTTCGATCCGAGCCGTCCCGGCGCGGAGCGGGCGCGGATCGACGACCCGATCCTGCTCGCCGAAGGCCTGGCCGCCGCCGTATTTCTGCCCGTCAGGGCCGGATGCGATATATCCGGCGTCATGCTGCTCGGCAGGCGGCTGACGAAGGATTACACCGATGCGGAAATCGGCCGGGCGGTGCGCGGCATCAAGGCGCTCGGCGCGCGGGAGGAATGGTGGCGGGAGCTGTCGATGGAGGCGGCAAGCTGGCCGAAAAGGTAGCGGTCGTTGCGGTATTTTTGTCCTTTCTGCTACAATTCGGGTAACATGCCGTGGAAGACGGAGGAATCGTAAGATGGTGAAGCTGCTCCTGTGCGACGATCATGCGGTGGTCCGCTCGGGACTGCGCATGCTGCTCGACGGCAGGCACGGCATCGAAGTGGTTGGCGAGGCGTCGGAAGGGGGCGAAGCGATCCGGATGGCGCTGGAGCTGAAGCCCGATGTCGTCCTGATGGACGTCAGCATGCCGCACGGCATGGACGGCCTGGCCGCGACCGCGGAGCTCAAGCAGCGGCTGCCGGAGACGAACATTCTCATTCTGACGATGCACGACGACGACGAGTATTTGTTCCGGGCCATCCAGATCGGCGCGTCGGGCTACATTCTGAAGAACGCGCCCCACGAGGAGCTGGTGTCCGCCATCCGGTCGGTGGCGGCCGGGGACGCCTATCTGTACCCGACGGCGACGAAGCGGCTGATGAGCGAATATTTGAACCGGCTGAAGTCGGGCGCCGAGCCCCCGGACGCCTACGACACGCTGTCGGAGCGGGAGAAGGAGATTCTCGGCTGGATTGCGCGGGGGTATTCGAACAAGGAAATCGCCGACAATCTGATCATCAGCGTCAAGACGGTAGAGACGCACAAGGCGAACCTGATGGAGAAGCTGGGGCTCAAGACGCGGCCCGAGCTGATCAAATTCGCGGTCAAGAAAGGATTGTTGAACTTTGAATAATGCCGTCGGCGCAAAGCTGGGCAAGCAGGAAGCGGAGGCTGCCGCGCGCCTGCTGCACGAGATCGAGACGCTCATCGCGGACGAGGAACTGCGCAGGCAGCTCAAGACGGCGCTCAAGCAGCTCGCGGACGTGAAATTCGCCCTCGATGAATCGTCGATCGTGGCGATTACGGACGCGAAAGGCATCATCCAGTACGTGAACGACAAGTTCGTCGAGATTTCAAAATACAGCCGCGAGGAGCTGATCGGGCAGGATCACCGGATCGTCAATTCCGGCTATCATGACAAGGCGTTCATGCGCGACCTGTGGCGGACGATCTCGCGGGGGGAAGTCTGGCGCGGCGACATCCGCAACCGGGCGAAGGACGGCACCTACTACTGGGTGAACACGACGATCGTGCCGTTCCTGGACGAAAACGGCCGCCCGTATCAGTATCTGTCCATCCGCAACGAAGTGACGAAGCTGAAGCAGGTGGAGCAGGAACTGAAGACGATGATGACCCGCGTCATCGAGGTGCAGGAGGAAGAGCGGAAGCGGATCTCGCGCGAACTGCACGACGGGGTCGGCCAAAGCTTATTCTCGCTGCTTATCCGCATCGACCGGCTGCTGGACGACCACCCGGAGATGGCCGAGCTGCGCGGTCTGCGCCGGGACGTGGCGAACGTGATGGAAGACATCCGCAGCATGGCCCGGGAGCTTCGGCCTTCGGTGCTGGACGATCTCGGCGTCGGCCCGGCCGTCCGCACCTATGTCGAGAACTATTCGGCGCATTACGGCATCGACGTGCGGCTCGTGATCGAGCTGCGCGGCAGGCCGGCCATCGCGGCGGAGACGACGATCTACCGCGTCGTGCAAGAAGCGCTGACGAACATTGCAAAATACGCCGACGTCGACGAGTGCGAAGTGACGATCAAGGAAACGGACGATGCGGTCGAGACGATCGTGCGGGATGAAGGCGCGGGCTTCGATCCGTCCGTCAGCCGGACCGGCGTCGGCCTGTTCTCGATGGAAGAGCGGGCGCGCGCCGTCGGCGGATCGCTTGTCATCCGGTCCGCGCCGGACAAGGGGACCGAGGTGCGGCTCATCGTACCGAAGGAACCGGCCGCCCCGCGGTGACGCACGGCAAAGAAACGGCCTTCCCGGCTCACCTGGAGTCGGGAAGGCCGTATTCATCGAGCCGCCGTCAGACCGTGCGGACGCGGGCGTCCGGAGCAGCGGCGGGAGCGCCGGTCTGGCCGGCGAAGGCGCGCAGCATCCAGGCGTGCTTGTCCAGGCTTGTCCGGATGCCGGTGAGCAGATCGGCGGTCGATGCGTCGCCTTCCTGCTCCGCCGCGCGGATCCCATCGGCCAGCTCGGCGGAGATCATCCGGAAGTCCTCCGCGATCGTCAGCACCATCGCGTTCGCATCCTCGGTGCCGGATGCTTCCCGAATGGCGGCCAGCTTCAGGTATTCCGCCATGCGGGAGACCGGCCGGCCTCCCAGCGCCAGCAGCCGTTCGGCCAGTTCGTCGACGTATCCGGCCGCTTCATTGTACAGTTCTTCGAACTTTGCGTGCAGCGTGTAGAATGAAGCGCCTTTCACATACCAATGATAATGGTGAAGCTTGACGTAGAGCACGCTGAAATTGGCGATCTGACGGTTAAGGATTTCATGAATGGACGCCATGTCGAATATCCTCCTTCACTGTTCTTGAATCGAGCGCGTTCCGCGGCGGGCATCGTTTGCTTCGTTCCCGCGTTAGGTTGCGCCAATTCCGCGGGATTATGCCGTTTGCAGGGGCGGACAACAAAGTTTGTATCAATTTTTAATTTAGAATTATTATAAATAATAACGGAGTGTTTGTCAAACCCTGTCGGCTGCCGGATCGAAAAAGCCAGAAAACGAAAGATATCGGGAGCATTCGCGGGCAGGGGCGTGGGCGTCGCTGATTATTGACCGTGACGGCGGATTTTCGTTACAATAGTGAAACACAAACGCTTGCAGTGCCGGGTTTTGTCCGTATCGTGCGCTTTTCGCTGCGGTTTGCCGCCATCATTTTCATGAAGGAGGAGATCGGGGATGTATGTCATGAAGGATTCGGAATACATGTTCGTCTTCACGGGTCCGGACGGATCGGGACGGAAGACCGTCGCCGACGCGGTTGCGCAGACGCTGGGCATCCGCAAGGTGCCCGGATACGCCACCCGCAAGCCGCGCCCGGGCGAAGTTGACGGCGTCGACTACCACTTCATCTCGCGGACGCTGTACGACCAGCTCGAAGAAGACGGCGAATTCCTCGAGAGCATCGAGCTCAGGGGCAACAAGTACGGGATTCGCGACAAGGATGTCGCCCGGGCGTTCGAGAAGAGCGGATCGGTCTATCTCATTCTGAATCGTGAAGGCGCGGACATTCTCAAGGAGAAGTACGGCGATCACTGCATCCGGCTGTTCATCTACGCCGACCGCCGCACGGTGGAGGAACGGCAGCGCGCGCTCGGATTGCCGGACGACGTCATCCAGGAGCATCTGAGCCGCTACGAATACGACATGGAATATCAATCGCAATGCGAGCATGCCTTCGAAAATTACGATCTCGCACATACGGTGTTCGATATTACCAATACGCTCGAGAAGTATTTGAACCGGGGACTGGTGGACAAAGACTGACCGTTCCCGATTCACAAGCGAAGACCGCCGTCCGCTGTGCCAGCGGTTCGGCGGTCTTGTTTCAGAATCCCTGCTGCTGAGGGAAATAGCTGCCCGCGCCCGCGGCCGTATAGGACAAGCCGGCCGCCGGGACGGCGCTCGTCACGGCATATTCCAGCTGGTGGCAGAGGCTCGAAGCCTGCTGCAGCTGTTCCAGGGCCGTCTGATGGCCTTGCAGCGCGGTCTGGATAATCTGAACCGCCTGACGCTCCCGCTGCGCAAGCTGTTCAAGCATGGCGACGTTCTGCTGCTCCTGCTGAAGCATCTGCTGGTACTTCTGCGTCGATTGCTGCGTCTGCTGGATCAGCTGCGAGAGCAGCTGCTCGCAATGCCGGATCTGCAGGGCAGCGTTCGGGACATCATTGTGATACATCGCGATACCTCCTGGTCAACGGAATCGGAGCCGGGCGCAGGATGTCCGTGCACGCTGCTCCGCGATTAGGATGGCGGACCGGGGGCAATTTATACACCATGGGCATGATGAACAGGGAGGCGCAGAAAGTGGCGGAATGGCGGTTCGTTTTTCGCATTGATTATCTGAACGTGGCCGGGGAAGAACGCAATCTGAAAGGAACGCTGTACACGGACGGCAAGCCGCCGACGCCGGAAGATATCCTGGGGTTCCTCCGGCAGAGCGGATTCGACGTGAAGGTCCGCGACCGCGAGCATCTCGTGTTCTACCGGGAAGGGGAAAACCCGCTTGAGATCCGGATCGTGAAGATCGGCAATGAAGAGCGGGAGCACGACGACGCCGCGCTGAAGGCCATTCTCGAGCAGTTCCGCAAGCGAGATCCCGCCATCGGCGGGTGACGCGCGGCCGCGGCGCCGCATGCCGGCCCGGCTTCAGCCCGCGATGATCTTGATCATGTACGTGCGGGTCCGGGGGCCGTCGAATTCGCAGAAATAGATGCCCTGCCACCGGCCGAGCAGCAGCCTCCCGCCGGAAATGATCACGGTCTGCGAAGCGCCGGCGGTGATCGTCTTCAGATGGGAGGCGGTGTTGCCCTCCATGTGCCGGTAGCCCGGATGCTGCCAGGGATACACTTCGTCCAGGCGGAGCAGCACGTCGTGCCGGACGTCGGGATCGGCGTTCTCCTGAATGGTGATGCCGGCCGTCGTATGGGGCGAGTAGATGACGGCGATGCCGTCCGTGACGCCGGAACGCTTGACCGCGGCCTGGACCTGACGGGTGATGTCGATCATTTCGTCGCGTCTCGACGTGTGGAGCGTTTCGGTCGTGAGCATCGGGCTTCGTCTCCTTCTGCAATGTCGGGTCAGCCTCATTGTGCACGGGTGGGCGGCCGGTTGTCAATGCGGGACAAGCCGCGGGAGCTTTTCATCCCGTACCTATACATAAGGAAAGGGGAGGTCGCCGTTGACCAGAACCCGCATCCGCAAGGCGGTCCTTCCGGCGGGAGGACTCGGCACGCGGTTCCTGCCGGCGACGAAGGCGCAGCCGAAGGAAATGCTGCCGCTGATCGACAAGCCGGCGATCCAATATATTGTCGAAGAAGCGGTGAAGTCCGGCATCGAGAGCATCATGATCGTCACGGGCCGGAACAAGCGGGCGATCGAGGACCATTTCGACAAATCGGTCGAGCTGGAGATGGCGCTGGAGGCGAAGGGCGACGGGGAAATGCTGGACATCGTCCGCGGCATTTCGAATCTGGCGGAGATCTATTACATCCGGCAGAAGGAGCCGCTCGGGCTCGGGCACGCCGTCCTCAGTGCGCGGCATTTCGTCGAGAACGAGCCGTTCGCGGTGCTGCTCGGCGACGATATTCTCGTCTCGGATCCGCCGTGCCTCCGGTCGATGATCGACGTGTACGAGCAGACCGGCTCGTCCGTCGTCGCCGTCATGCAGGTGCCGTGGGAGGAGACGGAGAAATACGGCATCGCCGATTTCGATGCCGAATCCGGCGACCATCGCATCCGCAGTCTGGTCGAGAAACCGCCGCGCGGCGAGGCGCCGTCCAACTGGGCGGTCGTCGGGCGGTATATTTTCACGCCGGACATCTTCCGCTATCTGGAGAAGGCGGCGCCCGGCCGCGGGGGCGAGATCCAGCTGACGGACAGCATGCAGCAGTTGAACGCGGAGTCGCCGATGACCGCCTATCCGTTCCGCGGCCGGCGGTACGACATCGGCGACAAATTCGGCTTCGTGCAGGCGACCGTCGATCTGGCGCTCGACCGGCCGGATCTGGCGGAGCGGGTCAGGGCGTATTTGCGGCAGCGGCTCGGCGCGGACGAATCTATGTAAGCGGCCGGCGGGGCGATTGCCCGGCATGCGGCCGATTGAGCCGCCGGCAACCGCCCGCCGCGAGGCGTCAGAAGAACCGGCTCAATTCCAGCGAGATGAAGCTGCCCGGCTGAACCGGTGTGTTCAGGAGACCGGGCGGGATAACACGGCCGTTCAGCCGGACGGTCGTCCGGATGTTGCTGCCGGGTCCGGTAAAGACGCCGCCGACCGACACGATCTGGCCGCCCAGGCCGAACTGCACCGCTCCCGTCGAGGCGAGCGCCTGGCGCACCGTCAGCCCGAAGCGGTGCGGGATGTTGTAGGACCGCGTCAGCCACGGGAATTGCCGGCCGCCGTTGATGAATACGGTGACGAACCGCGCCGGGCCGGGGAACGGCGGGAACGGTCCGGGACCGGGAAACGGCGGGAACGGGCCTGGTCCGGGGGATGGCGGAAACGGACCCGGGCCGGGGAACGGCGGAAACGGACCGGGACCGAAACCGGGACCGAAACCGGGACCGAAGCCGGGGCCGGGACCGAAGCCGGGACCAAATCCGGGGCCGATTTGCTGTCCGGGCGCCTGCCCGGGCCCTTGCTGCCCCGGAGCCGGAGGAGCCGGGAAAGCGCGCAGCGAACCGCAGCCGCATCCGGCGCTTACGTGTGGGTTGGCATGCTGAACTCCCATTTGTGGATTGCTCCTTCGTGTAAGATTGGGCTTTCGGGATATCGTATGCGGCACATGCCCATCCGGTGTATGCCGATACACGCGTCCGCGGGCAGGCGCCTGCGCGGCTCTTGCGCGTCCGGGCGGATGGCGTACAATGGAAGAAGCTGAAGTTTGACAGGCGGCAGACGGAATGCCGCCCTTGTCGTTACAGGGGGAACGAATGTGAGCGGCACATTGGATCTGCTTCTGAAGGAGCGCATCGTGGCGATCGTCCGCGGACTGGAAGGCGAGTCGGCCGATCGGGCGGCCGAAGCGCTGGTAAACGGCGGCATCCGGCTGGTGGAAGTGACGATGAACACGCCGGGCGCGCTGAAGACGATCGCCGGATGGCGGGAGAAGTTTGACGGGCGGGCGGCGATCGGAGCGGGCACCGTGCTCGACCTGCAAATGGCGAAGGAAGCGGCGGCGGCAGGCGCCATGTATCTGATCTCGCCGAATTTGGACGAAGAGGTGATCGCCTTCGGCGCGGAGCGGGGGCTGTCCGTCTGGCCGGGAGTCATGACGCCGACCGAGATCGTGCGCGCGTGGAAGGCGGGCGCCGAGGCGGTGAAGGTGTTCCCGATGGCGTCGCTCGGCGTGGAATATTTGAAGGAAATCCGCGCGCCGCTGGACCATATCCCGATGATCGCGACGGGCGGCGTCGACCTGACGACGATCCGGTCGTATTTCGAGGCCGGGGCCACCGCGGTCGGGATCGGGAGCAAGCTGCTGAACCGGGAATGGATCAAGGCGGGCGATTTCGAACGGCTCACGGACAATGCCCGCCGTTATGTCGAGATTGTCCGGTCGCTGAACTAAACCGGACGCAGGCGAAGGGGGAGACGGACATGGTCGGCTGGGTCATCGGGGCGGCTGCCGCCATCGCGGCGGCGGGAGGCGGCGCATGGATGCTCGGCGCGAAGACGCAGCAGCCGAAGCGGCGGCCGATCGGGGAGCTGCCGCGGGCGCCGTATGAGACGGTCCGGTTCGAGAGCGAAGGCGTGCCGATGGTCGGCTGGCTGATCCGGCCGGATGCGGCCGGCACGGATTCCGGCGGGCCGCTGCCGCTCGTCGTCATCGCGCACGGCTGGGGCTCGAACCGGTCGCGCGTGCTGCGCTACGCGCATCCGCTCGTCGAAGCCGGATACGCCGTCTTCGTGTACGACGCGCGCAGCCACGGCGAGAGCGGCTCGGTCAAGGCGCCGACCGGGCTCATGTTCATGGCCGACATCGAGGCGGCGGTCGCGACGGCGGCGCGGCTGCCCGGCGTCGACGCCTCGCGCATCGCGGTGCTCGGCCATTCGATGGGCGGGCTCGGCGCCCTGCTCGCCTATGCCGGCGGGCTGCCGGTGCGCGCCGTCATCACGGACAACGCGCCGCTCACGATCGAGACGATTCTCCGGTCCGAGCTCAGGCGCAGAAATCTTCCGGTGTTTCCGCTGGCCCGGATCATCCTGCGCGTCTGGCTGCTCCGGGCGGGCGTCCCGTACAGGGAAGTGCGGCGCATCGACATGCCGGCCTGGGTTGCGGCCAACGCCGAAGCGGTCCGCGGCGGAGGCGGAAAGCCGGTGCTCATGATCCATTCCACCGGCGACCCGGTCATTCCGGCGGAAGAGCTGCGCAGCGTCACCGCCAGGGCGCCGGTCGAGCACCGGTTCGTCGACGCGCAGGGACACAGTTGCTCGGAGCAGGACCCCGCGTTCTGGCAGGCCGTGCTGCCTTTCCTGCAGCGGCATCTGGCCGGAGGCGGTCCGCGGCGCTGAAACGGATCGACGGCTGACGGACAAAAAAAGGTCCCGCGGACGATCCGGTTCCATCGCCGCGGGATTCAAGGAAAGGGTATATGAAAATGGGGGGGTTATGTTCACATCATACCCGCCCAACATGAACGGAATCTGAAAGGAATATTACAATTTCATTACAAGTTTGGCTTGGCCGGGATGGCGGAAGTTTCTTCGCACGGGTCTTCATGGCAAGGAACGGCGACTTCTACCATGCTTCCGTCAAGGGGGAAACGTTCGCGCCGCCGGAATACTGCCTGCCACCTGCCCTGTCAACCCGAGGATGGGCTGCAGGCTGTTTGCAAGCCCTTGAATATCGATCGCCATCGGATGCGCTGATCCGGAAGGACGGCGCATCCGTTTTGTTTGCACGGACTGCCCGGGCGGCATTGGCGGATTCGCACTGCGGCTGGTATTTCGTTTTCGTGCGGATGTTGTTGTTTGTTGATGAATGCGCGCGTTTGCCGATATACTGGAAAAAAGAAATTGCCACGGCGGAAGGGTTGCTATTTCAAGGCAGGTGGAAGTTCGCATGTTCGCGGCACAGCGGAGAGAATGGCTGCTGAAGCAGCTGGCGCAAAACCGGCAGATTATTGTGAAGGAAGCGGCGAAGGAGCTGAACGTATCGGAGGGAACGATCCGCACCGATCTCAGGCTGCTGGAGGAAGAAGGGCTGCTTGAGCGCACGCACGGCGGCGCGGTGCCGGTCAGGGCGGGCCATCAGCCGCCGGCGCACGTCATGCCGTCGCGCGGCGAGCTGAACCGGCAGGAGAAGCGGGCGATCGGCCGGCGGGCGGCGGAAATGGTGCGGAGCGGCCAGTGCATCCTGCTGGACGCCAGCTCGACGGTGTTCGAGCTCGCGCGGTGCCTGTCGGAATACGACTACCTGACGGTCGTGACGAACGGGCTGGCCGCGGCCGAGGAGGTCGGGCGCAATCCGCGCAACAACGTCATCCTGATCGGCGGCATTCTGCGGCCCGGTTCGCGCACGGTGGAGGGCACGCTCGGGCGCGGGCTGCTGCAGGAAGTCCACGCCGACCTGTTCTTCACGTCGTCCGAAGGGTTCACGGTCGAGACCGGCATGACCGATTTCAGCCCGAACGAAGCGGAGCTGAAGAAGCTGATGGCGGCCAACGCGTCCCAGGTCGTCGCGCTTCTCGACCATACGAAGCTGGGCCGGCGGTCGATCGTCACGTCCATCCAGGCGAAGGACATCCGGACGCTGATCACCGACGCGGGGGCGGATCCGGCGTGGCTGAAGACGCTCGGGAAGATCCGGGTGATCGTCGCGGACGTTCCGGCCGGCGAAAAATGACGACCCGGCGCAGCGAAATGCGGGCCAAACGCAAACAAACAACGGAAAACGACAATGCGAACGTAAACGCAGCCGCCCGCATTCAATCGTTGACTTTCGGACCGGGCGGGGCGGACAATGGGGATGAAGATCAACGTGGAATTGCGGGGCGGTGACGCATGGCGAAGGATTGGTCGCCGGACGGGTTCATTCTCGATCTGGACGGCACGGTTTATACGGGGAGCCGCCCGATCCCGGGGGCGGCGGAGGCGGTCGCATATTTGCGGGCGAAGGGAAAACGCATCGTCTTCCTGAGCAACCGGGGCAACATCTCGCGGCGCATGTGCCGCGAGCGGCTCGAAGCGATCGGCATTCCGTGCGAAGCGGAGGACATTATCCTGACTTCGTCGGTGGTCTCCCGGTATCTGGCGGAGCATGAGCCGGACGCGCGCGTCTGGGTGCTCGGCGAGCAGGGGCTGCGGGACGAGCTGGCAGCGCACGGCGTCCGGTTCGCCGCGCGGCCGCAGGAAGCGGACCGGCTCGTTGTGACGCTGCACGAGACGCTCACTTACGCGGAGCTGAATGACGCGTTCCGCGCGGTCCGGGCCGGCGCCCGCATCATCGCGACGAACGCCGACAGGACGTTCCCCGGCGAGGACGGGGAAGCGATCGATGTCGGCGGGCTGCTGGCGGCGCTCACGCACACGACCGGGACGGAAGTGGACACGGTCGTGGGCAAGCCTTCGCCGCTTATGGCCGAAGCCGCGCTGGACCGGCTCGGGCTGCCGCCGGAGCGATGCATGGTCATTGGCGACAGCCTGGCGTCGGACATCGCGATGGGCCGGCGCATGGGGCTCCGGGCGGCGCTCGTGCTGACCGGCTCGGGGACGCGGGAGGCGGCGATGGCGCTCGATGAGGCCGAACGGCCGGACTGGATTCTCGATTCGCTGGCGGACATCCGCCGGCTGCTGGAGGAGATGGAACGATGAACGGTGCATCGGAAGTGCTTGGGGGAGGCAAGGCCGCAGGCCTGCCGGACCCGATCCGGCTCGCGCGGGGCGCAGCGGACGAGGCGGTGCCGTACCTGCTGGATGCCGGCCTGAAGCGCGCGCTCTTCGTCGCGGATGAGACGACGGCGCGGGTGATCGGCAGCCGGCTGGCCGAGCGGTACGGTGCGGCGGGCGGCGCGGCCCGCCTGGAGATCATCCGGCCGAACGCGGCCGGCGACGTCGTCGCCGACGAGGCGTCGGTGCTGCAGGCGATCATCGCGGCGCAGCATCACGGCGCGGACGCGCTCGCCGCGGCGGGGAGCGGCACGATCCACGACATCGTCCGCTACGCCGCCTGCACGCTCGGCCTGCCGTTCGTGTCCGTGCCGACGGCGCCGTCGGTCGACGGGTTCACGTCGAAGGGCGCGCCGCTCATTCTGCGGGGCGAGAAGATCACGCTGCCGGCGGCCGCGCCGGTCGCCGTGTTCGCCGACCTGGACGTGCTGTGCGCGGCGCCGCAGCCGCTGATCGCGGCCGGGTTCGGCGACATGCTCGGCAAGTACACGTCGCTGTTCGACTGGGTGTACGGCCGCGAGACGGCGGGCGAGCCGTACGATGAAGACATCGCGGGTCTGACACGGGGCGCGCTCGAGCGCTGCGTGTCCCATGCCGAAGCGATCGGCAAGGGAACGGAGGAAGGCGTGCGCGCCCTGATGCAATCGCTCATCGAATCGGGCATCGCCCTGCTGCGGTTCGGGCAGTCGCATCCCGCATCCGGCGCGGAGCATCACATCTCCCATTACTGGGAGATGCACTTCCTCCGCACCGGCCGCCGGCAGGTGCTGCACGGCGCGAAGGTGGGTGTCGCCTGCGCGGAGGTCGCCGACCTGTACAAGCGGTATGCGGCGGAAGGCCGGCCGCTGCCCGACGCCTGCCGGCGCATGCTGGCGGAGCTGCCGGACGGCGACGAGCTGCGCCGGCTGCTGCGCGTCGCCGGCGGCCCCGCCGTTCCGGCCGAGCTCGGGATCGAGCCGGAGCTGCGCGACGAAGCGCTGCGCCGGGCGCATATGGTGCGCCTGAACCGGCACACGCTGCTGCGCGCAATCAACGGCGAATAAGGCTCTGGCGGACGGAGCAGCTGCAGCGTGCATACCACGCTGCAGCACCCCTGCGGTCCGGGGCTCAGCCGGTTTTCAATTTAAACACGTAATAGAGAGCCGCAATTTCATAGATGTCCGTTTCGGAACCTGCCAAATGAAACGCCACACGGCAGGACTTGGGCGGCATCAATCCCTCCGAAACCGCCTCTGCCACCGTCCGGTTATGCTGCACAAAACGCACGGTGCAGTCGGCAAACTCTTTTTGGATCCAGATTTCGGTGTCATGCTTCCGGTATAAGAATCGGGGATGGGTTCTGATCTTCGACTTGTTCTCGAGTTGGAATTGCCCGCCGCCGACATGGACAACCCATTTTTCGCGCAGAAGTGTCCCCGGGTTGTTGATTTCCACGATGTTGACCACAGGCTTCTTCTCCCGGTCACAGGCGCATACGTTGTTGAACATGTTGTCCAGCAGAAGATTGACGAGCTGCTGCATTCGCGTGGCGTGATAGCGCTGAATATAGCCGACGACCGTCCCTTCCCGGTCGGTGATCTCACAGACCGCGGTGCTGTTTCGCAAGAGTGGAAAATGAACGTTGTCGATCATGGGCCCCTCCTTTTGGCCGTGTGACGCCCCGCTTATTGTACTTCATTTGTCTTCCCGCTGCTGTTGACTTAAAAGGTTCACCTCAAAATTGCCCCCAATACCAGACACGAAAAGATTTTAACCCGTGACTTGCGCAACCTCCATTTTTCGTGTTATAAATTATTCCGAGGTATCTTGCAATGTACAGTACTGTTTAATGATGCAGTACCTCCATGCCGTACTTTGATTTTGGAGGTGTCCGTTTTGACTTTCCTCACATTCGGGAACGGCCGCGGCGGGATGGGCCCCCTTACGCTGCGTTTCCCGGCAGGCGCCGGCAATCGTCCGGAAGCAGTCCTTGCGGCCGTTGGCGGAAGAGGCTTGATATCGCGAAAAAACGGTGAGAAGCGGTGATTCACCCATGAATGTTCAATTTAAAAAAGGCGTGCTGGAGCTGTGCGTGCTCAGCCTGATTGCCCGGCGAGACCGCTACGGTTACGAGCTTGTCGAGGAAATCTCCAAGAGCATCGAAATCGCCGAGGGCACGATCTATCCGCTGCTCCGCCGGCTGACGAAGGAAGGGTTCTGCACCACCTATCTGGCGGAATCGATGGAAGGCCCGCCGCGGAAATATTACCGGCTGACGCCCGAAGGACATGAGGTCCAGCAGCGGCTGCTGCGGGAATGGGAGCAGTTCGTCCAGGGCGTGCAGAACGTGGTGAAGGGGGAGTAGGCGATGACCAAGGCGGAATATCTTGCGGAACTGGAGAAGCGGCTGGGCGATCTGAGCGCGGAGGAACGCGCGGAACTGCTGGCGGATTACGAGGCGCATTTCGAACATGGCCGGGCAAGCGGAAGATCGGACGAGGAAATTGCCGAGCGGCTGGGACCGCCGCAGCTTGTGGCCCGGGAGATTCAGTATCAGCTCAGCGTCGACGAAGCGCGCGCGAATCCGACAGTGCGCCGCATCGCCCGGGCGGTGTTCGCCGGCGTCGGGCTGGGGCTGATGAATGTGCTGATGCTGCTGATTCCTTTTGCGATTGGAATGCTGCTGCTGGCGGGGCTGTTTGTACTGGCAGCCTATCTGACCGTATCGCCTGTGCTGATGCTGGTGCAGGACGGTTGGTCGGTCGAATTTCTGCTGAAGCTGCCGCTGGCGGCCGGTCTGCTCGGGCTCGGCTTGATCTTCTGGGTGGCGGCGGTGAAGGGCATCACGCTGTTCGTCAAATGGATGCTGGCGATTTTGCAATCGAATGTTGAAAAGGTAAAGGAGAAGTTGAAATGAAAGTAAATGGTCGCAAGTTGATCATGATCGGCCTTGTGCTGATCGGGATTGCCGTGATTGGAAATCTGGTGATGTACGCGATCGGCGTGTCGCCTTTCAACGGCGTGAAAATCAATGAAGAGCGTTCGGTATCGGCCGAGGGCGTATCCCGGATCGACGTGTTCTCCAACGCCGGCGATGTCCGGGTTGTGTCCGGGGGCGACGAGATTACGGTCAAAATGACGGGCAGAACCGAACGGATGCACAAGGGCGAGTATCATTTGTCGGTGAGCGAGCAGGGCGGCCGGGTGGTCATCGAAGCGTCGCGGGACCTCAAGCGCAAGCTGATCTCGATTTATCCGGATGACTATGACCTTCTGGTGGAAATTCCGGACCGTCTCTATGAGCAGCTGGGGATCTCGACGGAAATCGCGAACATCTCGGCCGAGCGCGTCCGGGCGCAGCACATCTCGATGCAAGCCGTGCACGGCGACATCAAGACGGCCGGACTGGCCGGCCGGATCGGCGCCCGGACCGATACGGGCGACATCCGGCTGGGCGTGCAAGCCATCACGGACGATATTCAGGCCGAATCGCTGCTGGGCGACATCAAGCTTGTGACGGAAGAGAAGCCGGAGAAGCTGGCGCTCGAGATGAAGACGCTGATCGGCGAGCGGAAGGTCGAATTGCCCGGGACGGCGATCGTGGAAAGCGATCCGGGCGTGCCGACGGTGCAGCTCTCCGCGGAGGCCGGCGATATTGCGGTGTCGGCGGGAAGATAACATCCAATCATTTGCCCTCTTTCCAATGAAATTGCCCCGTAGCCCCGTTTTGTGGGGGACGGGGCTTTTCGTACAATTGAGAGGAAGGAAGTACAAGGTTGTTCCACCTGAGGAGGCGTCCAGGATCATGGCAGAACGGATCGGCGTGCTGGTGGCGGACGACGAACCGCGGCAGCGGCGCGGGCTGGCCGCGCTCATTCGCTCGCTCCGGCCCGGCTACCGCGTCTACGAAGCGAAGAACGGCAAGGAAGCGCTCAAGCTGGTGCGGGAATCCGCGCCGGAAATTGTATTCACCGACATTCAGATGCCGCTCGCCAGCGGACTCGAGTTCCTTGAGGCGGTCGGCCGTCTTCAGCAGGTGCAGCCGAAGGTTGTTCTTGTAAGCGTATACAGCGAGTTCAGCTATGCCCAACAGGCACTCCGGCTCGGCGCGAAGGATTATTTGTTGAAGCCGGTGCGCCCGGAGCAGCTGTCGGACGTGTTGGAGAAGTTGGAGAAGCAGCTGCACCGGGAGCAGGCACGAAGCGCCGGGGGACGGCGGACGCATCCCGCGGGATGGCCGGAGCCCGCCGGAGGGGCTGCCGGCTTGAGCGGTCCGGAACCGGATGCGGGCGCGCGGGATGCAGCCGCTTCCGTGCAGCAGCGGGAGGCGGAGCCGGAGTCGCTTGCCTCGAGGCTGTACGGCGAGCATCTGCTCTATAAATGGATGACCGCCGGGGATTTGACCGGCTGCGAACGGGCGGAATGGGAGCGCCGCTTCCGGATGGCCGGGAGGGGCTGCGTGCTGGTCTTGGAAACAACCGAGCCGGCTGGCGCGGCAAGCGACTCTGCCGGCGGCAAGCCCGCCCACCCGGCGGAATGGCGCGGCATGCTCCGGCAGACGGCGCTCCGGGCATTGGCGGCGCATGCGGACGCGGCCGCCGCGGCACCGGAACACGAGCCGCGCCGGTTGTACATAGCGGCCGCATGGAAGGACGGCTGCCGCTCCGACGAGGCGATCGGCAAGCTCCGGGAGGCGGTGCAACGGCTCGCCCGATTGTACGGCCGCACGGTCGGCGCCGGCATCGGCCGCGAGACGCCGCAGCTCGAGCGGGAGGCGCACGCATCGTGCCGCAGCGCGCTTGAAGCGTTCGACCGGCTGTTCTACGCGCCGCCTGGGACGTGGCTCGCCGCCGATGCGGCGGGCGCTGCGGAGCGCCGGGAGGAGCGCGCGCCGCTGGACGCGGTCCGGGATGCCGACGCGCTGGAGCTGGCGGCGGCCGCTTGCGACGAGCCGCGGGCGGCGGAGCTTCTCACGGCGTCGCTGGAACGGATCGCGGCGTCCGGTACGCCGCCGATGCGGGCGAAGCTGGCCGCGGCGCAGCTCTTGCTCGGCTGCATGAAGCGGACGGAATCGGCGCTGGATGAAGCCGACAGCCGCGAACTGTCCGAGCGGATCGAACGGCAGATCATGGCTTGTCCGTCGTGGGCCGAAGTGAAGGCCGCCGCGGAGCTGCTGCTGCGCGATCTGATCGGCCGCCTCAGAATGTCGCGCCAATCCCGCAGCGAGCGGGTCATGCGGAAATGCCGCGAATATATCGACGCGCATTTGCATGAGAGCCTCGGCCTGGAGGCGGTGGCGCAGCGGTTTTACTACAACCCGTCCTACTTCAGCATTCTGTTCAAGCAGCATGCCGGCATGCCGTTCTCCGAATATCTCGTGCAGACGCGCATGCGGAAGGCGCGGGAACTGCTGCTGCAGACCAACCTCCGGGTGGCGGACATTGCGCGCCGGGTCGGGTATCGGGACACGAAATATTTCAATAAAGTGTTCCGCAAAATGTTCCTCTGCTCACCCGACGAATTCCGGCGGATGTTCGCGCTGCGCATGGAAGCGGGGGACGGCTGATGCGCGCCGTCATCCGGCCCGTACGCCGGCTGGCCTCCGGCATGCGGGACGCCGCAGCGGGCGCCAGCTTCCGGACGAAGCTGTTCATTTCCTATTTCGCGCTCGTCAGTTTCATCATTCTGCTGCTCGGGTTCGCCTATTACCAGATCAGCGCGCGCAACATGCTCGCGAACGTCAGCGAAAGCCTCGGCGATGTCATCCTGAACCACAACCTGCAGCTGGACGAGACGCTGCGCGACATCCGCGACAAAAGCGAAGTGCTGCCCATCGACGAGGAATTGTACCAGACGTTCGCCGCCCTCGATCCGGAGAACAACGAATCGCTGCTGAAGGCGGATCGGCGCATTACCCAGATTCTGTTCCGCTATTTCGGCGGCGACGACAACATCTATTCGGTCTTCATCCTGACGCCGGATTACGCCTTCGGCAGCGCGGCGCGGATGTTCGTGCCGCCGGAAGGCTTCTTCTCTTCCGGACTGCGCGAGGCCGCGGCGGCGGCGGACGGCGATCTCGTCTGGGTGCCGACGTACCGGTTCGCGGACGTCATGGACGAGCCGCGCCTTACGGATCTCGAATTCGAGTACGATCGGCTCGCGTCGGCGGTAAAACAGCTGAACTTGACGTACATCGACGAGCGGGGCATTTTTCACACGCTGCCGGATCATCGGGACAAGCCGGTGCTGATGGTCAACCTGACCGTCGATTTTTTCAGCCGGCTGTTCGAAGAATATGCGGGAAGCAGCGGCTTCCGCAGGCTCTCCTACGGCATTGCGGCGCCGGACGGCACCGTCGTCGCCTCGTCGGAGCCGGAAGCGGCGGGCAGGCCGGAGACGCCGCCGTGGCTTGCGGAGGCGCTGGCGCAGAAACGCGGCATGCTGCGGTTCGACCGCGGCGGCAGCGAAATGCTCGTCCGCTACGACACGATGGCGAGCACCGGATGGCTCTCCTGGATCGAGATTCCCGTGCAGGATGCGCTGCTCGGCCTCGGCGCGCTGAAAGGCTACACGTTCCTGTTCCTCGCCGTCATGCTGTCGGTGTCCGCGGTGCTCGCCTACCTGATGTCGTTCCTCGTCACGAAGCCGCTCGTCCGGATCAAACAGGCGATCCGCACGGTCGAGCGGGGGAGGTTTGACGCGCGCATACCGGAAGGCGGACGGGATGAGTTCGGCCGGGTGATCCGGCTGTTCAATCAGATGAACGAGCGGATCGCGGCGCTGATCGAGGAGAACTATGCCGCCCGGCTGCGGGAGAAGGAGGCGGAGCTGATGGCGCTCAATCTGCAGCTCAATCCGCATTTTCTGTACAACACGTTGACGACGCTGTACTGGATCGCGCTCGAGAACGGCCAGCAGGAGATGGCCCGCGTCATGCTCAATCTGTCGGACATGCTCCAGACGACGACGCGCAACAAGCGGGAGATGTGGACGCTCCGCACCGATCTGGACTGGCTCGAAAAATATGCGTACATCATGTCCGTCCGTTTCGAGGATTTGTTCACGATGGACGTCGACGTGGCGGAGGAACTGCTCGATATGGACGTGCCGAAACTGTTCCTGCAGCCGTTCGTCGAGAATGCGATCATCCACGGATTCGCGGAAATGGACGGCGGCGGCGTCATCCGCATCCGCGGCCGGCGCGAAGGGGAAGCGGCGGTGTTCACGGTCGAGGACAACGGGCGCGGCTTCACGCCGGAACGGCTGGCGCGCATGGCCAGCGGCGAAGGCCAGTCGACCGGCATGGCGAACGTCGGGAAGCGGATCCGGCTGCTGTACGGACCGCCGTACGGGGTCGCCATCGAAAGCGATGAAGGGCGCGGCACGCGGATTGTAATCCGGCTGGCGTTAAGCCGCGCGCAGCGGGCGAAGCCGTTGATGGCGGAAACGCCGATTGCGTCGACGGGGGCGGCAGCGATGGAAGCGGCGGGCGAACGGAGGGGACAGCTTTTATGAGAAACCGAACTGTGACGCGGGCCGTTCTGCTTCTGCTGACGGTTATGCTCGCCGCTGGCGGATGCGGCCGCCCGGTGCCGGACCGGCCGGACGACGCGGGGAAGGAGCGCGTCACGATCACCTACGCGACCTGGGGATCGCCGAACGAACGTGCGGCGCACGAGCGAATCGTGCGCAAGTTCATGGAGCGATACCCGCAGATTGAAGTGGTCTACCGGCACATTCCCGAAGATTACGTGAAGGTGCTGACCACGCTCTATGCGGGCAACCAGGCGCCGGATGTTTACATGCTGTACAAGCATACCGCTGTCCAATGGGCGGAGCAGGGCAAGCTGTACGATCTGCGCCCGCTGCTCGAGGCCGACCCTGAGCTCGGCGAATCTTCGTTCATTCCGAACGCCGTCATGCGCGGGGATGGCGGCAGCGTGATCGGCATCAAGGCGACGGAGGAGTCGTTCGCGCTGTACTACAATGCCGAATTGTTTCGCAAGGCCGGCCTCGAGCCGCCACCGACGAGGGCGGAGGACGCGTGGTCGTGGGACGAGTTCGTTGCCGCCGCGAAACGGCTGACGATCGACAGCGCCGGCCGCGACGCGTTCCACCCGGATTTCGATCCGGATGCGATCGTCCAATACGGCGTCCGGATCAACACGTGGATGTGGCATCTGATGGTGCCCTCCAACAATGCCTCGATCATCGCGCCGGACGGAACGGGCATGAACCTGGACGATCCGGATGTGATCGACGCCGTGCAGCGGCTCGCCGACCTGATGTACGTCCACCATGTCGCGCCGAACCCGCTGCAGGAGAAACATCTGCCGCAGCCGGCGCTGGCGCTGGAAAGCGGCATGGTCGCGATGAATCTGGACGGCCAATGGATTCAGCTTGACCTCGGCGCGGCGGGGGCCGATTACGGCGTCGGCGTGCTGCCCAGGATCAAATCGAGCCATACGATCCAGTTCGGCGAACCGCTCGTCATGGCCGCGACGACCCGCCATCCGCAGGAAGCCTGGCTGTTCTTCAAATGGCTGCTCGACCCCGAGAACGCGATCGAGCTGCATGCCGACGGGCTGTGGATGCCGATTCTGCTCGATTACTACACGCAGCCCGAACTGATCGCCCGGTGGGCGTCCGTGAAGCCCGGCCACCCGGACGGTTACGAGGATGCCGTCATGCGGCAGACGATCGAGAACGGCGTCAATTCCTTCGATTATTACCTCCGCAACAACGAGAAAATCGCCGCCATCCTGAATCCGGCGCTCGATCAGGTGTGGCTCGGCCGCAAATCCGTCCGCGAAGCGTTTCGTTCCGTGGCGGCGGACGTGCAGGCCGAGTTCCGGGGGCTCTACCGCTGATCGGGCGCCGGCCCCTTTTTTATTCCCGATGTTCCAGCCTGTGGATCGCTGACGGTATGAAGATGAGCAAGGAGCCGGGGAGCAAAACCAATCCGACCGACATCATCCCCAGCACCGAAAACAAGGTCAAAGCGGCGCCGCAATACAGGACGCCCTTCCCGTTCGCCTTTTTCAAGTAATAAGCGGACAAGAGGAAAGCCAGCAGCGACAGGATGCCGTAAGCCGACATCAGCACGGCGTTGTCACCGTCCGTCCCTGCGGCAAGCGAAGCCAGGCCGGCGTACAGCAAATACGCGGAACCCGCGCAGCCCGCAAGCACGCCGGCATACCCCGTTTTTCTGCTCATGCCATTCACCTCCACAGAAAGAAAAAACAGGAAAGACCATTATACCTCATCCCTTACCCAATCGTTCTCCCCCATTTCCAATCATTGTGCGCGTTGTTCCGCCCGAGACACGCTTGATAAGCTGGGGCTGCCGGCCGCCACGCGCCGGCGTGCCGCCGGCTGAAGGCGGCGTCACGGCGAATTGAAAACGATAACATGACAGAAGCGGAGGAATCGAAGGGATGAAAAGGGCGTGGTCACTGATTCTGGCGTTGCTGCTCGCCGCATCCGCGCTTGCGGCTTGCAGCGGCGGCAAGAACAACGACGGCGGTGGCGGAGCGTCGGACGGCGCGAGCGGCGGCTCGGGCAAACGCGTGAAGCTGACCGCCATCATGACGAAGCATGCGCTCACCAAGCCGTTCGCGGAGATGGAGTGGCTGCAGGCGGCGGAAGAACGCGCGGGCGTTGAGATTGAATGGGAAGAAGTGACCGCGGACTGGAGCCAGAAGAAAGGGGCGCTGCTCTCCAGCGGCGACATTCCGGATCTGATCATCGGGCCGAATGCGATCACGGACGCGGACATCGCGATGTTCCCGGGGCTGTTCCAGGATCTCCGGGATCTGATCGAAAGCCACGGGCCGAACGTGAAGGCGATGTTCGAAGCGAAACCGGAGACGCGGGCGCTCGCGACGCAGACGGACGGCTCCATCTACGGCCTGCCGAAATACCAGCGGTTCTGGCCGGCGACCGCCACGCGGCAATACATCAACCAGCAATGGCTGGACAATCTCGGCCTGAAGATGCCGACGACCTGGGATGAACTGTTCGACGTGCTGGTCGCGTTCAAGGAGCAGGATGCGAACGGCAACGGCGATCCGAACGACGAGATTCCGATGGACTTCGCGCCGGTCGGTACGGGCGGATTCGGCCACTTCCAACCGACGGTGCTGCTCGGCAGCACGGGCATCACGCTGACGAACGCGAGCGGTCAGGGCTACTTCATGGAGGACGGCGTGGTGAAAAATTTCCTCGTCGACGAGCGGTACAAACGGGTCGTGCAATTCCTCGCGAAATGCTACGCGGCCGGGCTTATTAATTCGGAAGTGTTCACCCAGGACTATACGAAGTTCCAGTCGGTCGCCCGCGGCGATGGCAATACGGCGAAGGTCGGCTTCACCTGGGGATGGGAAGTGACGGACCGGTTCGGCAACACGCTGGCGCCGCAATATGTGTCCATGGCGCCGCTGAAGGAGACAGCCGATTCGGATGTACAGGTGTCGTGGGACTATACGTACGAAGCGCTCAACTACGGCGTGAACATGGTCGTCATGTCGGCCAGGTCGAAAAACAAGGAAGCGGCGATGCGGTTCATCAACGAGCTGTACGATCCGGTTGTCAGCATGCAGGTGTTGTTCGGCTCGATCGGTCCGAACATCAAGGACAACGGCGACGGCACGTATGAAGTGCTCCCGCCGGCCGATCCGGCAATGGACCCGGGCACCTGGAAATGGACGTCCACCTGGGCGGACAACGGTCCGATGTATATCGCCGACGATCTGGTGCTGACGCTCGGCACCGACATGCAGTCGGTCGGCGCGCAGACGGAGCCGCTCATGCCGGCGCTCGACGCGATTGACAAGGAGAATGACGTGCTGCCGACGATGTTCATCAAGTATTCGCCGGAGGACAACAGCACGCTGGCTCTGAACAACACGAACCTGATGAACCTCGCCATGGCGAAATTTTCGCAATGGGTGACGTCGGGCGGCATCGAGCAGGAATGGGACAACTATGTGAAAGAAGTCGAACGGACCGGACTGCCGCAGAGTCTCGAAATCATCCAGCGGTACGTGGACGAAAACAAGCGGAACCAATGACGAATCTGACACGGGCGACCGCGCGCGGCATGGCCGGGCGCGGCCCCGTCATTTACGGGAGTTGATGATCGATGGCGCAAGCCACTCAGACCGCATCCGGCGCCGTCCGGACGGCCGCCGGACCGGGCAGGCGGAGATCGGCATGGCAGACGCTCAAGCGGGACCGCCAGCTCTGGATCATGATTTTGCCGGCGATCGTCGTCATACTGCTGTTCAACTACGTGCCGATGTACGGCATTCAGCTCGCTTTCCGCGATTATGATTTCACGAAAGGGCTGACGGGCGGCGAATGGCGGGGGCTGTACTATTTCCGGCAATTCATTGACAGCTACATGTTCGCGGACATCATGCGCAACACGGTGACCATCAGCCTGGCGACGATTCTGCTCGGCTTCCCGGCTCCGATCATTCTGGCGCTCATTCTGAACCAGGTGCGGTGGAAACGGGGCAAGAAAATGCTGCAGACAGTCGTGTACATGCCGCATTTCATCTCGATTGTCGTGCTGGTCGGCCTCCTGAACGTGCTGCTGTCGCCGAATACGGGCATTGTCGGCTATCTGCTGCGTTCCATGGGCTACGAGATCAATCTGCTGGCTTCGACGAGCGCGTTCGTCCCCGTCTATGTGCTGTCGGACATCTGGCAGCATTGCGGCTGGAACAGCATCATCTACCTGGCGGCGCTGTCCACCGTGGATCCGCAGCTGTATGATTCGGCCAAAATCGACGGAGCGGGAAAATGGCAGACGATGCGCCATATCGACCTGCCCGCCATCGCGCCGACGATCATCATCCTGTTCATCCTGAGCATGGGCGGCGTGCTGACAACGGGGTTCGAGAAAATCTTCCTCATGCAGAACACGCTCAACCTGCCCGTATCGGAAGTCATCTCGACCTACGTTTACAAGATCGGCATTCTGTCGAACCAGTTCAGCTACTCGGCGGCGATCGGGCTGTTCAACACGGTGATCAATTTCTTCTTCCTGTTCGTCACGAACCAGATTGCACGGCGCGTGTCGAACATCAGTCTGTGGTAGGCCGGGGAGGGAACGTGTCATGGGATGGATTTTGCGGAAGCGGACGCCGGGCGACGTGCTGTTCGACGCGTTCATCGCGGCCGCTTGCATCATCGTCTTCCTGATCGTCGCCTACCCGTTGTACTTCGTCGTCATTGCATCGGTCAGCGATTCGACGATGGTGGCGACGGGCAAGGTGTGGCTCTGGCCCAAGGGCTTCAGCCTGTACGGGTATAACGAGATTTTCGACGACACACGCATCTGGCGGGGGTACCGGAACACGATTCTCTATACGACGCTGGGCACGTTCGTCAATCTGCTGTTCACGCTGCCGGCGGCGTATGCGCTGTCCCGTCGGGAGTTCCGGGCGCGGCGATTTCTCATGTTCGTGTTCGTGGTGACGATGTTTTTCAGCGGCGGCCTGATCCCGACGTATCTGCTCATCAAGGGACTCGGCATGACGAATACGATGTGGGTGTTCATTTTCCCGTTCTGCGTCAACGTCTATAACCTGATCATCGTGCGCACGTTCTTCGAGACGTCGCTGCCGCGCGAACTGTACGAGGCGGCGGCGATTGACGGATGCGGGCACTTCCGCTTCTTCTGGAGCGTGGCGCTGCCGCTCTCGAAGGCGGTCATCTCCGTCATCGGCCTGTACTATGCGGTGGCGCATTGGAACGATTTCTTCACCGCGCTGGTCTATGTGCGCAACAACGAGCTGCAGCCGCTGCAGATTGTGCTGCGCGACATCCTGCTCTCGAACCAGGTGTTCCAGGCGGGCGCGGGTACCGGCGGAGAGGCCGGCGGCTACGCCCAGCGGTACGCGGATCAGATCAAGTACGGCGTCATCATCGTGTCGACGCTGCCGATTCTGCTCGTCTATCCGTTTATTCAGAAGTATTTCGAGAAGGGCGTCATGATCGGCTCGGTGAAGGGGTGATGCGGGCGGAGATTGCGGGGCTGTAACGCGGTATGCACGTTACAACCCTGAGCCGCTCGCAGGAAATTGCCCGGGGCTGAGCGAAAACTTCTAACACGATCTGCAACCATGAGAGGAGGAACGACGCATGTCAACCCATGCGGCGCAAAGGCACCCGCAGCCGCTCCGGCCGCTGCCGGCGGGCCGGGTGAAGTTCACGGACGCCTTCTGGTCAAGATACCGCGACCTCGTCCGCGAGGTCGTCATTCCGTACCAGTACGAGGCGCTGCACGACCGGGTGCCGGACGCGGAGCCGAGCCATGCGATCGCCAATTTCGAGATCGCGGCGGGCCGGAAGCAAGGAGAGTTCCACGGGTTCGTCTTCCAGGACACCGATGTGGCGAAATGGCTCGAGGCGGTCGGCTATTCGCTCATGACGCATCCGGACCCGGAGCTGGAGCGGCTCGCCGACGACGTCATCGATCTCATCGCGGAGGCGCAGGGCGAGGACGGCTATCTGAACACGTACTTCACCATCCAGGAACCGGACAAGCGGTGGACGAACCTGGCGGATTGCCACGAGCTGTACACCGCCGGCCACCTGATCGAGGCGGCGTGCGCGTATTACGAGGCGACCGGCAAACGGAAGGTGCTGGACGTCGCCTGCCGGCTCGCGGATTGCATCGACCGGGTGTTCGGACCGAACGAAGGGCAGCTCCGCGGCTACGATGGCCACGAGGAGATCGAGCTGGCGCTCGTGAAGTTGTACCGGGTGACGGGAGAAGAGCGGTATTTGCGGCTGGCGGCGTTTTTCGTCGACGAGCGGGGCCGGGAGCCGAACTTCCTGCGCGAAGAATGGGAGAAGCGGGGGCGGATCAACTTCTTCCTCAAGCGGCCGGCACCGATTAATCTGGAATACCACCAGGCGCACCGCCCGGTGCGGGAGCAGACCGACGCGGTCGGCCACGCCGTCCGCGCCATGTATCTGTACGCGGCGATGGCGGATCTCGCGGCGGAGAACGGCGACGAGTCGCTGCTGGAAGCGTGCCGGCGGCTGTGGCGGAGCACGACGCGCAAGCGGATGTATGTGACGGGCGGCGTCGGCTCGACGCATCACCTGGAAGCGTTCACCACGGACTACGATCTCCCGAACGATACGGCCTACGCGGAGTCGTGCGCGTCGATCGGCCTCATCATGTTCGCGAAGCGGATGCTGCAGATCGAGGCGAAAGGCGAATACGGCGACGTGATGGAGCGGGCGTTGTACAATACGGTGCTCGCGGGCATGTCACAGGACGGGAAACGCTATTTCTATGTGAATCCGCTGGAGGTATGGCCGGAGGCTTGCCGCAGCAACCCCGGCAAGCATCACGTGAAGCCGGTGCGGCAGCGCTGGTTCGGCTGCGCCTGCTGCCCGCCGAACATCGCGCGGTTGATCGCGTCGCTCGGCGGCTATGTTTACGACGTCGACGCCGAATCCGGCATCGTGTACACGCATCTGTACATCGGCGGAGAGGCGCGGCTGAACGTCGGCAAGGAAGGCGGCGGACATGACGGCGGCACGGTCTTCGTTCGGCAGGAAACAAACTATCCGTGGGACGGCGCCGTGATGCTGACGGTGACGCCCGAAGCGGGCGGTTTATCGGCGTTCACCCTCGCGCTCAGGCTGCCGGGCTGGAGCCGAACGTCGGAGATTGCGGTGAACGGCGAGCGGATCGCGCCGGAGGTGCGGGACGGCTACGCGTACATCCGCCGCGATTGGCAGCCGGGCGATACGGTCGAGCTTAAGCTCGACATGACGATCCGGCTGCTCGCCGCCCGCCCGGAGGTGCGGGCTGACGCCGGCCGCGTCGCGATCCAGCGCGGGCCGCTCGTCTACTGCCTCGAGTCCGCCGACAATCCGGGCGGACCGCTGAGCGCGCTCGCGATCGACACGCAGACGCCGTTGACCGCAACGTATGACGCGCAGCTGCTCGGCGGCTGCGTCGTGATCGAGGGGCGCGCGTTCCGCGAAGGGGCGCGCGACTGGGCGGACGCGTTGTACCTGCCGCTGGAAGAGGAGGACGGCGCCCGCCGCGAAGAGCCGGCCGCGTTCCGGGCGATCCCCTATTATCTCTGGGGCAACCGGGGCGAAGGCGAGATGGCGGTGTGGGTGCGGTACCGGTAATCGGGAAAGTCCCGGCGTTTTTCACAACGCCGGGGCTTTTTCTTATGAAAATCCGACACCCGAATCTTAGAAATGATGGCTGGCGGACGGGCACGCGCGACCCATAGAATGGAGGGAAACAGGGCTTGAACAGGAGGGGCGCCGCATGAAACTGTGGTATGCGAAACCGGCATCGGATTGGTTGGAAGCGTTGCCAATCGGCAACGGCAGATTGGGCGCGATGGTGCACGGCGGCATGGAGCGGGAAAGGCTTCAGATCAACGAGGAGACGTTCTGGTCGGGCGGACCGCACGATTACCGCCGGCCGGGCGCGTCCCGATATTTGCGGCAGGTCCAAGAGTTGATCCCGAATTTCGAAAGCTTATAATAACTCGGCATTGTTGCTAGAAGGTCAGCATCAGCCTTGCAAAAATGTGGATCATTTTCCGTCCGGCCGAGCCAGATTATCCACATGTGGATAGTCCTCCCCCCT
>Ga0207870_100044_pt1 | contig 158887 bp, 162 predicted proteins | sample CeladaPassage60B_FD_187477 | JGI IMG/M metagenome (GOLD analysis project Ga0207870, IMG submission 187477) | Cellulose-adapted microbial communities from the Joint BioEnergy Institute, USA - Passage3 60B (SPAdes) (version 2) | ecosystem: Engineered > Bioreactor > Continuous culture >... | reverse complement strand
GGCGGGTGAAGGGGTTCCTTATGCCAAGGCGGCACTACGGGAGCGTGGAGGAGCTTAAGGAGGCGGTGGCGCAGGCCCTGAAAGCCCTGGGGGGTGTGGAGTTGAAAATCTTGGGGGAGGGCACTTAGCCTAAGAAGGTGCGCGCCGGGATGCCCAGGAAGCGCTCCGTGGCCCTGGCCGCTTGGGGCGAGGAAGGACTTCTCCTCGTCCTCCGTCCCCAGGACGACCCCGAGTTCGCCGGGGCCTGGGGGCTTCCCGCGGTGAGCCTCGAGGGGGAGGAGACCCTGGAGGAGGCCGCCTTAAGGGTCGCCCGGGAGAAGCTCGGTGCCGAGGTGGCCGAGGCCCGGCCCCTAGCCTTCGGCGTGGAGGAACGGCCGGGGTACACCCTGGAGCTTTGGGTCTACGAGGGAAGGCTTCTGGGGAGGCCCCAACTGCCCGAGCCCAAGCCGGGCAAGACCTACTACGCGGCCTTCCGCTTCGGCCGTCCCGAGGAGCTTAAAGCGGCCGCACGGCAAGGTTCCCTTTGCAGCCGGCTCTTCCTCGCGGTCAAGGGGCTTTGCCCCTAGAAAGGACACCATGGAAACCCTGCTTCTCGTGCAACTCTTCCACGAGCTCGCCCTGAAGGGGAAAAACCGCCCCTTCTTTCTCAAGCGGGCCAAGGCCCACGTGCGGCGGGCCCTAAAGGGCCTAGGGGTGGCCCTGGAAGGAGAGTGGCCCATGGCCCTCCTCTTCCGCCTCCCCGAGGAGGCCTGGTCCGAGGCCAAGGCCCGCCTCCAGGACACCCTGGGGGTGGAAAGCTTCGCCCGGGTCTACAGGACCCCGCCCGACCTCGAGGCCCTGAAGGCCGCCCTAGAAAAGGCCCTGGAAGGCCAGGCCTTCGGGAGCTTCCGCATCACCGCCAAGCGCACCGACAAGGCGTTTCCCCTCACCTCCCCGGAGATAGAACGGGCCCTCGGGGCCTTCGTGAAGGGAAAAACGGGCGCCCAGGTGCGGCTCAAGGGGGCGGAGCGGGAGTTCGTGGTGCGGGTGCTCCCCGGGGCGGCCCTCCTGGAGGTGGAGCGCCACCCGGGCCCCGGGGGCCTTCCCCCCGGGGTCTCGGGGCGGGTGGTGGCCCTCCTCTCCGGGGGGATTGACTCCCCGGTGGCCGCCTACCGCCTCATGCGCCGGGGGGCGGAGGTGGTCCTCGTCCACTTCCACCCCTTCCCCCTCCTCTCGGGGGCGAGCCGGGAGAAGGCCAAGGCCCTCGCCGAGCGCTTGGCCCGCTTCCAGCACCGCCTGAGGCTCCACCTCGTCCCCTTCAGCGAGGTCCAGCGCCACATCATCGTGGAGGCCCCCACGGCCTACCGGGTGGTCCTCTACCGCCGCTACATGCTGAGGATCGCCGAGGCCATCGCCAGGGAAGAAGGGGCCCTCGCCCTTTGCACCGGGGACAGCCTAGGCCAGGTGGCCTCCCAGACCCTGGAGAACCTCCACGCCGTGAACCAGGCGGCCACCCTCCCCGTCTTCCGGCCCCTCATCGGGTGGGACAAGCAGGAGATCGTGGCCGAGGCCCAGAGGATCGGCACCTACGAAACCTCCATCCTCCCCGACGAGGAGTGCTGCACCCTCTTCGCCCCCAAGCACCCCGTGACCCGGGCGAGGCTGGAGGTGGTCCTAGAGACGGAGGCCCGCCTGCCCACGGAGGAGCTTTTGGCCCTGGCCCTAAAGGAGCGGGAGGTCCTCACCTACACCTGGCCCGGAAAGCCAAAGCCCCTACCCGAGGAGCCGGAAGGCGCTTTTATAATGGAGCATGGACCTGCTTGAAGCGAAGCGGCTTCTGGAGACCGGGGCCACCACCCCCATCGCCCTTTTGGAGGAGGCCCTGGAGCGGGCCAAGGCCTTCCAGGACCGGAACGCCCTCGCCTACCTGAACGAGGAGGCCGCCCGCAAGGAGGCCCTGGCCCTCACGGAGGAGCTCAAGCGGGGCCAGGTGCGGGGGCCCCTCCACGGCCTTCCCCTCACCATAAAGGACCTCTTCCCCGTGAAGGGGATGCCCACCCGGGCGGGGACGAAGGCCCCCCTCCCTCCCCTTCCCGAGGAGGCGAGGGCGGTGCGCCGCCTGAGGGAGGCCGGGGCCCTCCTCTTCGCCAAGACCAACATGCACGAGATCGCCCTGGGCATCACCGGGGAGAACCCCTGGACGGGCCCGGTGCGGAACGCCGTGGACCCCAGCCGCCAGGCCGGGGGGTCTAGCGGCGGGAGCGCCGTGGCCGTGGCCTTAGGGATCGGCCTCGCCTCCCTGGGCACGGACACCGGGGGGTCCATCCGCATCCCCGCGGGCTTCAACGGGGTGGTGGGCTTCAAGCCCTCCTACGGCCGGGTGAGCCTGGAAGGGGCCCTTCCCCTCTCCCGCTCCACGGACCACGCCGGGCCCCTCACCAGGAGCGTGCGGGACGCCCACTTCCTCACGGAGATCCTGGCCGGGGAGAGCATTCCCTTGGAGGCCGTCCAGAACCCCGTCTTCGGGGTCCCCCTGGACTTTCTGGAGGGAAGGCTTGGGGTGGAGGTGCGGAAGGCCTTCACCCGGCTCTTGGAGGACCTCCCCGCCCTAAGGGCCGAGGTGAGGGAGGTTTCCTTGCCCTTAAGGGGGGTTTACGAGGTCTACACCCGCCTGGTGCGCTACGAGGCGGCCCGGATCCACGAGAAGGCCCTGAAGGAGCATCCCGAAGGCTTCTCCCCCCAGGTGCGGGAAGCCCTCCTCGCGGGCCTCGCCCTCACGGAGAAGGACTACCGGGACGCCGTGGCCGAGCGGGAGGTGCTGCGCCTGGAACTCGCCAAGGCCCTAAGGGGGGTGGACGCCCTCCTCCTCCCCGTCCAGCCCCTCCCCGCCCCTCCCTTGGGCACGGAGGAGGTGGAGCTGGAGTCCGGCAGGAAGGGCCACCGGGAGGCCTTCATCACCCTCACCCTCCCCTTCAGCCTCCTCGGGGTCCCCACCCTCGCCCTCCCCTTCGCCAAGGTGGAGGGGATGCCGGTGGGGCTCCAGGTGGTGGGGGCGTACGGGGAGGACGGGAAGGTCCTGGCCCTCGGGGGCTGGCTCGAGGCCCGGCTCAGGTAGCGGTAGACCTCGGGGTCAAAGTGGCGCGGGAAGGTGGGCGAGGCTTAAGGGCTCCAAGCGCACGTACCGCCCCTTAAGGCGCTCGGGGAAGGTCCACATGGGCCTGTTATGCGGGGGACGGAGACCCTAAAGGCGGTCCTGGACCGCCTCAGGCTTCCCCACCGGGGAAGCGCCACGGCCCTCGAGGCCGAGGCCTTCCGCAGGCTCCGGGCCTTCCTGGAAGCGAGAGGAGTGAGGCCCCTGGAGATCCCCTTCCGAGGCATGCCAAGCTATGGCCCCGAGCTTTTGGCCCTAAGCCTCCTCCTGGGCCTCGGCTTCCTCTCTCCCCTTTTCCCCCTGGCGGGGGCCATAGGCTTCTACCTCTACTTCACGGGCAGGAGGCCCTGGGGAAGGCTTTTAGACCGCCACCCCTCGCGAAACCTCCTCGCCTGGAAGGGGGAGGGGGCAAGGGCCCTTGTCCTCATGGCCCACGTGGACACGGCCAAGACCTACTTCCTCTACCACCCCAAGCGGGTGAAGGGCTTCCGGAGGAGCTTCCTCCTCAACGCCTGCCTCGCCCTTCTCTCCCCCCTTTTGGCCCTCACCCCCCTGAAATGGCCCCTAAGCCTCTACTTCCTCCTCCAGGCCGCCCTCCTCCTGCACCGGGAGCTTTCTGCTCCCTACGTGGAGGGGGGCAACGACAACGCAAGCGGCGTGGCCGTGGCCACGGCCCTCTTCCTGGAGACCGACCCCCCTCCGGGCTTCCGGCTCGGCCTCGCCCTCACGGGGTGCGAGGAGGTGGGGGCCTTGGGGGCCAAGGCCCTCCTCCCCCACCTGCCCGAGGGGACGCTCGTCCTCAACCTGGACAACGTGGGCCGGGGGGAGCTCTTCTACGCCGAGGGGGAGGGGATGCTCCGCTACGTCCCCTACCGGGGGCCGCTCCTCGAGGCCGCCCGCAAGACCCCAGGGGCGAGGCCCGTACGCTACCGCCTGGCCTACTTTGACACCCTCCCCCTGGCGCAAAGGGGCTTTCCCACCCTCACCCTCGTCCGCCTGGAAGGGGGCGTCCCCCCGGACTGGCACTGGCCCACGGACACCTTCGCCCGCCTGGATCAAAAGGCCCTAAAGGACACCCTGGCCTACGCGCGAAGCCTCCTCAAGGCCCTGGTGGGCTTGCCTAGTAAATCGCCTTGTACCCCGGAGGGGGCGGGAGGAGGGAGAGAAGAACCCTAAGGCCGTAGGCGATCAGCTCCAAAAAGGCCCGGAGCCTCGCCGTCCAAGGCTTCCGCTCCAAAAGGTACCCCCCACCAAGCCGGGGGTCCGGGGCATAGCCCTCCCCGGCCACCCCACCCCAGGGCCACAAGAGCCGCCTCTCCCTATCCCACCGCATCAGGGCCAGAAGCCGCGCGTGCCCCCGCACCCGCCGCACCTCCTTCCCCCGGCGGAAGCGGAGAAGCCGGTCCTCCCTCCGGTAGGCCAGCCCCGTGCTGTCCATGAGGTGGGGGGGAAAGCGCCCCGGGAGGGGCTCCCGGGGAAGAGGCCTGGGGACGTCCCGGCCCCTGCCCCTCCTCGCTTCCACCCTCTGGAGGGCCATCCTCTTCAGGGGAAGGCAAGGAGGCCAGGTGGGCCTCCAGTTCCCGGGAAAGCCTCTCCAGGAGGGCCTCAAGGAGTTTGGGGTCCAGGTGCTTGAGGGCGTAGCGGGCCAGGGACTGGTGGGAAGGGAAAGGCCCTTCCATCAGGTCCTGGAGTGAGGCCTCCGTCTCGCGGTAGGTGAGGCGGAAGAAGGCGCGGAAGAGAAGGAGGGCCAGGTAAAGGGCGTGGCTGTAGCGCCAGGGGCGGCCCCGCTTGCCTTTGGGGGTGGGAGGGGCCACCTCCCGGGCCAGGCGCAGGCAGTGTTCCAAGACCTCCTTGGGGCTTGCCTCCCTGCGAAGGAAGCCTCGCTTGCCCATCAGGAGAGAGATATACACCCGTCCTCCTGACCTTTGCAAGGCAAGCCCGGCCCTGGTTGACAAAAGCTAAGGGGATTTGCTACATTAACAGGTGGCGACGCGGGGTGGAGCAGCCTGGTAGCTCGTCGGGCTCATAACCCGAAGGTCGCGGGTTCAAATCCCGCCCCCGCAACCAGAACCAAGCCCCGGACACCATGGGTCCGGGGCTTTTCCCTTACCCTGGAAGGCATGGACTGGGAGGAGCGGGAAAACCCCAGGCGGCTCGTCAAGACCTTCGCCTTCCCCAACTTCCGGGAGGCCCTGGAATTCGCCAACCGGGTGGGGGCCCTGGCCGAGCGGGAAAACCACCATCCCCGCCTCACCGTGGAATGGGGCCGGGTGACGGTGGAGTGGTGGACCCACTCCGCGGGCGGGGTCACGGAGAAGGATCGGGAGATGGCGAGGCTCACCGACGCCCTCCTCCAACGGCAACCTGGGGAGGCTATGGAGGCGCGAACCCTAGAGCTCGTCTTCCCCGAGCACACCAACCCCCTGGGGGCCGCCTTCGGCGGCTTTGTCCTTGGGCTCATGGACAAGGTGGGCTCCTACGCCGCCGCCCGCCGGGCCAAGCGCCCCGTGGTGACCGTGGCGGTGGGCAGCGTGGAGTTCAAGGTGCCCATCCGCACCGGGGACCTCCTGGAGGTGGTGGCCCGGGTGGTGCGGGTGGGCCGGACCTCCCTCACCGTGGAGGTGGAGGTCTACAAGGAGCGCTTCGGGGAGGGGAACGGAAGGGTTCTGGCCACCCAGGGGGTCCTCACCTACGTGGCGGTGAACGAGAAGGGGGAGCCGGTCCCGGTGGAGGCCCATGCGGGTACTGATTGACGGCGCTTGCCCCTACTGCCGCGCCCTGGGGCGGACCCTCAAGGCCCTGGACCTTGGGGGCACCCTCCAGGTGGTGCCCTTGCAAGAGGCCTCCGGCCTGGACCCGAAGGCGCTTCTGGAGGAGCTCCACGTCCTGGAGGGGGACCGGACCCACCGGGGCTACGCCGCCCTCCTCGCCCTGGCCCGGCGGCTTCCCCTCCTCTGGCCCCTTTACCCTTTTCTCCTCCTCCTCGTCCCCTTCGGGACGGGCGAGCGGCTCTACCGCTTCCTGGCGAAAAGGAGGCCCCGTGCCCGAGCTTCCCGAGGTGGAGACCACCCGTAGGCGGCTGCGCCCCCTGGTCCTGGGCCAGACCCTTAGGCAGGTGGTCCACCACGACCCCGCCCGCTACCGGAACACGGCCCTGGCGGAGGGGAGGCGAATCCTGGAGGTGGACCGCCGGGGGAAGTTCCTCCTCTTCGCCCTCGAGGGCGGGGTGGAGCTCGTGGCCCACCTGGGGATGACGGGGGGGTTCCGGCTGGAGCCCACGCCCCACACCCGGGCGGCCCTGGTCCTCGAGGGCCGGACCCTCTACTTCCACGACCCCCGGCGCTTCGGGCGCCTCTTGGGGGTGCGGCGCGGGGACTACCGGGAGATCCCCCTCCTCCTCCGCCTCGGCCCCGAGCCCCTCTCGGAGGCCTTCGCCTTTCCCGGGTTCTTCCGGGGGCTGAAGGAGAGCGCGAGGCCCCTTAAGGCCCTCCTCCTGGACCAGCGCCTCGCCGCCGGCGTGGGCAACATCTACGCCGACGAGGCCCTCTTCCGCGCCCGCCTAAGCCCCTTCCGCCCCGCCCGAAGCCTCACCGAGGAGGAGGCGCGGCGCCTCTACCGGGCCCTGCGCGAGGTGCTGGCGGAGGCCGTGGAACTCGGGGGAAGCACCCTCTCGGACCAAAGCTACCGCCAGCCCGACGGCCTCCCCGGGGGCTTCCAGGCGCACCACGCCGTCTACGGCCGCAAAGGCCTCCCCTGCCCGGCCTGCGGACACCTGGTGGAGCGGCGGGTGGTGGCCGGGCGGGGCACCCACTTCTGCCCTGTCTGCCAGGGGGAAGGCCCCTAGCCGAACCGCCCCCGGCCCCGGTCCAGAAGGTAGAAGAGCCCGGCGGAGAGGAGGGCGAGGACCAGGGCCAGGGCCACCGCCTCCCGGAAAGGGCCCTCCCCGGGGCGGCCCAGCCGCTCGTAGATGGCCAGGGCCAGGGTGGTCCACTCGGGCCGCCAGAGGACGAGGCTCGCCCCGAACTCCCCCAAGAGGGCCGCCAGGGCCAAGGCCGTCCCCGAGGAGAGGGCGGGGAGGAGGAGGGGAAGCTCCACCCGGAGGAAGGCCCGCAACGGGCCCGCCCCCAGGACCCGGGCCGCCTGGAGGAGGCTCGGGGGGAGGCCCCGGAGGGCGGGGAGGAGGGCCCGGGCGAGGAGGGGGTAGGCGAGGAGGGCGTAGGCGGTGAGGAGGAGAAGGAGGGAGCCCCGGAGGCCAGGGTAGGCCACGAGGTACCCGAGGCCCACGGCCACCGGGCTCACCATGAGGGGTAGGAGGCCCAAGAGGTCCACCCAGAGCCTCCCCCGGGCGGCGAGGGCGTAGGCCACCCCCAAAAGGAGGGCCAGGCCCAAGGCCCCCAGGCTGAAGCGGAGGGTGTTGGCCAGGGCCAGGGGCAAGGGGGTGAAGTCCTCCGAGGCCCAGGCGGAGACCAAGGCCAGGGGCTCCAAGCGCAGGGCCAGGGCGAGGAGGGGGGCGTAAACCCCGAGGAAGAAGACCCCCATCCCCAGGGCCAGGGCCCACCCCCGCCCCCGCGGGAGGGGGCGGGGCGGAACGGGGGGCGGGAGGACCGCCCCCTGGAGGCGGAGATAGAGGAGGGCCACCCCGGCCAAGGTGGCCACCTGGAGGAGCATGAGGGCGCTGGCCTCGGGGAAGGCCAGGCGGTAGGCGAGAAGGGTGTAGACCTCCACCTCCAAGGTGGCGTACCGGGGCCCTCCGAGCAGCAGGGGCACCCCGAAGGCGGAGAAGGCGTAGAGGAAGACGAGGAGGCCCGCCGAGCCCAAGGCGGGGAGGAGGAGGGGAAGCCCCACCCGAAGGAAGGCCCGCAAAGGGCTTGCCCCCAGGACCCGGGCCGCCTCCAGGGGCCTTTCCAGCGCCAGGGCCACCGGGAGGAGGATGCGCAGGGCAAGGCCCAGGTTGTAGAAAAGGGCAGCCCAGTAGAGGACGGCCCGGGTGCCGTAGAGGTCCACGCCCAGAAGCCCTCGAGGCCCCACCAGGGCCAGAAACCCCAAGGCCACCACCGGGGTGGGCAGGACGAAGGGCAGGGTGGAAAGGGCGAGGAAGCCCGCCCTACCCGGGAAGCGCCAGCGGAAGAGGAAGGCGAGGGGTAGGGCCAAGGCCAGGGTGAGGAGGGCGGAGCCGAGGCCGTACTCCAGGCTGAAGAGGTAGCGCTCCCAGTAGTAGGGGTTGGCCAGGGCGCGGCCGAACCCCTCCCCCACCCCCAGGACCAGGACCCGGCCTAAGGGGTAGAAGAGGGCGAAAGTGAGGAAGGCGAGGACCAGGGCGGCCGCGCCCACCGGGGCTCACCGCCGCCCGGCCCGCACCGCCTCGGGGTCCTGGCCCTGGAGGACCACCCGGGTCCACTCCTCAATCCACCGCTCCCGGTTCGCCGCCATGCGGGCCGGGTCCAGGCGCACGGCCCCGGCGGGAGGCGGGGTGAAGCGGAAGACCTCGGGCAGGCGGGCGTCCCGCCTGGCGGGGTAGACCCACATCTCCGTGGGGATGTTCTCCTGCACGGGGCGGGAAAGGAGCCAGTCCACGAAGCGGCGGGCGGCCTCCAGGTTCTTGGTCCCCTTGAGGATGCCCACGAACTCCACCTGGAAGAAGGCAAGCTCCGGGAAGAGGTTCCCGGTGGGGGGCTCCTTGTACTTGCCCTCGGAGTAGTAGACCTCGGCGGCGGGGCTCGTGGTGTAGGAAACCACCAAGGGCCGGTCGCCGCCGTGAAGGGTGAAGTGGGTGTAGTAGGCCTCGCTCCAGCCCTTGGCCACCCGGACACCCCCGTCGCGGAGCCTGGCCCAGAAGTCTAGGTATCCGTCCTCCCCGAAGCGGGCCACCGTGGCCATCAGGAAGGCGAGGCCCGGGGAGCTGGTGGCCGGGTTTTGCACCACGAGAAGCCGGGCGTACTCCGGGCGGGCGAGGTCCTCCGGCCTTTGCGGCAGGGCCTTGCCCCGGAAGTAGGCCCGATCGTAGTTGAGGCTGACGAAACCGTAGTCCACGGGGATGGCCCGGAAGCTGGGGTCCAGAAGGAGCTCGGAGCGGAGGTTTCGGATCTCCGGGCTCACGTAGGGGAGGAGGATGTCCGCCTCGAGGGCCCGGGAGAGGAAGGTGTTGTCAAAGCCGTAGAGGACGTCAGCGATGGGGGCCCCCTTAGAGAGGATGGCCTTGTTCAGGGTCTCCCCCGCGTCGCCTCCCTTGAGGAAGCGGAGCCGGATCCCCGTCTCCTCCTGGAACCGGGCGATGAGGGCCTTGTCCAGGGAGAAGCTGGAGTGGGTGAGGACCACAAGCTCCTGGGCCAAACCCAGGGTCAGGAACGCCAAAGCCGCCAGGATTTTCCGCATCGCGCCCCTCCTTGTCACCGGGAGGGGATGGCCGTCACCTTCCCTACGCCGGCATGACCCGGATCAGGTTCCAAGGGTATGCTCTCAGCCCCTTTGGGGCACCCCCGGTGACGGCCTCAGTCTACCAGAGGCCCGCGGAGAGCGGGGACCAAGGCGGCGAGGGCCTCCTTGAAGGCCTCTTCAAAGGCCTCGGGGGCGTCAATCCAGGGGTAGTGGCCCGCCTCCGGGAGGACCCGGATGGGGGCGCGGAGCCTCGAGGCCACCTCCTCGGCGTAGGGGTAGCTCGTCCCGTCCCGCTCCCCCACGAGGACGTAGAGGGGGCGGCGCTCCGGGGTGAGGTAGGGGGTGTAGTCCAGGCGCCAAAGCCCGTTGCGCAGGAAGGCGAGGCCGGGCGCGTCCGAGCCCAAAATCCCCGCCCCCTCGGCGAGCCACTCGTAGGCCATCCGCCCCCGGGGGGTGGGGAACATGAGGCGGTCAAAGAGGACCTTGGGCTCCTCCCGCTTGAGGGCCTCCTTGAGGTTCTCCTCCGGGTCGGGGAGGGGGGCAAGCCCCGCCGCCTCCGCCAGGCGGGCGGCGAGCCAAGGGAAGTTGACCCAGGGAGCGAGGAGGATGGCCCCTTCCGCCTGGGGAAAGCGCCTGAGCACCTCCATGGCCACCACCGCCCCAAAGCCGTGGGCGAGGAGGCCAAAGCGCTCAATCCCCAAGGCCTCGGCGAGGAGGAGGGTGTCCTCCACCAAAGCGTCCACGGTGAAGAGCCTGGGGTCTTGGGGAAGCTCCAGGCTCCGCCCCGAGCCCCGCTGGTCAAAGTAGACCACGCGGAAGCCCTCCAGGTAGTCCTGGAGGCCTTCCCGCAGGACGTAGGCGTTCCCCCCGGGACCGCCGTGGAGGACGAGGAGGGCGGGCCCCTCCACGGGACCCACGTCCTCCACGTAAAGCTCCGCCTCCCCTACGGGGACGTACCCGATCTCTTCCCGCATCCCCTATAGACTACCCCATCCTCCAGGCGGAAGGCCCAGACCCTGACCCCGGGCACGGCCTCGGCCCGGGCCCGGGCCTCCTCCCCGGCCCCGAGGACCTGGAGGAGGAAGACCCCTTCGCCCTGAAGGAGCCAATAGGGATGGGGCAGGGCCTCCGCCAGGGCCGCCAGGGCCTCCCGGTCCTTCCCCTCCACGAAGAGGACCCTCATTCCCCACCCCCCAAGGCGGGCCCCGCCCCCTGCCAGAGGCGGTGGTAGAGGAGGATCTGGGCGCTCTCCTCCAGGGTGGTCATGAGGCCGTAGGCCTCGAGAAGGGCCTCCTCCGGGGCCTCCTTCAGGCCCACGGCGAAGGCCCCGTGCCCCCTCAGGAGGCAGGCCCGGTGCTCCCGCAAGGCCTCGGCCACGCTCAAGGCCGCCTCCTCCGTGGCGGAGACCGTCTTGGGGGCGAGGACCGGGACCTCCTTCAGGTAGTGCTGGCCCTCGAGGTCCAAAGGCTTCAGGCGGGGGAGGTGGAAGGAGAGGGCCACGGCCACCCGGGGGTGGGCGTGAACCAAGGCCTTGGCCCCGGTCCTGCGGTAGACCTCCCGGTGGACCACGCTCTCCACGCTCGCCCCTTCGGGGATGGGCCCTTCCAAGGGCACCTCCAGAAGGTCCTCCGGGGTGAGCCTCGCCTTCTGCACCCCGCTTTTGGTGATGAGGAACCCCCCCTTGGTGCGCACGGAGAAGTTCCCGGCCGTGGCGGAGATGAGGCCCTGGGCGAAGAGGTCCTCGCCCACCTGACGGAACGCGGCGTACAACCGGGCGCGCACGGGCCCATTATGCCGGAAAAAGGCCCCCGGGGAAACCGGGGGCCTCCACCTTGCGGGGCGGGCTTAAGCCTGCTTGCCGGGCTGCTCCCGCTTGACCCCGCGCCGGGCGGCGGGCCGCTCCTTGGCCTCCACCGCCTCCTTGCGGGCCTCCTCAATGGCCTTCAGGGTCTTCTGGTCCACCACTTGGGTGAAGCGGACGAAGTCCGAGCCTGTGCCCGCGGGGATCAGGCGGCCCAGGATGACGTTCTCCTTGAGGCCGATGAGCTCGTCCTTCTTCCCGGCGATGGCCGCCTCGGTGAGGACGTGGGTGGTGTTCTGGAAGCTGGCGGCGGAGAGCCAGCTCTTGGTGGAGAGGGCGCTCTTCGTGACCCCCATGAGGAGGGGCTTCCAGGCCACCGGGGTCTTGCCCTCGGCGATGAGCCTCTCGTTCAGGGCCTCCACGTCCCACTTCTCCAGGACCTGGCCCTCCAAGAGGCGGCTATCCCCGGGGTCGGTGACCTCCACGTACTTCATCATCTGCCGGACCACGATCTCAATGTGCTTGTCGTGCAGCTTCACGCCCTGGGCCCGGTAGACCTTCTGGATCTCCTCCACCAGGTAGCGCTCCACCGCCTCGGGGCCCTTGGCCTCCAGAAGCTGGTGGGGGTCAATGGCCCCGCGGGTGAGGGGCTGGCCCGCCTCCACGTAGTCCCCGTCCTTGACGAGAAGGCGCGCCTCCTTGGGGAGCTTGTACTCCTTGGAGAAGCCCTCGGACTCCACGAAAACGGAGAGTTTCTCCTCCGTTTCCTCAATGCGCACCACGCCGTCAATCTCGGAGATCACCGCCTTGGCCTTGGGGCGGCGGGCCTCAAAGAGCTCGATGACGCGGGGCAGACCCTGGGTGATGTCCGCGGCCCCGGCCACGCCGCCCGTGTGGAAGGTGCGCATGGTGAGCTGGGTGCCGGGCTCGCCGATGGACTGGGCGGCCACGATGCCCACCGCCTCGCCGATGGAGACGGGCCGGGCCATGGAGAGGTCGTAGCCGTAGCACTTCTGGCAGACCCCGTAGCGGGTCTGGCAGGTGAGGGGGCTGCGGACGGGCACCTCCTTGATCTCCCCGGCCTCGGCGGCCTTGATGAGAAGGTGGACGTCCTCCATGGAGAGGTAGCGGCCCTCCTCGAGGCGCACCCCCAGGACCTCCACCTCCCGGGCCAGGACGCGCCCGTAGAGGCCCGCCTCAATGTCCGCGCGCTTCCTCAGGCGCAAGGAGCGGGTCACCTCGTCGGGCTGGAAGAGGGGGACGGAGATGTAGTTGGTGGTGCCGCAGTCCGCCTCCCGCACCACGATCTCGTGGGTCACGTCCACGAGCTTGCGGGTAAGGTAGCCGGAGTCGGAGGTGCGGAGGGCGGTGTCCGCCCCGCCCTTCCGGGCCCCGTGGCTGGAGATGAAGTACTCCAAGACGGTAAGGCCCTCGCGGAAAGAGGAGCGTACGGGCACCTCAAAGGTCTCGCCCGAGGGCTTCTGCATGAGGCCGCGCATGCCGCAGAGCTGGCGGATCTGCTGGGGGTTACCCCGGGCCCCGGACTGGGCCATCACGTAGAGGGGGTTGAAGGGGTAGTTCTCCTCAAAGTTCTTGAAGACCGCCTGGGTGACCTTCTCCGTGGTCTCGGTCCAGAGCTGGAGGATCTGGTCGTACCGCTCCCGGTCGGTGAGGAAGCCCATCTCGTAGGCCTGCTCAATCTGGAGGAGCTTGCGGTCGGCCTCCTCCAGGTACTGCTTCTTCTCCTCCGGGATCACGGCGTCGTCAATGCCGATGGTGATGCCGCTCGTGGTGGAGAAGGTGAAGCCGTAGTACTTAAGGGCGTCCAGAAGCCTGGCGGTCTTCTCCATCCCCAGGCGGAGGAAGGCCTGGTAGACCAGGTCCTTGAGGGAGTTCTTCTCCTGGGGCACGTCCAGCTGGATGAGTTCCCAGGCCACCTTCTCGTCCTCCACCGCCTCGGCCACGATGCGGGCAAAGAGGATGCGGCCTGGGCTCGTCTCCAGCCGCTTGCCCATGTAGCGGACGGTGACCACGTCCTGCAGGTCCACGATGCCGTGGGCCACGGCGAGGAGGGCCTCGTCGGGGTTGGCGAAGACGTACTTGAGCCGGCCCACGCTGGTCTCCCTGCCCGCCACCTTGATGGGGGCGTTCAGGGCCACCTCTCCCCGCTCGTGGGCGGCCAGGGCCTCCTCGGGGGTGGCGAACTCCAGGCCCGCCCCCTTCTTCTCCTTGCGCACCTGGGTGATGTAGTAGAGGCCCAGGATGATGTCCCGGCTGGGCTTGGCCAGGGGCTCCCCGGAGGCCGGGGAGAGGAGGTTGTGGGCGGAGAGCATCTGGATGCGGGCCTCGGCCTGGGCGAAGGAGGAGAGGGGCACGTGGACGGCCATCTGGTCCCCGTCAAAGTCGGCGTTGAAGGCCTCGCAGACCAGGGGGTGGAGCTGGATGGACTGCCCCTCCACCAAGACGGGCTGGAAGGCCTGGATGCCCAGGCGGTGCAGGGTGGGGGCGCGGTTCAAGAGGACCACCTTGCCGTGGATCACCTCCTCCAAGGCGTCCCACACCTCGTCCTTGATGTCCCGCTGGCGCTCCAGCATGCGCCTCGCCGCCTTGACGTTGGGGGCGATGCCCTTCTCCTCCATCCTCTTGAGGAGGAAAGGCTTGAAGAGCTCCAGGGCCATGCGCTTGGGCAGGCCGCACTGGTGGAGCTTGAGCTGGGGCCCCACCACGATGACGCTTCGGCCCGAGTAGTCCACCCGCTTGCCCAAGAGGTTCTGGCGGAAGCGGCCCTGCTTGCCGGAGAGGATGTCGGTGAGGCTCCTGAGGGGCCGGTCGGAGCCGGGGTTGGTCACGGGAGCGCCGCGGCGGCCGTTGTCCAGGAGGGCGTCCACCGCCTCCTGCAGCATCCGCTTCTCGTTGCGGATGATGATCTCGGGGGCACCCTGGGCCAAAAGCTTCTTCAGGCGGTTGTTGCGGTTGATGAGGCGGCGGTAGAGGTCGTTGAGGTCGCTCGTGGCGAAGCGGCCGCCGTCCACCTGGACCATGGGCCGGAGGTCCGGGGGAAGGACGGGGACGGCCTCGAGGATCATCCACTCGGGCCGGTTCCCCGAGTCCAGGAAGGCCCGCACCACCTCCAGGCGCTTCCTAGCCTTGGCCCGCCGGGCCCGGGAGGGGTGCTTCATCTCCTCCAGGAGCTCCTTCTCCAGGGCCTCGAGGTCCAGCTCCCTAAGGAGCTGCTGGATGGCCTCGGCCCCCATGCGGGCGTCGATGTCGTAGGACTCCACCACCCGGACCACGTTGCGGACCAGGTCCACCTCCACCCGGCCGTAGACGTCGCTTTTGACCTTGCCCCCGTCGGCGAGGACGTCCCCCGGGGCCACCCGGTCCCCGGTGGAAACCTCCACGTCGTCCTCAAAGGGGTAGACCCGGGCCTTGACCACCAGGATGCTGGCGGGCTCGTGGAGGTGGACGATCCCTTCGGCCTCGGCGATGACCTCCTCCTCGGGGTCAATGGCGGCCACGATCCTGTCCCCGGGCTCCACCCTGGCCCCCTCGGGGACCACCACGTTCATGTGGGGCTGAACGCGGTAGTCCTTGGGCTCCGTCCACTCCAGGAAGAGGGTGAGGTAGACCGTCTCCCCCTCCTCCTCCGCCTCCACCTGGGCGGCCCGGATCTGGCGGGGCATGCGGAGAAGGCCCTTGGCCTCGGCCAGGGGCTGGCCCTTCTCCACGATCTCCCCGTGGACCACGAGGGGCGTCATGCCCACGGGGAGGAAGTAGGTGGCCACCGGCTCGTCCTCCTGGCGGAGGACGAGGAAGGCCCCTTCCTCCAGCTCCCTAAGCTCCACCACGCCCTCCTCCTCGGCCCGGAAGAGGTAGGGCTCGGGGAGCTCGGCGAGGACCTCGCCGGGCTTGTAGGCCTCCTTCTCCACCCAGGCGGCGAGGGGAAGCCTGAGCCCGGCCCGCTCCTTCTTCACGTACTCCACCCGGACGCGGCGGGGGAAGCGGTAGAGGGCCACGCCGTCCAGGCGGCTCACCACCCCAGGGGCAAGCTCCTGGCCCTTCACCACCTCCTCCCCGTCCTTCACCAGGGCGTCCACCCCAGGGGGCAGGGGATAGGTCTCCTGCTTGCCGTAGCGGAGCTCCCGGTACTCCTCGTCGGTGAGGAGCTGGCGCTTTTCCACCGGGACCCCGTTCAGGACAGCCCCCTTGGGGTCTAAGACGATGTACTTGCTGAAGTAGAGGACCTGCTCCAGCTCGGTGGCGGAGAGGTCCAAGAGGGTTCCGATCTTGGAGGGGACGTCCTTGACGAACCAGATGTGGGCGGCGGGGGTGGCGAGCTCAATGTGGCCCATGCGGTAGCGGCGGACGATGCTCTTCGTCACCTCCACGCCGCACCGCTCGCACACCTTGCCCTCAAAGCGCTGGCGCTTGTACTTGCCGCAGGCGCACTCGTAGTCCTTGATGGGGCCGAAGATGCGCTCGTCAAAGAGGCCGTCCCGCTCGGGCTTGAGGGTGCGGTAGTTGATGGTCTCGGGCTTCTCCACCTCCCCGTAGCTCCAGGAGCGGATCTTCTCCGGGGAGGCCAAAGCGATGCGAACCTTACGAACCTCTTTTTTCATGCTTCACCTCGGGGGAACCGCCTTCACCCTCACCGCTTGGAAGCCAACCCCTCAAAGATGTCCACGGGGTTGTCCTTCTCGTCCAAGGTCTGCACGTCCAAGGCCAGGGCCTGGAGCTCCTTCACCAGCACGCGGAAGGACTCGGGGACGCTGGGCTCGGGAACATCCTCCCCCTTGATGATGGCCTCGTAGGCGGCGTTCCTGCCCTCAATGTCGTCGGACTTGAGGGTGAGCATCTCCTGGAGGGTGTGGGCCGCCCCGTAGGCCTCGAGGGCCCAGACCTCCATTTCCCCGAAGCGCTGGCCGCCGAACTGGGCCTTCCCGCCCAGGGGCTGCTGGGTGATGAGGGAGTAGGGGCCCGTGGAGCGGGCGTGCATCTTGTCCTCCACCATGTGGTAGAGCTTCATGATGAACATCTGCCCCACCACGATGGGGCCCTCAATGGGCTCGCCCGTGCGGCCGTCGTAGAGGACCACCTTGCCCTGGAGGAAGAGCTCCTTAAGCTGCTCCTCCGGGGGCTTGCCCGGGGTGACGAGGCCAAGCTTCTCCGCCCGGCGGAGGACCTCCACCTCCCGCTTGTCCACGCCGAAGCCCTCGCCCTTGCGCTTGCCGAAGTAAACCTCAAAGGCCTGGGCGAGGAGCTCCTTGATCTCGGGCTCCTTGGCCCCGTCGAAGATGGGAGAGATGTAGCGCTGGCCCAGGAAGTAGCCGGCGAGGCCCAGGTGAGTCTCCAGGATCTGCCCCAGGTTCATCCGGCTGGGGACGCCCAGGGGGTTCAGGATCACGTCCACGGGGGTGCCGTCGGGCAGGTGGGGCATGTCCTCCACGGGGAGGATCTTGGCCACCACCCCTTTGTTCCCGTGGCGGTTGGCGAGCTTGTCCCCCACCTGGAGCTTGCGCTTCTGGGCCACGTAGACCCGGACCACCTCCCGCACCCCGGGCTTCAGCTCCACCCCGGGGTCGCCCCGCCGCAGCCGGACGGTGCGGACCACGATCCCCCCTTCCCCGGGCGGCACCCGGAGGGAGGTGTCCTTCACGTCCCGGGCCTTCTCGCCGAAGATGGAGCGGAGGAGCCTCTCCTCGGGGGTGGGCTCGGACTCGCCCTTGAAGCTGGTCCGCCCCACGAGGATGTCCCCGGGCTTCACCTCGGCGCCGATGCGCACCACGCCCTCCTCGTCCAGGTCCCTTAGGGCGGCCTCGGAGAGGTGGGGGATGTCCCGGGTGATCCGCTCGGGGCCGAGCTTGGTGTCCCGGGCCTCGATCTCGTAGCGCTCAATGTGAATGGAGGTGTAAAAGTCCCGCTTGAGAAGCTCCTCGCTGATGACGATGGCGTCCTCAAAGTTGTACCCGTCAAAGGGCATGATGGCCACGAGGACGTTCTGCCCCAGGGCCAGGAAGCCGTTCTCGGAGGCGGGGCCGTCGGCGAGGAGGTCCCCTTTGCGCACCCGCTGCCCCACCACCACCCGGGGGCGCTGGTCCAGGGCCGTACCCTGGTTGGAGCGGTAGAAGCGGCGCAAGGGGTACTCCACCAGGCGGCCGTCCTCGTAGCGCACGACGATGCGGTTGCCGTCCACCTTGGCCACCTCCCCGTCCTCCTCGGCGTAGAGGGCGGCCAGGGAGTCCCGCACCACCCGCTCCTCGAGGCCCGTCATCACCACGGGGGCCTGGGCCCGGATGAGGGGCACGGCCTGGGTCTGCATGTTGGAGCCCATGAGGGCCCGGTTGGCGTCGTCGTGCTCCAGGAAGGGAATGAGGTTGGTGTTCACGGAGAAGACCTGCTTGGGGGAGACGTCCATGAACTCCACCTCTTCCGGGCTCACGATCACGGGCTCCCCCTTCCTCCGGGCCACCACCCGCTCGGCCGCGATCCGGTTCCCCTCCAGGGGGGTGTTGGCCTGGGCGATGGTGTAGCGGTCCTCCTCGGTGGCCGTCATGTAGACCACCTCGTCGGTGACCACCCCGCCCACCACCCGGCGGTAGGGGGTGCGGATGAAGCCCAGCTCGTCCACCCGGGCGTAGGCCGCCAAGGAGGTGATGAGGCCGATGTTGGCGCCCTCGGGGGTCTCCACGGGGCAGATGCGCCCGTAGTGGGTGCGGTGGACGTCGCGCACGTCAAAGCCCGCCCGCTCCCGGGTGAGGCCGCCCGGGCCCAGGGCGGAGATCCTGCGCTTGTGGCGCAGGGAGGAGAGGGGGTTGGTCTCGTCCTTGAACTGGGAAAGCTGGCTACGGCTGAAGAACTCCCGGATGGCGGCCTCCAAGGGGCGGCTGTTCACCAGCTTGGCCGGGGTGAGGCTGTCCTCCGAACCCATGAGCATCCGCTCCCGCACCCCCCGGGCGAGGCGGGCGAGCCCCACCCGGAACTGGTCGGTCATGAGCTCCCCCACGGTGCGGATGCGGCGGTTGCCCAGGTGGTCAATGTCGTCCACCTCGTGGCCCGGGACCCCGGCGGTGAGGGCGAAGAGGTAGCGGAGGGTGGGGAGGAAGACCTCGTCCTTGAACTCCCCGTCCTCAAAGCGGGCCAGGGTGCGGCCCGAGAGGCGGATCCCCAGCTTCTCCTCCGCCTTGTACCGCCCGGCCTCGCCCAGGTCGTACCGCCTGGGGTCGGCGATGAGGCCGTAGACGTAGGCCACGGCCTTGTCCCGCTTGGGCGGGTCCCCGGGGCGGAGGAGGGTGAAGAGGCGGACCAGGGCCTCCTCGGGGCGCATGGCGAAGACGCTCTCGTCCATGAGGCCCTGGACCAGCTCCCCGTAGGCCCCAAGCTCCCGGGCCAGGGTCTCCTGGTCGTACCCCAGGACCCGAAGGAGGAGGACCAGGGGGAACTTCCGCTTGTTGACCTTCATGGAGACGACGCCGTTCGGCTCCACCTCCAGGTCAATCCAGGGGCCCCTCTTGGGCAGGGGGATGATGCTGGCGATGTAGCGCCCGGGCCGGGCAGGGTCGGGGGTGAAGTAGACCCCGGGGGAGCGGTGGATCTGGGAGACGATGACCCGGTCGGCCCCGTTGATGATGAAGGAGCCGTCCTCGGTCATCAGGGGGATGTGCCCCAGGAAGACCTCGTCCTCCTTGATGAGGCCCGTGTCCTTGTGGATGAGCTGGAGCCGGGCGTAGAGGGGGGCCTGGTAGGTGAGGTCCTTTTCCCGGCACTCGTCCTGGGGGAAGGGGGGCTCGCCCAGGCGGTACTCCAGGAAGTCCAGCACCAGACCGCCCTTGCCCTTGTCCTCCTCCTCAATGGGGAAGGTCTCCCGGAAGGCCGCCTGGATGCCGACGTTCTCCCGCTTCTCCGGGGGGACGTCGGCCTGCAGGGCCCTGCGGTAGGACTCCACCTGGATCTCGGTGAGGGGTGGAAGGGGGATAACCTCTCGGATGCGACCGAACCGCTTGATCTCCATGCGTCACCTCAAGGAAGGCGGGCCGCCCGAGGTAAGCTAACAGGGTTCTTCCGCAAGGGGGCCATCCCCTTGCGGCGGCTGGCTCTTACCGTGCTCCCTTGGCCCGACCAAAGAGCACAAACCCTAATCTATACCGGAATGCCCACTTCCGTCAATCCGGCTCGCCGAAAACGGGACCGATTCCTCCTCCTACCGCTCCACCTCCACCTTGATTTTATAGTTGCCCCGCACCGTCTTGCCAACCACCTCCAGGAGCCTGAGGGTCCCGAGCCCCTCCGCGAAGAGCAGGTCCCCGGGGGCGAGCTCGTCCTTGGGGGAGGCGGGCCTCCCCTTAAGGCGCACCTTGCCCGCCTTGACCCCCTGGGCGAAGTAGGACCGGGAGACGCCGAAGCCCTTGGCCCCCACGGCGTCCACCCGCAAGGAGGGGACGACCAGGGTGCGCACCCGCTCCCTAGGGGGCCTCAGGGCCCCTTCGGGAGGGGGAAGGAGGCGGTAGCCCTGGGCCTCGAGGGCCTTCCTCCCTTCGGGGAGGAGGGCGGCCAGAACCCCCTCCTCCACCTCCTCCACCTCGCCCAAAACCTCCCCCAGGTCGGCGGGCGGGGGGCGGTCCAGGAGGACCACCTCCACGGGGTCGGAGACGGAGGGCACCTCCTCGGGGTAGAGGACGGCCACCTTGCGCTCCGCCAGGGGAAAGCCGCCGAAGAAGGCCACCCGGATCCCCTCCCGGCGGGCCATCTCCTCCAGGCGGGCCTGGTCCTCGGGGTCCAGGAAGCCCGTGCGCACCACCCGGCCGCCCCGGGCCCGCTTGAGGTAGCGCTCCAGGTCCGCCATCAGGAGGCCCCCTGGAGGACGAAGGTCAGGGTGGCGCTCGCCCGCTCCTCCCCCTCCACCAGGGCCCGCACCGCCACCTTGCCCACGCCCCGGCGGAAGGCGAGGAGCTCCCCCTCGAGGATCAGGGTGTCCCCCGGATAAACGGGCCGCCGGAACCGGGCCCCCTCTACCCCGGCGAGGAAGGCGAGGCCCCCTTGGGGAAAGCCCGGCTGGCGCACCAGCGCCCCCACGGCCGCCTGGGCCATGGCCTCCAGGATCAGCACCCCGGGCATGACGGGGTGTCCGGGGAAGTGCCCCTGGAAGTAGGGCTCGTTGAAGGTCACGTTCTTGAGGGCCTTGAAGCGCCTTTCGTCCGCCTCCAGCACCCGGTCCACGAGGAGAAAGGGGTACCGGTGGGGCAGAACCTTGAGGATCTCCCGGATGTCCACAGGGCCTCACCTCCTCAGGACGTCGTCGGAGGAGAGGATGGTGTCCTCGAGGACGTGGAGCATCTCCAGGGCCTTCCCGGTCCCCAGGGCCACGGCCTCAATGGGGTTCTCCGCCACCACCACGGGGACGCCGGTGGCCTCCTGCAGGGCCACGTCCAGGTTCTTCAAAAGCGCCCCACCCCCGGTGAGGAGGATGCCCCGCTCGTAGATGTCCGAGGCGAGCTCCGGGGGCGTGCTCTCCAGGACGTTCCTCACCCCCTGGAAGATCTTGCTCAAGGGCTCCTGGAGGGCCTCCACGATGTCCTCGGCGGGGATCTCGGCGGTGCGGGGAAGGCCGGTGAGGAGGTCCCGGCCCCGGACCTCGGCCACCTCCTTCTCCTCCCCGGGAAGGAGCTTGGCCCGGCCCAGCCGGATCTTGAGCTCCTCGGCGGTGCGCTCCCCGATGAGGAGGTTGTACTTCTGGCGGATGTAGAGGATGATGGCCTGGTCCATCTCGTTCCCGGCGATGCGGAGGCTTTCCGAGCGCACGATCCCGCCCAAGGAGATGACGGCGATGTCCGTGGAGCCGCCCCCGATGTCCACCACCATGCTCCCCGTGGGCTCGGCCACGTTGATCCCCGCCCCGATGGCGGCCGCCAGGGGTTCTTCAATGAGGTAGACCTTATGGGCCAGGGTGGAGACGGCCTGGACCACAGCCCGCCTTTCCACGTCCGTCACGCCAGAGGGAACCCCCACCATGATCCGCACCCGCCCCTTGAAGAGGCGGCTCATGGGGGAGAGGACCTTCTGCAGGAAGAGGAGGAGCATCTTCTCCGTGAGGGCGTAGTCGGCGATGACCCCGTCCTTAAGGGGGCGCACGGCCACGATATTCCCGGGGGTGCGCCCAAGCATCCGGTAGGCCTCCGCCCCCACGGCCTTCACCTCCTTCTTCCCCTGGACCACGGCGATGACGGAAGGCTCCTTCAGGACGATCCCCTTCCCCCGCACGTAGATGAGGACGCTGGCCGTCCCCAGGTCAATGCCGATGTCTTCGCCTTTAAGCATAGCGCCTCACTTCACCTAGCGTACTCCACCGCCCGGGTCTCCCGCACCACGGTCACCTGGACCTGGCCCGGGTAGTTCATCTCCTTCTCAATGCGGCTCGCGATCTCCCGGGCCAGGAGGGTGGCCTTGGCGTCGCTGATCTTCTCCGGCTTGACGATGACCCGCACCTCCCGGCCCGCCTGCACGGCGAAGGCCGTCTCCACCTCCGGGAAGGAGAGGGCGATGCGCTCCAGGGCCTCCAGGCGCTGGAGGTACTCCTCGAGGCTCTCCCGCCTCGCCCCGGGCCGCGCCGCCGAGAGGGCGTCGGCCGCGGCCACCAAGACGGCGTAGAGGGTCTCGGCGTTGTCGGGGTCGTGGTGGTGGGCGATGGCGTCCACCACCTCCATGGGCTCCCCGAAGCGCCGCGCCAAGGCGATGCCGATCTCCACGTGGCTTCCCTCCACCTCCCGGTCCACGCTCTTGCCGATGTCGTGGAGGAGCCCGGCCCTCCGGGCCAAAGCGGCGTCCAGGCCGAGCTCCGCCGCCATGATCCCGGCGAGGTGGGCCACCTGGACCGAGTGCTTGAGGACGTTCTGGCCGTAGCTGGAGCGGAAGTGGAGCCGCCCCAAAAGCTGGATGAGGCCGGGTTTCAGGCCCACCACCCCCGCCTCTAAGGCGGCCTCCTCCCCCCTCTCGTAAATGAAGGTCTTCATCTCCTGCTTGGCCTTTTCCACCACCTCCTCAATGCGGCTTGGGTGGATGCGGCCGTCCTTCAAGAGCTCCTCCAGGGCCATGCGGGCGATCTCGCGGCGGATGGGGTTGAAAGAGGAGAGGAGGACGGCGTCCGGGGTGTCGTCAATGATGAGGTCCACCCCCGTCAGGGCCTCAAAGGCGCGGATGTTCCGCCCCTCCCGGCCGATGATCCGCCCCTTCATGGCGTCGGAGGGGATGGGCACCACGGTGACGGCGAGCTGGGCTGCGGTTTCCGAGGCCTGGCGCTGCATGGCCTGGGCCAGGATCTTCTGCGCCTCCCGCCGGGCCTCGAGGCGGGCCCGCTCCAAGGCGGCCCGCACCCTCTGGGCCTTCTCCTCCTCCAGCTCCCGGTCCAGGCGCTCCAGGACGAGCCTGCGGGCCTCCTCGGGGGTGAGGCCCGCCACCTCGTAGAGCCTCCGCTCCACCTCCTTAAACCGCTCCTCCAGGGCCCTGGCCTCCGCCTTGAGCGCCTCCTCCTTGCGGACAAGCTCCGCCTCCGCCTCCTCCAGCCGCGCCGCCCTGGCGTCCAGGGCCTCGGCCCGCTTGGCGAGCCGCTCCCCCTCCCGGCGGAGCTCCTCCCGCTCCGCCTTGAGGCGCTCCCGCTCCTCCTTGAGCTCCTCTTGGAGGGACTTTAGGCGCTCCCGCTCGGCGCGAAGCTCCTCCCGCTCCGCCTTAAGGCGTTCCCCCGCCTCCTCCAGGCGCTTTTTGGCCTCGGCCTCGGCGGCCTCGAGGCGGCGCCTGAGCTCCGCCTCCACCTCCTCCCGCTGGGCCTTGGCCCGGGCCTCCGCCTCCTGGCGCAGGGCCTTGGCCTCCTGGCGGGCGGCCTCCAGGATGTCCCGGGCCTCCTTCCGCGCGGCCTCCAGGACCTCCCGGGCCTCCCGCCTTGCCGCCTCCAGGAGCTCCCGGGCCTCCTGGGCCGAGCGGTCCTCCCCCTTCCGCCTAAGGAGGAGAACCCCCCCAAGCCCCAGGACCAGGAGCAGAAGAACCAGGTCCAGAAGGGACATCTACTCCCCCTCGTCCTCGCCCGCGGCCAGGACCACCTGGTCCGAGCGCTCCAAGACCTTGGTGCGGATCTCCTCCAAAAGCTCGGGCCGCTCCCGCAAGGCCTCGGCCGCCTTCTCCTTCCCCTGGCCCAGGCGGAGCTCCCCGTAGGAGAACCAGGACCCGGCCTTCTCAATGACCCCCGCGGCCACGGCCACGTTCACCAGGTCGGCCACCGGGTCCAGCCCCCGGCCGAAGTAGATCTCCAGCTCCGCCTCGCGGAAGGGGGGGGCGAGCTTGTTCTTCACCACCTTGACCCGCACCTTGACGCCCACGGCCTCGTTCCCCACCTTGATGGGCTGGCCGCTTTTGCGCACGTCCAGGCGCACACTGGCGTAGAACTTCAGCGCCCTCCCCCCCGGGGTGGTCTCGGGGTTGCCGTACGTGACCCCCACCTTCTCCCGCACCTGGTTGATGAAGATGGCGGCGGTGTTGCTCTTGGCGAGCACCGCGGTGAGCTTGCGAAGGGCCTGGCTCATAAGCCTCGCCTGGAGGCCCACGTGCTGGTCCCCCATCTCCCCCTCAATCTCCGCCCGGGGGACCAAGGCGGCCACCGAGTCCACCACGATCACGTCCACCGCCCCCGAGCGGGCGAGGAGCTCCACGATCTCCAGGGCCTGCTCGCCCGTGTCGGGCTGGGAGACCAGGAGGTCCTCCACCTGGACGCCGAGGCGCTGGGCGTACAGGGGGTCCAGGGCGTGCTCCGCGTCCACGAAGGCGGCCACCCCGCCCCGCCTCTGGGCCTGGGCGATGATGGTGAGGGCGAGGGTGGTCTTGCCCCCGGACTCGGGGCCGTAGATCTCCACGATCCGCCCCCGGGGGATGCCGCCGATCCCCAGGGCGAGGTCTAGGGCGAGGGAGCCGGTGGGGATCACGTCCACCTGCTGCTTGGGCATCTCGCCCAGCCGCATCACCGCCCCCTTGCCGAACTCCTTCTCAATCGCCTTCAGGGCGTTCTCCAGGGCCTTGCGCTTGCTTTCGTCCATGCTCACCTCTCAGGGAAAACTTCTCCAAAACGGTGTACACCGGCCCCTTGGGCTTAAGCTCCGAGCGCACCAGGGCGAAGCCCTCCACCGGCCACTCCAGGCCGAAGAGGACGGGGGGCACCCGGGGCGCCGGGGCCTTCCTGCGGGCCAGGGTGATGTGGGGCTTGAAGGGCTTGTCCCAGCCAGGGATCCTCACCGCCTCCTCGCCCAGAAGCTCCTCCACCCCGGCGCGAAGCCCCTCGGCGAGGCGGAGGAAGCCTTCGGCCTCCGCCTTGGCGAACCAGACCCGGGGGGTTCCTTCGTTGGGGAAGTAGCCCGTCCCGCGAAGCCGCGCCCGGAAGGGGGCCTCGAGGCGGGCGAGCCTGTGGCCTAGGGCCAGGTAGTCGGGAAGCTCCTCCTCGGGCCGCTCGCCCAGGAAGAGGAGGGTCAGGTGGAGCTGGTGGGGAGGGACGGGCTTCCAGCCGCGAAAAGGGCGGACCTTGGTCTGGGCTTCCACCAGGGCCGCCCGGACCTCCTCGGGTAAAAAGACCGCGTAGAAGAGCCTCATGTCACAAGGAGCGCCAAGGCCGCGTAGACGCTTCTCAGGCGCACGGTCTCACGATCACCCAGGAAGCGGTAGCGCCGCACCTCCGCGCCCGCGGGGCCCGCCAGGGCCACGTAGACCGTGCCCGGGGGCTCGCCCTCCAGGGGGTCCGGCCCCGCAACCCCGGTGGTGGCCAGGGCGTAGGTAGACCCGAAGAGGGACCGCGCCGCCTCCGCCATGGCCCGGGCGGTCTCGGCGGAGACCGTCCGGGAAAGGAGGTCCTGAGGCACCCCGAAGCGGGCCTTGGCCCCTACGGAGTAGGATACCACGCCTCCCAAGTAGAAGCGGCTCGCCCCCGGCACGCGAGTGATCTCCGCCCCCAAAAGCCCCCCGGTGAGGCTTTCCATGGTGGAAAGGGTGGCCCCCTCCCGCTCCATACGCCTTTTTACCGCCTCGGCCAGGGTTATCTCCCCCTCGCCCCAGACCTCCTTGAGAAGTTTCTTCTTGATCTTCTCCGCAAGCTCCGCCACCCGGTCCTCCCGGCCCCGGACGACCACCTCCACCCCGTGGAGCTTGGGGTAGGTGCCCACCTCCACCTCTTCTTCCCGAACGAAGAGGGGGCCTAGGCGCTCCACGATGTCCGACTCCCCGATGCCCCAGGTCTTGAGCACGCGCTCGGCGTAGGGCCTTTGGGGAAGGCCCAGCTTGGGCAAAACCTCCCGCCACATGGGCCGCCACTCCATGGGAGGCCCCGGCAAGAGCACCAGGTCCTTCCCCTCCTTGCGCACCCACCACCCGGGGGCGGTGCCCAAAGGGTTGTGTAGCCAGGTGGCGGAGGGGATCTTCAGGGCCTGCTTGCGGTTGGCCTCGGGCATGGCGCGCCCGCGGGCGCGGAAGAGGGCCTCTATCGCCTTAAGCATGGCCTCGTCCAGCTCCAAGGGCTCCCCCAAGGCCAGGGCCACCGCCTCCCGGGTCACGTCGTCGGGGGTGGGGCCAAGCCCCCCGGAAAGCACCACAAGCCTGGCCCGCTCCCAGGCCGCCCGCACCTCCCGGGCCAGAACCTCGAGTTCGTCGGCCACCCGGAGGGTCCGCTCCACCTTGAGGGCGTAGGGCTTGAGGCTTCTTGCGATCTCCGCCGTGTTGGTGTCCAGGGTCTCCCCGTAGAGGAGCTCGGTGCCTACCCCGAGGATTTCTGCCCGCTCCATGCCGCCTCCTTAAAGGGGAGGGCCTCCAGGAGGTACCGCCCCCCGCCCCCTTCCACCACCGCCCCACGGGGCACCTCCTTCCGCACCACGGCGAGGCCCAGGAGGCCGAAAGGGGTTTCTAAAAGGCGCTTCGCCTCGCCCACGCGCTTTCCCTCCAGGGTGAGGGCCGCCGGGGCCTCGCCCCCCTCCAGGGCCCTCAGGCCCACGAGGCGGTAGGGCACCTCCTTTCCCTCGGTCCTGGCCATGATCTCCTGGCCCACGTAGCACCCCTTGCCGTAGTCCACCAGGTGGAGGAGGCCCACGCTCTGGGGGAGTTCCCCCTGGATGTCCGAGAGGAGGGGGAGGCCCTTGAGGAGGGTGTAGAGGGGATAAAGCTCCGGGGGAAGCGCCCCTTCGGCCCTCTCCCCCACCTCCTCGCGGCCGTCCGTGTGAAGGAGGCGGAAGAGGGGAAGCGCCACAAGCTCCACCTGGTCAAAGACGATGTAGCGGCGCAGGCGGTTTTCCAGCCCCTCGAGGCTCCCCCACGGGGCCAAAAGGAAGCCCTCGGGATGGGGAAAGAGGGTAGCCGCTTCCTCTATCTGCCCCTTGTGGTTAAGAAAAAGGGCCCCCGCAGGCCCCTGAAGCCGCCTTAGGTCCCGGGTGCCCTGCCCCTGGAGGAAGGAGAAGGCATCGGGCCCCCGGACGAGCAAAACCCCCGGGAAGGCGAAGAAGCCTTTTCCAGATAGGGCCTTGGCCAGAAGGGCCTCCATGCCTCCCATTATTGACCAAAGAGCAAGGAATGAGGAGAATGCAATCCGTGCGCTTTCTCGCTGGCTCCTTCCTGGCGCTTTTTCTGGTGGGGGTGAGCGTGGCTCTCCCGGGGGCGGCCCTGCCCCTTTGGCGGGCGCGGTACGGGGTGGGGGAGGAGGTCTCCTTTTTCTACACCGCCCTTCTTTTGGGCCTTCTCCTGGGGGTGCGCTTGGGCCAAGAGGAAAGGCGCCATCCCCTTTTCCCCTTGGCCTTGGGCCTGGTAGGGCTCGCCTTCCTGGGCTTGGCCTGGGCCCCCACCTACACCTGGGTGGTGCCCTTGGCCTTCCTTTTGGGCCTGGGGGAAGGGGTGATGAACGTCCACGGGAATAGCCTGGTGGGGGAGCTTTACCCGGAAAGGCGGGTGGAGCTCTTAAACCGGGTGAACGTGGCCTTCGGCCTGGGGGCGGTCTTCACCCCCCTGGCCCTCACCCAGCTCCCTTACCCCCTGGTCCTCAGCCTGGTGGGGCTCATCGCCCTCGGGGCAGGGCTTCTGGTCCTGGGAGCCCCGCCTGCAGCCAGGCCACCGGGAAGGCCCCGGGGGGCCCTCTGGCCCTTCCTCCTCGCCGTGGGGCTCTATACGGGCCTCGAGGGAGCGTTGGCCACCTGGAACCGGGTCTGGCTCGAGGCCCTGGGCCACGCCACCGCCCTGGGGGGCCTTCTCCTAAGCCTTTACTGGCTCCTTTTGGCCCTGGGAAGGCTCCTCCTGGCCGGGCGGGTGGCGCAGGACCCCTTGAGGGCCCTCCGGGGGCTTCTCCTCGGGGTGATGGGCCTCCTCCTCCTCAACTTCCTCCCCCAGACCGCCCTCCTCTTTCCCCTGGCGGGCTTTCTTTTAGGGCCCCTTTTCTCCACCCTCTTCGCCCTGGTCCAGGCCCGCTTCGGCCACCGGGCCCTGGGCGGGCTCATGTACGCCGGGGCGGCGGGGAGCACCCTGATCCCCGGGTTTTTCGCCCTCCTCCCCGTTTCCGGGATCCCCTGGGGCCTCCTCGCCCTAAGCTTCGCCCTCTATCTCCTGCTTTGGGGAATGGCCCGGGAGGTGGGGCGTGGTTAAGGCCATCCTCTTTGACCTGGACGGCACCTTAGCGGACACCGACCCCCTGCACCTCCTCGCCTGGCAAGAGGTCCTTAAGCCTTACGGCCTCAAGGTGGACCCTGCCTTCTACCGGGAAAGGATCTCGGGAAGGCTCAACCCCGAGATCGTGCGGGACCTCCTGGGCCTGGAAGGCGAGGAAGCGGAAAGGCTCATCGCGACCAAGGAAGCCTGCTTCCGGGCCCTCGCCCAGGGGCTAAGGCCCACCCCGGGGCTTCCGGAATTTTTGGAGCGCATCCGGGAGAAAGGCCTCCTTTGGGGCGTGGTGACCAACGCCCCCAAGGAAAACGCCCGCCACGTCCTCGAGGCCCTGGGCCTAAGGCCGCCCCTTCTGGTCTTGGCGGAGGAGGTGGGCCGGGGAAAGCCCGACCCCCTTCCCTACCAACTGGCCCTAAGGCGCCTTGGGGTGGCTCCCGAGGAAGCCCTGGCCTTTGAGGACTCCCCTTCCGGGGTGAGAAGCGCCGTGGGAGCGGGGATCCCTACCTACGCCCTCCTCACGGGGCACAGGGCAAAAGACCTCCTCGAGGCGGGGGCCAAGGGGGTTTTCCGGGACTTCCGGGAAGCCCTAAACCTCCTTTAGGGCGTACCGGGCGAAGGCCTCCTCGTCAAACCGCGCCTCCACCAGGTCCTCCCAGTAAAGCCACCCCTGGCGGAAGGTGGGGAAGTCCAGGAACCCCCCTTCCGCCTTGAGGTGGAAGGCCAGCTCGTTGGGTTCGGTAACCCCCTGTTGGAAAGCCAGAAGCGCCGACTGGTAGGCGCCAAAGGAGCTCTGCGCCTGGCTTCCCACCATGGCCTTTTTGCCCTTTTCCCGGGCGAGGGCGAGCATCTCCAGGGTCCAGGTGATGCCCGTGCGTGCGGGCTTTAGGTTCAGGATGTCAAAGGTGTTAAGCTCCAGCTCCCGCCTGAGGTCCTTGAGGGTCATGGCGGAGTCGTCGGCGATGAGGGGGAGGATGCCCTTCTCCCGAAGCCGCTTCCGGGCCGCCACCCGCTCTATGGGCAAGGGCTCCTCCACGTAGAGGAGGCCAAGCTCCTTCCAGGCCAAAAGGTAGCGCTCCGCCGCCTCGGGGGAGAGGGTCTCGTTGGCGTCGGCGTAGAACTGGGCCTCGGGGAGGGCTTCCTTAAGGCGAAGGAGGCGCTTTGTGTCCGCCTCGAGGTCCCGCCCCACCTTGACCTTGAAGACCCTAACCCCCGCCCCGTAGGCCATGCGGGCGTCCTCCAGAACCTCTTCCTCTTTCCCCAGGCCCAGGATGTAGGCCACCCGCACCCGGTGCTTGGCGGGCTTCAGGACCTGGTGGAGCTCCTCCCCCTCGCTCCTCGCCCAGGCCTCCCAGAGGGCGGTGTCCAAGGCCCCTTTTAGGCCAAAGTTATAGGGGAAGCCCTCGAGGACTGCCCGGATGGCCTCCTGGTCGTCCGCCTCGAGGCCCAAAAGCCTCGGCCTCAGGTACTCAAGCCCCGCCCTCACGCTCCCCAGGGTCTCCCCGTAGATGGTGGGGCGGATGGCCACCTCGGCCCGGCCTATGGAGCCGTCGGAAAGCTCCACCTCCAAAAGGGCGTGCTCCAGGGCGGCGAGCTCCGAGGACTTCCCCCAGCGCAAGGGGGCCTTCAGGGGGATGCGGAAGGGGATGAGGCGCAGGTCCCGTACCGTCGGCATAGCCCCCATTCTACGCGCTAGCGAAGCCCCTCCTGGAGGAAGCGCCGCACCGCCAGGACCTCCTCCTCGGGAGAGAGGGCCTCCGTGTCCAGGACCAAGGCCCTGGGGTGGCCCTCGAGGAGGCGTAAAGGCCCCTCGGGATCATAGTTTTTCTTCTCCTCGGCCACGATCTTGAGCTTGGCGAGGACCTCCTCGAGGGGAGCAAGGGAAAGGGCCTCGGCGAGCTCCTCCTCCGTGAGGACCCCTTGGGCCAGGGCCTTAAGGCGGGCCTCCTCCTCAGGGGCGAGGCGCACCCGGTCAAAGGCATCTTGGCGGGAGAGGAGCCGCTTAAGCCGGGTGGCCTCCCGGGCGTGGAGGAGGACGAAAAGGGCCTTGGGAAGGTTTTCCAGGGCGAAGGCCACCTCCTTCTCCCCCCGCAGGCCATCAAAGAGGAGGAGGGGCTTAGGCGCCGCGTAGCCCCGGGCCAAAACCTCCGCCACCCCCCCTGGGAACTCCTCCCGGAAGCGCCGCGTAAGGCGGAAGCGCTCCTCCCGGGGAAGGGGTGGGGTGGCCCCGTAGCGGGGGAGGACGAAGCGGTCCACGAGCTCCCGGCGGTCGGGGAGCCGGGGAAGGCCCAGGGCCTCCACCAGGGTGCTCTTCCCCACCCCGGTGAGGCCCACGAGGACGAGAAGGGGCACCTCCCGCACGGGGACCAGGGAGGATGCGGGCTCCAGGGAAAAGGCCACCTCCATGCCCCCCATGCTACCTGGTAGGATGGGAGGGCTATGAAGCGGCTTCTGGCCCTTTTGGCCTTGGCCCTGGGCCTCGCCCTGGCCCAGGCCCCCGCCTACCCGGAAAACACCCTGGGTCTGGGCTATAGCCCGGAAAAAGGCCCCTACCTCCAGGGGAGCGCCCTTTTGCCCTTCAACCCCTTGGGGCTGGACACCGGCGTGGACCTCCAGATCCTCCTGGCGCAAAGCCCCGAGGCCTACGCCCTCCTCAAGGCCAACCTCTTCCCCGGCCTCGTGGTGGAAAGCCTCTTCGCCTCGGTAGGCCTCGGCCTGGACCTCCGCTACCCCTTCGGGGCCCACGTGGGGCCGGTGGCGAGCCTGGAGCTTCCCGGAGGGGCCCTCTCGGGAACCCTGGGCCTCGGCTACCAGACGGGAAGCGGCCTCCACCTGGCCTGGGGGGCGGGTTTTAGGCTCTACCTGGAGCCCTTGGCCCTCGAGGTCTCCGCCTCGGACCGCTACCCCTTCCTCCTCTCCCTCCTCTACCTCTGGTAGCCCGTGCGGAAGAAGCTTCCCCTCCTCCTCTTCTCCCTGCCGGCCCTCCTTCCTCTCTTCCTCTTCGTCCTCTACCCCTTCCTGGAGGTAGTCCGGTTTTCCACCTGGGACTGGTCGGGGCTTTCCGAGCCCAGGCCCGTGGGGCTCAAGAACTACCAGACCCTCTTCCAGGACCCCGCCTTCTGGAAGAGCCTCCTCGTGACCCTGGAGTTCATGCTCCTCGCCCTTCCCCCCTTCCTCGCCCTCTCCTTGGTCTTGGCCGTGGTCCTGGACGGCCTCCCCTACGAGCGCCTGGCCAAGAGCCTCCTCTTCCTGCCGGGCCTCGTCACCCTGGGGGGAGCGACCCTCTCCTGGTACACCCTCTTTACCCCGGAGTACGGGGCCCTGGCCCAGTTCCTGCCCATCCCTCCCTGGGACCGGGAAGGGTTTTGGGCTTTGGTGATGGTGGTGGTCTTCACCCTCTGGCGCCACCTGGGCTACGGGGTCCTGGTGGCCTCGGCCCGGCTCAAGGCCATCCCCAAGACCCTCCTCGAGGCCGCCTATGTGGACGGGGCCGGGCCTTTTGAGGCCTTCCGCTACGTGGTCCTGCCCCTGATGCGGCCCGCGGTGGCCTTCCTCCTGGTGGTGGGGACGATCCTCTCCCTGCAGTCCTACGCCGCCGTCTTCCTCCTTACCCGGGGGGGGCCCTACGGGGCCACGCGGGTCCTCGGCTACTACCTCTACGAGGCGGGGTTTGAGAACTTCCGCTTAGGGTACGCGGCGGCCATCACCGTGGTCCTCCTCGTCCTCACCCTCCTCTTCGCCTACGCCCAGCTCCGGCTCCTCCGTCACGGGGACGGGGAGGCGTAGCGGTATCGGGCAAGGTCCCGGAGGTGGCCTGCAAAATCAACGTTGAGGAAGAGCTTTCCCTGGGCATGGAAGAAGTAAAGGTAGGGGCGGCCCCTTTCGTCGGTACGCACCGGATTGAGGACGGCGAGGAGGGCCCTCTGCCCGGGGTTGGCGATGGGCCCCGGGGGTAGGCCAGCGTAGCGGTAGGTGTTGTAGGGGGAGTCCACGGCGAAATCCCCATCGGGCCGGGAAAGCTCGGGAAGCCTTTTCCCCAGGGCGTAAGCCACGGTGGGGTCGGCCTGGAGGGGCATACCCCGCTCCAGGCGGTTCAGGAAGACCCCGGCGATATAAGGCATTTCCTCGGGGCCTCCCGCCTCCTTTTCCACGATGGAGGCCAGGGTAACCCAGGCGTGGACGGAAAGCCCCCGCTCCTCTAGAAGCCTTTGCACCGGGGGGGTGAGCTCCGCCTCAAAGCGGCGAAGCATGGCCCGCACCACCTCCTCGGGGGTGGCGAGGAGGTCAAAGGTGTAGGTGGCGGGGAAGAGGTAACCCTCCAGGGTCCGCCCCTCCACGTAGGGGGGCTTCAGGGCCCCCGGGCGTTCCACGAGCCTGAGGAAGCCCTCCCCGTCAAGCCCCGCCTGGGAGAGCCTCCGGGCGTAGTCCACCGCCCGCTCCCCCTCGGGAAAGGTGAGGGTAACACTTAGGGGCTTCACGCCCCCGGTGAGGGCCCGGGCCAGGCGGAAGGCCCCCTCCCCCTTCAGGCGGTAGACCCCGGGGACGAGGCGCTTCGCCCGGCCCGAGAAGCGGAGGTAGGCGGAAAAAGCGTGGCCCGAGCGCAGAAGCCCCGCCTCCTCCAAAATCCTCGCCACCTCCGCCCCCGTGGCCCCCCGGGGAATGCGTACCACAGCTTCCTTACCCGTGGGGCCGAGAAGCCAGAGGGCGTAAAGGAGGAGGAGGAGGAAGGTGAGGAAAAGGGCCACCACCCCACGCCGAAGCCAGTTCCTAGATCCCTCGGGCAAGGTAGTCCTCCAGAAGCACCACGGCCGCGAGCTCGTCCAGCTTCCCCTTGTCCCGGCGAAGCCGCTTGGGAGCGTGCTTGAGGCGTTCCTGGGCGAGCTTGGTGGTGAAGCGCTCGTCCCATAGCTCCACCTCCACCCCCCTTGCCTTCAAGGCCTCCACCAGGGGGAGGACCTTCCCCGCCTGGGCGCTCTCCTTGAGGTCGGTGCGCAAGGGAAGGCCCACCACGAGCTTTCCCAAACCCTCCCGCCGCACGAAGTTCAGGAGAGCCTCCACGTCCTCCTCCAGGGTCTTGCGCACCAGGTACCCCCGGCCCGAGGCCAGGGGCACCCCCTCCTCCCCCACGGCGAGGCCGATCCGGGCCTCTCCCACGTCAAGCGCGCCCACCCGCATAGGCCACGCTCCGGTCGGCAAAAGCGACCCCCAGGTAAAGGAGGCCCACGCCCAAGGCCCGCCCCACCTCCTCGAGGCCCGCCACCCCGAAGCGGTTTAGGGTACTGGTAGAGGCGAGAACCAAGGCGGCCACGAAGATGAGGGCCGTGCCCTGGGCCCGCAAGGGGTTTTGGCGCCGGAAGAGGAGGGTGGTGTAAAGGGCCACCCCGGCCATGAGGGCCGTGCCCAGGAGGTTGAAGGGGATGGTCCAGAGCCTGGGCGAGGTGAGGCTAGGCGGGGGAAAGGCCGCCCCCAGGGGGGCGTAGGGCTCGGGGAGGCGGGCGAAGTCCAGGGGGGCCGAGGCCACCAGGTAAAGGCCCCAAAGGACGAGGGGGCTTAGGGCAAGAAGGAGCCCCCGGGCCGCCCTGGGCTTGAGGAGGGCGAGGCTTCCTAAGCCCAAAAAGGTCACCCCGTGCATCGCCCCGGTGAGGTACCAGAGGCGGTAGAGGAAGGGGCTCCAGCCCCCCTGGATGCGGGCAAGGAGTTCGGCGGAGACCGCCAGGGCGAAAAAGAAGAGGCCGAGGCTGTAGAGGGCGTTGTGGAGGGAAGGCCTCCTCCGAAACCGCCCGAAGGTGAGGGCGAAGAGGGCCCAGGAGAGGGCCGTGGCCAAGAGGCCGAGGACCATGCCCCCATTCTAGGGGAGAAGGCCGGGGAGGGCCTCCCGGGCCTTCCTGGGGTCCAGGCCGCCCCCTTGGGCCAGGGCCCCCTTGCCCCCGCCCCGGCCCCCGGCCTTTTCCGCAAGGGCCCGGAAGAGGGCCCCCGCCTCGAGGCCCTGCTCCTGGGCCTTCGGGGAGAGCTTCAGCACCGCCTGCCCCCCCGAGAGCACCAGGGCCACGTCCGCCCCCCGGGCCACCAGGTCGTCCGCCGCCTGGCGGAGGGCCTTGGCGTCCAAGCCGGGAAGCTCCGCCACCGTCCACCTGAGCCCCCCCTTCTCCTCCAGGGAAGGCCCCCCGCCGCCCCCCAAGGCAGCCTGGACCAGGCGGGCCTTGAGGCGTTCCACCTCCCGCTCCTTTTCCTTGAGCTCGGCAAGGAGCTTCTCCAGCCTTTCCTCCAGGGCGGCCTCCCCCACCTCGAGGCGCTCGGCGAGGGCCTTCAGGCGGTTCAGGCTCCCGCGGGCGAAGCGGATGGCCTCCTCCCCCGTCACCGCCTCTATGCGGCGCACCCCGGCGGAGACCGCCTCCTCGCTCCGGATGAGGAAGGCCCCGATCTCCCCGGTGCGGCGCACGTGGCAGCCGCCGCAAAGCTCCTTGGACTCGAGGCCCGGAAGCGGGCTTCCCTCCACCCGCACCACCCGGACCACCTCCCCGTACTTCTCCCCGAAGAGGGCCATGGCCCCCTCCTTCCTCGCCTCCTCCAGGGGCATGTAGCGCCAGGTCACGGGGAAGTCGGCCATGATCCAGCGGTTCACCAAAAGCTCCACCCGCTCAAGCTCCTCGGGCTTCAAGGGCTCGGGGTGGGTGAAGTCAAAGCGGAGCCGGTCCGGGGCCACGAGGCTTCCCGCCTGGCGCACGTGGGGGCCGAGGACCGCCCTGAGGGCGGCGTGCAGGAGGTGGGTGGCGGTGTGGTTCCTCTCGGTGTCCCGCCGCTTGGGGTCCACCACCGCCCGCACCCTTTCCCCTACCCTCAGCACCCCTTCCTCCACCCGGGCCTTATGGAGGAAGATCCCCCGCTCCGTCTTCTTCGTGGTCTCCACCCGGGCCCGGCCCCCCGGCCACTCCAAGAAGCCGAAGTCTCCGATCTGGCCGCCTCCCTCGGCGTAGAAGGGGGTCTTGTCCAGGACCACCTGGACTTCGGTGCCGGGGCCCGCCTCCAAAAGGCTTTGGTCCCCGGCGAGGAGGGCCAGGACCTCGGCCTCGGCCTCGAGGGCGTTGTACCCCAAAAACTCCGTGGCCCCCCGCTCGGCGTAGAGCTCCTCCAGGACCTGGGCGCCCTTCTTGAAGATCTCCCGCTCGAAGGCCATGGCGGCCCGGGAGCGGCTTTGCTGCTCCTCCATGGCCTTCTGAAAGCCCTCCGTGTCCACGCCATAGCCCCTTTCCGCGGCGATCTCCACGGTGAGGTCCAGGGGGAAGCCGTAGGTGTCGTAGAGCCTAAAGGCCTCCTTCCCGGGAAGAACCTCCCCGGGCTTGAGGCCGGAGAGGAGGGCGTCCAGGCGCTTGAGGCCCCCCTCCAGGGTCTCCAGGAAGCGCTCCTCCTCGAGGCGGATCTGCTTCTCCACCGCGGGCAGGTTCTCCCGCATCTCCGGGTAGAAGTCCCCGAGGAGCCCGGCCACCAGGGGGGCGAGGCGGTGGAGGAAGGGGTCGGAAAGCCCCAGGAGGTAGCCGTGCCTTAGGGCCCGGCGGAGGAGGCGGCGGATCACGTACCCCCGCCCGGTGTTGGAGAAGGTGGCCCCGTCGGAGAGGGCCGCCACCACGGCCCGGACGTGGTCGGCGATCACCCGGTGGCTCACGCTCGCCTTCCCCTCGTAGGGCCTGCCGCTCATCCGGGCCACTTCCTGGATGAGGGGGAAGAAAGTGTCCGTGCGGTAGAAGTCCTCCACGTCCTGGAGGATGGCCGCCACCCGGTAGAGGCCCATGCCCGTGTCAATGTTCTTCTGGGGCAGGGGCTTGAGGATCCCGGGGCCGGGGATGGGGCCTTGGCGGTCGTACTGGGTGAAGACCAGGTTCCAGATCTCCACGAACCGGTCCCCGCTTCCCGTGTTGGGGCCGGTCTCGTCGGGAGTGCCGTAGGCCGGGCCCCGGTCGTAGAAGATCTCCGAGCAGGGGCCAGAAGGCCCGTTCGGCCCGTGGGTGATGGCCCCGCCCGGCCAGTAGTTCTCGTCCTCGCCGAAGCGGCCGATTCTCTCCTCGGGGACCCCCACGAGGTCGCGCCAGATCTCGTAGGCCTCGTCGTCGTCCTCAAAGACCGTGACCCAGAGGCGCCCGGGGTCAAGCTTGAGGTGCTCGGTGAGGAACTCCCAGGCCCAGAGGATGGCCTCCTTCTTGAAGTAGTCCCCGAAGGAGAAGTTGCCCAGCATCTCAAAGTAGGTGTTGTGCCGGCTGGTGCGGCCCACGTTCTCTATGTCCCCCACCCTCAGGCACTCCTGGCAGGTGGTGACCCTGCGCCACTCCCTGCCCCCGAAGATGGGCTTCGCCCCCAGGAAGTAAGGCTTTAGGGGGGCCATCCCCGCGGAGGTGAAGAGGAGGGAGGGGTCGTCCTCGGGGATGAGGCTGAAGGAGGGGAGGCGCAAATGCCCCTTGCCCTCAAAGAAAGAGAGGAACTTTTCGCGGATCTCCGCCGTGCGCATGGATTTGATTATAGGCGCTTACAATGGGCCCCATGAAGGTCCAGATGCGCCGCTACACCCTGAAGGAGGGGGCCAAGGAGGCCTTCCAAAGGGTCTTCCTGGAAACCATCGTTCCCCTGAGGCAGGCCCTGGGCTTTAGGATCCTCGGGGCCTACTGGCTTTCCGAGCGGGAGTTCCTCTGGTTCGTGGCCCACGAGGACTTTGAGGAGGCGGAGAGAGCTTATTACGCCCACCCCGAAAGGCAGAAGGTGGACCCCAGGGCGTACCTGGAGGCGGTGGAGACCCGTTTCGTGGAACGCCTTCTGTAGGCCAGACCACGCCCCTGGCCCCGCCTTGGGGTAGCCTCGGGGGGATGGAGCTTTTCCTCCTCGTCCTCCGCAACCTCCTGGCCCGGCCCGTGCGGAGCCTCCTCACCCTGCTCGGGGTCCTGGTGGCCACGGGGAGCATGGTCCTCTTCCTCTCCTTCGGGGAGGGCCTTAGGCGGGCCCTCTTCCAGGAGCTCTCCCGGGTGGGCCCCGCCATCCAGGTGGTGCCGGAAGGGGCGGAGGGCTTTGTCTTCGGCGCCCTCCCCGAGATCCCCCCCGAAACCCTCAAGGCCCTGGAGGAGGCAGGAAAGGCCCTGGGGGTGCGGGCGGTCGTCCCCACCCTCTTCCTCACCCGGGGGGGCTTTGACCCCAGCACCAGCTTCTTCTTCCAGGGCCTGCCGGAAGGAACCCCTCCGGACCTCCTCTACCCGGGGCTCGAGGCCAGGGAAGGCCGCCTCATCCCTTCGGAGAAAGGGGCCGTGCTCGGGGCAAAGGTGGCGGAGCGGAGCGGCCTCGCCCTGGGGAGCGTCCTGAGGCTTACCCCCAGGCTGGAGCTTAGGGTGGAGGGGGTCTTGGAGGAGACGGGGGGCCTTGCGGACAACCTGATCTTCGTCCCCTTGAGGGCGATCCAGGAGGCCTTGGGCACGGAGAACGTGACCGCGGTGCTCGTGGCCCTAAGCCCCGGCCAAAAGGCGGAAGCGGTGGCCCGGGCCCTGGAGGAGGCGGTCTTTGGGGTGAAGGCCCAGACCACGAGCGAGGTGATGCGCTTCGCCGAGCGCGCCCTAAGGATCAGCGACCTGGTGCGCTTCGGCATCAGCCTGGTGGCCCTGGTGGTGGGGGGGCTTCTCGTGGCCAACACCGTGACCATGTCCGTCTATGAGCGGGTGCGGGAGTTCGGGGTCATGCGCGCCCTGGGGGCGAGGCGGGGGTTCATCTTCCGCCTCGTCCTTATGGAGGCCCTCCTCATCGCCCTCCTTGGCGGGGCCTTGGGGCTTGGGCTTGGGGCCCTCGGCGCCTTCGCCATCAACCTCTACACCTTGGACCAGGTGGGCCTGGCCCTCTCGGCGGTGACCCCGAGGCTCGCCCTCTTCGCCCTGGGGGTGGCCCTCGGCCTCGGGCTTCTCGCCGGGCTTCTTCCCGCCTACCACGCAAGCCGCATCCCCGTGGTGGAGGCTTTGGGGAGGGTGTAGATGACCATCCGGGCGGAAAACCTCACCAAGCGCTACCGGCAAGGGGAGAAGGAGGTGGTGGCCCTTCTGGGCTTCACCTACACCTTCCCCCCGGGGGCCACGGCGGTGGTGGGGCCTTCGGGAAGCGGGAAGACCACCCTCTTGAACCTCCTCGCGGGCTTTGACCTGCCCACGGAGGGCGGGGTCTACCTGGGGGACATCCCCCTCCACGCCCTCTCCGAGGACGAGCGGGCCGGAGTGCGGCTTAGGCACATGGGCTTCGTCTTCCAGCAGTGGAACCTCATCCCCACCCTCACCGCCCTGGAGAACGTGGCCTTCCCCCTCCTCCTCGCGGGCTGGCCCAGGAGGGCGAGGCTAGCGCGGGCGGCGGAGCTTCTGGAGAAGGTGGGCCTAGAGGCCCGCCTCCACCACCTGCCAAGCCGCCTCTCCGGCGGGGAACAGCAGCGGGTGGCTCTGGCCCGGGCCCTGGCCCTGGACCCCCCCATCCTCTTCGCCGACGAGCCCACGGGGAACCTGGACCTGGAGGCGCGGGAACAGGTGGCCGACCTCCTCTTCTCCCTGGGCGAGGCGCGCACCCTCGTCCTCGTCACCCACGACCTGGAGCTCGCGCAAAGGGCGGGGCGCATCCTCCATCTGAAGGGTGGGCGGCTCGTGCGGGAGGAGGCACCTCAAGGCAAGGGCTAAGGCCTCTGGGACATTCCGCCCACCCCTTCTGTGGCAGAATACCCCCCATGGGCAAGCGGATGGTGGTCGTGGGCGGGGTGGCGGGCGGCGCCTCCGCCGCCGCCAAGGCCAAGCGGGAAAACCCCGAGCTGGAGGTGGTGGTCTACGAGAAGTCGGGGTGGGTTTCCTACGGGGCCTGCGGCCTGCCCTACGTGCTTTCCGGGGAGATCCCCCGCCTGGAAAGGCTGGTGGCCCGCACCCCCGAGGAGTTCCGGAAACAAGGGGTTCTGGTCCACACCCGCCACGAGGTGGTGGACGTGGACTACGAGCTCCGCACCCTGACGGTGCACGACCACGCCGAAGGAAGGACCTTCCAGGACCGGTTTGACCACCTGGTCCTGGCCACGGGGGCGCGGCCCAGCCTCCCCCCCATCCCCGGCACGGAGCAGGAAGGGGTCTACACCCTGAGGACCATGGAGGACGGGGAAAGGCTCTTGGAAGCCCTCCCCCAAGCCCGGCGGGCCGCCATCCTGGGGGCGGGGTACATCGGCCTCGAGGCCGCCGAGGCCTTCCGCAAGCGGGGCCTGGAGGTGACCCTCCTGGAGGCCAAGGAGCGCCCCCTCCCCCACTGGGACCCGGAGGTGGGCGCCCTCCTCAAGGAGGAGCTGGAGCGGCACGGGGTGGAGGTCTGGACCGGGGTGAAGGTGGAGGCCTTCCGGGGCATGGGCCGGGTGGAGGCGGTGGAGACCTCGGAAGGCGTGGTGCCCGCCGACTTGGTCCTCCTCGCCACGGGGATCCGGCCCAACACCGAGCTCGCCCAGGCCATGGGGGTGGCCTTGGGCCCCACCGGGGCCATCGCCACCGACGAAAGGATGCGCACCAACCTGGAAGGGGTCTACGCCGCCGGGGACGTGGCGGAAAGCTTCCACCGGGTCCTCAAGCGCCCCTACTGGCTTCCCTTGGGGGACGTGGCCAACAAGCACGGCCGCACCGCGGGAAGCGTCATCGCCGGCAGGGAGGCCCGCTTTCTGGGCGTGGTGGGCACGGCCATCTTCAAGGCCTTTGACCTGGCCGTGGCCACCACGGGGCTTTCCCTGGAAGGGGCCCTAAAGGAGGGGTTCCGGGCCAAGAAGGTCTTCATCCAGAGCCGGGATGGGGCCCACTACTACCCGGGAAGCGGGCCCCTCTGGGTGGAGCTCGTCTACGAGGAGGGGACGGGGAGGCTTTTGGGCGGCGCGGTGGTGGCCCGGGGGCACGGGGCCCTGCGCATAGACGTCCTCGCCGCCCTCCTCCACCGGGAGGGGACCGTGGAGGACCTTTTGGCCCTGGACCTGGCCTACGCCCCGCCCTTTAGCCCCGTCTGGGACCCCCTCCTCATCGCCGCCCAGCAGGCCCGCTAAGCGCCCCGTGGGGCCAAACCGAGGTGGGGGCGCTTATCCGGTGTAAACCCGGGCGAAGCACACCAAAAAGCCGTGTCAAGCCCGGGCGGCTACACCCTACACCGGAAGCGCTTCCCCCCCGAAACTGGGTCCCGGGAGGTGAAGGAATGGAAGGGCTGACCCCCGAGATGCAAAGGGAAGCGGAGGCGCTCCGCCGGGAGTGGGAGACAAACCCGAGGTGGAAGGGCGTCCGGCGGGACTACCGCCCCGAGGACGTGGTGCGCTTAAGGCCCAGCGTGATGGTGGAGTACACCCTGGCCAAGCGAGGGGCGGAGAAACTCTGGAAGCTCCTCCACGAAAGGCCCTACGTGCACACCTTCGGGGCCTACACCGGGGCCATGGCGGTGGAGATGGTGCGGGCCGGGCTGGAGGCCATCTACCTCTCCGGCTGGCAGGTGGCCGCCGACGCCAACCTGGCCTGGCAGACCTACCCCGACCAGTCCCTCTACCCCTACAACTCCGTGCCCCAGATCGTGAAGCGCATCAACAACGCCCTCATGCGGGCCGACCAGGTGGAGCGGATTGAAGGCCGGGTGACCCGGGACTGGTACGTGCCTATCGTGGCCGACGCCGAGGCGGGCTTCGGCGGGGCCCTCAACGTGTTTGAGCTCACCAAGGCCATGATCGAGGCAGGGGCCGCCGGGATCCACTACGAGGACCAGCTCGCCAGCGAGAAGAAGTGCGGCCACCTGGGCGGCAAGGTCCTGGTGCCCACGGGCCAGCACATCCGCACCCTCCAGGCGGCCAGGCTCGCCGCGGACGTGATGGGCGTGCCCACGGTGATCATCGCCCGCACCGACGCCGAGGCCGCCACCCTCATCACCAGCGACATTGACGAGCGGGACAAGCCCTTCATCCTCCCGGACGAGCGCACACCCGAGGGCTTCTACCGCTTCAAGAACGGGATTGAGGCCGGCATCGCCCGGGCCCTGGCCTACGCCCCCTACGCCGACGTGATCTGGATGGAAACCTCCAAGCCCGACCTGGAGGAGGCCCGGAAGTTCGCCGAGGCGGTGAAGAAGGAGTTCCCCGACAAGCTCCTCGCCTACAACCTCTCCCCCTCCTTCAACTGGAAAAAGTTCCTGGACGACGAGACCATCGCCAAGTTCAACCGGGAGCTCGGGGCGATGGGGTACAAGTTCCAGTTCATCACCCTGGCGGGCTGGCACGCCCTGAACTACCACATCTGGGAGCTGGCCAAGGGCTACAAGGAGCGGGGCATGCCCGCCTTCGTGGAGCTCCAGGCGAAGGAGTTCGCCGCCCAGAAGGAAGGCTTCACCGCCGTCAAGCACCAGCGGGAGGTGGGGGCCGGGTACTTTGACGAGGTGGTCCTGGCCCTGACCCAGGGGCAGGCCTCCACCCTGGCCCTCAAGGGCTCCACGGAAGAGGCCCAGTTCAACGAGCCCGTCCACTGAGGTGGCGGTGTGCAAAAAGGCCGGGGTGTGCCCCGGCCTTTTTTGCACCGGCCTGGTAGAGTGTAAGAAGGAATGGATAAGGCCGCTACACCCTGGCTGCGCTACCTTGAGGAGCTCCGCCCCCACCTCCAAGGCCGGGACCACCGGGGGAGGAAGGGCTCCCTGCGCTGGCTCGAGGCCCTCATGGCCGAGCGCGGGGGGCGGGCGGGCACGGTGCGCAACATCCTCTACAAGGACCTGGGAAGCCCCGAGGAGAAGGAGCGCCTCTACCGCATCCTGGCCGACCTCTACCGGGAGGCGGGCCTGAAGCCCCCGCCGCCCCCGGCGGAGCTCTTCCTGAAGAGCGCCCGTAAGGTCCTGGGGCGGGACAAGCGCCGCATCTTCCGCCACTTCCTAAGGGAGCTGGAGGCGGGCCGGAGGCCCCAGGTGGTGGTGGTGGGCGGGGCGGCCACGGGCAAGGGGGTCCTCCTCTCCGCTTTGCGCCAGGCCCTCGCCGCCTTTCCGGGAAAGACCCCTTTCATCCTCAACCTAGGCGGGGAGCTCGCCCAGGCCTTTATCCCCCTGGCGGAGGCGCTTGGGGTGGAGGCGGAGACCCTCCTCTCCCAGCTTTCCCCCACCCAGCCCTACATCCTCCAAGGCGCTCTCCAGCAGGAGTTCCTCGCCGCCTTAGCCCAGGCCCTGAACCGGGCAGGCCGCCCCCTCCTCCTCCGGGCCGAGGCCCAAGGGACCCTGGAGGGCCTCCCCTTGCGGGGGCCGGACGGAGGGCAGCGGGGCCTCTCCGCCTGGCTTGAGCCCTTCCTGCGGAACCTGGAAATCCCCTACCTCGCCGCCCTCACCGAACCGCCCCCCACCCTCCCCTACCAGCCCCTCTCCCCCCCGAGCCGGGAGGAGGCCCGCCGCTTCGTCAGGGAAAGGCTCCCCCACCTGCCCCCGGAGCGCCTCGAGGCCCTGGTGAACCAGGCGGGGCGGAACTTCGGGGAGCTTTCCCGCCTCGTCCTCCTGGAAGCGGCCAAGCACGACCCCGAGACCCCCCTCCAGGACGACCCGGCCCTAAGGCCCATCCTCGAGGCCCTGGCCGCCTTCAGCCCCGAGGCGGACCCCGCCTTCCCCGCGGCCCTCCTGGAAAGGGCCTTGAACCGCCCCCTAGAGCGCCTCTCCCAGGCGGAGAAGGCCCTCTTGGAGTGGGTGGGGGACGGGCTCGTCCGCCCCTCCCTGCGAAGCCTCCTGCCCCAGGAGGCCCCGCGGGAACTCCACCGCCTCGCCCTGGAGTTCTTCCCCCGGGAGAACCTCTTCCGCCGCCTCTACCACGCCCGTAAGGCCGGGGAGCGGCGGATCCTTCTGGACCTCCTCACCGAGGACCCCGCCCGCCTCGCCCTCCTGCCGGGCCTCTGGCAGGAGGCCCGGTCCTGGCCTAAGGAGGACCGGGAGGCGTTGGCCGCCGCCTTGGTGCGCTACCGGGCCGTTCTGGGCCAGTACGCCCACCCCGAGGTGGAGGAGGCCCTGGCCCTTCTGGCCCAGGCCGAGGACCCAAGGCTTCGGGCCTCGGCCCGCATCAAGGCCGCCGAGGCCAAGGCCGACGCCGGCCTCTACAAGGAGGCGGAGGCCCTTTTGCCCCCGGAGGAGGAGTTCCCCCTCCTGGACGAAACGGCCCGGGCGGAGGGTCTTCTGGTGCGGGCCGCGGTGGAGCGGTGGAAGGGGGACTACGAAAAGGCGGCCCGCTACGCCGAGCGGGCGGCCGAGCTCTCCGTGGCCCCCTTTCTCAAGGACCGGGTCCAGCTCTGGCGGGGGCTTGTGGCCAAGGACCTGGGGCGGTACGAGGAGGCCCTCACCGCCCTCGCCCAGGTGGGGCATGACCCCCTTCTCCTGGGCCGGGCCCGTTACCAGATGGGCGACCTCCTCATGCGCCTGGGAAGCCCGGAGGCCAAGGTCCGGATGGAGGAGGGGCTCAAGGCCCTGGAAGAGGCCGGGGCCCCCCAGGACGAGGTGGCCCGGGTCCGGGCCCGGTACGCCACCCTCCTGAGGCGCCTCGGCCTCTACCCCGAGGCCGAGGCCGCCATAGGGAAGGCCCTGGAGGAGGCCCAGGACCCTTTCACCTGCGCCCGGGTGGAGAGCGAGGCAGGGATCCTCCAGGCGGCCCAGGGCCGACCCCTGGAAGCCCTGGCCCTCCTCGCCCGGGCAGAGGCCTACTTCCGCACCACGGGGGAGAGGCCTAAGGAGGCCCGTTACCGCCACCTCCGCACCCTCTTCCGCCTGGCGGCGGCCTACCTCCTCCTGGAGACCGGCACCCCTTACCGCCCGCCCCTTCTCGGGGGCCTGAAGGCCCCCGAGGCCGAACGGCTCCTCTGGGACCTCCTCGCCAAGATCCCCGAGGAGGCCACCGACCGGTACACCGCCTTGCGCCTGGACGCGGAAAGCCTCCTCGCCCTCCTCCTCCCCCCCAAGGAGGCCCGGGAAAGGCTCCGCCCCTTCCTCGGCCTCGCCAACCCCTACCTCCGGGCCCAGGCCCGCCTGGGCTACGCCGAGGCCCTCCTCAGGGAGGGGGCTTACGGGGAGGCCCTGGCCCAGACGGTGGCCCTCCCCCCCCTCTTGGACCCCGGGCTCAAGGCCCAGGCCAAGGCCACGGAGGTCCTCGCCCTCCTCGCCCTGGGGGAGGAGGAGGCCGCCTGGCAGAAGCTCGTGGAGGCGAAGCAGAGCGGCCTCCCCGAGCCCTTCCGCCTCCAGCTGGGAAGGGCCGTGGGCCGGGCCCACCCGGGCCTCGCCGCCCGCCTGCCCCCCACCCCCCTCGCTCCCCCCGAGGCCCTGGGCCTCCACCTGGCCAATCCCGACTAAATCACTAGACTTTCTCGGCGCCAGGGGCTATACTGCTTGTTGCGAACGGGTCGCGATAAGACCCGTCTGAGGAGGATGGAGCATGAGCCAGCTGGAAATCCGCGATCTATGGGCTTCCATTGACGGGGAGACGATCCTCAAGGGCGTGAACCTGGTGGTCCCCAAGGGGGAGGTCCACGCCCTTATGGGCCCCAACGGGGCCGGGAAGAGCACCCTGGGCAAGATCCTGGCCGGGGATCCCGAGTACACGGTGGAGAGGGGGGAGATCCTCCTGGACGGGGAGAACATCCTGGAGCTTTCCCCGGACGAAAGGGCGCGCAAGGGGCTTTTCCTCGCCTTCCAGTACCCCGTGGAGGTGCCCGGGGTGACCATCGCCAACTTCCTTCGCCTCGCCCTCCAGGCCAAGCTGGGCCGGGAGGTGGGGGTGGCGGAGTTCTGGACCAAGGTGAAGAAGGCCCTGGAGCTCCTGGACTGGGACGAGAGCTACCTCTCCCGCTACCTCAACGAGGGCTTCTCCGGCGGGGAGAAGAAGCGGAACGAGATCCTGCAGCTTCTGGTCCTCGAGCCCACCTACGCCGTTTTGGACGAGACGGACTCGGGCCTGGACATTGACGCCCTCAAGGTGGTGGCCCGGGGCGTGAACGCCATGCGGGGGCCGAACTTCGGCGCGTTGGTCATCACCCACTACCAGCGGATCCTGAACTACATCCAGCCCGACAAGGTCCACGTGATGATGGACGGCCGGGTGGTGGCCACGGGCGGCCCCGAGCTCGCCCTGGAGCTCGAGGCCAAGGGGTACGAGTGGCTTAAGGAGAAGGTGAAGGAGGGCGCATGAGCGAGCTGGAGATCCGCCAGATCGGCGAGGAGTACCGCTGGCACTTCATTGACGAGATCCGGCCCGTCTTCAAGGCGGAGAAGGGGCTCACCCGCAGGGTGATTGAGGCCATCAGCTACCACAAGGGCGAGCCCGAGTGGATGCTGAAGTTCCGCCTGCGGGCCTTTGAGATCTTCCAGAAGAAGCCCATGCCCACCTGGGGCCCCGACCTCTCCGGGCTCAACCTGGACGACCTCGTCTACTACGTGAAGCCCGCCGAGGTACGGGACGCCAAGAGCTGGGACGAGGTCCCCGAGGAGATCCGCAGGACCTACGAGCGGCTTGGCATCCCCGAGGCGGAGCGCAAGGTCCTGGCCGGGGTGGGGGCCCAGTACGACTCGGAGATGGTCTACCACCGGGTCAGGGAGGAGCTTGAGCGCCAGGGGGTCATCTTCGTGGCCATCGAGGAGGGGATGAAGAAGTACGAGGACCTCTTCAAGGAGTACTTCGCCAAGGTCGTCCCCCCCGAGGACAACAAGTTCGCTGCCCTAAACTCCGCCGCCTGGTCCGGGGGCTCCTTCGTCTACGTGCCCCCTGGGGTCAAGGTGGAGCTCCCCCTGCAGGCCTACTTCCGGGTGAACACCCCCGAGTTCGGCCAGTTTGAGCGCACCCTCATCATCGTGGACGAGGGGGCCGAGGTGCACTACATCGAGGGGTGCACCGCCCCCATGTACTCCACGGAAAGCCTCCACACGGGCGTGATTGAGATCGTGGTCAAGCGGGGGGCCCGGAGCCGCTACACCACCATCCAGAACTGGTCCACCAACATGTACAACCTGGTGACCCAGCGGGCCCTGGTCTACGGGGACGCCTACCACGAGTGGGTGGACGGCAACCTGGGCTCCAAGGTCACCATGAAGTACCCCTCCAGCTACCTCCTGGAGCCGGGGGCGAGGAGCGAGATCCTCTCCATCGCCTTCGCCAAGACGGGCCAGCACCAGGACACGGGCGGCAAGCTCATCCTGGCCGCGCCCCACACCTCGGGAACCATCGTCTCCAAAAGCATCTCCAAGGGGGAGGGGCGGGCGAGCTACCGCGGCCTGGTGAAGGTAATGGAAGGGGCCCGGCACGCCAAGGTCAACGTGGAGTGCGACGCCCTCCTCATTGACCCCGAAAGCCGCACCGACACCTACCCCTACATTGAGATTGAGGAGGAGACCGCCCACGTGGGCCACGAGGCCACGGTCTCCAAGATCAACGACGAGCAGATCTTCTACCTCCAGTCCCGCGGCCTGAAGGAGGACGAGGCCGCGGCCCTCATCGTGCGCGGCTTCATTGAGCCCATCGCCAAGGAGCTCCCCTTGGAGTACGCCGTGGAGCTCAACAAGCTCATTGAGCTGGAGATGGAGGGCTCCGTCGGCTAAAGGCCGAGCCTTGGGGGAGGCCCAGGGCCTCCCCCTTTTTTCGGGAGGAAGCATGCAGGTACTGGACAAGACGCAGGTGGAGGCCGTCTCCAAGGCCCTGGGCGAGCCCGCGTGGCTCCTGGAGAAGAGGCTCAAGGCCCTCGAGGCCTTCGCCCGGCTCCCTTACCCCAGCAAGAAAGACGAGAACTGGCGGTACACCGACCTCTCCGAAGCCCCCCTGGAGCTTCCCGTGGAGGCCCCCAAGGGGCTTAAGCTCTCCCGGGACGAGCTTCCCGAGCCCGTCCGGCGCAGGCTGGAAAAGACCGACGTCTCGGGGTTTTTGGTCTTCGTGGGGCCGGACCTGGTCTACGCCGAGGTGCCGGAGGAACTGCGGCAAAAGGGCCTCGTCTTCACCTCCCTGGCCGAGGCCCTGAAGACCCACCCCGACAAGGTGGAGGCGGCCCTCTTCCAGGCGGTCTACACCGAGGACAAGTTCGCCGCACAGAACAGCGCCTTCTTCACCCACGGGGCCTTCCTCTACGTGCCCGCGGGGCTGGAGGTGGAGAAGCCCCTCGGGGTCTTCAAGGTGCTCCTGGAGGGGGAAAAGGCCTCGGCGGGGCGGAGCCTCCTCTTCCTGGAGGACAACGCCAAGGCCGCCTACATTGAGGAGTACCTCTCCTTGGACCTCCCCCCCACCCTGCACCTCTCCGCCACGGAGATGGTCCTGAGGCCCGGGGCCCGCCTGCGCCACGCCCACGTCCAGACCTTCGGCGAAGGGGTGTGGCACTTCCACCGGCAAAGGGCCCTCTTAGAGCGGGATAGCGGCCTCAACGACCTCGTGGTGAACCTGGGGGGCGCCTACGCCCGGAGCGAGGTGGCCTCGGAGCTCGTGGGCCCGGGGGCGGAGAGCGAGATGCTCGGCCTCTACTTCGGGCACGGGAGGCAGCAGTTTGACCACTACACCCTGCAGCACCACGTGGAGCACCACACCCGCTCGGACCTCCTTTACAAGGGGGCGGTGAAGGACGAGGCCCGGGCGGTCTTCTCCGGCCTCATCCGGCTGGAAAAGGGCGCCCAGAAGACGGACGCCTACCAGGCGAACCGCAACCTCCTCCTCTCCCCCACGGCCCGGGTGGACTCCATCCCCCAGCTGGAGATCGGGGCCAACGACGTGCGCTGCACCCACGGGAGCACCACCGCCCCGGTGGACGAGATGCAGCTCTTCTACCTCCAGTCCCGGGGGCTTCCTCGAGGCCTCGCCCAGGAGCTCCTGGTCAAGGCCCACCTCGCGGACGTCCTCTCCCGCATCCCCTTGAAGGCGCTTAGGGCCCACATTGAGGCGGTGATTGAGGAGAAGGTGCGGATCTAGCCATGTGGACCCCCGTGGCCAAGCTCGGCGAGTTCCAAAACGGCCGCCTCGTGGTGAAGCGGCCCGAGCACAGGAAGCCCATCCTCCTTTTCTACACGGGGGAGGAGGTCTTCGCCCTGGAGGACGTCTGCACCCACGACGACGGCCCCCTCCACGAGGGGGAGGTAGAGGACGGGGCCATCGTCTGCCCCCGCCACGGGGCCCGGTTTGACCTGAGGACGGGGCGGCAGACCCTCCCCGCCCCGAGGCCCGTGAAGGTCTTCCCCGCCCGCCTCGAGGGGGACACCGTCCTCCTGGACCTCTAGGCCCTGAGAAAGGCCACGTAGCGCTCCAGGAGGAGGTAGGCCTCCCCCGAGGCCAGGACCTCTCGGGCCAACGCCACCCCCTCCTTCAGGGAGGGGGTTTTTCCTGCGGCGTAGAACCCGGCCCCCGCGGCCAGGGCCACGGCGTCGGCCAGGGGGCCCTTCTCCTCCCCCTTGAGGAGGCGGCGGGCAAGGGCCGCGTTCTCCTCGGGGCCTCCGCCTTTGAGGGCCTCGAGGGGGGCCCTCTTTAGGCCCACCTCCTCGGGGGTGAGGGTGTAGGCCCCCTTCCCCACCTCCACCACCCGGTTCTCCCCGAGGACGAGCTCGTCCGCCCCCTCCCCGTGGACCACGAGGCCCCGGGCCCCAAGCCGCTCCAGGGCCTCGGCCATGGGGGAAAGCCACTCCGGGCTATAGACCCCGAGGACGTAGGCGTCCGCCCCGGCGGGGTTGGTGAGGGGCCCGAGGAGGTTGAAGACGGTGCGCACGCCGAGCTCGGCCCGCACCGGGGCCACGTGGCGCATGGCGGGGTGGAAGACCCGGGCGAAGAGGAAGCCGAAGCCCAGCTCCTCTATGGCCTCTCCCACCCTCTCAGGGGGGGCCTCCAGGTCCACCCCCAGGGCCTCGAGGAGGTCCGCGCTCCCCGTCTTGGAGCTCGCCGCCCGGTTCCCGTGCTTGGCCACGGCCACACCCCCCGCCGCCACCACCAGGGCGGCCAGGGTGGAGAGGTTGAGAAGCCCCTTCCCGTCCCCCCCGGTGCCCACGAGGTCCAAAAGGGGGCGCCGGTGTACCCTTACGGGCCTCGCCGCCTCCCGCATGGCCCGGGCCATGGCGGCGATCTCGTGGGGCCGCTCTCCCCTCAGGCTCATGGCCACCAAAAGCCCCGCCGCCCGCACCGGGGAGACCTCCCCCCCCATCAGGGCCCGCATGACCTCGTAGGCCTCGCCCTCCTCCAAAACCTCGCCCAGAATGGCCTTCTTCACCGCGTCCATGGGTCCTCCAGGAAGTTCTTGAGGATGAGTTTACCCGCCTCGGTGAGGTAGCTTTCCGGGTGGAACTGCACCCCGTGGGTGGGGTAGTCCCGGTGGCGGAAGCCCATCACCGTCCGCCCCCCCGCCTCCTCCGCCCAGGCGTTCACCACGAGGGCCTCCGGCACCTCCGCCACCACCAAGGAGTGGTAGCGGGTGGCGGGGAAGGGGCTAGGCAGCCCCCGGAAGACCCCGGTGCCGTCGTGGTGGATGGGGCTCACCTTGCCGTGCATGAGGACGGGGGCGGGGACCACCTTCCCCCCGAAGGCCGCCCCGATGGCCTGGTGGCCGAGGCAGACCCCCAGGATGGGGTAGCGGGGGGCGTAGCGCTGGACCAGGGGGATGGAAAGCCCCGCCTCAAAGGGGGTGCAGGGCCCGGGACTTATAAGGATCCGGTCCGGGTCCAGGGCCTCCACCTCCTCCAGCCGGAAGCGGTCGTTCCGCCACACGATGGGCTCCGCCCCAAGCTCCCCCAGGTACTGCACCAGGTTGTAGGTGAAGCTGTCGTAGTTGTCCACCACCAAGACCCTCATAACCTCCCTCTCCTTCGCTCCGTCAACAGCCATGCCCGCCAGGCCTCCTTGCCGGCAGGGGGTGGGATCACAGCCCCTCCTCCGCCATCTCCACCGCCTTGAGGAGCGCCCGCGCCTTGTTCCAGCACTCCTCGTACTCCCTCTCCGGCACCGAGTCCGCCACGATCCCCGCCCCCGCCTGGACGTGCATCCACCCCTTCGCCACCACGAAGGTGCGCAGGGTGAGGGCCATGTCCATGGCCCCGTCGTAGGCGAGGTAGCCGAAGCTTCCCCCGTAGGGCCCCCGGCGGTGGGGCTCCAGCTCCTCAATGATCTCCATGGCCCGGATCTTCGGGGCCCCGGAGACCGTGCCCATGGGCAGCACGCTGGCCAGGGCGTCCAAGGGGGTCTTCCCCTCGGCCAAGACCCCTTCCACCGTGGAGACCAGGTGCATCACGTGGGAGTAGTGCTCCACGTGGAGGGGCTCCAAGACCCGCACCGTGCCGAAGGCGGCGACCCGGCCGATGTCGTTGCGGGAGAGGTCCAGAAGCATCACGTGCTCCGCGACCTCCTTCTCGTCCCTAAGAAGCTCCTCGGCAAGCCTTTTGTCCTCCTCCTCGTCCTTCCCCCGGGGCCTCGTGCCCGCGATGGGCCGGGTGACCACCCTTCGGCCGTCCGAGCGGAGGAGGCTTTCCGGGCTCGCCGAGACCAAGACCACCTCCCCCAGGTCCAGGTAGCCCATGTAGGGGCTCGGGTTCACGCTCCTCAGCGCCCGGTAGAGGGCGAAGGGGTGGACGGTGAGGGGGGAGGAGAGCCTCAAGGAGAGGACCACCTGGAAGATGTCCCCCGCCCGGATGTAGTCCAGGGCCTTTTCCACCGCCTTAAGGTAGTCCTCCCGGGAAAAGTCCTCCTGGAAGCGGGCCCTCCCCCCCGCCCTCTCCCCCGGGACCCCGGGCAGGGGGCCCTTGAGCCTCCTCTCGGCCCAAAAGAGACGGGCCTCCGCCTCCTCGGGGTCGGTGCCCGGGGCTACGAGGTGGAGGAGGTTTTTCAGGTGGTCAAAGACGGCCACCACCTCCGGCTCCACGAAGAGGAGGTCGGGGAGGCCGAGGTCGTCGGGCTTGAGGCTCGGTAGGCGCTCGTAGTAGCGGATGAGGTCGTAGGCGACGTACCCCACCACCCCGCCGAAGAAGGGGGGGAGATCGGGGTGGCGCTCCAAGGGGGCGTGGACCGCCTCGTAGAGGGCGCGCAAGGGATCCTGGGTCGCCACGGGGGTGCCGTTCACGGTGAAGACCCCGTCCTTAAGGCGGAAGGTGCGCCGCGCCCCCACCCCCACGATGGAGAAGCGGCTTTGCCGGCCCATTTCCACCGACTCCAGGAGGAAGCTCACCGGGGCCTTCTCGGAAAGCTTCAAGTAGGCGGTCACCGGGGTCTCCAGGTCCGCGAGGAAGGTTTTGCGGTAAGGTTGGATCCGCTCCATGCCGTCCCCCAAAAACAAAGCCCCGGGGTGCGCCCCGGGGAAAGGCCTCCCGCCCCGGGGCCTAGCCGGGCCACCAAAGGGCGGGAGAAAGGGCCATGGCCTCAGGATAGCGGGATAAGGGGGCCCTGTCCAGGGGCTATAGGGGCCGCCCCTCCAAAGCCCGGATCCTCTCCCGGATGGCCTCGGGCAAGGGGGCGGGGCGGCCCCCTTCCAGCCAGACCTGGACGGTCCGGCCCCGGGCCGCCTCCTCCCCACGGACCTCCACCCGGTACTCCATGTCAAAGCTGGAGCGGCCGATCCGCACCACCCGCACCCCCACCTCCACGGGGTCCTCGAGGTGGATGGGCCTTAGGAAGTCCACTTCGGCCCGGGCCAGGATGAAGTGGCCCCGCCCCACCCAGTCCCGCTCCAGCCGACTGAAGTAGGCGGCGCGGGCCACCTCAAAGTAGGTGAGGTAGACGGCGTTATTCACGTGCCCCAAGGCGTCCAGATCGCGGAAGCGGACCTGCACGGGAACCTTTACGGGAAAGCCCTCCATGCCCCAAGCTTACCCCACCTTCGGGGCTATCCTGAAAGGTGTACCTCCACCGCCCGAGGCTTCACCGGGCCCTGGAGGAGGCCCTTCCCGAAGGGGTCCTGGTCCACGCGCCCCCCGGCTTCGGCAAAACCCTCCTCCTGAAGACCTTCGCCGAGGCCAAGGGGCTTCCCTACCGCCGGACCTGGCTTCCCGAGCCCGGGTGTTACGACCTGAGGTCCTGAAGGCGGAGGCCGGGCCTACGGAGCCCTTCTTCCAGATCCGGCTCCACCCCCTGGAGGACGTTCCCCTGGACCTCTACACTCTAGACCCGCCCCGGCTTCCGGGCGGGGAGCGGGTGGCGGCCTTCCCCTACCCCGGCTTTGACCGCGACCCCACCCAGCCCCGCTACGCCCTGAGCCTGCACGAAGGGCAGAGAGGTTTCTTCCTCTGGATCCTCCAGCCGGAGGTGCACACCTTCACCTTCTACGCCCGCCTGGTGCGCTGCCGGGGGGTGGAGGGCGGGGAGGTTTCCCCCCTCAACCCGCCCCCCGGGGCCAGCTGCCCAAGCCTTCCCCTGGTCCAGGCCTTCTACACCCACCGGGGGCTCTTGGGGACGGGAGCGCCCCTTTCCCTGCGCCTCCAGTTCCGCTCCCCCAAGGGGTGGCGCTCGCAGCCCTTTGTTCTAAGCCTTCCCTGAGGGCTTTCCCAAGCGTCCTCTTCACCGGAAGTCAACCTGTTCTATGCTACAAAGAGTCCGCAAGGAGGTGAGGTCCCATTTTGGCTTCTGGCCCTAGGCGCCCTCCTGGTGGCCTGCGCGCCCCGGATCACGGCGGAGCCTCTTCCCGGCGTGCGAGTGGACGTCCCGGTGCAGGTTCCGCCCCCGGCTCCCTCCCAACCCCAAAAACCGGAGGCAAGGGGGGGCATGAGCGGGCCCGTGATCAAGGTCCTCCCCGGAAACCCCCTGGACCCCGGAAGGGGTGGGCATGGAAACCCTGGGCCTAGGCTTCATCGCGCTTCTGCGGCTTCGCATCTACCTGGAGCCCGTGGCCTACTGAGGGCCTGACCCGCCGGTCAGGTATAGTGGGGGCATGACCGAGACCACCTGGGACCTGACCCCCCTCTTCCCCGGCCTGGAAAGCCCCGAGTTCCAGAGGGCCTGGGAGGGCCTGAAGGGGAGGATCGGCGAGCTCAAGGGGCTTCTTGAGCGGGAGGCCCCCCTTTCCGAGGTCCTCGCCGCCCTGGACGCCTTCCTGGAGGAGGCCACTCCCCTCCGGGCCTACCTCTATGCCCGCTACAGCGCCGACACCCGGGACGAGGCCGCCCTCGCCAAGCTCTCCGAGCTGGAGATCCTCTTCCTGGACTTCCAGCGCCTGAGGCCCCGCCTCACCCGCTACCTGGCCCTGAAGGACCCCGAGGAGGCCGGGCCCCACCGCCTCCTGGTGGAGGAGGCCAAGGAGGAGGCCCTGCACATGATGCCCGAGGGGGAGGAGGTCTTAGCGGCGGAGCTTTCCCTCTCGGGGAGGGCAGCCTGGGACAAGCTCCACGAGAGCCTCACGAGCCAGATCACCGCGGTGGTGGACGGGGAGGAGATGCCCATCACCAAGGTGCGGAACCTCTACTTCCACCCCGAGGAAGAGGTGCGGAAGAAGGCCTACGAGGCCGAGCTCAAGGCCTGGGAGGCCCACGAGGTGCCCCTGGCCTTCGCCCTAAACGGGGTGAAGGGAGAGGCCTCGGTCCTCAACCGGAGGCGGGGCTACCGGGACGACCTCGAGCCCACCCTCCACGAAAACCGCATCACCAGGAAAGCCCTAAAGGCCATGCAGGAGGCGGTAGGGGAGAGCCTTCCCCTCTTCCGCCGCTACTTCCACCTCAAGGCCAAGGCCCTGGGGAAGGAACGGCTGGACTGGTGGGACCTCTTCGCCCCCATCGGGAAGGGCAGGCGCTGGACCCTGGAGGAGGCCCGGCGCTTCATCGTGGAAAAGCTCGCCGCCTTCCTCCCCCAGGCGGCCCAGGTGGCCGAAGCCGCCTTCCAAGAGCGCTGGATGGACCTCCTCCCCCGCAAGGGGAAGGTGGGCGGGGCCTACTGCATGCCTCGAGGCGGGGGGAAGAGCCTCATCCTCGCCAACTACGAGGAGAGCTTTGAGTCCGTCTCCACCCTGGCCCACGAGCTGGGCCACGCCTACCACAACTTCGCCCTCAAGGAGGCCCCGGCCTCCCTCCGCCGGGTCCCCATGACCCTGGCGGAGACGGCGAGCATCATGAACGAGACCCTGGTGGTGGAGGCGGCCCTCAAGGAGGCCTCCCCCGAGGAGGGCCTCCTCATCCTGGACGCCTACCTCCAGGGGGCGGCCCAGGTGGTGGTGGACATCCATAGCCGCTTCCTCTTTGAGTCCTGGGTCTTCCAAAAGCGCAAGGCGCGGGAGCTTTCCCCCAGGGAGTTCAAGGAGCTCATGCTCAAGGCCCAGGAGGAGGCCTACGGGGAGGCCCTCGCCACCCGCCACCCCTACATGTGGGCGGTGAAGGGGCACTACTACGGGGCCGACTTCTACAACTACCCCTACACCTTCGGCCTCCTCTTTGGGCTTGCCGTCTACCAGGAGGCCAAGGAGGACCCCGGCTTCGCCGGGCGCTACGAGGCCCTCCTCGCCGAGTCCGGCCGCTACCGGGCCAAGGAGCTCGCCCTCCGCTTCGGCTTTGACCTGGAAAGCGTGGACTTCTGGCGCCGGGGGATAAGGGTCCTCGAGGAGAAGGTGGCCCAGCTTGAGCGCATGATCTCCCCCTGACCGAGGGGGGCTAGGCTTTGGAGGATGCGGGTCCTCGTCCTCTGCACCCACAACTCCGCCCGGAGCCAGATGGCGGAGGCCTGGCTCAAGCACTTCGCCCGGGAGCTTGGGGTGGACCTCGAGGTCCACTCCGCGGGCACGGAGAAGGCCTTCGTGAAGGAAGAGGCCAAGCGGGTCATGGCCGAGGTGGGGCTGGACCTCTCGGGCCACTTCTCCAAGACCCTCTTTGAGGTCCCCGACCCCTGGAACTTCGACCTGGTCCTCACCGTCTGCGACCAGGCCAAAGAAGCCTGCCCCGCCTACCCCGCAAGGACCGAGAAGCGCCACGTCTCCTTCCCCGACCCCACGGGGAAACCCCTGGAGGAGTGGCGCCGGGTGCGGGACGCCCTGGGGCGCATGTGCCGCTACCTAGCGGAAAGCCTTAAGGAGGGGAAAATCCCAAGCGACGAGGCCCTCGGCCGGGCGGCGGGGCTTTAGGGCTTGTCCCCCACGTGGATGGCCGCCACCCCGAAGGTGAGGAGCTCGTAGCGCACGGAAAACCCCATCCCCGCCATCAAGGCCTTCAGGGCCTCCGGGGGCGGGAAGGCCTCCACGCTTTCCGGCAGGTAGCGGTAGGCCCCGAAGTTCCCCGAGATAAGCCCCCCGAGGAAAGGGAGGACCCGCCCGAAGTAGACCCGGTAGACGAGGCCAAAGGCCCCCTTAGGGGGCGGGGGGAACTCCAGAACCACGAGCCTCCCCCCGGGGGCCAGGACCCGGTAAAGCTCCCTTAGGGCCTTTTCGTAATCGGCGAAGTTGCGGAAGCCGAAGGCGATGGTGACGGCGTCAAAGGCCCCGTCGGGAAAGGGGAGGGCGAGGGCGTCCGCCTCGAGGAAGCGGACCCCCACCCCCCTCGCCTCCGCCTTCCTCCGGGCGATCGCCAGCATGGGCGGGGCGAAGTCCGCCCCCACCACCTCCGCCCCGGGGGCCCTTTCCTTGAGCATGAGGGCCAGGTCCCCCGTCCCCGTGGCCAGGTCCAGGATGCGCCTTGGGGCCTTCTCCAGGGCCAGGTCCACCGCCCGCCTGCGCCAGCGGAGGTCCGCCCCGAAGGAGAGGAGGCGGTTTAAGAGGTCGTAGCGGGGGGCGATCTCCGAGAACATCCGCCGCACCCTTTTCGCCTTTTCCTCCGGGGAAGCCGCCACGAGGGGAGTCTAGCACGAAAGGCCACCCCCTTAGGGTAAAATCCTCCGCGTGTTGACCGACCGCAAGCGCCTGGGGCTTCTCGTCCTCCTGGGAGGCGGGGTCACCCTCCTCCTCTGGTACCTGGCCCCCTGGGCCGTGCCCCATCGGATCTTCGGCGGGGAGGGGGTGCTCCTCAACCCCTTCGGCCACCACCTGCCCCAAGGCCGCCTCCCCCAGGGCTACCAGGACACCTGGCTCTACCCCGTCTTCTACCTCTCCCTGGCCTGGCTCCTCTTAAGCCTCCTCCTCCCCTGGACCCGGGCGGGCGTCCGGGGGCTCTACTGGGCCGGGGCCTTGGGCCTAGGGCTCTTCCTCCTCACCTACCTCCTCTTTCAGGGGAGCGTGGCCCAGGTGAACGCCGGGGCGGAAAGGCCCCTCCTGCGCCGCTTTAGCCTGGGCCTCGGGAGCTACGCCACCTTGGCCTACGGCCTCTACCTCCTCCTTCTCGCCCGGGTCTTTTCCCCGGGGGGGCTCGCCTTTTTGGTGCGAAGGCGGGGCGTGGTGGTGCCCCTTTTCTCCCTCCTCCTCGCCTCCTTCCTGGGCGGGGTGATCGTGGCCCTCCTCAAGGAAACCCCGGCCCGGGCCCAGGACCTCCGGGACGCCTTCCTCCTGAAGCTGGACCTCATCACCTACACCTACCAGCTCCTCTATAGCCCCCTGGTGAACCCCTCCGGATTCCTCCAAAGCCTCCTCCTCGCCACCCCCCTCGTCTTCACCGGGCTCGCCGTGGCCTTGGGGTTTAGGGGCGGGCTTTTCAACATCGGGGCCCCGGGGCAGCTCATCCTGGGGGCCATCGCCGCCATGCTGGTGGGGGTATACCTCCCGGGCCCCAGGTGGCTCGTCCTGCCCCTCGCCCTCCTCGCCGCCGCCCTGGCCGGGGGGCTTTGGGGGGCGATCCCGGGCTGGCTCAAGGCCCGCTTCGGGGCCCACGAGGTGATCAACACCATCATGTTCAACTACATCGCGGCGAGCCTCTTCCTCTTCCTCATCTCCGCCAACGAGTACAAGTTCTTCGGAAAGACCCTGTACCTCCCCTTCAAGTACCCGGGCTACGAGGCCCGGAGCTACGAGATCCGGCCCGAGGCCCGCATCCCCCACTGGACCGACCTCGTGGCCCCCGGCGGGGAGCTCTCCTTCGCCCTGCCCCTCGCCCTCCTCCTGGGGGTTTTGGGCTACTTCCTGGTGCGGAAGAGCCTGGGCCACCGGGTCCTCGCCGCCACGCTCCTTGGGGTCTTGGGCTACGGCGTGGGGGGGCTTCTTCCCGGCCCGGAGGTGGCCTTCGGCCCCGACCTCACCTCGGTGCGCCTGAACGGGGCCTTTCTCCTCGCCCTCCTCGCCCTCCTCTTCTTCCACTTCTACGTCTTCCGCCACGTGGGGGGGTACGAGCTCAGGGCCTTGGGCCTCGCTCCCAAAGCGGCGGAGTACGGGGGCGTGGCGGTGGGGCGGAAGGTGGTCCTCGTGATGTTCCTCTCCGGGGCCTTGGCGGGCCTCGCCGCCGCCCACTACGTCCTGGGCGGGGGGATTGACGAGTACCGGCTGAAGCAATCTCTCCCCTACTCCGTGGGCTTTGACGGGATCGCCGTGGCCCTCATGGGGCAGAACACCCCCCTTGGGGTGGGGCTCGCCGCCTGGCTTTTCGGCATCCTCCTCACCGGGGGGCTCCAGGTGAACCTGCAGCTCGGCATCAGCCGGGAGCTGGTGGCGGTGCTCCAGGCCCTCATCGTCCTCTTCATCGCCGCCGGAGGCTTCCTCCCCCGGTACTTCACCGACCCCCTAAGGGCCGCGGAGGTGGAGCTCAAGGCGGAAAAGGAGGTGAAGGAATGAGCCTGGACGCCGCCTTCCTCACCGCGCTTCTCCTCTCCACCCTGCGCCAGACGGCGCCCCTTCTCCTCACCGCCCTCGGGGGGATGTTCTCGGAGAGGAGCGGGGTGGTGAACATCGCCCTCGAGGGCATCCTCCTCTTCGGCGCCCTGACGGCGGCGGTGGTGGTGGAGCGCCTCGAGGCCGCCCTAGGTCCCGGGCCCCACCCCTGGCTCCCCTGGGTGGGGGTGCTCGCCGCCATGGGGGTAGGGGGCCTGGTGGCCTTCGTCCACGCCCTGGTCTCCATCAAGTACCGGGCCGACCAGATCATCAGCGCCACGGCCATCAACCTCCTGGCCCTAGGCGCCCCGAGCCTCGTCCTCACCTACTTCTACGGCAACGCCACGAGCTCCAAGGAGGTGGCGAACCGCCTCCCCCTCTGGGGCCCCGAGGGCTTCCAGCTTTCCCCCTTGGTCTACGTGGCCTTCCTCCTCGTGCCCCTCACCTGGTGGGTCCTCTTCAAGACCCCCTTCGGCCTCCGCCTGCGGGCCGTGGGGGAGCACCCCGAGGCCGCCGACACCCTGGGGGTGAACGTCCACCGGATGCGCTACACCGGGGTCGTCCTCTCCGGGGTCCTCACGGGCCTCGCCGGGGCCTACCTCTCCATCGGCTTCCTGAACCAGTTCGTGCGGGGGATGTCGGCGGGGATGGGGTTCATCGCCCTGGCGGCCCTCATCTTCGGGAAGTGGCACCCCGTGGGGATCCTCTTCTCCACCCTCCTCTTCGGCTTCGCCTCGGCCCTCGCCATCCAGCTCCAGGGGAGCGAGATCCTGCCCGCCGTCCTGGTCCAGGCCTTCCCCTACGTGGTCACGGTGCTGGTCCTGGCGGGCTTCATCGGCAAAAGCCGTCCCCCGGCCGCCGTGGGCAAGCCCTACGAGAAGTAGGCGCGAAGCCGCCCCAGGCGGTGGAGGAGCCTCAGGCGGCTCCCGTCCCGGAAGACGAGCTCCACCCCGTTTTCCAGGAGGGCGAAGCCCTGGAGGCGCTCCGCCCCCACCCCCTGGGCGAAGCGGGCGTGGGCGTCCGCCCGGAGGTAGAGGAAGCCCTCCTCAAAGAAGACCTGGGCCTCCGTCCCCTGGCGGTTGAAGACCAGGCGGCGCACCCTCTTTCCCCAGGCCTCCGCCTCCCTCACGGCGAAGACGCCTCCTCGGCAGGGCGCCCGTAGAGGCCCTTGCCGTAGTAGAGGAGGGCAAGGCCGGGCTTAGGCCTTCCCTTCTCGTCCAGGAAGCCCTCCTCCTCCCAGACCGCCACCACCCGGCCCACGAAGAGGTCGTGGTCGCCGAGGGTGTGGACCTCGAGGAGCTCAAGCTCATAGGCGGCGTAGGCCCCCTCCAGGATGGGCACCCCGGTGTGGCCCAGGAAGTGGGGGACCTGTCCCTTGTCCACCTCCCGGCCCGAGTGGCTTCCCAGCCAGTGGACGAGGTCCCTTTGCCCAAAGGGGTGGAAGCTCGCCGAGAAGCGGCGGGCCTTGAGGAGGAGGCCGTGGGTGAAGCGCTTGGGGCTGATGGAGACCCCGAAGAGGGGGGGGTCGGCGGAGAGGCCCGTGTTCCACACCGCCGGGCAGAAGTTCACCCGCTCCTCAAGCCGCACCCCCACCACGGCGGGGACGCCGGGGTAGTAGTGGTAGAAGCCCGGCAGGGGACCTTGCGCCCGGTAGGACCTCATGCCAGATCCTCCTTGCCCACTTCCACGGTCTTGCCCTCCTCCAGGAGAAGTTCCACCGTGCCCTTCAGGGGGTTCACCTTCTGCACCTTGCCGCAGAGGCCGGCCTTGGTGCAGACCCGGGCGTTTTTCCGGGGAAGCTCCTTGAGGAGCTCCTGGTAGACGGGGTGCTCGTAGGTGAGGCAGCAGAGAAGCCTCCCGCAGGGGCCCGAGATCTTCTCCGGGTTCAGGGGAAGCTGCTGGTCCCGGGCGAGCTTGATGGACACCTGGGCGAAGCCCTGGAGCCAGGTGGAGCAGCAGGACTCCATGCCGCAGGCCCCCAAGGTCCCCAGGTACTGGGCCTCCTCCCGGGGGCCTTCGGCCACGAACTCAATCCGGGCCCCCAGGGCGCGGGCGAGCTCGGGGGCAAAGCGCCTCAGGTTCACCCGCTCCTCGGCGCTGTAGTGGATGACGAGGTGGCGGCCGTCCAGGGTGAAGTCGCACCCCAGGACCTTGGCCCGCACCCCCTCCTCCCGGAACCGGGCCCGGACGAAGTGGAGGGCCTCCTCCGCCCGGGCGCGGAGCCTCGCGGCCCGGTCCAGGTCCTCCTTGGAGGCGAGCCGCACCACCTCCCCCGAGGCCGGCCGGTCCACGGGGGGGGTGCGGACCCGGCCCACCTCCAGCCCCCGCCCGGTGCGGACCACCACGAAGGCGTCCACGGGTGGGGCCTCCCCCCGGAAGCGGACGTAGCGGAGGACGGGGGTGCGGAAGCGTACGCCCACGGTCATGTCTCTAAGTCTAAGGCCAGCCGGGCGAGGACCAGCTCGGGGCTCACGTACCCCTCCAAAGCTTCCCGCGCCCGCTCCAGGGCGAGGAGGTGCTCCGGGCGTTCCAGGACGGCGTGAAGGGCGTGGACCCCCTCCTCCTCGGCCAAAAGCTCCCGAAGCAAGGCGAGGCGCTCCAGGGGCGGTGCCTTTAGGACCCTTTGCGCCCTGGCCATGCGGGCCCGGTACCCCTCCGGGTCCTGGAGGGCCCTAAGGAGGCGGCCCGGGGCCCCGGCGGCGTAACGGAGGAGCTCCGGGTCCTGGGTGAGGGGGCGCATGGCCTCCTCGGGCACGGGGGCGAAGGCCACCTCCGTGGCCCGGGAGGCCAGGGTGGGCAGGAGGGTGGCGCGGCTTGGGGCGATGAGAACGATGCGGGCGTAGGAAGGGGGTTCCTCCAGAAGCTTAAGGAGGGCGTTGGCCGCAGCCTCGGTGAGGAGGTGGGCCGAGTCCAGGATGGCCACCTTCACCCGCTCCCGGGGGTGGCTAGAGAACCACTCCAAGAGGGGCGCCACCTCCTCCAGCCGCACCTCGGCCCGGCCCCGGAGGTCCCGGGCCTTGGGCCCCACCTCGAGGACGTCCGGGTGCTCCCCCAGGGAGGGCGGGGGGAAGCCGCGGTTGAGCCCCCAGGCGTACCAGCGGGCCACGGTGCGCCGCCCCACCCCCTCGGGGCCGGAGAAGAGCAGGGTCTGGGCGGTGAGGCGGGGAAGGAGGGCGAGAACGGCCTCGTGCCCGATCACTGCCCCAGGGTGAGCCGGGTGTAGAGCCATGGGGGAAAGCCCTCCTCCGCAAGGCGGGCGGCCACGCGCCCCAGGTCGTAGGCCACCCGGTAGAAGGCGATCCGGTCCCCCTCCCAAAGGGCGAAGGCCGCCCCCGGGACCCCGTCCCTGGGCTGGCCCACGGAGCCCGGGTTCACCAGGGCCCGCACCGAGGGGGGCAGGACGAGCTCCCCCCCTTCGGGGAAGGCCTGGTAGCGCACCCAGGGGCGGGGGCCCTGGAGCTCCAGAAAGGCCCCCGCCAGGTGGGTGTGCCCGTGGAAGGCGAGCCGGGCCTCGCTGCAGCGGAAGGCCTGCCGGGCGGGGGCCAGGTCGTCCAGGTACTCCCAGGGGTCGCAGGGGCTTCCGTGGACGAGGAGCGCCCCCTCCACCTCCCGCTGCCAGGGCCAGGAGGCGAGGAAGGCGAGGTTTTCGGGGGAGAGGCGGCGCCTTTGCCACTCCAGGATCTCCAGCACCACGCCCTCCACGGGGAGCCGGTCCAGGGCGAGGAGCCAGGCGTCGTGGTTCCCCAGGACGCACTCCGCCCCCACCTCCCGGAGCCAGCCGAGCACCCGGTCCCCGTCCGGGTAGTAGCCCACCGCGTCCCCCAGAAAGAGCACCCGGTCAAAGGGGGGGGCGGCCTGGAGCACCGCCTCCAGGGCGGGCCAGTTCCCGTGGATGTCGGAGAGGACCAGGTGGCGCACGGGGTTAGAATAGCATGGGCATGGCCTCGGACCTTTTGGAACGCCTGAGCGAGGACCTCGAGGTCCTCTCCCTCCACACCCGCGCCTACCTGGACGAGTTCGGCACCCTTCTTTGCTACCTCGAGGGGGGAAGGGGCGGGGGCACCACCCTCCTCCACGCCCCCTACGCCGAGGCCCTCCCCGTGCTCCAGGCCCTAAACGGCCTCGCCTTCCGGGGCCGGGTCCTCCTCGCCCTGGACCCCTCCCCCCTCTCCCCCACCCTGGAGGGCCTCCCCCTCACCGGGCCCACCCGCGCCCCCCTGGAGCACCTCCTCCGCCGCCACCGCCCGGACCGCCTCCTCCTGGCCTTTTACGGGCAAGGCCTGGGGCGGGGCTTCCCCGGGGGGAAGGAAACGGAGGCGGGCTGGCGGCCCCTCGAGGCCGAGGGCGAGCCCCTCCACCTCCGGGTGCGAAGCCCCACGGGCCTCGTCTACCCCGAGCGCCGGGCCTACCCCGCCTGGGAGAGCCCGCCCCTCCCCGTGGACCTGCCCGAGGCCGAGGGCCCCTACCTCGGGGGGGTAGGGCGGGCCCTGGGGGTTCCCACCTACGGGGTGGGGCTGGTAGACTTGAAGGCGAGCTTGGAGGCGCTTTTCCGCCTCTTCTAGGGAGGGAAGTATGGTGTACATCGCGCTGTTCGCCCTGGGTGCGGCCCTGGTGACCCTCTTCTTCTACCTCATCCTCAACCCGCGAGTCCTCACCACGGAAGGGGAGACCTTTGACCTCAGGTTCGTCCTCTTTATGCTCCTCCTCATCCTCCTGGCCGCGGGCACCGTGGCCATGATGCTCCTCATCGGCAAGGCCCACCACCTGCTTTAGGGCGCCCTCGAAGCCCGCGCTTGGGCTTCCTCCAGGGCCCTCCGAGGAGGCACGTTTCCTTTTAAGGCTTTCTCCAAAGCCTCTTCCAGGAGCGGAAGGGGCGCCGCCAACCCCTCCTGGGCGAGGACCGGAAGAAAGCCGAGCTCCACTTGGGCCACGGGAGGCGCCGTGCCGTTGCGCAGCGCAGCAGCGAGGAGGACGCCGAGCTCCCTATAGTCCCCCACGAACCGGGGGAGGATCCGGAAGCGCCCCTGGGAACGGTTGAAGGCTTCGGCCTCTGCCTCCAGGAACCCCCCTTCCCCCAGGGTGTGCCAGAGGGGGATCTCCACCTGGGCCAGGCACAGGCCCAGAAAGATGGCGAGGGCCAGGGCCCGCACGGGCCTTCACCGTCCTTCCGCCGCCAGGGCCTTCTTCTGGGCCTCCTCGAGGGCCACCCTGGGCTTCACCCCCTGCTTGAGGCTTTTCTCCAGGGCCTCCTCCAGGTAGCCGTACCAGACCACAAGCTCGGGGTCCTGGCTCCAGGGACGGGCCGCCTCCACCTGGGCGAAGACCGCGCGCCGCTCGGGGTCCTGGAGGAAGTCCTTAAGCTCGGCCTCCGCCGCCCGCCTCAAGGGCAGGTACCAGGTGGTGCGCACCCAGTCCGCCTGGCGCTTGGGTTCCAGGAAGTGGCGCCAGAAGGCCACCGCCCCCCGGGCCTCCTCGGGGCCTGCCCCCTTGAGGACCACGAGGACCGCCCCCGAGAGGGGGACGGCCCCGCCCGGGACCCGGGGCAAGGGGGCGTACCCCACCTGGAAGGGGAGGGCGGTCTGGGCCAGGACCACAGGGAGGGCCGTGGTGGGGCCGATCCCCATGAAGGCCTTGGTCCTGAGGAAGTCGGCCACGGCGAACTGGGCCTCTGCCAGGTTCCTGGCCTGGGCGTGCCCCTTCTGCACCATGCGGTAAAGCATCTCCAGGGCCTCCACCGCCTCCTTGGAGGTGAAGGCGGGAAGCCCGTCCTTCACCAGGCTTCCCCCCAGGCTCATGACGATGGCGTTGAAGCTCCACACGTCGGTGGCGATCACCATCCCCTTGGCGGTGCGGCTGGTGAGCGCCTCCGCCGCCCGCTCCACCTCGGCCCAGGTCATGGGGGGCTTAAGCCCCTTGGCGCGGAAGGCGTCCTTGTTGTAGTAGAGGGCGGGGACCGAGACCCCGAGGGGAAGGCCGTAGGTCCTTCCCTGCACCTGGCCCGCCTTGAGGGGGGCGGGGTAGAGGTCCTGGGGCAGGTCCTGGAGGTAGGCGTCCAGGGGAAGGGCGAGCCCCTCCTTGGCGAGGCGGGGCAGGAAGGAGAGCTCGGCGTGGAAGAGGGCAGGCGGCCTTCCGGAGCGCAAGGCCGCGAGGAGCTTCACCCCGGCCTCGCGGTAGTCCCCCACGTACCGGGCCTCGAGCCGGTAGGCGTTCTGGCCCGCGTTGAAGGAGCGGATCGCCTCCTCCAGGACCCGGTCGCCGGGGGGGCCTGCGGTGTGCCAGAAGGGGATGACCGTCTGGGCCAAGGCCAGGGAAAGAACGGGCAGAAGGGCGGGAAGTCCCCTCATGCCCCTAAGCCTACCGGGAAACGGGTGAGAGGTCTGAAAGGGGGAGGGAAAGGCCCTTGAGGAAGGGGGCCGCCCGGGCCCTCAGCTCCTCCCGGGCCGAAAGGAAGAGGCGGCGCACCTTTGGCCCCGGAAAGTCGGGGCCCAAAAGCTCCTGGGGGAGGCCGGGGTCCAGGAAGAGGAGCTTCCTCGCCTCGTGGACGAGCCGGGTGAGGTGGCGGAAGGCCTCCACGGGGTCCTCGGGGCTTTGGCCCAGGAGGGCGGAAAGCCGCCCGTAGCCCGCCTTGGCCTCCTCCAGGGGGAAGGCCCTGAGGACCTCCTCCTTTCCCCCCAGAAGCTCCCCTTGGAAGCAGGTGGCGGCGAGGCCGTAGAAGCCGAGGAGCTCCCGGGTGGCCTCGAGGTCCACCCCTACCCCTAAATAGACCCCGCTCTGTAGCCCCCCGTAGCCCAGAAGGGCCATCTCCCGCCGGAACCTCTCCCTCTCCCCCCGCTCCTTGGGCCCCTCGGGAAGGACGAGGAGGAAGCGCCCGTCCCACGGGGGGAGGGCGCCGTAGAGGCGGCGGCGCACCTGGCGCACCTGCCAGTAGACCCGGTCGGAGAGGGCGTAGTAGGCGGCCCGCCCCTCCCGCTTGGGCACCACCCAACCCCGCTTGGCGCTCCGGGAAAGCGCCGCCCGCACCGCCATCTCCGAGAAGCCCAGGGCGGCCATCATGGCCACGAGGTCCCGCACCCGGGCCGCCCGCTCCGGGTAGACGTACTCCACGAACAGGGTGAAGATGGTGGACCTGGCCCGCATGCCCTAAAAGACCGGCTCAAGCCGCCTTTCCCGGTACTCCCTGAGGGCCCCCTCCAGGAAGGCGGCGAGGGGCATCGTCCCCAGGTTGCCCTTCTTCCGGCGGCGCACGCTCACCGCTCCTTCGGCCTTCTCCCGCTCCCCCACCACGAGGACGTAGGGCACCTTCTGTACCTCGGCGTCCCGGATCCGGGCCTGCATCCTCTCGGGCCGGGTGTCGGCCTCGGCCCGTAGGCCCGCCTCCTTGAGCCTACCCGCCACCTCCCGGGCGTAGTCCTCCTGCTTCTCGGACACGGGGACCACCACCGCCTGCACCGGGGCGAGCCACAGGGGGAAGTCCCCGGCGAAGTGCTCAATGAGGATGCCGATGAAGCGCTCCAGGGAGCCGAAGGGGGCCCGGTGGAGCATCACGGGACGGTGCTCCTCCCCGTCTTTGCCCACGTAGGTCAGCCCGAAGCGCTCGGGCAGGTTGTAGTCCACCTGGATGGTGCCGAGCTGCCACTCCCGCCCCAGGGCGTCCTTCACCACGAAGTCCAGCTTGGGGCCGTAGAAGGCGGCGTCCCCCTCCTCCACCGTGTACCGGAGCCCAGCCTCGGCCGCCGCCTCCTCAATCTGCCGTTCGGCCAAAGCCCACTTGGCCTCGTCCCCCACGTACTTGTCGCTTTTCGGGTCCCGCACCCCGATCCGGGCCCGGTAGTCCTTAAGCCCCAGGGTGGCGAAGACCTTAAGGACCAGGTCCAAGACCCCCAGGAACTCCCCCTTCACCTCCTCGGGGGTGCAGAAGATGTGGGCGTCGTCCTGGGTGAAGCCCCTGACCCTTGTGAGGCCAAGAAGCTCCCCCGCCTTCTCGTAGCGGTAGACGGTGCCGAACTCGGCAAGCCTTAGGGGAAGCTCCCGGTAGGAGCGCTTCCTATAGGCGTAGATCCTGATGTGGTGGGGGCAGTTCATGGGCTTGAGGAGGTACTCCTCCTCCTCGCCCCGCTCCTTGAAGCTGATGGGAGGGAACTGGCTTTCCGCGTAGTAGGGGTAGTGGCCGCTGGTCTTGTAGAGTTCCAGGCTCCCGATGTGGGGCGTGGTCACGAGCTGGTAGCCCCGCCTCACCTGCTCCTCCCGCATGAAGGCCATGAGCTCCTCCCGGACCACGTTCCCCTTGGGAAGCCAAAGCACAAGCCCCTTCCCCACCATGGGGTCTATGAGGAAGAGCTCCAGCTCCCGCCCGAGCCGCCGGTGGTCCCGTTTCTTGGCCTCCTCCAGCTGCCAGAGGTACTCCTTAAGCTCCTCGGCGGTGCGGAAGGCCACCCCGTAGACCCGCTGCAGCATGGGCCTTTTCTCGTCCCCCCGCCAGTAGGCCCCGGCCACGTGGGTGAGCTTGAAGTGGGGGGGGATCCTGCCCGTGGAGGGAACGTGGGGCCCGCGGCAGAGGTCGGTGAAGCCGAAGTTTTCGTCCCCCTGCTGGTAGAAGCTGATCTCCTCCCCCTCGGGGATCTCCAGGATGAGCTCCGTCTTATAGGGGTCCTTTCCCCGGTAGCGGGCGAGGGCCTCCTCCCGGGAGAGGACGAAGCGCTTTAGGGGGAGGTCCCGCTTGAGGATCTCCCGCATCTTCGCCTCTATGGCGGGCAGGTCCTCGTCGGAGAGGGGCTCGGGGGCTTCTATGTCGTAGTAGAAGCCCTTCTCAATCACGGGCCCCACCCCGAGCCTCACGCTTTCCGGATCGTAGCCCTTCTCCCGGAAGAACTCCTTCACCGCCTGGGCCAGGACGTGGGCCAGGGTGTGGCGGAAGAGGGTCTGGAACTCGGGGTCCTTCTCCGTGAGGAGGCGCACCTTCGCCCCCTGGGGAAGGGGCTTTAAGAGGTCGTAAAGCTCCCCGTCCACGATGGCCCCCACCGCCCGCCTCTCCCAGCCCTCCCCGAGGGCCCGGGCCACGTCCTTCGCCGTGGCCCCCTCGGGAAGCTCCAGGGGCTTGCCGTCCGGCAGGTAGACCGTCATGCCCTTCACTATACCGGGCACGGCCCCTAAAGCCCCAAGGGGTCTTTGAGGTGGCTCAAAAACTCCTCCCGGGTCTTCTGGTTCTCCCGGAAGACCCCCAGCATGGCGCTCGTCACGGTGCGGGAATGCTGCTTCTCCACCCCCCGCATCATCATGCAGAGGTGGACCCCCTCCACCACCACCCCCACCCCCTGGGGCTCCAGAACCTCCTGGATGGCCTCGGCGATCTGCACCGCGAGGCGCTCCTGCACCTGGAGCCTGCGGGCGAACATGTCCACGATGCGGGCGAACTTGGAGAGGCCCAGGATCTTCCCGTCGGGGATGTAGCCGATGTGGACCTTGCCGAAGAAGGGAAGGAGGTGGTGCTCGCACATGGAGTAGAACTCCACGCCCTTCACCACCACCATCTCGCTCCCCTCCGCCGGGAAAACGGCGCCGCCCACCACCTCCTCCAGGCGCTGCCGGTAGCCCCGGGTGAGGAAGGCCCAGGCCTTGGCCACCCGCTCCGGCGTCTTCAAAAGCCCCTCGCGGCCGGGGTCTTCCCCGATGACCTGGAGCCACTCGGCGGCGAGGGCCTGGAGGCGCTCCAGGTCCACCTCGGTCGCGAAGGTCAAGCCCGTGTCCTCAAGCTCCACCATCTTGCGCTCCATGCTGCCCCTTTCTTGCCCCCCGCTCTGTGGCCCCGGGCTCACTCGGGGGCGAGAAGCCCCTCCGCCAGAAGGGGCAAGGCCTCCTCCGGGTCCAGGGGAAAGCCCTGGGCCGCCCGCCTGAGGACCTCGAGGGCCTCCCGCCGCGTGCGCTTGAGCCGAAGGTGCACCTCGCTGAAGGGGTTCAGGGCGTCCTGACCCCTCAGGGTGAGGCGGTAGCGCCGTGGGGGCGCCACGGGGAAGAGGGCCTTCCGGTAGCGTTCGGCAAGGGCCCGGTAGCGGGGGGCATTCCCGGGAGGATCCACGGGGCGAACCACCCGGGCCGGGACCCCGAGGGCGAGCCTCCCCTCGGGCACCTCCATGCCCGGCGGCACCACCGCCCCCGCGCCCACCACGGCGTTTTTGCCGATCCTCGCCCCGTTCAGCACCACCGCCCCCATGCCCACGAGGGCCCCTTCCTCCACCACCGCCCCGTGGACCACCGCCCGGTGGCCCACGGTGACCCCGGGGCCCAAAAGGCAGGGAAACCCAGGGTCGGCGTGGAGGACGGCCCCGTCTTGGACGTTGGTCCCGGGGCCCACCACCACCCTTTCCAGGTCCCCCCGGACCACGGCGCCGAACCAGATGGAGGCCCCTTCCCCCACCTCCACCGCCCCCACCACGTAGGCCCCGGGGGCGATGAAGGCCGTGGGGTGGACCGCAGGGGTCTTGTCCTCAAAGCGGTAGACGCTCAAGGGCCACCTCCAAAAGCCCCAGGTCCTCGGGGAAGGCAAGGAGGGCGCGCGCCTCCTCGGGGGAAAACCACCCCGCCCCGGTCATGCCCTCCTCCAGGCGGGGCGCCCCCTCCCCCCGCATGAGGAACCAGTGCACCTCCCGCTCCACCCCCTTGGGGTTGACGTAGCGGGTGGGGTAGAGGGGAAGGAGGACCTCGGCCCGGACCCCCGTCTCCTCCCAGACCTCCCGCACCGCCGCCTCCTCCAGGCTCTCCCCCGGCTCCGGGTGGCCCTTGGGGAAGACCCAGAAGCCCATGCGGTCGCGAAGGAGGAGGACCTCCCGTTTGGCGTTGAAGACCACGCCCCCGGCCCCTAGCTCCATCCGTACCTCCCCTTGAGGTAGCTTAAGGTGGCCTCGTCCACCTCGGGCCCGCCCCGGTAGCGCTCCTCCAGGTTCTCCATGCCGATCAGGGCCAAAAAGGCGCGCTCCGTGGCCTCGTCAAAAACCCCGTGCGCCTCCCCGGCGTAAAGCCCGAGGCGCCCGAGCACCCCCTGGAAAAAGCGCACCTCCTCCTCGGTGAGGGGGCGGCGCTCCTTGGGCCGTTCAAAGAGGAGGCGGTGGAGGGAGAGGAGCCGGAAGAGCTCGTCTATGGGCTCGGGGTGGTCGTCCACGCGGAGGTCCACGTACCGGTCCCAAAGCCCCCCGTACCCCTTTCCCTCCCCCACCACCAGGAGGGCGGCGGACTGCTTCCCCCGCCTGTCCCCTCCCGCCTCCTCCCCCGCCTTCAGGGCGAGGAGGAGCCTCTCGGGGAAGGGGGCCTGGGCGGTGAGGAAGGTCTCCACCATGGCCTCCACCACCTCGCTTCCCGAAAGGAGGTTTCCCTGGGCGGCGAAGCCCTTCCCCGCCACCCCCCCGGCCCAGGGGTGGCACTCGGCCCCGGTGAAGGTGAGGCTCTCCCCCGTGGCCGCCACCAGGCCGAACTGGCGTTTCTCCAGCTCGGGGTCGGTGCGGCGGAAGGCCTCGAGGACCCCTTCCGGGCTTGCCCCCTGGCGGAGGAGGGCGAGGCCCTGGGGCCCGTAGCGGGGGTTGGCGTAGGACTGGGTGGCGATGGCCCCCACCCCCGCCTCGGCGAAGGGGACCACCGCCCCCACCGCCAGGAACTTGCTGGCCACGGCCACGCCCAGGTCCCCGGTCTTGGGGTCTTGGGCCACCAGGGAGAAGGTCGCCACCCGCATGCCCTTATCCTAAGGGCCTTCCCAGCGAGGGGATTGGTGCACCCATAACGTTGCCCTCATCGCCCACGTGGACCACGGCAAGACCACCCTGGTGGACGCTGGGCCCCATGCCCCAGACCCGCTTCGTCCTGCGCAAGGCCCTGGAGGCGGGGCTCAAGCCCATCGTGGTTCTGAACAAGGTGGACAAGAAGGAGGCCCGCCCCAACGTGGTCCTGGACCCCTCCCGGAGGAAGCGGCCGTTGGGCGGTAAAGGAAAATCGGGGGCGGCTTCCCCGCCCCCGGGCACTTTAGGACTACTCCTCTTCGCGCTCTCCGTAGGTTTCCAGGGCCTCTTTCCAGGCCTCGCTGATGGCTTTCCCCTGCTCCATGGTCCACCTCCTTAAGCCCCAGGGTAGGGGAAGCCCGAGGGAAGCCGGGGGCTCTAGGGGGTAGACCCGTACACCCCTTGTGGGTGTAGGGACGAGGCGGCTACACCGCTTCAGGACTGGAGGAGGGCCTCGGCCTCGAGGCGGGCGAGGACCCGCTCCAGGCTCCCCCCCCGCCAGCGCTCCACCGCGTAGGCCGAGAGGGGGAACCGGGCCTGGAACCGCTTGAGGAGGCCAAGGGCATCCTCGGGACGCCCTCCCTGGAGGACGAGGAGGTACCCCCCCCGAAGCCTAAAGGCCAGATCCCCCCGCCTGAGCTCCGCCTGAAGCCGCTCGGGCGGGGCCTCCGTGGCCAGGTAGACGAGGACCAAGGGCCGCCTTAAGGCGAGCCCCTCCAGGGCCCCGGCGAGGCGCAGGAGGTCCTCCCGCTCCCCCACCCCCGGTAGGGGGGGAAGGAGGGGGGCCTCCCGCCCCGTCCCCAGGAAAAAGGCCACCCCCAGGGCCAAAGCCCCGAGCACCCCCCCAAGGGCGGCGTAGCCGGGGGGGTCAGACCCCACCAGGCGCAGGGCGCCTTCCAGGGCGCGCTCAAAGGCCAGAAGGCTGAGCCCCAGCACCAGGGCGAGCTGGACGGGGAAGGCCACGGGGAAGCGGGAGTAGAGGCTCGCCACGGCGGCAAGGAGTAAGGCGGCGAGAAGAGCGCCCCACCCCGCCGTCCCCACGGGGTCCGCCACGGCCAGGGGGAGGAGGCCTAGAAGGAAGAACCCCCACGGCAAGAGGAAGAGGGCCCGCATTCTCCCCAAGCCTACCACAGGCCCTTTACCATGGGGGAAGTGGAACCCCTGGCCGAGCGCCTCAGGCCCCGAAGCTTAGACGAGGTCCTGGGCCAGCCCCACCTCACCGGTCCCAAGGGGCTTCTGAGGCGGATGCTGGAGGCGGGGCGGCTCTCCTCCATGGTCCTCTTCGGCCCGCCGGGCACGGGCAAGACCACCCTGGCCCGGCTCCTCGCCGAGGGGGTGGGGAGGCCCTTCCTAAGGCTCTCCGCGGTGGAGGCGGGGCTTAAAGAGGTACGCCAGGCCGTGGAGGAGGCCAAGGCGAAGGGGGGTCTTGTCCTCTTCCTGGACGAGATCCACCGCTTCAACAAGGCCCAGCAGGACGCCCTCCTCCCCCACCTGGAGTCGGGCCTCCTCACCCTCATCGGGGCCACGGCGGAAAACCCCGCCTTCGCCCTCGTCCCCGCCCTCCGCTCCCGCCTCCGCTTCTTCCCCTTGAGGCCCCTGGAGGAGGCCGACCTCCTCGCCCTCCTCAAGCGGGCCCTGGAAGACCCAAGGGGCCTTCCCGGCACCCCCTACGAGGAGGAGGCCCTAAGGGTTCTCGCCCAGGCGGCCGGGGGCGACGCCCGCTTCGCCCTGAACACCCTGGAGCTCGCCGCAAGCTTTGGCCGGGTGGACCTAGGGAGCGTGCGGGAGGCCCTGGGGGCGGAGCGCTTCGGCATGGACCGGGAAGGGGACCGGTTTTACGACCTGGTCTCCGCCCTCCACAAGTCCCTGCGGGGAAGCCACGTGGACGCCGCCCTCTACTACCTGGCGAGGCTCCTTCAGGGCGGGGCCGACCCCCGCTACCTCGCCCGCAGGCTCATCCGGGTGGCGGTGGAGGACGTGGGCCTCGCCGACCCCCTGGCCCTCCGCCTCGCCGTGGCCGCCAAGGAGGCCTACGAGGCCCTGGGAAGCCCGGAAGGGGAGCTCGCCCTGGTGGAGGCCGCCGTCTACCTGGCCCTGGCCCCCAAGAGCAACAGCCTCTACGCCGCCTGGAAAAAGGCCCAGGAGGCGGCCAAGGCCCACCCCGAGGCCGAGGTCCCCCTGAACCTGAGAAACGCCCCCACCGGCCTCGCCCGCGCCCTGGGGCACGGGGAGGGGTACGCCTACTACCACGAGGACAAGGAGGGAAGCTTCGCCCAGAGGTACCTCCCTGAGGGCCTGGAAGGCCTCACCCTCTTCGAGGCCACGGGGGAAGGGTGGGAGGAGCGGGTGCGGGAAAGGCTAAAGGCGCTTCGGGAGCGGTTCCAAGCCGCCAGGCGGCGGAGAGGCTGAGGAGAACCCCCGAACCCCCAAACCCACCGAGAAGCCCCACCTCCCCGACCCACTCCCCGCCGTAGACCCCCGCGGAGAGCTGGTAGGCCAGACCCCACCCCTCTCCCGGGACCCCGAGGAGGTGAAGCCTGGGCGAGAGGTAGGAGCCTCCCCCGCCCAGGATGACCCCCCCGTCCAGGACCACGGGCACCCCCCGGCTCCAGTCCGCCCCCTCGCCCAGGGCGGGCGGGAGGGTGAGGCCCGCGTCCAGGGCCACCCCCGGGGCCAGGCCCACCTTGACCCCGCCCCGGAGGCCCCACTGGAGGGAGAGGTTGTACTCCAAGGTCCCGTCCCCCTCGGCGTAGGCCAGGTAGGGCAGGAGGAGGACGGGCGACTGGCCGCCAAAGGGGTTCGGCATCAAGGTCGCCCCCAAGGAGAACCCCGCCCCCCGGGCAGGCTCCGGAGGGCGCAGCATGGCCACGGGGAGGCACCCGGAAAGGACGAACGCCAGGCCTAGGGCGCGCACGGCCTTCACCCCCTTTCCCTAAGCCCTCAGGGTATCCGTGCAGCTACCCTTTCAGCCCCTCCTCAAAGGTGGCCACCACCCGCCGTTCAAAGAGAAGGTAGAGGAGGGCGATGGGGAGAACGCTGAGGAGGGCCGCCGCCGAGAGGAGGCCCCAGTCCGTGGGGTACTTGCGCTGCAGGTCCGTGAGCCAGGTCTGGAGCGTCCAAAGCCCCGGGTCGGAGACCACCACCCGGGGGTAGAGGACCAGGTTCCAGTGGGCGGCGAAGGCCAGCACCCCGGCCGCCACCAGGGTGGGGCGCACCAGGGGGAGGAGGATGCGGAAGAGGAGGACCCGGTGCCCGGCCCCGTCCAGCTTGGCCACCTCCAGAAGCTCCTCAGGCACAGCCCGCATGCCCTGGTAGACGAGGTAGATGACGAAGGGGCTCGCGGCGAAGGGCAGGAGCAGGGCCCAGAAGGTCTCCAGCAGGGAGAGGTCCTTCAGGACCCCGTAAAGGGGCACGAGGAGGAGCTCCGCCGGGATCGCCATCAGGACCAGGTAGAAGGGGAGAAGCCCCAGGCCCGCCCTCAGGGCGTAAGCGGCGAAGAGGGCGGTAAAAAGCTCCAAGGCCACCGCCCCAGAGGACACCCCCAAGGAGAAGAGGAGGCGTCCCCAGAAGCCCTCCCGGGCCAGGGCCCGCACGTTCTCCAGGCTAAAGCCCACCCGGGAGAAGAGCTCCCCCGAGTACACCGCCTCCTTGGGCATGAAGGCGGCGTAGGCCATCCAGAGGAAGGGGAGGAGGACGGCAAGGAGCACCGCAAGCGCCAAGGCGTGCCGGAGGAAGCGGCCCACCCCCCCACTATACCGGCGTAAGATGCCCCTATGAAGCCCCTTTCCGGCCTCAAGGTCCTGGACCTCTCCCGGGTCCTGGCGGGGCCCCTCTGCACCATGATCCTGGCGGACCTCGGGGCGGAGGTGGTCAAGGTGGAGCCTCCCTGGGGGGACGAGACCCGGGGCTGGGGCCCGCCCTTCGTGGAGGGAGAGAGCGCCTACTTTCTTGCGGTGAACCGGGGGAAGCGGAGCGTGGCCTTAGACCTCAAGCGCCCAGAGGGCCAGGAGGCGGTGCGCCGCCTCGCCCAGAAGGCGGACGTCCTGGTGGAGAACTTCAAGACGGGGGACCTCAGGCGCTTCGGCCTGGACTACGAGAGCCTAAAGCCCTTGAACCCCCGCCTCATTTACCTCTCCATCACGGGCTTCGGCCACACCGGGCCCAGGGCCAAGGAGCCCGGCTACGACGCCGCCCTCCAGGGCTACACCGGGATCATGTCCGTCACGGGCGAGCCCGAAGGCCCCCCCATGAAGGTGGGGGTGGCCTGGATTGACGTGATGACGGGGATGATGGGGGCCTTGGCCGTGCTCGCCGCCCTCTGGGAGCGGGAGCGAAGCGGCCTCGGCCAGCACATAGACCTCTCCCTCTTTGACGTGGGGCTTTTCGCCCTGGCGAACCTGGGGGAAAGCTTCCTCCTCACGGGAAAACCCCCCAAGAGGCTCGGTAACGCCCACGCCCAGATCGTCCCCTACGGGGCCTTCCCCGCGGAGGACGGCTGGCTCGTCCTGGCGGTGGGCAACGACGAGCAGTTTGCGAGGCTCTGCCAGGTGGTGGGGCTTCCCGACCTCGCCCGGCGCTTTCCCACGAACGCCCTCCGGGTGGAGCACCGGGAGGAGGTGGTGGAGGCCCTTTCCCGGGCCCTTAAGGCCCGCTCCCGGGCCCACTGGCTGGAAAGGTTCAAGGAGGCGGGCGTCCCCGCCGCCCCCGTGAACGACCTGAAGGAGGCCTTCCAAGACCCCCAGGCCGAGGCCCGGGGCGCGGTCTGGACCCTCCCCCACCCTCTCCTGGGCGCCCTCCCCACCCTGGCCAACCCCCTGCGCTTCCTCTCCCGGACCCCCGCGGGGCCGGGCCTTCCCCCGCCCCTCCTTGGGGAGCACACGCGGGAGGTCCTCCTCGAGGCGGGCTACACCCCGGAGGCGGTGGCAGACCTGATCCAAAGGGGAATCGCCAAGGAAGCGCCCCCGGCTTCCCAGCGGCGCCCGGACCAAGGCGCTTAGGGCTGCTTCCTTCCGGACCTGACCCGGTTCACGCCTGGCCCGCCGCGCTGGACCGGGGGCTTGGGTAGTATAGCACCCATGGAAGCCCTGAAGCTAGAGGGCGTGAGCAAGCGCTACGGGCGGAGGCCCGTCTTGGAGGGCGTGAGCCTCTCCGTCCGCCCGGGGGAGGTCTACGCCCTGGCGGGGCCCAACGGGAGCGGCAAGACCACCCTCATCCGCCTGGCCACCGGCCTCGCCTTCCCCACGAAAGGCCGGGCCTTCCTCCTCGGGGAGGACGTCCACAAAAGCCCCGGCGCCCGCCGCCACCTGGGGGCGGTGGTGGAGGCCCCGGCCGCCTTTTACCCCTACCTCACGGGCCGGGAGAACCTCAGGATGCACGCCCAGCTCTCCGGGGTGAAAGACGAAGCCCGCATCGGCGAGGTCCTCGCCCGGCTCAAGCTCCTTGCGGTGGCCGACCAAAAGGTGGAGGGGTATTCCCTGGGGCAGAGGCAGCGCCTGGGCCTGGCCGCGGCCATCCTCCACCGCCCCAAGGTCCTCGTCCTGGACGAACCCACCTCCGGCCTGGACCCCGAGGGGGTGGAGCTCGTCCACCGCCTCCTCCAGGAGCTGGCCCGGGAAGGGGTGGCCATCCTTCTCTCCACCCACCACCTCCAGGAGGTGGCCCGCTACGCCCACAGGGTGGGGATCCTGGGCGGGGGAAAGCTTCTGGACGAGGTGGCCCTCTCCGGGAAGGAGGCCTACCGGCTGGAGGCGGAGCCCCTGGAGGGGGCCCTCGCCCTCCTCAGGACCCTGCCCCAGGTGGCCTCGGCCCGGCTCCAGGGGCGGAGCGTGGTCTTTGAGGGGGAGCCGGAGGCCGCCCTCCGCGCCCTCTTGGCGGAGGGCTACCGGGTGAGGGCCCTCGTCCCCCACCGCTTTGACCTCTTGGACTACTACCAGGAGAGGGTGCGGCATGCTTAGGCTCGTGCGCTTTGAGGTCTATAAGCTCTTCCGGCTCCGCTCGGTGCGGCTCGGCCTCCTTTTCGCCCTCCTCCTCCCCTTCCTCTGGGCCCTGGCCCCGGGGCTCAAGGAGGTCTACGGCCTGGTCCTGGCCTCGGGGTGGCAGGTGGTCTCCTTAAGCCTCCTCGCCGGGATGGAGTTCCTCTTCCCCTTCCTCGTGGTGATGGCGGCGAGCGAGGCCCTGGGAAGCGAGGTGGCCCAGGGCACGCTGAAAAGCCTCCTCCTAAGGCCCCTCTCCCGGACCCACCTCCTCCTCGCCAAGCTCTTCGCCGTCCTCCTCTACCCCTTCGTCCTCCTGGGGGCGAGCTTCCTCGGGGGGGTGCTCGCGGGGATGCCCTATGGGCTTGGGGCCTTCTACGGCGGCACGGGCCTCGGGGAAGGGGGGTTCGCCGGGGCGGGGCTTCTGAGCCCCCAGGGGGCCCTCGCCGAGCTCCTGAGGGCCCACCTCCTCGCCGGGGCCGTGCTCCTTCCCCTCGCCTCCTTGGCCCTCCTCTACGGGACCGTCTTCCTCTCCACCACGGCGAGCGCCCTGGCGGCGGTGGCCACCCTCCTCCTCATGCGCCTCCTCGTGGCCTTCCCCGCCCTCACGCCCTTCCTCCTCACCACCTATTTGGACCTCTACCTGCGGCCCGAGGCCGTAGGGCTTGGGCTACCCCTCCTCCTCCTCTACACCCTGGGCTTCGCCCTCCTCGCCGCCTTGGTCTTTGAGCAGAAGGACCTCTAGAGGAAGCGCCCGGCCTCCAGCAGGGGGGTCCCGTCCAGGAGGAGCCGCCCTTCCCTCAAGGAGAGGACCAGGTCCCAGTGGAGGGCGCTTTCGTTCCGTCCGCCCGTCTCCGGGTAGCTCCGGCCCAGGGCCAGGTGGACGGTGCCCCCCATCTTCTCGTCCAGGAGGACGAGGCCCGTGGGCCGGTCCAGGGCGAAGTTGGTGCCGATGCCCACCTCCCCAAGCCGCCGGGCCCCCTCGTCCGTGGCCAGGGCCGCTTGGAGGTAGGCCTCCCCCACCTCCGCCCGGGCCTCCACCACCTGGCCCCGGTGGAAGCGGAGATAGACCCCCTCCACCCGCCTCCCCCCCACGAAGGCGGGCAGATTGAAGCGCACCTCCCCCTCGGCGGAGTCCTCCACGGGGCCGGTGAAGACCTCCCCTGAGGGCATGTTGCGCCGGCCATCGGAGTTGATCCAGGTGCGCCCCGCCACGGAAAGCCTCAGGTCCGTGCCGGGGGCCAGGATGCGGAGCTCCTTCGCGGCGGAAAGCCTCCGGATAAGCCCCTCCTGGAAGCGGGAGAGCTCCTGCCAGGCGGCCACGGGGTCCTCCCGGTCCAGGAAGAGGGCCCTTTCCAGGTAGGCCCGGAACGCCTCCGTCCCCATCCCCGCCCCCACGGCGTAGCCCACCGTGGGGTAGAGGGTGAGGGCCCAGCGCTTCCTCAGGCGGAGCTCGGCGAGGGGGCGCCAAGCCCGCTGCCTGCGCAGGGCCAAGGCGGGGTCCACCGCGGCTGCCTCCAGGGGGTTCTCCGCGGAGAGGACGCGCAGGAACTTGTCCGCCCGCTGGTAAAGGGCAAGCTCCGCCTCCGGGACCTCCTCTAGCCAGCGCCCGCCGAAGAGGAGGAAATCCCGCTCCTCCCCGGGGTAGCTCAGGCGGATGAGGGGGTAAGCGCCCCGGCGCAGGAGGGCCTGCTTCAGGTGGGGAAGGAGGGGGAGGGCCGGGGTTTCCGCCTCCACGAGGACGGTCTCGCCGCTTTGGGCCTCGAGGCAGTACGCCGCCAAAAGCTCAGCGAAGCGCGCTTCCACCCTGCTATCATAGGACCAAGATGGAAGAACCCAAGATCACGCCCCTGGCCCGGCGCCTCGCCGAGGAGAACGGGATTGACTGGCGCCGCCTCCAAGGCACGGGCCCCGACGGGCTCATCGTGGAGCGGGACATCCTGGCCTACCTGGCCAAGGTCATGGCCGGGGAAGTGGACCTTCCCCCCCAGCCCGAGGCCCCGCCCCCGCCCCCCAGGGAGGACGAGCTGAAGCGGGCCCAGGAGGTCCTGGGCCGGGAAGGGGTGGACCTCGCCGAGGTCATCCCCCAGGAGCCCGAGCCCACCCCCTCGCCCCTCACCTTGGAGGAAGAGGAGCTGGACTTCCCCGAGGTGGAGCTGGACCTCTCCTTAGAGGAGGAAGAGGTCCTCCTGGCGGAGGAGCCGGAGGCCGCCCCCCTCGAGGCCTGGGAGGAGGAGAGCCCCCCCGAGCCCGAGGAAGCCCCCCAGGAGGAGGCCTGGGAGGAGGACCTCCTCCCCGCCGGGGAACCTTCCCTAGCCCCGGAGGAGGCGCCCCCGGCCCCAGAACCCCTCCCCCCCTTGCCCCAGGCGCAGGAGGAGGCGGGGATCGCGGCGGCCCCCGTGGCCCCTCCCCCGGCCCCCCTCACGCTCCTCCGCGTCCACCGCAGGCGGGTGGCCCTCGAGGCCCTGGAGGAGGCCGTGGCCCTTTTCCAGCGGGTCCACGGGGTGGAGAAGACCCTTCTCCCCTTCCTCCTCCGGGCCGCGGAGCGGGCCCTCGCGGAGCTGGAAATCCCCTTGCGGCCCCTCGTGGGCCAGGTGGAGGGCGAGGAGGTGCGGGGGCTTAAGCCTTCCCCGAGCTTCCTCGCCCTCTTCCGAGAGGCGGGCGGGGAGGAAGGGGAGGGCCTCCTCTGCTTCTACGGGGAGGAGGAGGTGCACACCGGCCGCCCAAGCCTCTTCCTCTCCCCCGAAGGCCTCCTCGCCGCCTCGGGGCTGGAGCCTCCCCTGGCGAGGAAGCTCCTGGAGCGGGTGGCCCTCTACCTGGAAAACCCCCTCCTCCTCCTGGTCTAGGGGCGCTTCACCTCCGCTTCCGCTTCCGCCGCCCGGGGACGGGCTCGGGGGTCTTCACGCCCTGGAGGCGGGCCTCGAGGGCCCGAAGCTCATCCCTAAGCCTCGCCGCCCGCTCAAAGTCCAAAGCCTCCGCCGCCTGCCACATGGCAAGCTCCAGCTCGGCGATCCTCTCCCTCAGGTCCTCCCCGGAGAGGTCGGCCTCGAGGGGGGCCTCCTCGTAGCCCTCGGGGCGGATGACGGCCCTAACCTCCTTCCGCACCGTCTCCGGGGTGATGCCGTGCTCCTGGTTATAGGCCTCCTGGAGGGCCCTTCTCCGGTTCGTCTCCTCTATGGCCCTCTGCATGGCCTCGGAGACCCGGTCGGCGTAGAGCCAAACCTCGCCCCTGGCGTTCCTCGCCGCCCGGCCGATGGTCTGGATGAGGCTCCGCTCGCTTCGCAGGAAGCCCTCCTTATCGGCGTCCAGGATGGCCACCAGGGAGACCTCGGGGATGTCCAGGCCCTCCCGGAGGAGGTTGATCCCCACGAGGCAGTCGTAGTGGCCAAGCCTTAGGTCCCGGATCAGGGCCTGGCGCTCAAAGGCGTCCAGCTCGTGGTGGAGGTAGCGGGCCCGGATCCCGTGCTCCACCAAAAAGCTCGTGAGCTCCTCGGCCATGCGCACCGTGAGGACCGTGACCAGGGTGCGCTCCCCCCTTGCCGCCCTTTCCCGTATCCCCTCCATGAGGTCCAGGATCTGGTTCTCCGTGGGCTTGACCCGCACCAGGGGGTCCAATAGCCCCGTGGGCCGGATGATCTGCTCCACCACCCGCCCCGAATGCTCTAGCTCAAAGGGCCCCGGGGTGGCGGAGACGAAGACCACCTGGGAAACCCTCTCCAAAAACTCCTCAAAGCGAAGGGGGCGGTTGTCCAACGCCGAGGGGAGGCGGAAGCCGTAGTCCACCAGGGTCTTCTTGCGGGCGTAGTCCCCCCGGTACATCCCCATGAGCTGGGGCACGGTCACGTGGGACTCGTCCAGGAAGACGAGGAAGTCCTCGGGGAAGTAGTCCAGGAGGGTGTAGGGAGGCTCCCCCGGGGCCTTCCCCGTGAAGTAGCGGGCGTAGTTCTCCACCCCGGGGCAGGTGCCCATGACCCTTAGCATCTCCAGGTCGTAGAGGGTGCGCTCCTTGAGGCGCTGGGCGTAGAGGACCTCCCCCCTTTCCTCAAAGTAGCGGACCCTCTCCCAGAGCTCCTTCTCAATCTCCCTCAGGATCTCCTCTAACCCCTCCGGGGAGAGGTAGTGGGTGGCGGGGAAGAGGACAAACCCGGGAAGCTCCCGAAGCCGCTCCCCGGTGACGGGGTGCACCTGGAAGATGCGCTCCACCTCGTCCCCCCATAGCTCCACCCGGATGGGCTCGGTATCGTAGGCGGGGAAGATCTCCAGCACCTCCCCCTTAGCCCGGAAGCGGCCCGGGGCCAGGTCTATCTCGTTGCGCTCGTAGCCGAGCTCCAGGAGGCGCTCCAGAAGGGCCTCCCGGGGGTAGAGCTTGCCCCTTTCCACCACCAGGTTCCTGGCCCTGTACTCCCTCGGGTCCCCGAGGCCGTAGATGGCCGAGACCGAGGCCACCACGATCACGTCCCGCCGCGTGAGGAGGCTTCGGGTGGTGGAGTGCCTCAGGCGCTCAATCTCGGGGTTGATGGCGGCGTCCTTCTCTATGTAGAGGTCCTTCCCCGGGACGTAGGCCTCGGGCTGGTAGTAGTCGTAGTAGCTGATGAAGTACTCCACGGCGTTCTCCGGGAAGAGCTCCCTGAACTCCGCCGCAAGCTGGGCCGCGAGGATCTTGTTGGGGGCGAGGACCAAAGCGGGCCTTCCCAGGGCCTCAATGACCTTGGCCATGGTCACCGTCTTCCCCGTGCCCGTGGCCCCGAGGAGGGTGACGAAGCGCTCCCCGTCCCTCAAGGCCTCCACGAGCCCGGCGATGGCCTTGGGCTGGTCCCCCTTGGGGCTTGGCCCCCGGTAGCGGAAGGTCATCCTCACCCAGTATAGGGGCCCTCCTCGCCTCCCCAAAGGAAGGGGGAGAACAAAAACCCCCGCCCCTTTGGGGGGGGCGGGGGAAAGCCCTCCTAGGGCCTAGAACTCTACGTTGTAGGTGACCTTGAAGGCCCGGCCGTAGGACTGGACGTTGTCCGCCCCGTCCAGGAGGACAGCGTCCAGGTAGGCCACGGTGAAGCCGTAGTAGTTGGCCTCCACGTAGATGCCGTTCACGCCGCCAGACTGGCTCCCTGCTTCAGTGGTGAGGTTCCAGGGGAACTGGACCTCACCGGGGTAGGCGAAGAGGCGGTCGGTGGTGGCGCTCAGGGAGTAGTCGCCGTAGCCCCGGGTGAGGAAGGAGCCAGCGGGGTCCACCACGTTGGTGCCGCGGTAGGAGGCGTAGCCCACCTTCACGCTGGCGCCGGGAGCCAGGAACTCGTTCAGGGTGAGGCCCACGCGCCAGTAGGTCTCCTGGGCATCGTTGGTGGAGCCACGGGTGATGTCCGTGGAGCGGGCGGCGTAGACCCCCTCCAGGCCGGGCTTCAAGGGGATGGCCAGGGGATCCGTGGCCACCTTCACCCCGTACTTGAGGGTGGTGTAGTCGTAGGTGCCCGCGCTGGCGCTAGCATCGGTGAAGCTGTGGTAGCGCACGTAGGGCTGGAGGCTGAGGAAGGCCAGCTTGCCCTGGTAGGAGGCGTAGGCCAGAAGGTCCTCGTAGGGGTAGTTGCCGCTGCCGTCGTCAAACTTCTGGTAGCCCAGAGCCAGGCTCAAGCCCGGGACGAGAGCGTCCTCGGCCTCGGCGTCGTGGGTGAGCTTGACGCCGAAGCTCGTGGAGTAGCGGGAATCCTGGATGTTGTAGATGTAGTAGTTGTAGTTCCCGTAGGCCCCAAGGCCGCCGCTACCCGGCTGCACAACCCCGCCCACGGTCAGCTGGTTGTAGAAGGGGTTCAGGGCGAAGCCGCGGAAGAGCTTGAGGGTGGCCCCCACGCCCCAGGAGACCTGCTCGCTGGCGGGAGCGCCGGCGTAGTCCGTGGAGTCATCGTAGTAGCCCCGGATCTCCAGGCCGCTCAGAAGGCCAAGGCTCAGCTTGGCGTCCACCCCGAAGCCCTTGTTGTTGGCAGCGAAGGGCGCGTTGCCGTTCCCGCCCACGCCGAAGTAGAAGTAGTGGTAGTTAGAGGACATCCCGGCCACGCCGTTCTCGTAGTCCGGATCAATGGCCCGGTAGTTGGCGGAGAGGGAGAGGGGCCCCAGGCTGAGGTCGCCCTTGACGTAGTAGGCCCAGTCGGCGAGGGAGCTGTCAAAGAAGTTCTGCAGGCCGCCCGTGGGCCAGGTCTTGGAGGTGTCAAAGAGCCCGCTAAGCTTGACCGGCCCCAGGGCCAGGCTCGCGTCCACGCCCAGGGCGGAGCGGTTGCCGTAGTTCTCGGCGTAGTTCAAGGCCAGGCTGAAGCCCTCCACCGGCTTTAAGGCGGTGCGGATGCCGAAGTAGTCGCCCTGGAGCACAGCGGGGGCGGGGGGGGTAGCAGCAGCCCCCTCATTATTGGCCACGCCCGCCACCACGGTGACCTCGGGCTTCAGGGGGAACTTGGTGCCGGAGAAGGTGGCCACCAGGCCCTGGCGGGTGGTGGCGGGGTAGCTGTCCTTGTCGTTGGCGAAGAGGTAGTCGTTGAAGCTGAAGGAGCTGGTGTCGTAGCTGTAGACCACGCTGAAGGCCTGGCCGTCCACGTTCCCCTTAACGCTGGCGTCGGTGAGGTAGGCGTTGGTAGTGTTAATGCTGCCGGAGCCAAAGGCGTCCACGGAAAGGGAGGCGCTGGCCTCGGAGACGTTCACCCCGCTCGTGCCGGGCTGGGCCACCTTGACCCCGAAGGTGAGGGTGGCGGAGCCCCCGGTGAAGGTCTGGTCAAAGTCACCACGGCGCTGGGCAGGCCAGTTGCGGTAGGGGCTGCCACCGTAGTCCTGCTCGCCCGAGCCCGAGGAAACTTTGTTGCCCGGGAAGAGGCGGTCAATGTCAAAGTTGATCCCGGTGTTGGTGGCCGTGCCGTAAGTGGCAGAGAGGCTACCCGAGATGGAGTAGCGCACCTTGTTGAGCTCGGCCACCTGCTCTTCCAGCTTGGAGACCTTGTCGGAGAGGGAGACGAGGTCGGAGCGCAGGGCGGCGGCGAATTCCTGCACCGCGGCCACGTCCTCCTTGGTGGCGAACTGCTCCAGGTCAGGAAGTTCCTGGCCCCCGGAAACCAACTTCTCCAGGTTGGTCACCCGGTCCTGAAGGGCCAGCACGTCCTGGTTGAGGAGGACGGCGAGCTCGTTCAGGGCCTGGATCGCGTCGGCGTTGGCCTCCACCTGGCTCCTAAGCCCGGCCACGTCACCCTTCACGCCCTCCACGTCCTGGGCCAGGGCGTCCAGCCGCTCGGCGAGCTGCTGGGCCTGGGCGAGGGCGGTGTCGGCGGCGATGGAGGCGGCCTCCACCCGGTCCATGAGGTCCTTAAGGGCCGCCTGGTCCATGCCGGGCTCAGGCATGGGCTGGGCCTTGAGCTCGGCGATCATCGCCTCGAGGCGGGCGATGTCCTCCTTGGTGGCGGCGCTGTCCTCCAGGGCGGAGACCCGCACGCCCAGGGAAGCGAGCTCGGCGGCGAGCTCCTGGACGGCGTTCTTCAGGGCCTCGAGGTCCTCGGGGGCCAGGGCCTCCATGGTGGGGGAGGTGCCCTGGGTCTTCAGCTCCTCCTCAATCTGCTGCAAGAGCCGGTAGATGAGGAGGGCCGCCTGGTAGCGGGTGAGGTTCTCGTTGCCCCGGAAGGTGCCGTCCGGGAAGCCCAGGATGATGCCCTTGGCCGCCAGGGCCTCCACGGCCTCCTTGGCCCAGTGCCCGGCGGGCACGTCGGAGAACTGGGCCAGACCGAACCCCATGGAGAGGACGGTCAAGAGCCCTGCCAGTAGTGTGACCAGCCTTTTCTTCATATGCCTCACACCCCCTTAAGGGTCGTGGGCGGGAACCCGAGACGGGCGAGTTGCCGCGTTTCCTCTCCGCCCAGGTCCGCCCGGTGCGGGGAAAACCCCCAAAAAGGAGCCCTTTTTCCCCGCATCCGGGGCTATCATAAAAACCTCACGCGCCCTTGTCAAGCGGTCGGGCCTTAAGGTTTCTGTTATACTCCCCCCAGGAGGGAGGTGGGAGGCGGAAAGACGCGTCGGTGGAAGGCGGGAAGCGCAGGGGGCCATTGGCCTCACGAGGTGGCGGACCCCGCGAAGGGGATAACCGGCTTCGGCCGGGAAAGATCGAGGGATCCGCGGATGCCGCCCGGGGTGTGCCCGCCCCGCCCGCCTGCGAAAAGCCCCGAGGGAAAGCCGGCCCCGCGAGGGGCGGACAACCGAGGGGCAGGGCGTATCCAGAGGAAAACCGCCGGGAAGAAGGCGTGCCCCTTGGGGGCTTCGGCCCCTTCCCGGTGGCCTTTTGAGGCCATATGTGCGGGATCGTAGGCTACGTAGGTTTTAGGAACGCGACGGACGTGCTTTTGGACGGGCTCCGGCGCCTGGAGTATAGGGGGTACGACTCCGCCGGCATTGCGGTGCGGACCCCGGAGGGCCTCAAGGTGGTGAAACGCTCGGGGAAGCTTTCCGCCCTGGCGCAGGCCGTGGGGAAGACGCCCCTCCAGGGGGCCTTGGGCATCGGCCACACCCGCTGGGCCACCCACGGGGCCCCCACGGACCCCAACGCCCACCCCCACACCACGGAGGACGGGAGGATCGCCCTCATCCACAACGGCATCTTTGAGAACTACCTGGAGCTCAAGGAGGCCCTAGAGGCCCGGGGGCACCGCTTCCGGTCGGAGACGGACACCGAGGTCCTCGCCCACCTCCTGGAGGAAACCTACCGAGGCGACCTCCTTGAGGCCCTGCGGGAGGCCCTCAAGGCGGTGCGCGGGGCCTACGCCGTGGTGGTGGCCCACGAGGACCACGAGGAGATCGTGGCCGCCCGCACGGTGAGCCCCTTGGTGGTGGGCCTGGGGGAGGGGGAGAACTTCCTGGCCTCAGACGTGCCCGCCCTCCTCCCCTACACCCGCCGGGTCATTTTCCTGCACGACGGGGACGTGGTGCGCCTCACCCGGGAGGGGGTGGAGATCACCGACCTGGAGGGCAGGCCGGTCCAGAGGGAGGCGGTGGAGGTGGACTGGACCCTGGAGGCCGCCGAGAAGGGGGGCTTCCCCCACTACATGCTGAAGGAGATCTACGAGCAGCCCTGGGTCCTGGAGAACACCCTGGGCGGGCGCCTGAGGGAGGAGGAGGGGACCGTGGAGCTCGGCCTCGCCCTGGACCCACGGGAGGTGGACCGGGTCCACGTCATCGCCTGCGGAACGGCGAGCTACGCCGGGCTTTACGGGAAGTACCTCCTGGAGACCCTGGCCCGCCTCCCCACCGAGTGGGACGTGGCCAGCGAGTACCGCTACCGCGACCCCGTGGTGGACTCGAGGACCCTCGCCCTCGCCATCAGCCAGTCGGGGGAGACCATAGACACCCTGGAGGGCCTGAGGGAGGCCAAGCGCAAGGGGGCCCGCTCCCTCGGGGTCATCAACGCCAAGGGGAGCACCCTGACGCGGGAGGTGGAGGACGTCCTCTACATCCACGCCGGGCCGGAGATCGGGGTGGCCTCCACCAAGGCCTACACGGCCATGCTCGCGGCCATGGCCCTCCTCGCCGTCTGGTTCGGCCGGGCCCGGGGCGCCCTCGCCCTCGAGGAGGCCCAACGCCTCCTCCGGGAGATGCGCCGCCTTCCCAGGCTCGTGGAGGAGGTCTTGGAGAAAAGGCCCCTCGTGGCCCACGTGGCCGAGAAGTACCACCAGGCCCAGGACTTCCTCTTCCTGGGGCGGCACGTCCAGGCCCCCACCGCCTATGAGGGGGCGCTGAAGCTCAAGGAGATCAGCTACATCCACGCCGAGGCCTACCCCGCCGGGGAGATGAAGCACGGGCCCATCGCCCTCATTGACGAGCACCTCCCCGTGGTTGTCCTCGCCACCAAAGGCCCCCTCTACGAGAAGACCCTCTCCAACATCCAGGAGGTGCGGGCCCGGGGCGGGAAGGTGATCGCCATCGCCACCGAGGGGGACGAGGAGATCCCGAGGCTCGCCCAGGACGTGATCTACGTCCCCGAGGTCCACCCCCTCCTCGCCCCCATCGTGAGCGTGGTCCCCCTCCAGCTCCTCGCCTACGAGATCGCCGTGCTCCTCGGGCGGGACGTGGACCAGCCCCGCAACCTGGCCAAGAGCGTGACCGTGGAGTGAGGCTTGGCCTTCCCGCCGGGAATGTGCTATGATCCCCCTTGGCGGGGGCCGTTAGCTCAACTGGCAGAGCACCGGTCTCCAAAACCGGGGGTTGGAGGTTCGAGTCCTTCACGGCCCGCCAGGCTTTCCCCTGGGCCCCAAGGGCCCAGGGGTTAGGCTTTTAGCGTATGGCGGCGTACCAGGTCCTCATCGTGGGGGCAGGGTTCTCGGGGGCCGAGGCCGCCTTTTGGCTCGCGCAAAAGGGGGTGCGGGTGGGCCTCCTCACCCAGAGCCTGGACGCGGTGATGATGCCCTTCCTGCCCCCCAGGCCCCCCTTTCCCCCGGGAAGCCTTCTGGAAAGGGCTTACGACCCCAAGGACGAGCGGGTCTGGGCCTTCCACGCCCGGGCCAAGTACCTCCTGGAAGGGCTTAGGCCCCTCCACCTCTTCCAGGCCACGGCCACGGGGCTTCTCCTGGAGGGAAACCGGGTGGTGGGGGTCAGGACCTGGGAGGGCCCCCCGGCCCGGGGGGAGAAGGTGGTGCTCGCGGTGGGGAGCTTTCTCGGGGCGAGGCTTTTCCTGGGCGGGGTGGTGGAGGAGGCGGGAAGGCTTTCCGAGGCGAGCTACCCCGACCTCTACGAGGACCTCGAGGCCCTGGGCTTCCGCTTCGTGGAACGGGAGGGGGAGGTGCCGGAAACCCCCTCCACCCCCGGCTACCGGGTGCGCTACCTGGCCTTCCACCCCGAGGAGTGGGAGGAAAAAACCTTCCGCCTCAAGCGCCTGGAAGGGCTATACGCCGTGGGCCTATGCGTCCGGGAGGGGGACTACGCCCGCATGAGCGAGGAGGGGAAGCGCCTTGCGGAGCACCTTCTCCATGAGCTTGGGTAGGGGCCTCTTCCAAGGGTCCTCCCCCTCCCCCGGCCAGAGGGCCCCCCGCACCTCCACGAGAAGCCTCCGGTGGGTGAGGGCGTGGCACACCTCGCCCAGGGGGAAGGAGCGCACCCCGAAGGCCGCCTCCCGCCCGGGAAGCTCCTCAGGGGGAAAGAGGGGGACGCCGTAGAGGCCCTGGAAGCGCCCCTCAAGCCTTTCCAGGTGCACCCCCTTCCGCCCGAGGAGGACGAGGGCGACGAGGCGCTCCTCCTTCGCCCGGCGCTTCCTGGGCGCGGGGTAGCGCCCGGGGGCCTCCTTCCCCCGGCAGAAGGCCCCCAGGGGGCAGGTCCCGCAGCGGGGCCTTTTCGGCAGGCAGACCGTGGCCCCGAGCTCCATGAGGGCCTGGTTCCACACCCCCGGGTCCACGCCCTCGGGGAGGAGGCCCTGGGCGAGGGCGAAAAGCTCCTTCTCCTTGGGGCTTTCCCGGGCGAAGAGGCGGGAGAGGACCCTCCGGACGTTCCCGTCCACCGCCGCCACCCGTTCCCCGAAGGCGATGGAGGCCACCGCCGCCGCGGTGTAAGGCCCGAGGCCGGGGAACTTCCGAAGCTCGGCGAAGCTAGGGGGGAGCTCCTCCACGCTTCGGGCCAGGCGGTGGAGGTGTTCCGCCCGCCGGTAGTAGCCCGCCCCCTGCCAGACCCTAAGGACCTCTTCCAGGGAGGCCGCGGCCAGGGCCTTCAGGGTGGGAAAGCGCTCCAGAAAGCGGCGGTAATAGGGGAGGGCCTGCTCCACCCGGGTCTGCTGCAGAAGGACCTCGGAGACCAGGACGCGGTAAGGGTCCTTCTCCCCCCGCCAGGGGAGGGGGCGGGCGTTTTCCCGGTACCAGGCGAGGAGGGCTTTCTGCCAGGCCTCCACGGCTAGAGGGGAAGGGGCCCCCGGAAGAGGCGCTTGTGCTCCACCATGAGGCAGCGGTCGGCCACCACGGGGATGCCCGCCTCCTTCAGGGCCTTTTCAAACTCCGGGTGGCGGATCCCGAGCTGGAGCCAGACCAGGCCGGGCCTCAAGGCGAGGACCTCCGGAAGGTGGTCCATGAGGGCGGAAGGGGGACGGAAGACGTCCAGGATGTCCACGGGCTCCTTCAGGTCCAAGAGGCTCGCCACCGCCTCCTCCCCGAAAAGCTCCTCCCCCTGGAACCTAGGGTTCACGGGGAGGACGCGGTAGCCCTGTTCCCGAAGGTATCTGGGCACGTAGTGGGCGGGGCGGAAAGGGTCCTTGTGGGCCCCGAGGACGGCGACGGTCTTGGCCTGCTGCAAGAGGCGCTTGAGCTCCAAATCCTCCATCAGCGCACCCTCCCTTCCAAGAGCTTGGACACCCGCTGGGCCTCGGTAAAGCTCAGGCGTGCGGGGAGGCCCCTGAGGTAGGCCCCCACCTCCTCCGGTAGCAGCACGGGAAGCCGTCCCACCCGGCGCCCCTCCAGGCGCCCGCCCACGAAGACCAAAAGGGGCTCCACCTCTACCCCTAAAAGCTCCCGAAGCTTGTGGGCTTGGCGCCAGGCCTGGCGCACCAGGTCGTCCCGGCGCTCCCCCCGGACCCAAAGCCCCTGGGGCGTGGCCCGGATGGGGCCCGTGTAGTTTTTCACCTCCACGTTGAAGACGCCGGCGGGACCCACCACCACGTGGTCGGCGTTCTCCCCGCCCAAGTCCACGTCGTGGAAGACCCGCCAGGGGGAGGGGAGCGCCTCGAGGACCCGGCCCACCCGGGCCTCCCCCAGATAGCCCCGCGCCTTCGCCACCACCTCGCGCTCCACTTCCTTGTCCTGAAGCAGGCGTACCACGGCCAAGAAGGCCAGGGGAAGGGCCAAGGCCCCCATCCAGGGGGCGAGGAGCTTGACGAGGAGCCAGGCCGCGAAGCCGAAACCCAAGAGCACCAGGGCGATCCGCCCCAGCCTTCGGGCGAGGGTCTTCCCCGCGCTTCCCACCTTGCGCGCCATAAGGGCCTCCTAAGGGCGGTAGTCCAGGGGCCTCAGGTAGAACTCCCCGATGGCGGTGGAGGAAAGGAGGGCCACGGTGGGCAGGGCCCTTTTCCAGTGGGTGCGGTTCACCCGCTCCTTCACCCGCCTAAGCTCCTCCTCGGTGAAGCCCAGGCCCAGGATGTACTGGTCGGAGTAGCCCTTCAGGTAGTGCTCCAGGATCACGTCGGCCCGGAGGTAGCGCACCCCCAAATCGGCCTCGTCCGTCTGGCCGGGGATGAGGTCGGCGGTGGGGGGCTTCCTCACCACCTCCTCCGGCACCCCGAGGTACTCGGCGAGCCGCCAGACCTGGGTCTTGTAGAGGTCTCCCAGGGGGTTCACGGGGGGCGTGTCGTCCCCGTGCCAGGTGAAGTAGCCGAAAAGCCTTTCCGTCTTGTTGCCCGTGCCCAAGGGGAGGGCCCTGTAGGCCTCGGACTTGTCAAAGAGGACGATCATCCGCGCCCGGGCCATGACGTTTCCCTTGCGGTGGGGGGTGAGGTCCGGGGTGAGGGCGGCGTAGCTCTCCACCATGGGGGTGATGTCCACCTCCTCCAGGGCGACGCCGAAGGTTTCGGCCACCAGGTAGGCGTGTTCCCGGGAGGTGGGGCTACTCTCACGGTGGGGCAGGAAGAGGGCGTGGACCCTTTCCGCCCCCAAGGCCCGCACCGCCAAGGCCAGGGTGGTGGCCGAGTCCACCCCGCCGGAGACGGCCACGATGGCCTTCTCGTAGCCCCGCCAGGAAAGCTCCTCCCGGATAAACCGGGTGAGGAAGTCCGCCACCAGGGGCCAGTTGAGCTCCAGGACCTCCTGGGCTTTGGGCGCCTCAAGTATCCGCATCCCGCCTCCCTAAGACCCTTTGCAGGTCGGAAAGAAGCAGGGGCAGGCCCGCCTCGAGGTCGGAGAGGAGGGGGCTGTCGTAGCGCACCGGGGGGATCCGCTCCCGGTCCAGGGGAAAGAGGAGGGCCGCCTCCTCAAAGAGGGGGGCCTCGGCGAGAATACGGCCGTCCGGCCCCACCACCAGGCTTCCCCCGCTCATCCCCTTCCCCCCCTCAAACCCCACAAGGCTCGCCACCACCACATATAGCCCGTGCTCCGCCGCCACCGCCTGGGCGAGGGTGCGCCAGCGGGCCACGTTCTCGGGATACCCCCCCTGGAAGCCCCGGGCCGGGCTCGCCGAAGGGACATAGATCACCTCGGCCCCGTCCAGGGCGGCGATGGTGGCGGTGATGGAGTGCCAGAAGTCCTCGCAGATGAGAAGGGCCGCCCGGCCGAACCGAGTCCTAAAGGCCTCCACCCGCCTCCCCCGGGCCAGGTAGCGCTCCTCGTCAAAGACCCCGTAGGTGGGGAGGAAGACCTTGCGGTGGACGTGGACCACGCGGTGGGGAAGCTCCAGGTAGGCGGCGCTGTTGTAGTAGGCCCCCTCGTCCCGCTCGTAGAAGCCCACCACCACGTCCAGAATCCCTTCCCACCCCACCTTCTCGTAAACGCCCACCAGGAGCTCCAATAGCTCGTGGCGGGTCAGGGCGAGCTCCCTTACCCCCCCCTGGAGGAAGTAGCCGGTGAGGGCGGCCTCGGGCAGGACCACCACCTGGGGGGCGTGGGGGCGGAGGGCCTCGAGGTGGGCCCTAAGCCGGGCCAGGCTCTCCCCGAGCCGGCTCTTCTCGGGACGGAACTGGAGGACGGCGTGGCGCACCCCTTCCATCAAGCCTCCTGGGAAAGGTAGAGGCGGGGATTGGCCTCTGGGAAGGGGTTGTCCCGCTCCTCCAAGGCCCTAAGCTCTTCGGGGGAGGCCCCCTTGAGGAGGTGGAAGAAGGCCCGGGCGTGCTCCTCGTACCGCTCCCGCGCGTAGGCCTCCGCCTGGCCCGTGTCAATGAGGAAGGGCCAGTCGGAGGCCTCGAGGAGCAAAAGCTCGCGCATGGCCTGGCGCAACACCCCCTCGGGGAGGACACCCCGACGCACCGCCTCCCGCATGGCCCCCTCCGCCCGGTAGACCTTTTCCCAGTAGTCCAGGGTCTTCTCGTTGAGCCAGACCCGGTGGTCCCCACCCCGGCCCCAGGAGCCCTCGGGGAGGGCGGTCCGCACCGCGGGGCCCTGCACCGCCTCCCGCGCGGTCACGGGCCGGACCTTGGGGCTTTGGGCGAGAAGCCTCAGGACGGCCTCGAGCCAGGCCACCCCCTCGTACCACCAGTGGCCGAAGAGCTCGGCGTCGTAAGGGGAGAGGATGACCCCCTCGGGGTGCCGCCCGGCGAGGCGCTCCAGGAGGCCCACGAAGTGGCGGGCGTGCTCCTCCACCTTGGCGAAGGCCGCCTCCGGATCGTAGGGGGCCTTCTCCGCGAGGTCGGCCTTGCGGTGGGTCACCCGCCAGTGGTGGAGGCCGGAGAGGGGGTCCTTGCGGTGGAACTCCCGGTAAAGCCCCTCCCCCGGGTAGCCATAGTCGGCGCTCCACACCTGGAGGGTGGTCTCCGGGTTGCGGGCGAGGACCCTAAGGCCCGACTCCAGCTCGTGGACGTAGTAGGTGGCCTCCTGGCTCTCCACGGGACCCAAGGCGGCCTCCCCGTAAGGGGAGAGGGGCTCACCCCCCTGGACCAGGTGGGCGTCCACGAAGGCGTAGCGGATCCCGGCCCGCATCAAAAGCTCGTCCACCCCGGGCCTCACCCCCTCCGGGGGGCCTTCCACGGGGGGCTTCCAGGGCCCTCTGGGCCGGTAGGCCATCTCCGGGAGCCAGAAGCCCGTGGGGTCCTTGGCGAAGTGGCGGCGGTAGGCGCTGACCCCGGTCTTGATCTGGGCCCAGAGGGCCTCGTCGTAGCCGAGGAGAGGGGAGTAGCCGTGGGTGGCGTTGGAGGTGATGAGCTCCACCTGCCCCCCCTCCTGGGCCTTGCGGAAGGCGGAGAGGAGATCCCCGGAAAGCCTCTGGAAGTGGTCCAGGGTGAGCTCCCAGAAGGCCACCTGGTGCCGGGCGCTGGCCTCGAGGGCCGTGCCCCGGTAGCGTTGGTAGTCGCCCTGGGCCCTCTCCAGGCGGTCCTTGGCGTAAGCCCAGAACCCCTCCTTGATCCGGGCATCGGCGAGCTGCTCCGCCAGGATCGGGGTGATCCCCAAGGTGAAGGGGGCCTCCACCCCCTCGGCGCGAAGCCGCTCCAAGACCCGGATGAGGGGGAGGTAGGTCTCGGCCATGGCCTCGTAGAGGGTCTCCTCCCCGAAGGGCCACATCCCGTGGGCCCGCACGTAGGGGAGGTGGGCGTGGAGGACCAGGGCGAAGCGCGCCATGGCCTTAGCGTACCACGGTGCCTTCCCCGGAAAGGGCCCGCCTTATGGGGTTTTCCACCCGGGCGTCGGCGAAGACCACCCGCTTGACCCCGCCCCGTACCGCCTCCACCGCCCCCATGACCTTCCGCTTCATCCTGCCCTGGGCTAAGGCCAGGTACTCCGGGTCCTCCACCCTGTCCACGGGGATCTCCCGCACCAAGGAGGCCTCGTCGGGGTAGCGGGCGAGGAGGCCGGGGACGTTGGAGAGGTAGACCAGGGCCTCGGCCCCGTAGAGGGTGGCGAGGAGGGCCGCGATCTGGTCCCCATCGGTGTTGATGGCCTCGTTCTCGTAGCTTAGGGCGGGGGGGGTGAGGACGGGGAGGTAGCCCGCCTGAAGGAGGAGGTCCAAGAGGGCCTTGTTCACCTCCTCCACCGTCCCGGTGTAGTCCCCGCGGTGGACCTTCACCTTGCCGTTTTCCACGTACTTGACCGCCGTCTTCCTGCGGCCCACAAAAAGCCTTCCGTCCAAGCCGGAAAGGCCGATGGCGTTCGCCCCCTCCTTTTGCAAAAGCTCCACCAGACGCTTGTTGACCAGGCCGCAGTAGACCATCTCAAAGATCTCCAGGGTCCTCCGGTCGGTGAGGCGGCTCACCTGCCCCCCGGGGTGGGTGAGGAAGCGGGGCGGGTGGCCCAGGGCCTCCGCCACTTTGTTCGTCTCCGCGCTCCCCCCGTGGACGAGAAGGAGCTTTACCCCCTCCTTCCACAAGGAGGCGGCGTCCTTGGCCACGGCCTCGTAGTTGATCCCCTCGGCGCCTCCCACCTTGACCACGATCACAAGCTCACCTCCCACGTTGCCGGGGCCCCCATGCCGGCGCAAGCCGGCATGGGGTGGTATTAGGGGTGAAGCCCTGGGAAGTCCAGGCCCAGGGTCTCGGGCCAGCCCATGCGGACGTTTAGGGCCTGGAGGGCGTGGCCTGCGGTGCCCTTCACCAGGTTGTCAATGGCCGTCATGACCACGAGCCTACCCGTGTCCTCCTCCAGCTCAAAGCCGATGTCGGCGTAGTTGGTGCCCTGGACGAAACGGGGGTCGGGGTAGCGGTGGACCCCCTTCTTCTGCTTGACGATGCGAATGAAGGGCTCCCCGGCGTAGGCCTCCCTGTAGGCCTGCCAGACGTCCCTTTCGCTCCAGCCGTCCTGGACGAAGCACTGGGCGGTCATGAGGATCCCCCGCACCCGGTCGGTGGCGATGGCGGTGAGGTGGACCTCGGGGCGGCCGGGGAGGTTTTCCACCACCTCGGCGGTGTGGCGGTGGCCCGTGGGCTTGTAGACCCGGATGGACCCGGCTCTTTCGGGGTGGTGGCTCGCCGGGCTCGCCTCGGCCCCCCCTGCCGAGGTGGAGATGAGGAGGGTGACGAAGATGGGGGTGGGCTTCAGGACCCCGGCCTTGAGGAGGGGGTAGAGGCCGAGAAGGGTGGCCGTGGCGTTGCACCCGGCCCCGGCGATCCAGTCCGCCCCCTTAAGGGCCTCCCGGTAAAGCTCGGGCACGGCGTAGACGAAGCGGCCAAGAAGGTCCGGCCTCGGGTGCTCCCCGTAGTACCTGCGGTAAAGCTCCGGGTCCTTCAGGCGGAAGTCCGCGGAGAGGTCCACGAGGACGGGGGCCAGGGCGCTGTAGCGGTCAAACTCCCGGGCGAAGACCCCGTGGGGCAGGGCCAGGACCAGGATGTCCGCGGGCTCCAGCTTCTCCGGGGGGATGAACTTGAGGTTCGTGCGCCCTCGGAGGTTGGGGTGGACGAAGTGGACGGGCTCGCCCGCGAAGCGCCTCGAGGTCACCTGCTTCACTTCCAGATAGGGGTGGGAAAGGGCGAGCCTCAGGAACTCTCCCCCGGCGTACCCCGAGGCCCCCACGATGGAAAGGGTTTTCTTATCCACGGACCACCTCCCAGGCGTACCGCAGGATCTCCCCCGGGATGTCCACCCCGGTGGTGTGCACGGAGTTCTTGAACTCCATGGTGTGGTTCACCTCGTTGACCAAAAGTCCCCGCTCCGACTCAAAGAGGTCCACGGCCACCACCCCGCCCCCCACGGCCTCCGCCGCCCCCACGGCCAGCCGGGCGATCTCCTCGGTGAGGGGGCAGTTCTCCGCCTGCCCGCCCCGGGCGGTGTTGGTGATCCAGTGGGCGCTTCTGCGGTAGATGGCGGCGATGGCCCTTTCCCCCACCACGAAGACCCGGACGTCCCGCCCGGGCTTCTCCACGTACTCCTGGAGGTAGAAGAGCTGGTGCTGGAACCCCCCCAGGACCTCCTTGTGCTCCAGGAGGGCCTCCGCCGCGGCCCGGTCCGTGACCTTGGCGAGGAGGCGGCCCCAGCTCCCGATCACGGGCTTCAGCACCACGGGGTAGCCGAAGGCCTCCATGAGCCTTAAAGCCTCCTCCCGGTCCGTGGCCAAGGCGGTCTTGGGCTGGGGAAGGCCCGCCTTGGCCAAGGCCACGCTCGTGGCCCACTTGTCCCCGCAGGTTTCCATGACCTCGGGCCGGTTCACCACGGGGATGCCGAGGGCGGTGAGGTAGCGGGCCACGGCCAGGCCCCGGCTCTGGCTCACGCACCGCTCCAGGGCCACCGTAACCCCCTCAAGCGCCTCGGGCCTCTCGCCCAGAACCATGGGGAGGGCGGGGACGTAGACCTTCTTGTAGGGGAGGCCCAGGGCCTCGGCCCGCTCAAAGAGCATCCGCTCGTCGGGGCGGATGCGGTCGTAGAGGATGGCCAGCATCTAGCCTCCGGGGAAGAGGGCGCCAGGCCCCGCCAGGGGCGCAGGCCGGCATGGGGCGGCCCCGCCGGGGACCCCACGCCGGCCTAGACCGGCGTGGTGTGGGATCACTCGCCCCAGTCTTCCGCCTCCTCGGGGGCGGGCTCGAGCCTCAAGGGGTCAAGCCCCACCACCTCAAGCTCCGCGCCGCAGTCCTCGCAGACCACAAGCTCGCCAAGCTCCGGGTTCTCCAGCCGCAGTTCCGCACCGCACTCAGGGCAGGTTCCTACCATTCTTCGTCCTCCTCTAGGTCGCTCCAGTCGGGGAGGAAGCGGAAGCCGCACTCGGGGCACTCCACCTCCCGGCCCTGGTCCTCCTCGGAGAGCTCAAAGGTGTAGCCGCAGCGGGGGCAGTCCACGAAGAAGCCCTCCAGGCCCTCCTCCGTGACCTCCACCTCCAAAGGGTCCAGGGAAACCACCTCCAGGAAGGCCCCGCAGGCCTCGCACTCCAGCACGTCCCCGACCTCGAGGTCCTCGAGGTCCTCGGCCAGAACCACGCTGGCCTCGCCGCACACCGGACAGACGATCTCTAGGTCCTCCATGGGCCCAGTTTACTCCCCGGGAAAGCGCCCGTGCTTCTTGTAATAGTCCAGAAGCGAACCCTCCTTGAGCGCCTCCAGGAGAAAAGGGGGCGGGGGACGGAGGAGAAAGCGCTCCTCCCCCCGCGTCAAGACCCCCGTCTCCAGGTCCAACTCCACTTGGTCGCCGTCCTCTAGCGCATCCACCACCTCCTCCGACTCAAAGGGGACGATCCCCAGGTTCACCAGGTTGCGGAAGAAAATGCGAGCGTAGCTTTTGGCGATGATGGCCCGGATGCCGAGGCGCTTCAGGGCCTCGGGGGCGTACTCGCGGCTAGAGCCAAGCCCGGCGTTCCGCCCGAAGACGAGGATGTCCCCGGGGCGCACCTCCTTGGCGAACTCGGGCCTCAAGTGGGCGAAGGCGTAGAGGTGAAACCGGTCCTCCCCCACCATGAAGGGGGCGTACTTGCCGGGAAGGATGTCGTCGGTGTTGATCTGGTCGCCGAACTTCCAGACCCTAGGCATGGACCTCCTCCTCTTCCAGCTCCTCTGGGGTGGTGAGGTAGCCCGCCACGGCGCTCGCCGCGGCCACCCGGGGGCTTGCCAGGTAGATCTCGGCGTCCGGGGCCCCCATGCGCCCCCGGAAGTTGCGGTTGGAGGTGGAGACGCACACCTCCCCCGGGGCCAAGACCCCCATGTGCCGCCCCATGCAGGGGCCGCACCCCGGGGTGCCGATGGTGGCCCCCGCCTCCAAGAGGGTGAGCAGGGTGCCGTCCCGGGCGGCCTCCTCCAGGACCTGGGAGCTCGCCGGAATCACCAAAAGCCGCACCCAAGGGGCCACCTTCCGCCCCTTAAGGACCTCCGCCGCCGCCCTGAGGTCCTCAATCCGGCCGTTGGTGCAGGTGCCGATGAAGACCTGGTCCACCCGCTTCCCCTTGACCTCGGCCACCTCGTGGACGTTGTCCACGTAGAAGGGGACGGAGACCCTGGGGGTGAGGGCGGAAAGGTCGATCTCCACCTCCCTCACGTAATGGGCGTCGGGGTCGGGGTAGAACCAGTCGGGCACCCGGTACATCTCCAGGATCTCCCCGCTCGGCACCACAAGCCCCGCCTTGGCCCCCGCCTCCACGGTGAGGTTGGCGAGGGTCATGCGCTCGCCCCGCGTGAGGGCCTCCGCCCCGTCTAGGAGGTGGATCTCCACCGCCATGTAGGTGGCCCCTTCGGCGGTGAGGAGGCGGACCATCTCCAGGGCGGCGTCCTTGGCCGTGACCCCCTTGGGAAGCCTTCCCCGGAAGACCACCTTGACGCTCTCGGGCACCCTAAGCCAGGTGCGCCCACTGGCGGCGGCCAAGGCGATGTCCGTGGCCCCCATCCCCGTGCCGAAGGCCCCCACCGCCCCGTAGGTGGTGGAATGGGAGTCCGAGCCCACCACGATCCACCCGGGCTGGGCCAGACCCTCCTCTATAAGGACCTGGTGGCAGACCCCCCTTCCCACGTCAAAGACCCGGATGCCCAGGCGCTTCCCCCACTCCCGGATCTCCTTCTGGGCCTTGGCCACCTCCAGGTTCGCCGCCGGGACCACGTGGTCTATCACGATGGAAACCCTTTCCGGGTAGCGGGGGGTGGCGTTCAGGTACTCCAGGCGCTTGAAGAAGCTCCCGGCGATGGAGTCCACCACCATCACCTGGTCCACCTCCACCACCACGAGCTCCCCCGCCCGCACGGGCCTTCCCACCTTGTGGGAGAGGATCTTTTCCGCTAGCGTCTGTCCCACGGACACCTCCTATACTGAGGGTATGCCCAAGTACACCGCCCTCCTCTACCCGGACCCGGAGACCCCAGGGGTCTGGATCGCCGAGTTCCCCGCGGTGCCCCAAGCCCACTCCTTCGGCCAAAGCCCCGAGGAAGCCTTGGCGCGGGCCAAAGAAGCCTTGGAACTCGTCCTGGCCTATCTGAAAACCGAGGGGCGCCCCCTTCCCCAGGACGTACAAGCGGTAGAGGTAGGTGTGGATGCCGCCTAGACCGGAGGAGGTGGCCAGGAAGCTCCGCCGCCTCGGGTTCGTGGAGCGCATGGCCAAGGGTGGGCATAGGCTTTACGCGCACCCCGATGGCCGCATCGTGGTGGTGCCCTTCCACAGCGGGGAACTTCCCAAGGGCACCTTCAAGCGCATCCTGCGCGATGCCGGGCTCACCGAGGAGGAGTTCCATAACCTCTAGCCTCACGCCGTGATCCACTCCCGGAGGATCCGGTCCAGCTCCTCCAGGGTGAGCTGGCCCCGGTCGGCCAGGGCCTTGATGTGCTGGGTGACCCGGTGGAGCTCCTCCTCCCCGTAGTGGAGGCCGAGCTCCTCCGCCCGCGCCTTGATGGCGTGCCGCCCGGTGAGCCTCGAGGCGATGATGAGCTTCCGCTTCACCCCGAAGACCTCCGGGGGGTAGGGCTCGTAGGCCTCGGGGTTGATGTAGATGGCCTTGAGGTGCATTCCCGCCTTGTGGCTGAAGGCCGTCTCCCCGGTGATGTAGTTGTTGAAGGGGATCTCCACCCCCACCATCCGGGCCACCATCCGGTCCAGCTCGGGGAGCATCTCCAGCTTGTACTTCCTGCGCACGTACTCGGGCTGGAGGGTGTACATGCGGGCGAGGAACCCCCCTAAAGGCGTGATCCCGTTCCGCTCCCCGATACCCAGGATGGTGGTGTCCACGTGGGTGGCCCCGGCCTCAATGGCCTCATACGCGTTGGCGATGGCGCACCCGGTGTCGTTGTGGCCGTGGAACTCAATGTCCACCCTGGGCCCCACCACCCGCCGCACCTCCCGCACCAGGGCGTAGACCTGCCGGGGCGTGGCCACGCCCACGGTGTCCGCCAGGCCCACCCGGTCCACGTAGGGGGCCACGGCCTCGTAGACGGCGAGGAGGTCCTGCTCCTCGGAGCGGAAGGTGTCCTCGGCGGAGAAGCGCACCTCCACGTGGGGGGCCGCCTCACGGATGTAGGCGATCACCTCCTTGGCCTCCTCAATGATCCTGGGGATGTCCCGCCCATGGGCCGCCCGGAGGTACTTGCTCGTGCCGAAGAGGAGGTCAATCCCCTGGACTCCCGTCTCCACCGCCACCTTGGCCGCGTCCAGGCGGCACTGGATGTGGGTCACCACCTTGGCCTTGAGGCCCAAGGAGGCGAGGACCTCGGCGTCCTTGCGGGACTGGGGGGAGGCCACCGGGGTGGTGACCTCAATGTACTCAATGCCGAACTCGTCCAGGGCCTTGGCGATCTCCACCTTGTCCTGGGTGGAGAAGTTCGCCCTTTCAAACTGTTCCCCTTCCCGTAAGGTGGAGTCAATAATCTTCCACTCCCGCATGCACCCCTCCCCAAAAGAAAACCGGCCCGAACCCGGGCCGGGGGATAAGAAGCCCTTGGAGGGCTATCCTACCCCCCGGCGGCCGAGTTTTTTCGCGCGGGCCAGCATCTTGCCCGTAAGGGTATACGAAACGTCGCGAGTTGTCAACGCCCAAACCGCCTCTCCCGGGCCTGGTAGCTCCTTAGGGCGCGCAGGAAGTCAATCTTGCGGAACTCGGGCCAGAGGACGTCGGCGAAGTAGAACTCGGAGTAGGCGGACTGCCAGAGAAGGAAGCCGGAAAGCCGGATCTCCCCCGAGGTGCGGATGATGAAGTCGGGGTCGGGAAGCCCGGCGGTGTAGAGGTGGCGGGCGATGTCCTCCGGGGTGAGGCCCTCGGCCACCTCCTTGGGGGAGAGGCCCCGGGCCTCCGCCTCCAGAAGAAGCCGCTTCACGGCGTCCACGATCTCCTCCCGCCCCCCGTAGCCTAAGGCGATGTTGAGGAACATGCCCCGGTGCCCCTCCGTCCTCCGCTCCAGGCGCTCTATGGCCCGGACCACCTCCGGGGAAAACCCCTCCCGCCTGCCGATGAAGCGCACCCGCACCTGGTGTTCCAGGATCCGGTGGTCCTCCGCCATCCGCTCGGCCTCCCGCAGGAAGAGGTTCATGAGGGTCTCCACCTCCTCCGGGGGACGCTTGAAGTTGTCCGTGGAGAAGACCCAGACGGTCACGGTCTTGATGCCCATCTCCAGGCACCACTCCAGGACCTCGTAGGCCTTCTGCACCCCGAACTCGTGCCCCTTGGTGGGGGAAAGGCCGAGGGCGCGGGCGTAGCGGCGGTTCCCGTCCAGGATGAGGCCCAGGTGCCGGGGCATGGGGCCCCGCTTGACCTCCCTCAGGAGGCGTTGCTCGTAAAGCCAGTAGAGGGGGCGGGAGAGGGCGAGGAGGCGGCGGACCATACCCTTTCCACCCTAAGGGAGAAGGGCGGGGCGCGCTAGCGGTAGAGCTCCCGGGCGATGACGAGGCGCTGGATCTCCGAGGTGCCCTCGTAGATCTCCGTCACCTTGGCGTCCCGGTAGTACCGCTCTACCCGGTAGTCCCGGTGGTAGCCGTACCCCCCCAGGACCTGGACCGCCTCCCGGGTCACCTCCACGGCGGCGGCGCTGGCGAAGAGCTTGGCGGCGCTGGCCTCGAGGGTGAACCTTTCCCCCCGGTCCTTCTTCCTCGCGGCCTCGAGGACCAGGGCGCGGGCGGCGGCGATCTTCACGTGCATGTCGGCGATCTTGAAGGCGATGGCCTGGTGCTCCTTTAGCTTCTTTCCGAACTGCTCCCGCTCCTCGGCGTAGGCCTTGGCGATCTCAAAGGCCCCCCGGGCGATGCCCACCGCCTGGGCCGCCACCCCCACGCGCCCCGAGTCCAGGCCCGCAAGGGCATAGGCCAGGCCCCGCCCCTCCTCTCCGAGAAGGTTCTCCTCGGGGACGAAGACCTCCTCGAGGCGCACCTCGGCGGTGTGGGCCGCGTGGAGGCCCATCTTCTCCTCGGGGCGGCCGAAGGAAAGCCCTGGAGTACCCTTCTCCACCAAGAAGGCGCTGATCCCCTTCTCCGTGCGGGCCATGACCACGTAGAGGTGGGCGTGGCCAGCGGAGGTGATCCAGCTCTTGACCCCGTTCAGCACGAACCCGCCCTTGACCCGCCGCGCCTCGGCACGAAGGCTTTTGGCGTCGGAGCCCGCCTGGGGCTCGGTGAGGCAGAAGGCCCCGATCCACTCCCCCCGGGCCAGGGGCACGAGGTAGCGCCGCTTCTGCGCCTCGCTCCCGAAGCGGAGGAGCATGTACTGGGGAAGGCCGCTGGTCACGGAGACGATGACGGCCACACTGGGGTCGGCGGCGGCGAGCTCCTCCAGGGCCAGGGCCCAGGTCACGGAGTCCAGGCCCACCCCTCCCCACTCCTCCGGGGTGGTCATGCCGAGAAGGCCGAGCTCGGCCAGGGCCTTGAGCTGGGGCCAGGGGTACTCGGCCTTCCGGTCGTACTCGGGGGCGAGGGGGTAGAGGACCTCCCGGGCCACCCGGCGCACCGCGTCCAGAACCAGCCGTTGCTCCTGGGTGAGGGTCATCCTCCCTATCGTAACATCGCAGGTCGGCAAAAAAGCGTCACGTTTCCCCCCACCGGGGGGCGCGCTTCCCGGGAAGCCCCAGGTGGTCCAGGATGCGCTGGGTGACGAAGCCGAGGAGGTCCCTGATCTCCTTGGGACGGTGGTAGAAACCGGGGCTCGCCGGGAGGATGGTGGCCCCGGCCTCCGCCGCCTGGACCATGGCCCTTAAGGTGGGGAGGGGCAAAGGGGTCTCCCTCAGGACGAGGACGAGGGGGCGGCGCTCCTTCAGGTGGACGTAGGCCGCCCGGGTGAGGAGGGTGTCGGCCAGGCCCGTGGCCACCTTGGCCAGGGTGGTGGCGGAGCAAGGAACGACCACCATCCCGCGGGTGAGGAAGGAGCCCGAGGCGATGGGGGCGCCCAGGTCCTGGTCCTTGTAGACCCGGTGGGCCAGGGCGTGGAGGTCCTTGGGGCTTAAGCCCATCTCCTCCCAGAGCACCCGCTTGGCCCCCTGGGAGAGGACGAGGTGCACCTCGGCGAGGTCCTTGAGCGCCTCGAGGAGGTCCAGGGCGTAGGGCATGCCGCTCGCCCCGGAAACCCCCACCACCACCCGGAAAGGCGCGTCCACGGCGCCATTCTACCGGCCCAAGGCGGGGCCCGCCCGGCGGGGCACCAGGGCGAGCTCGGGCCAGGCCTCAAAGCTCCGCCTCCAGGGGAAGGCGAGGCCCCGGAGGTCCAGCCAGAACCCGTCCAGCTCCACCCGGGGAAAGCCCTCGGCCACGGCCTGGGCCTCCTCGGGGAGGGGCTCGGGGAAGCGGGCCCGCACCCAGGGCCTGCCCACCTCCCCCCACCAGTACTGGAAGTAGGCCTCGGCGAGGCGCGAAAGCCGCCCCTCCCGGTCCTCGAGGAAAAGCCCCCCCTGGGCCAAGGCGCTCCCCAGGTTGTTCGCCGGGGTACCCCAGGCGGCGTAGGCGGCGAGGCGGGCGTAGAGGCCCATCCCCTCCAGGTAGGCCATGAGGCGGGGGTCCCCCCGGTTCACCCGGGCGAGGTCGGCCAGGGCCACGGGGTGACGGGCCGTGAGACGTAGGAGGTCCAGGGCGGCCTTTCTCGGGTCCCCACCCCCGTAGACGTAGAGGACGAGGTCGGGGCCCTCGGCCAAGGGCACCGCCACCGCGCGGGCGCTGGCCAAGACCCCGGCCACGGTCTCTTCCAGGGGAAGCCCCTCGTAGGGGGTGACCCGGGCGCGCAAGGCCTCGTCCTCGTAGACCACGGCCACCCGGAGGCCGGGCCTAAAGGCCCTAAGAAGCAGGACCTGGCCCGCCTCGTCGGCCCCAGGGCGGGCGGGGTAGCCCAGGGCCCGTGCCTCCCGGGGGCCCGGGGAGTTCCTCAGGGCGTCGTCCCAGACCGCCTCCAGGTAGACCCCCCGAAGGCCCCTCCAGGAGGCGAGGGCCCGGAGGACCCGGAGGTTCCGCTCCCGCCTCGAGGCGTCCCACCTCGGGACGACGCCGAAGAGGTATAGCGCCCCGCCCCCGCGGGCCTTCCAGGCGAGGAGGGGGGCGAGGCGGGCCAAGGCGTCCTCCGGGGCGAGGGGGAGGTGGCGGCTTTGCACAAGCCCCCCGTAGGCCAAGGCGTCCAGGCTCGCCACAAGCCCCCACCCGGGGGTGGCGAGGAGCCAGGCCCTCAAGACCTCGAGGTCGGCCCCCTCTGGTCCCCGGTAGGCCTCCCGGGGCGGACAGAGGACCACCCCCCAGGCGCAGGGGGCGAGGTTGGGGGGGCGGTCGTCCAGGGGAAGGTAGAGGAGCTGGGCGAGGCCCAGACCCCAGGCCACGAGAAGCGCCCAAAGGCGCGCCACGTCCGCCCTAGCCCTTGACCTTTTCCGCCTCCTCCGCCAGGTAGCGCTCGGCCATCATGGCGGCGCGGGTGCCCGCCCCCACGCTCGTGGTGAGCTGGCGGTAGATGGGGTCGGCCACATCCCCGGCGGCGAAGATGCCGGGCTCCGAGGTGAAGACCTCGTCCCGAACGGCGATGTACCCGTCGGGCCTGAGCTCCACCACCCCCTTGAGGAAAGCGGTGTTGGGCTCGTGGCCGATGAAGACGAAGACGCCGTCCGTGGGGTAGACGTACTCCTCTCCTGTTTTGAGGTTCTTAAGCCGCACCCCCGTCACCTGGTCCTCCCCCAGAATCTCGGTGACCACGTGGGAGAAGAGGAAGTGCATCTTGGGGTTCTGGAAGGCCCGCTTCTGGGCCACCTTGTTGGCCCTAAGCTCGTCCCGGCGGTGGACCAGGGTCACTTTTCGGGCAAACTTGGTGAGGAAGATCCCCTCCTCCACGGCGGCGTCCCCCCCACCCACCACGACCACCTCCTTGTCGCGGTAGAAGAAGCCGTCGCAGGTGGCGCAGGTGGAAACCCCCCGGCCGTAAAACTTGTCCTCCCCGGGGACTCCAAGCCGCCTCGGGTTCGCCCCCGTGGCCACGATCACCGCCCGGGCGCGGTAGTTCCGCTCATAGCCCCGGACCAGGTAGCCCCCCTCGGCCTTCTCCAGGCCCAGGACCTCGTCCATGACGATCCGGGCCCCGAACTTCTCCGCCTGCTGCACCATGCGGCTTGCGAGCTCCGGCCCCGAGATGCCCTCGGGAAAGCCCGGGTAGTTCTCCACCTCGTCCGTCTGGGCGATCTGCCCCCCGGGAAGCCCCTTTTCCACAATGACCGTCTTGAGCTGGGCCCGGCCGGCGTAGATTCCGGCGGTAAGCCCCGCAGGCCCCCCGCCGATGATGACCACATCGTAGGTTTCCTCCGCGGCGGGGGTGCTCCCTAGTGCGCTCAGGTTGAACTCCATTCTTTCCCTCCTCCTTGGACGCCAGTTTACCCCCTCACATACTTATAGGGGGTATGCCTTGTCCCATTTTGGGGGGTAAGGGGAAGGGTGTCAAGAAAAAACCAACCGAGCCGCGGAAAAAACACCCCCGAAGGGGTGTTCCTGGTGACCCCAGGGGGATTCGAACCCCCGTCTCGGCCTTGAGAGGGCCGTGTCCTAGGCCTCTAGACGATGGGGCCATGCGCGGCTCGGCTGGCTTTGGTGACCCCAGGGGGACTCGAACCCCCGCCGCCGGCTTGAAAGGCCGGTGACCTAACCGCTAGTCGATGGGGCCAAAGTTTGGCTGGGGTGCGTGGATTCGAACCACGACCGGCGGATCCAGAGTCCGCTGTCCTACCCTTAGACGACACCCCAGCGATGGGCGCCCGAAGCCTCGGGCAGTCGTTATGGTACACTCTAAGGGGCGGATTGGCAAGCCCCTCCTATGGAACGCGAGGTCGTAGACATCCTCAGCGAGTACCTCTCCCCGCAAGCGGCCGCCAACCTCCTCGCCCGTGCCAAAGCGCGGCTCACCCCGACCACCCCCCAGGACTGGGCGCGGCTTTTGGAGGGGCCGCTTTGGGAGGAGCTACGGGCCATCCTCCCCTTCCGGGAGATGCCCCCCGGGCTTAAGGCCCTCGTCCGGCGGCTCAAGGCGGCCACCCCCCCTCCGCCCAAACCCCAAGGCGAGGCGGTGCCGGAGGCCGCGCCGGCCCTCGAGGCGGTGGACCTGGCCGACCCCGAAGAGCGGGACCGCCTCGCCCGGAGCCTCGCCCGCCTCGAGGGGGTGACGGGGGTGGTGGTGGCCCACCCCTCGGGGAAGGCGGAACTCCCCGAGGGCTTCCCCGTTCCCCTGGACACCGCCCACCTCCTCCTCCGCCGCCAGGGGTACGCCCTCTTTTACCTGCGCACCGCCTCGAGGCTCCTCCTCCTCCGTCCCGTGGGCGGGGGCTTCGTGGGCGTGACGGCCCGGGAGGAGGCCAACGTGGGACAGCTCATGCACAGGCTCAAGCGCCTGGCCCCCAAGGAGGTAAGCGGATGAGAAGAGGTCTGGTCCTGCCCTTCGCCCTCGTCCTTTCCCTGGCCCTGGCCGCGGGCCTCACCGAGCTTTACGACGGCCTGGAGGCCGCCTTGGGCCAGGTGCGCCTGGAAAACCCGGCCCAAGCGGTGAACGCCCTCAACCGGGCCCAAAGCCTCCTCCGGGAGGAAGGGGCGCTGCCCCCGGTCCTGCGGGACGCCGCCCTCACCAACCTGCAGGAGGCCCGCCAGTTCGTGGCGCAGAAGAGCGCGGTGGACCTCGAGGCCCGCCTCCTCCTGGTCCGCCACCTCGTGGGCAAGGCCCTCTACGACGCCTTCCTCCAGGCCCAGGGGGAGGAGAAGGCCGCCTTGGGCCAGCGCCTGGCCCGGGCCACAGGCCTTCCCCCCGCCCTGGTGGCCCAGGCCCGCTCCGCCCCCCCCGAGGAGGCCCGGAGGCTCCTGGAGGCCCGCTACCTCCAGGCCATGGCGGAGGACCTGGGCCAAGCCCTCGCCGCCCAGAGCCGCCCCCAGGCCTACCTGGCCCTGGCCCGGGCCTACGCCCGCTACCTCATCGTCCAGGACAGCCCCCAAAGCCGCCTCAAGGCCCAGGACTTCGTCCAGGCCCTGGCCCTCGTCTCCTCCGGCCAGCCCTTCCGCCCCGAGGTCCAGAGGCTCCTCGGCCAGGTCCAGGCCTGGCGGCAGGACCTCCTGCGCCTGCAAACAGATCAAGCCCCTTCCCCGACCGAGGCCGCCCCACCCCCGGCGCCCGCGCCCGCATCCCAACCCCAGGCCTCCCCGCCCCGTCCCGGAAGCGTGGGGGCCCTCCTCGCAGGGGAGCTTCCGGAAGGGCTCGAGGAGGAGCTCAGCTTCCTAGCCCTAGAGCCCGAAGCGAAAGCGCGCTTAGGCGAGGCCCTCCAGGCCCTCGGCTACGGGAGCGTGCTGGATTGGCTCGCCATAGCAGACGAGGTGCGGGGGGCCCTCGCCTTAGCCCAGCTCTATGCGCAAAGCGGCCACTTCGCCCAGGCCCGGGCCCAGCTAGACTACGCCCACAGCCGCTTCCGGCTCAAGCTCCTTCCCGTGGCCGAGGCCTACGCCCCGGGGGTGGCCAAGCGGACGGACCTGCTCTTCCAACGCCTACGGGATGCGGTGGGGCTCAGGGCACTGGACATCAGCGTACTCCTCGGCGAGCTCCAGGAATTGGAAGAACGGCTCCTAGGCAACACCCTCGGCCCATGGCACGCCCTCCAGGTCCAGGCGGAACTCCTCCTCCTAGGCATCCCCCGTTCGGTCTTCTTCATCCTTGCGGCGGTCCTTTCCTTCTTCCCCCTGTACCTCATCCGGATCACCTTCGGTGGGCGGAACGTCTACTGGAACCTCCTGGGGTTGGGCTTTTTCTTCCTCTTCCTGCCCATCCTAGCCGAGGGCCTCTCCTACATGGGTTCCATCCTGGCCGAGTACGGGGGGCTTCCCGCCTTGGGCGCCCTGGCCAACCTCTCCGTGGCCCAGTCCCTCCTTGCCTACTGGGGTTGGGGGCTTTCCATCTTCCTTGTGGTGGCCATGGCCGGGGCGGGCCTCCGGGGCATCGCCGCCCAGTTCGGCCTCCTGCGGGAGCGGGAGCCCGAGGCCTCGAGGCGGGACACCGCCCCCACCCTCACCAGCGAGACCATCGTGGAGTGGGACGAGGAGTTCTGAAGGGGCCTAGTTGCGGAACACCACGTCCTCGCGCCCGAAGGCCCATACGGCCAGGCCCAGGGCGAGGAGGGCGTAGGCTAAGGTGGAGCCCCAGGTGAGGACCATGGAAAGAGGGGTGGCGGTGCCCTTAAAGAGGGCATCCATCAGAAGGGCCACGTTGACGATGGGGAGGAGGCTGGTCCAGGAGGGCACCTCCACGAGACCCCGGAACTGCAGGAAGAGAAGGGGAAGGATGGCGAGAAGCTGCAGGGGGGCCAGGTAGCTTTGCGCCTCCTTGAAGCTCCGGGCGTAAAGGCCCAGAGCGACCATCGCCGCTCCCATGAGGAGGGCGAGGAGGAACGCGGAAAGGGAAAGCCCCAGAAAACTTCCTCCGTCCAGGGCGAGCCCTCCCCCCAGGGGGGGGCCTCCCTGGGCCAGGAGGTCAGGGGCGAAGCGGTGGGCCCAGGCGCCGCCCAGGGCCAGCCCCGAAAGCCCCGCCACCCCCGAGAGAAGGGCCATGGCCACCGCCGCTAAGGTCTTGCCCAACGCCAGGTGGAAAAGGGGCACCGGGGCCGTGAGGAGGGCCTCGAGGGTTCCCTTCTCCTTCTCCCCCGCCGTGGCGTCCACCGCCACCACCTGGCCTCCAGAGAGGATGAAAATCACCAGAAAGAAAGGCAGGAGAAAACCCAAAAGCCCCGAGGCCTTTTCCCGCTCCGTGGCGGCGTCCACCACCTCCACCCGGAAGGGGCTTAGGACCTCCAGGGGCAACCCCTTTTGGGCCAGGGCCTCGGCCACCTTCCTCTCTTTAAGCGACTGCAGGGCGTTTTGCACCTTGCCCGCCACCACCTGGCCCTCGGTGACGCCCCCGGAAAGGCGGGCGTAGACCCGGTAGACCCCGTCCCGGTAGGCGATGCCCGCAGGGTACTTCCCTTCCCGCACCAGGACCTCCGGGTCCTGGACGGGGACCGGCACCAGATGCGCTGCCTCCAAAGCCCTTAGGGCCTCCTCCGGCAACCCGGCCACCGCCACCTCCTGGCGCTTCTCCGCCGTCTGCTGAACCAGCCGCCCTAAAAGCAAAGTGGGTCCGAACATCAGAACCGGCATGAGAAGGACAGGCAGGACCAGGGTGGAAAAGACCAGCTTCCGGTCCCTAAAAACCTGGACCAGCTCCTTCCACGAAACGCGAAAAACGAAGTCCATAAGAGCCCCTCTAAGCGACGTTCTGCGCGGTCCACACGAAGGCCCGCTCCAGGCTCCCCTCGCCCAAGGCCAAAGCCTCCTCCTTAGAGCCCTCGTAGACCAGCCGCCCCCGGTGGAGGAAACCCACCCGGTCCGCCACCTCCTCGGCCTCACCCATGACGTGGGTGGAGTAAATCACGGCGTGGCCCAGGTCCCGGTAGGCCTTCACGAAGTCCAGAAGGGCCCTACGGGCGAAGACGTCCAGACCCGCCGTGGCCTCGTCCAGGAGGAGGACCGGGGGGCGGTGGAGGATGGCCCGGGCGATGACGATCTTCTGCCGCATGCCCGTGGACATCTCCATAACCCTCTTGTCCAGGGTTTCCTCCAGGAAAAGGAACCCCGCCACCCAGTCCAAGGCTTCCCGGAAGGCCCTTCCCTTGAGGCCGTAAAACCCGGCGAAGAACTCCAGTACCTCCCGCCCCGTGAGGCGGTCGTAGACCCGCATGCCCCCGTTCACCAGGCCAAGGTTGCGGCGCACCTCGAGGGGCTCCCGCACCACGTCAAAGCCCGCCACCAGCGCCCTCCCGGCGCTCGGGCGGACGAGGGTGGAGAGGAGGCGCAAGGTGGTGGTCTTCCCCGCCCCGTTAGGGCCGAGGAGGGCGTAGACCTCCCCGGGCCCCACCCCAAAGGTCAGGCCCTCCACGGCCACGGCCTTGCGGTAGCGCTTGGTCAGGCTTTCCGCCTGGACCATGGCAAGAACTTACCAAATAATGGGGGCGTGAAGGCCATGACCTTCTGGGTGAAGCCCAAAAGCTCCATAGAGGCCCTGCCCGAGGCCCAGGCCCTGGTTCAGGACCTCTTGGAGCTTTTCTACGAGTACTTCCCGGAGTACGAGGGGTGCTTGGGCTTTTCCCAGTCGCCCAGAAGGCCCCGCTATCTTTTCCTCTACATGGAAGGCCCTTGCGGCGGGCTTTTTCCCGAGGCCACCCGGTTTCTTAAGGAGCTCCTCGAGGCCGCCTTCCCCCAGGCCGAGGTGCGGGTCTACGGCAAGCCCTGGCCCTAGCGGCGCTTCTTCACCAGCCACCCCTCCTCCTTGATCCCCTCCCGGGCGTTCACCACCCGGGCCAGGACGAAGAGGAGGTCGGAAAGCCGGTTCAGGTAGCGGATCACCTCGGGGTTCACCGGCTCCTCCCGGCTCAAGGCCACCGCCTTGCGCTCGGCGCGGCGCACCACGGTGCGGGCGAGGTGAAGCGCGGCCGCCGCCGGGTGCCCTCCCGGGAGGATAAAGCCTTGGAAGGGGGGGCTTTCCTCCTGGTAGCGGTCAATGGCCTCCTCGAGGGCCCTCACGTCCTCGGCGTCCATGCGGGCGATGTTCTTCTCGTAGGGGCTTCCCATGCGGGTCGCGAGGTCCGCCCCCAGGTCAAAGAGGGCGTTTTGAAGGCGCTCCAGGAGGTCGTGGAGATCCCGGTGCTCCCCGGGGAGGAGGCTTCGGGCGAGGCCAATAGCGCTGTTGGCCTCGTCCACGGTGCCGTAGGCCTCCACCCGGGGATGGGCCTTCACCACCCGCTCGGCCCCGTAAAGGCCGGTCTCCCCCGCGTCTCCTGTCCTGGTGTAGATCTTCATGGCCCCATTCTAGGGGTAAAGCGAAGCCCCCTGGGGTTCTCCCAGGGGGCTTCGGCCTTTGGCGGGCCCGGGAGGATTCGAACCCCCGACCTGCTGATCCGTAGTCAGCCGCTCTATCCAGCTGAGCTACGGGCCCAAGCCAACCTCAACCATAGCATGCCGGAAAGCCCCTGTCAATAATGGAAGGCGTGCGGGAAAGGCGCCTGGAAGCCCTCCTCCTCCAGGCCCTGGGACAAGAGCGCACCCTGGAGGAACTCCACGCCGCCCTCAAACCCCTGCACCCGGGCCTCACCAAGGCTCGCCTGTTCGCCCTCCTGGTGCGGCTGAAGCGGGAGGGGAAGGTGGCCTTCCAAGGGGGTCGCTTTAGGCTAGCGGGGAAAGACCAGGGTGCGGACCCCTAGGCCGTCCGAGAGCTGGACCTCAAAGGCTCCGCCCTGGGGAAGCCCCTCCAGGGCGAAGCGGCTCTCCCCACCCCGGTGCCAGAGGCCGAGGGCGGTGCGGGTGCCGTCTTCGGCCACGTGGTGAGGGAGGTGCTATCCTGGGCCTTAATGCGCCCGGGGCTTTCGGCCAAGCGCCTGGTGGTCAAGGTGGGAAGCGCTGTCCTTACAGGGGAAAAAGGCCTGGACCTCGAGGTCATGGCCGAGATCGCCCGCCAGATGGCCGCCCTAAGGGAAAAAGGCCGGGAGGTGGTCCTCGTCTCCTCGGGGGCGGTGGCCGCAGGAATGCGGCGGCTCGGGCTGAAGGAGCGCCCCAAGGACATGCCCAAGAAGCAGGCCCTCGCCGCCCTCGGCCAGCCCCTCCTCATGGCCTTCTGGCAAGAGGCCTTCGCCCCCTTCGGCCTTCCCGTGGCCCAGGTCCTCCTCACCGCCGAGGACCTCTCCTCCAGGAGCCGCTACCTGAACGCCAAGGCCACCTTGCGGGCCCTTCTGGACCTGGGGGCCATACCCGTGATCAACGAAAACGACACCGTGGCCTTTGAGGAGATCCGCTTTGGGGACAACGACCAGCTCTCCGCCCGGGTGGCGGCCCTGGTGGAGGCGGGCCTCCTCGCCCTCCTCTCCGATGTGGACGCCCTCTACGAGGAGGACCCCAAGAAAAACCCCCAGGCCCGCCCCATCCCCGAGGTGGAGTCCGTGGAGGCGGTTTTGGCCCACGCCGGGGAGGAAAACCCGCTAGGAAGCGGGGGGATGAAGAGCAAGCTCCTCGCCGCCCGCATCGCCGGTAGGGTGGGGATCCCCACCCTGCTTCTCCCCGGGAAGCGGCCAGGGGTCCTCCTCCAAGCCCTCTCCGGGGCCCCCCTGGGCACCTACTTCCACGCGCGGCGGCGCTACCGGGGGGAAAAGGCCTGGCTTTTTGGCCTCCTCCGCCCCAAGGGGGAGCTCGTCTTGGACCGGGGGGCGGTGCGCGCCCTTAAGGAGCGGGGGGCAAGCCTCCTTCCCGCCGGGGTCAAGGAGGTGCGGGGAAGGTTTGGCCGGGGCGAGGCGGTCCGCCTCCTCTCGGAGGAGGGCGAGGAGGTGGGGGTGGGGCTCGCCAACTACGCCTCGGAGGAGATCGCCCGCATCAAGGGGCGGCGGAGCGCAGAGATTGAGGCCGTTTTGGGCTACCGCTACACCGAGGAGGTGGTCCACCGGGACCACCTCGCCTTGAAGGAGGAAGCATGACGGCGACTAGCCTTCGGGAACTGGCAGAGCGCGCACGCAAGAGGCTTTCCGAGATCGCCAAGGGGAACCGGGACCGGGCCCTTCTCGCCATGGCGGACCTCCTCGAGGCCCGCTGGGAAGAGGTCCTAAGGGCCAACCGGGAAGACCTGGAGGAGGCGGAAAGAACGGGGCTTCCCAAGGCCAAGCTGGACCGGCTGGCCCTCAAGGAGAAGGACCTCAAGACCCTCACCGAGGGCCTCCGCCAGATCGCCCGCCTCCCCGACCCCCTGGGGCGGATAGAGGGCCTGGCCAAGCGGCCAAACGGCCTACGGGTGGGCAGGATGCGGGTGCCCCTGGGCCTCATCGGCTTCATCTACGAGGCGAGGCCCGGGGCCACGGTGGAGGCGGTCTCCGTGGCCCTGAAGGCGGGGAACGCCATGCTCCTGAGGGGCGGGAAGGAGGCCTTCCGCTCCAACCGGGCCCTGGTGGCCCTCTGGCACGAGGCCCTGGGAGAGGCGGGCCTTCCCGAGGAGGCGGTCACCCTCGTCCCCACCACGGACCGGGAGGCCGTCTTGGAGATGTGCCGCCTGGAGCTTTTGGACCTCCTCATCCCGAGGGGGGGAGAGGAGCTCATCCGGCTCGTGCAACAGGAGGCCCGGGTTCCCGTCCTCGCCCACGCCAAGGGGGTGAACCACCTCTACGTGGACGAGAGGGCGGACCTCTCCATGGCCCTCCGCCTCGCCCTAAACGGCAAGACCCAGCGCCCCGCGGTGTGCAACGCCCTCGAGGCCGTTCTGGTCCACGAGAAGGTGGCGGAGGCCTTCCTACCCATGTTGGAGGAGGCCATGCGGGAAAAGGGGGTGGAGCTCAGGGCCTGCCCTAGGGCCCTTCCCCTCCTTAAAGAGGCGGTCCCCGCCCAGGAGGAGGAGTGGGACCGGGAGTACCTGGACCTCGTCCTCAGGGTCAAGGTGGTCTCGGGGCTGGAGGAGGCCCTCGCCCACATCGCCCGCTACGGCTCCCGCCACACCGAGGCCATCTGCACCGAGGACCCCAAGGCGGCTTGGCGCTTCCTGGAGGAGGTGGACGCGAGCCTGGTCCTCTGGAACGCCTCCACCCGCTTCAACGACGGGTTTGAGCTGGGGCTTGGGGCGGAGATCGGCATCAGCACCTCCAAGCTCCACGCCTACGGCCCCATGGGGCCCATGGAGCTCACCACCCTCAAGTGGGTGGCCCTAGGGGAGGGCCAGGAGCGCACGTGAGGCGGGAAGGCTCCGTGGCCCGGGCCTGGGACCCCGAGGGCGCGGAGGGGTAGGGGGCCTTGCTTAGGCGCTTTTACCGCCTCTACCAGGAGGCCCACGTCCCCTTCTTCGCCGCGGCCCTCGCCTACTACGCCCTCCTCTCCCTCATGCCCCTCCTCTTCCTCCTGGTGGGCCTCTTCGGCTTCCTTCTCTCGGGAAACCCCGCCCTAAGGACCGAGGTCTTCCAGGCCCTCACCGAGCTCACCCTGGCCCTCTTCCCCGCCCGCCCCGAGATGGCCCAAAGCCTCCTGAACTTCCTCACCCGGGGCGCCTTCCCCCTGACCTTAGGCAGCGGCCTTCTCCTCCTCTGGTCGGGAAGCAACTTTTTCGCCGCCTTAAGCTACGCCCTAGGCCTGATCTTCGGCCGCCCGCCCGGGGTGCGAAGCCGCCTCCTCGCCCTGGTCACGCCCTTCCTTCTGGGCCTAGGCCTCATCCTCCTCGCCCTCCTCGGCCTCGCCCTGGGGTTTCTCGCCCGCTTCCTCCCCCAAGGGCTTCAAGGCCTCTTGGGGCCCTTGGAGGAACTCGTCCCCTTATCCACCGCCTTCCTCCTCTTCCTCCTCACCTACGCCCTCCTCCGGGGCGCAGGGCGCCTGAGGGCGCTCCCTCCCCTCGCCGCCGGAGCGGGGGTGGCGACCCTCCTCTTTGAAGGCATCCGCCTCGGGCTTCCCAGGCTCCTTCCCCGCTCCCAGTACGAGCTCCTCTACGGCCCCTTGGCGGGCTTCGTCCTGGCCCTGCTCGGCCTCTACCTCATCCTCCTCGCCCTCCTCGTGGGCGCCGTGGCGGCGCGGGTCCTGGAAGAGGCCCGCGAGGCGGACTAAAGGCAACCGGGGACCGGGCGCAAGCCGGCACGGCGGTGTACAAAGCCCCCACCGCGGCTGCGGTGGGGGCAAAGGCGGGTAGGGGCTAAAGGGCCTTTTCCTCCTCCCGCGCCTTCCCGTAGAAGACCCGCATGAGCACGTAGGAAACCAGGAAGGTGAGGAGGGGCCCGCCCAGGACCAGGGTCCAGAGGACGGCGTTCTCGCCCAGGATGGAGCCCTGCTGCTGGAAGTCAATCTTGTACCCCGCGAGGCTCGCCATGAGGAAGAAGACGAGGAGGGCTAAGACGACGCTGGTCCGCACGGGGTGTTCCGAGGGAAGCTCCATGTAGCGCATCTTGTCCTTACGGGTGTCCACGAAGGGGAGAAGGACCGCCACCAGGCCGAGGATCCCGGGGACCACGACGCCCCCGATGAACTCCGGTCCGATGGTGGCCCCGAAGAGGCGGAACTCCCAGCTGGAGGGGATGATCTGGAGCAGCCCGTAGAGCCAGAGGAAGTACCAGTCGGGCTTCACCTGGGGGGTCTGGGGCGTGGGCGGGCCAAAGGCCTCGATGGGGTGGGCCAGGAAGGCCCCGGCGATGATGGTCATGATGCCCACGTAAAGGGCGAAGAGGATGAGCATCATGACCATCTGCTGGGGGTACATGGGCACGCCCAGGATCTTCCCCGGGGCCACGCGCTCGGCGTAGCGGGGCTGGGTGTGCTTCTGCTTGATCATGATGGCGAGGTGGAGCCCGATGAGGGCCATGAGCCCGAGGGGAAGCCAGAGGACGTGGAGGCTAAAAAGCCTAGGGATGGACTTCTCCGAGCCCGGGAACTCCCCGGCGAACATCAGGTCGGCCAAGGCGCCCCCGATCCACGGGATGGAGTGGGCGATGCCGTAGCCGATGCGGGTGGCGGTCACGGCGTAGTTGTCGTAGGGGAGAGCGTAGCCGGTGAAGGCGGTGACCACGGCAAGGCCCAAAAGGCCGAGGCCCACCAGGTAGTTGAGCTCCCGGGGCTTCTTGTAGGCCCCGGAGAGGAGGATCCGGAGCATGTGCAAAAAGGCCGCAGCGATCATCACGTGGGCCGACCAGTGGTGGAGGCTCCGGATCACGGCGCCGAAGGGGAGGCTGTCTATGTAAAGGACGCTGGCGTAGGCCGCGGGCACGGTGCGCCCGTCGGCAAGCCGCACTTCCCGGATGGAAGGCTCGTAGTTCAACGTGAGGAAGACCCCGGTGAGGACCAGGACCACGAAGGCGAAGAGGGTGATCTCCCCCAGGAAGAAGGAGTGGTGCACGGGGAAGGCCTTGCGCAGGACCTTGTGGTAAAGCCCCTTGAGGTCTAGGCGCTCGTCAAGCCACCGGTACATGCTTCCCTCCTAGACGTGGCGGCAGCAGGCCGAGGCGCTCGCCTGCACACCCACGGGCCCCAAGAACTCCCCGGCAGCCACCAAGACCCCGTCCTCCACCCTTAAGGGAAGCTGGGGCACGGGGCGGGGCGGGGGGCCGGCCACCACCTTGGCCCCATCTTTCAGGTCAAAGGTGCCCCCGTGGCAGGGGCAGAGGGCGGCTTTCTTGTCCGCCACCCACTGGCTCACGATGCACCCCAGGTGGGTGCAGACGGCGGAGTAGGCCACCACCCCCTCCACGGCGTGCTGGGCGGTTTCCGGGGAGAGCTCTTCCGGGTCAAAGCGGGCCACAAGGACGGTGTTCTTGGCCTCGCCGCTTTTGACCACCCTGGTCCTTGGGTCCATGGGGTAGGCCAAGACGAAGGGGTCGTTGGGCTTGAGCTCCTCGAGGCGGATGGGCTTGGGCTCCCCGCCCCCCTGGGCGTAGACCAGAATGTCCCCGGGCTTCAAAGGCTCTTTCTCCGGGGTCACCTCCTCCCGGGGCCTGAGGCTCGCCCCCACGTAGAAGGCGGAGACCAAGGAGAGGCCGATGCCGGTGCCGATGACCGTCTTCAGGAAAAGCCGCCTACGGGATTGGCGCAAGCGGACCTCGCGCTCGTCCATGCTTCACCTCACCAGGGGAACTCGCTCTTCTCCTCCTCGGTGATCACCTCTTCCCGGCCGAAGAAGCGGCGGTAGATCCCGAAGAGGGCCGCCACCACGAGGCTTATGGACCCGAAGATGAGGCCCTGGAGCCAGGTGGGGTTGTGCCCGGTCTGGGCAGAGTAGACGAGGAGCCGCACGAAGAAGCCGGAAAGGGCGGTGAGGAGGAGGACCAGGATGACGCCCGCGGCCACGGGGGCGGTGGAGGGGGTGGGAAAGTGGCGGCCCGGGCGGAGCTCTATACCCTCAAGCCAGTAGGAGACCAAGCCCATGAGCCCGTAGAGAAGCAGGACCGCCCCGAAGGCCATGAGCCCGATCTGGCCCACGGAAAGCTCCTCGGGGACGTGGCCCAGGAGGCGGGCGATGTGGCGGCCGTCCAGGTAGGCGGCGTAGAAGAGGCCGGCCGCCAGGATCAGGGCAAAGGTGGGCAGGATGGGGTCGTTGCGGTACATCCTCCCTCCTTTACTCCACGGGGCCGAAGCTGTTGCCGAAGCTGTTGCGGATGTAGGTGGCCACGGCGATGAGCTCCTCCTCGCTGAAGTTGGCCCCCACGGCGGGCATGGCCCCGCGGCCGTTCTTGACGACGTTGAGGATCATCTGGGCGTCCTGGAGGTTGGGGTTGCCCGCCAGGGCGGGCATCACCGGGGGCATGCCCTGGCCGTTGGCCTGGTGGCAAGCGGCGCAGTAGGCTTCGTAGATGGCCTTGCCCTTCTCCATGAGGGCGGGGTCCACCCCCGCGGGCGCCGCCGTCTCCTGGCCGCCCCCGTGGGCCTGGGCCTCCTGGGCGGGCGGGGCCACCTCCTCCACGATGCGCTCCGCGGCCGGAGAGAGGGCGAAGTAGCTCCAGATTCCCCCAAGGACCACCACGGCGGCCACGGCGTACCAGAGGGGGTTGAAGCGGGGGGTTTCCACGGGAAGCTCCGGCTCGCCCACGTGCATGCGGAGCTCCACCTCCCCCGCCACCTCTCCCCCTTCGTCCACGCCGAGGACCAGGACGTCGGGGTAGTTGTTGACGGTGAAGGGGATGACCCGGATCTCCTGGCCTCCGCCGCGGAAGTGGGTCACCACCCTTAGGGTGTGCTCCCCGTCGGGGAGGTTCCGGGTGTCCAGCTTGAGCCGGTAAGGAGGTTCTTTCAGGACGGCCACAGGCTCCGTCCCCTGGTCCAGGTAGACTTCAATACGGTCTACGATCATCTCGCCTCCCTCTCGTGAAAAGGGGCGCAAGACCCCACCTCACCACTATACGACCCCTCGGCCAAGGACAGATGTCCCGTCACGGGGCGAGGAGGGCGGCAAGCCGCTCCACGCTCCGCCGCACCCCCTCGGGGCCGCCCCCTACCTCCAAGGCGGCCGTGCCGGAAAACCCCCGGAGGAAGGGGGCAAGCCCCTCCCAGGGGACGCGCCCCGAGCCCACGGGGAGGTGGTCGTCCCGCCGCCCGTGGTTGTCGTGGAGGTGAAGGTGGAGAAGCCGGTCCCCCAGGGCCTCGAGGTAGCGGAAAGGCCCCTTGGGGCCGAGCTCCACCAGGGCGTGTCCCACGTCCAGGCAGAACCCGAAGCGGGGGTGGCGCTCCAGAAGGCGGCGGAGTTCCTCCGGACCTCGGACGAGGTCCCGCTCCCAGAGGGCCAGGTTCTCCAGGGCCACGGGGATGGGCGGGTCGTGGAGGAGGGCGAGGGTCTCCTCCAAGGCCTCCCAGGCGAGCCGCTCCGCCACGGGGTGGCGCACGGGGATGAGGCCCGTGTGCAGCACCCCCACCTTCGCCCCCAAGGCCTCCCCGAACTCCAGGGCCCGGAGAAGCCGCTCCTGGGAGAGCTTGCGGACGCTCGGGATGAGGCTCGCCGGGTTCAGCTCCACGAAGGGGAGGTGGAGGGTGAAGCCCACGCCCAAGGCCTCCCCCGTGGCCCTAAGCTCCCGCGCCCCCGGGAGGGGAAAGGCCTCGTGCAGGTCGTAGGCCACCTCGAGGTCCAGGCCGAGCTCCGCCGCCAAGGGAAAGGCGGTCTCGTAGTCCAGCTCCGCGTTGAAGGGGGTAAACCCGAGGCGCATCCTTCCCATGCTACCCCTTATAGGGCTCCAAGGCCTCGGGGAGGTGGTAGACCACGAGCTTGCCCACGTGCCGCTTCTCCAAAAAGGCGGCCTGGGCCTCCGGGAGCCGTTCCAAGGGCCAGACCCCGGCCACCACGGGGGAGAGCCTTCCCTCCTCCACGGAGCGCACCAGGCGGCGGAGGATCTCGGGAGGGACGAGGCCGGAGCCCCTAAGGGTGAGGTTGCGGAGGTAGAGGTCCCTCAGGTCCAGGTCCGCCTTGGGTCCGGCGATGGCCCCCGAGGTCACGTAGGCGCCGCCGGGGCGCAGGGCCTCGAGGAGGGCGGGGAACAGGGAACCCCCCACCACGTCGGCCACGGCGTCCACGTGGGGCCTCCCCGTGGCGGCCTCCAGGGCCTTTGGGAGGTTTCCGGGGCTCCGGGGAAGGCAGACGTCCGCCCCCAAAGCCCTCAGGGCCTCGTGCTTTTCCGGGCTCGCCAGGGCCACCACCCGGGCCTTGCGCAGCTTGGCCAGCTGGACCAGGAAGACCCCCACCCCGGCGCGCTCCAGCATCCCCTCCGCCGTGGTCCCGGAGCAGGCCAAGGTGGCGAGGGCCACGCTGGGAAGAGGGCTTTCCACGGGAACGACGTTCGCCTCGGGCACCACGCAGTAGTCGGCGAAGCCGCCGTCCACCTCGGAGCCCACGTAGCGGGCCTTCATGGGTTTCCAGGGCTCCTCGGGGTCGCGGATCCAGTTGTCCACCACCACCCTGCGGCCCAGAAGCCTGGGGTCCGCCCCCTCCCCCACCCGGTCCACCACCCCCACGATGTCCGAGCCCTGGATGAGGGGGAAGCGGACCCGGCCGGACAAGGTGCCCACCTCCACCCCGAAGCCCTCCCCCTGGGTGGGGGCCTGGACCTCCCGGGCGTACCGGCCCACCCGGGTGTTCACGTCCACGGTGTTCAGGCCGCAGGCGTGGACGCGGACGCGGACCTCTTTGGGGCCGGGCTCGGGGATGGGCCAGCCGGTGACGAAGCGGTGGCGGTCTAAGCCTCCGTGGCCGGTGAGGAGAAAGGCCCGCATCACCGCATCGCCTCCGCCTTCCGCTGGGCCTCCTCCAGGGCCTTTCGCGGAGGAACCCCGCCCTTGAGGCTCCGCTCCAGGGCCTCGGCGAGGACGCGGGCCCAGGCGGAGAACTGGGAAAGACGGGGGCGCTCCTGGGCGTGGGCGACCTGCTCAAAGGCCACCTTGCGGAAGGGGTTCTCCCGGTAGAAGCCCTCGAGGAGGGGGAGGGCGCTTTTGCGCACGGGCACGTAGTAGCTCGCCTCCACCCAGCGGGCCACGTTCTCCGGCTCCATGAGGTACTGCCAGAAGGCCACCGCCCCCCGCACCTGGGCCTCGGAGGCCCCCTTCAGGACCACGAGCTGGGCCCCGCCCATGGGCACCTTCCCCCCCTCCTCCCGGGGCACGGGGGCCACCCCCAGGGCGAAGGCGAAGGAGAAGTTCTCGGCGGCGGGCCAGTTGGCGATGGAGGCCATGACCATCATCCCCTTGGTGCGCACGAAGTCCAGCTGGGCGAAGGTGGCCTCGGCCATGCTGCGCACGGAAAGCGCCCCGGCCTCCTTGAGGCGGTAGAGCATCTCCAAGGCGGCCACGGCCTCCCTGGAGGTGAAGTTGGGCCGGTCGTCCTGCACCAGGCTTCCCCCCCGGCTCGTCACCATGGCCTCAAAGAGCCAGGCCTGGGGGTCGGTGACGAAGATGAAGCCCTTGGCGGCGCGGGAGGTGAGGGCGAGGGCGGTCCTTTCAAAGGCCCGCCAGTCCCGGGGGGCCTCGAGGCCCTTCGCCCGGAACACGTCCAGGTTGTAGAAGAGGACCGGGGTGGAGGTGTTGAAGGGGAGGCCAAAGCGCCTCCCCCCCACCACCCCGTAGTTCCAGGCAGGCGCGAAGAGGTCGGCCACGAAACCGGGGTCCAGGTCCAGGTAGGCCTCCAGGGGAAGGGCCTGCCCCTCGGCCACGAGGCGGGGGAAGAAGGAAAGCTCCGCCTGGAAGAGGACGGGACCGCTCCCCGTCCGGAGGGCGGCCACCAGCTTGGTCTCCGCCTCTTCGTAGGTCCCCTGGTACCGGGGAAGGACCCGGTAGCGGTCCTGCCGGGCGTTGAACTCCTGGGCGAAGGCGGCGATGAGCCTCCCCGCCGGGCCGTCCATGGCGTGCCAGAAGGGCACGTCCACCTGGGCGAAGGCGGAAAGGCCCAGAAGCGCCAAGGGAAGAAGCTTCCACATGGCCCGGATTCTACTACCCTCCTCGGCTACAATGGGAGGGTATGGCCGCTTCCCACGCCCTCAAGCCCATCCTGGAGCTTCTCCCCGAGGAGCTTCCCGGCGAGGGCTACCGCAGGGCCCAGATCGCCCACTGGCTCTACGCCAAAGGGGCGCGGGACTTCTCGGAGATGACCGACCTGCCCAAGGCCCTGCGGGAGGCCTTGGCGCGGGAGTGGCGCCTCTCCGAGTTCAGCCTGGTCCAGGCCTTCCCGAGCCAAGACGGAAGCGTCAAGTACCTCTTCACCCTTCTGGACGGCAAGAAGACCGAGGCCGTCTACATGCCCTACGAGAACCGGAAGACCGTCTGCCTCTCCACCATGGTGGGGTGCCCGGCGGGGTGCACCTTCTGCGCCACCGGGGCCCTGGGCTTCGGGCGGAACCTCACCGCGGCGGAGATCCTGGACCAGCTCCTCACCATCGCCTACCACCAGGGCCTCTCCCCCAGGGAGATCCGGAACGTGGTCCTGATGGGGATGGGGGAGCCCCTTCTCAACCTGAGGAACGTCCTCAAGGCGGTCCGGATCATGCTGCACAAGAAGGCCCTCGCCCTAAGCCCCAGGCGCGTCACCCTCTCCACCGTGGGCATCCCCAAGGGGATCTACCGCCTCGCCGAGGAAGACCTCGGGGTGCGGCTCGCCCTCTCCCTCCACGCACCGGACGACGAGACCCGCAGGAAGATCATCCCCACCGCCCACCGCTACCCCATCGCCGAGATCATGGAGGCCGTGCGCCACTACTACGCCAAGACCAAGCGGCGGGTCACCTTTGAGTACACCCTCCTCAAAGGGGTGAACGACCACCTCTGGCAGGCCAGGCTCCTCGCCAAGCTCCTCAAGGGCCTGAGCGCCCACGTGAACCTCATCCCCTTCAACCCCTGGGAAGGGGCCCCGGTGGCGGGGACGCCTAAGGCGGGCGTCCTGGCCTTCGCCGAGGAGCTAAAGCGCCTCGGCGTCCCCACCTCCATAAGGTGGAGCCGGGGCCAGGACGTGGGGGCGGCCTGCGGCCAGCTCGCCCTGAAGGTCCCCCGGCCCCTGACCTTCATACCGCTTCCAGAAGGCGCCGGGCGATGACCAGCTTCAGGATCTCGCTCGTCCCCTCGCCGATGCGGGTTAGGCGGGCGTCCCGCCAGTAGCGCTCCACAGGGTAGTCCTTGACGTAGCCGTACCCCCCCAGGATCTGGATGGCCTCGTCGCAGGCCTTCACCGCCACCTCGCTGGCGAAGAGTTTGGCCTGGGCGGCCTCGAGGGTAAAGGGCCTTCCCGCGTCCTTGAGCTCCGCCGCCTTGAGGTAGAGGAGCCTCGCCGCCTCCAGCTCCGTGGCCGCCTCCGCAAGCTTGAAGGAGACCCCCTCAAACTCGGCGATGGGCCTGCCGAAGGCCTCCCGCCCCTTGGCGTAGGAAAGGGCGTAGTCCAAGGCGGCCTGGCCCAGGCCCACGGCCATGGCGGCGATGCCGATCCTGCCCCCGTCCAGCACCCTGAGGACGTCGTAGAAGCCTTTTCCCCGCTCGCCCAAGAGGGCCTCCTCGGGCACGAAGAGGTCCTCCAGGATTAGCTGCGCCGTGTCCGAGGCGTTGAGGCCAAGCTTCTCCTCCTTCCGCCCCACCTTTAGCCCCCGCTCTGAGCGGAAGAAGGCGAAGGCGGAGATGCCCTGGTGCTTCCGCTCGGGGCTTGGAGGGGGGTCGGTGCGGGCCATGACGACGTAGACCCCGGCCACGCTCCCCTGGGTGATGAACTGCTTGGTGCCGTTGAGCCGCCACCCCCCCTCCACCTTCTCCGCCTTGGTCTTGAGGGCGGCGGCGTCCGAGCCCGAGCCGGGCTCCGTGAGGCCCCAGGCCCCCAGGGCCTCCCCCGAGGCGAGCTTAGGAAGGAAGGCCTCCTTCTGCGCCTCGCTCCCTGCGAGGAGGATGTGCCCCGTGGCCAGGGAGTTGTGGCTCGCCACGGTGAGGGCGAGGGCGCCGTCGTAATAGGCGATGGCCTCCACCATGCGGGCGAAAAGCCTGGTGGAAAGCCCCGCCCCCCCGTAGGCCTCGGGCACCACCGCCCCGAAGACGCCGAACTCGGCGAGCTTCCGCACCAGGTCCCAGGGGAAGGCCCCCGTCCGGTCCCGCTCCGCCGCCCCCGGGGCCACCTCCGCCTTCAGGAACTCGCGAAAAGGCCCCAGGACCTGCCGCTCCTCCGCGCTTTCCTCAAACCAGAGGCCCATGGGGGCATTATATAACTCCCAAACGACCGCCTGTAAAAAAGCGTCAGGTTTGAGGCCTCCGCCCTCGCCTCCCGGCCCGTGGAGCCCCCGGGAACCCGCCGCGGTGGGGTACCTAGACCACGACCCCCGGGGCGTGCCAGCCGGCGTAGGCGTAAAACCGGCCCCGCTCCCCCCGCAGGTAGGCCCTCAGGGGCTCGAGGAGGGGGAGGTGCCCCTTGAGCCTCTCCTCCACCTCCTCCAGGGTGAAGAAGCGGGCCTCCACGATGTGCCCGTCGGGGTCCCTGGGGTTCAAGAGCCCCTCGTAGGTGGCCCGGAAGGCCATGGCCAGGGTGCGCTCGTTCTTGCGGCGGTCCTCCACCTGGATCACGTAGGCCAGGTGCTCCACGGACCGGACCCGAAGCCCCGTCTCCTCCCGCACCTCCCGCACCAGGGCCTCCAGGACCGTCTCCCCGGGCTCCACCGTCCCCCCGGGAAGGGTGTAGCGCACCCGGCCCCGGCGGCCCCAGTCGTTGCCCACGAGGAGGACCCGGCCCCGGCTGTCCAGGAGGATGGCCGCCGCCACCAGGATCTCCCGGCGCATCACCCTTCCGCCAGCGCCGCGAGCTGGCGCTCCTGGTCGGCCCGCTTGAGCGCCTCCAGGATGGGGGTCAGGTGGCCGGAGAGGACGCCCTCGAGGTCGTGGGTGGTGAACCCGATGCGGTGGTCCGTGACCCGGGACTGGGGGAAGTTGTAGGTGCGGATCTTCTCCGAGCGCTCCCCGGTGCCGATCTGGGCAAGGCGGGTCTTTCTTAGTCTTTCCGCCTCCTCCGCCCGCTTCATCTCCAGGAGGCGGCTTCTTAGGATCATGAGGGCCTTCTCCCGGTTCTTGATCTGGCTGCGGGAGTCCTGGCAGGTGACCATGATCCCCGTGGGCAGGTGGACCACCCGCACCGCCGAGTCCGTGGTGTTCACCCCCTGCCCCCCGGGCCCCGAGGCCCGCATCACGTCAATGCGGATCTCGTCCATGTTGAGGGCGAAGTCCTCCTCCTCCGCCTTGGGGAGGACGGCCACCGTGGCAGTGGAGGTGTGGATCCGCCCCTGGGTCTCGGTGACGGGCACCCGTTGCACCCGGTGGACCCCGCTCTCGTACTTGAAGGTGCCGTAGGCCCCCGGGCCCCGGACCTCAAAGACCACCTTGGAGAAGCCCCCGAGGTCCGTGGGGTGGGAGTCCAGGACCTCCGTCTCAAAGCCCATCTCCTCGGCGAAGCGGAGGTACATGTTGAAAAGGTCGCGGGCGAAGAGGGCGGCCTCCTCCCCTCCCGTCCCCGCCCGGATCTCCACGATGGCGTCCCTTTCGTCCATGGGGTCCTTAGGCAGGAGGTGGCGCTCCAGCTCCTTCTCCAGGGCCTCCTTGCGGGCGAGGAGGGCCTCCCGCTCCGCCTTGGCCATCTCCTTGAGCTCGGGGTCGTCAAGAAGGCTTTCCGCCTGCTCCAGGTCCTCCAGCACCTTCCGGTACTCCCGGATGAGGCCGATCACCTCCCCCATCTCCGCGTAGCGGCGGGAGAGGCTCTGGTAGCGCCCCTTGTCCTTCAGCACCTCCGGGTCGGAGAGGAGCGCCTCCAGCTCCCGGTACTCTTCCTCTAGGCGGTCAAGCTTGTCCAGCATACCTGTTTCCAGGATAGCGCACCCGGCCCTTGACTCCGGTTTTAGGTTAGCCTAAACTCGGGGGCATGGAGCCCTTTCTCCTCTATGCCCTGCTGGGCGGCCTCTTCACCTGGGGCCTCACGGCAGTGGGGGCGGCGAGCGTCTTCTTCGCCAGGGAGCCGAGCCGCAAGCTTCTGGACGCCATGCTGGGCTTCGCCGCCGGGGTGATGCTTGCGGCGAGCGTCTTCTCCCTCCTCGTCCCCGGGATGGAGATGGCGGAGGCCCAGGGGAAAAACCCCATTTTCCCGGCGGTGGTCGGGTTTCTCCTGGGCGGGGGGCTTATCCGGCTTCTGGACCGCTACCTGCCCCACGTCCACCTGGGCCCCAAGGACGCCCCCGAGGGGCTCAAGACCCTCTGGCGCCGCACCACCCTCCTGATCCTCGCCATCACCCTGCACAACTTCCCCGAGGGCCTGGCCGTGGGGGTGGCTTTTGGGGCTGCGGGGCTGGACCCCACGGGCGCCGCCACCCTGGGCGGGGCCATCGCCCTCGCCTTGGGCATCGGCCTCCAGAACCTCCCCGAGGGGCTCGCCATCGCCTGGCCCTTGCGGCGGGTGGGGATCGGGGCGGGCCTCGCCTGGTTCTACGGGCAACTCTCCGCCATCGTGGAGCCCCTGGGCGCGGTGCTCGGGGCCCTCCTCGTGGCCCAGATGATGGCCCTCCTTCCCTACCTCATGGCCATGGCGGCGGGGGCCATGGTCTTCGTGGTGGTGGAGGAGGTGATCCCGGAAAGCCAGGCGGAGGGAAACGGGGACCTCGCCACCTTCGGGGTCATGACGGGCTTCGCCCTGATGATGGCCCTGGACGTGGCCCTGGGCTGAGCGCCGGGGCGAAGCCCTTAAAGAAGGGCCTGAAGGTCCGCCACCACCCTGTCCGTGGCCTCCGCCTTGTCCGGGCTATAGAGGAGGACGAGCCTCCCCTCCTTCACCACGAAGGTGGTGGCGGTGTGGTCCACCAGGTACTCCCCCGGGCCCCGGTACTGGCTCTTCTGGTAGAAGACCCCGAAGGTCTGGGCCGCCTCCCGAACCGCCTCCGGGCTTCCCGAAAGCCCGAGGAAGCTCGGGTGGAAGGCCTTGGCGTAGCGGTCGGCGACCTCCGGGGGGTCCCGCTCGGGGTCCACGCTCACGAAGATCACCTGGACCCCTTCCTGGGCCTTCGGGGGGAGTTTCTCGTAGGCCCGCTTGAGGGCGAGGAGGGTGGTGGGGCAGACGTCGGGGCAGTGGGTGTAGCCGAAGAAGAGGAGGACCACCTCGTCCTGGAACTGGGAGAGGCGTACAGGGCCCCCAGGGCCTTCCAGAAGGAAGTCCACGGGCTTGGGCTGGAGAAGCCTCGTGCCGTAAAAGGTGTGCCCCCGGGGAAGGAGGAGGTAGGCGAGGGCCAGGAGGGCGAGGAGGGCAAGGAAAAGGGGCAGGAACCTCTTCACCGCGCCTCCACGGGAAGGACCACCTTAAGGACCCGCCCCCCGGCGAAGAGGAGGTAGACCTCCACCTCCTCCCCCGCCTTTAAGGGCCGCTTCAGGCCAAGGAGCATGAAGTGGTACCCCCCGGGCTTGAGCTCCACCCGGCCCTTGGGCGGGACCTCGAGGAAGGGCACGGGGCGCATCCCCATCACCTTTTTCCCCTCCACCTCCCGCATAAAGGTCTCGTGGAGCTCCACCCGCTCGGCCACGGGCGTCCTCGCCCCCACGAGGCGGAGGGGGAGGTCCCCGGGGTTCTCCAGGGTGAGGTACGCCGCGGCGTTGGGGCCGGGGGAGAAGCGGACCCAGCCCTCCCGGACCACCTGGGCCGAGGCCAAGGCCAGCAGAAAAAGGAGTCCAATCCAGCGCCTCATGCCCCCCACTATAAGGAAGGCCCTTGGGACAAACGTACCTCCCGGAGGGGTGCAAGTAGGATGGGGGTTATGGAGATCCTGGTGTCCACCCTCGAGGCCGTCCCCGGGTACCGGGTCGCCCAGGTCCTGGGCGTGGTGAAGGGGAGCACGGTGCGCTCCAAGCACCTGGGCAAGGACCTCCTGGCGGGCCTCCGCACCCTGGTGGGCGGGGAGCTCCCCGAGTACACGGAGATGCTCCAGGAGGCCCGGGAGGTGGCCGAGGCCCGGATGCTGGAGGAGGCGAGGCGGCTTGGGGCCCACGCCGTCCTCGGCGTGCGCTACGCCACCGCGAGCGTCATGCAAGGGGCGGCGGAGATCCTGGTCTACGGGACGGCGGTCCGGCTGGAGCCCGCCCGGGAGGTCTAGTGCGCCACGCCGCCCTCTTCCTCATCCTCCCCTTCTTCCTCCAGCTTTTGGGCCTGGGGGACACCCCCTTGGGCGGGGGGCTTTGCGGCGAGGTCTTCCGGGTGCAAGACCCCGCCTTCGCCCTGAAGACCCCGGGCTTCTGGTACGGCCTCCTCTTCATGGTCCTCCTGGCCTTGGAGCTGGGCTACGGCCTTTCCCTCCTCCTCCTTCCCCTTTTGGAGGTGCGCCCGGGAAAAGGGTGGGTGAGGGCGGGGCGCTACCTGGTGGGGACGCTTTTTCTCCTCTTCCTCCTCACCCGCACCACCGGACTCCCCACGCCGGGCCCCGGGGGCTGGACCCTGGAACCCGCCCCCCTAGACCCCCTCTCCCTCCTCCTCGTGGGGCTTTCCCTGGCGGGGGGATTGCTTCTTAAGGAGAATGGAGAGCATGGAGCGGCTTCTTGAGGTGATGCGCCGCCTGAGGGGGCCCGGGGGATGCCCCTGGGACCGGGCCCAGACCCACGAAAGCCTCGTCCCCTACCTCCTGGAGGAGGCCAGCGAGGCGGCGGACGCCCTCCTTAAGGGAAACCCCCAGGAGATGGCCGAGGAGCTCGGGGACGTCCTCCTGCAGGTGGCCTTCCACAGCGTCATCGCCGAAGAGGAGGGGCGCTTCACCTACGGGGACGTGGAGGCGGCCATCGTGGAGAAGCTCATCCGCCGCCATCCCCACGTCTTTGGGGAGGCCGAGGCCAGGACCCCGGAGGAGGTGAAGGCCCGCTGGGAGGACCTGAAGGCTAAGGAGGGCAAGAAGGAGGACCCCTGCGGCCTCCCCAAGGGGCTTCCCACCCTCCTTCGGGCCTACGAGCTCCAGAAGAAGGGAATAGACCCGGGAAGCGAGGAAGGCCTGAGGAAAGCCCTGGAAGAGGGCGACCTGGAGGAAGCGCTTTGGCACCTGGTGGGGCTTTTCGCAAAGAAGGGGCTGGACCCCGAGAGCGCCTTAAGGAAGCGCTCCCTCAAAGCCTGCCGGGAGGGCTAGAACCCCCGCCCGGCTTCCGCCTGGCGGCGGTGGCCGTGCCCCTTCTGGGGGAGCACCTCCTCTTCACCTTAAGGAGCCCCCGCCTCCCCACCCACGCCGGCCAGGTGAGCTTCCCCGGGGGGGTGGTGGAGCCCGGGGAAGGGGTGGTGGAGGCGGCCCTGAGGGAGGCCGAGGAGGAGGTGGGGCTAAAGGGGGTGGAGCCTTTGGGCTTCCTCTCCCCCACCTACTCCCCCCAGGGCTTCCTGGTCCAGCCCGTGGTGGTCTTTCGGGAAGACCTGCCCCCCCTGAAGCCCAACCCCGAGGAGGTGGCCCAAATCCTCCTCGCCCCCCTGGAGGAGCTTCTAAAGGTGGAGCCTTGGAACGAGGTGCGCCTGGGCCGCACCGTCTGGCACTTCCCCTGGCGGGGGGTGGACATCTGGGGGGTGACGGGGAATATCCTCAAGGAGTTCCTGGAGGTGTGGCGTGAGGCGCATCGGGATCCTTCTCGCGGACCTCTTTGACGAGCGGGAGTTCCTCTACCCCTACTACCGGGTGCAGGAAGCGGGGTACGCCCCCATGGTCCTCGGCCCCGAGGCCCGGGAGTACCGGGCCAAGTCGGGCTTTGCCTGGAAGGCGGAGGCGGCCGCGGGGGAGGCCCCGCCCCTAGAGGGCCTCATCATCCCCGGGGGCTTCGCCCCCGACTACCTGCGGCGAAGCCCCGAGGTGCTCGCCCTGGTGCGGAAGGTGGCGGAGGAGGGGAAGCCCCTAGGGGCCATCTGCCACGGGCCCTGGGTCCTGGTGAGCGCCGGGCTCGTGCGGGGGAGAAAGGTGACGGGGTTTTTCTCCATCCGGGACGACCTGGAAAACGCCGGGGGGCTTTACCGGGAGGAGGGCGTGGTGGTGGACGGCAACCTCGTCACCGCCCAAGGCCCCAAGGACCTCCCCGCCTTCATGCGGGCCTTTTTGGGCCTCCTCAAAGGGTGAAACGGGTCCCGGCCTCCCCCCTTAGCACCACCTCCAAAACGCCCCTCTCCCCCTTGGCGATGGCCGCCCAAGGGGCCCCGGCCCTTAAGGCGAAAAGGGCCGCCTCCACCTTGGGGATCATCCCCCCTTGGAGGACGCCCTCCCCCTTTAAGGCCTCCACCTCCCCTGGGGTGAGGCGCAGGAAGCGGGTCTCCGGGTCTTTAGGGTCCCGGTAGACCCCCTCCACGTCGGTGAGGAAAACCGCGGGCCACCCCAAGGCCCCGGCCACGGCCCCCGCGGCGGTGTCGGCGTTCACGTTTAAGGGGCCCTCCGCGTCCAGGGCGATGGGGGCGAGGAGGGGGGTGTAGCCCTTCGCCAAAAGGTCCTGGAGGAGCCCCACCTCCACCTCCACCACCTCCCCCACCCGGCCAAGCTCAGGAAGCGCCCTCCCCTTCAGGCATAGGGCGTCCCGCCCCGAGAGGGCCAAAGCCTTCCTCCCCCTTCGGGAAAGCCCCTCCGCCAGGCGCTTTCCCGTGAGGTAGAGGGCCATCTCCACCACCTCGAGCTGCTCCGGGGGCGTCACCCGAAGCCCCCCCACGAAGCGGCTCTCGTACCCCAGGCGCCCAAGCCAGGCCCCGATCTCGGGCCCACCCCCGTGGACGAGGACGAGGGGGCCGGGGTAGGCGGCAAGCTCGTCCAATAGGGCCTCCGCCCCCTTAAGGCTTCCTCCCACCTTCACCAAAAGGGCCTCACTCAAGGTAGACCACCTCCTCGGGCAGGCCCTCCTCCTCCTCGGCCTCCAGGAGGTCGGCAAAGCCCAGAAGGGCGTGGTCCGGGTGGAGGCCGAAGCGGGCGGCGAGGGCCCGGACCGCGTGCTCGGGCGGGAGGGCCTGGGCCCTCGCCAGGAGGGGGGCGAGGTCGGCCGGGGCCTTCAGGGCCGTCCCAAGCTCCGGACCCGCGCGAAGCTCCGCCCTCACCTCCCCCCCCTCGGCCAGGAGGAAGAGGAGGTCCTCCTCGCTTAGGACCAGGAAGGCCAAGGCCTGCCCTAGGCGGGAAAGCTCCCGCAGGAAGGCCCGGATGGCCTCCGGGTCCTCCTCCGCCTCGAGGGCCTCGTGGTAGAGGCTCGTCCAAGGGGGGTCGGGGACCAGATAGACCCCGGCCCCTCCCGTGCGCTCCCGAACCCAGGCCGCCACCCTCTCCAGGGGGGCCTGCACGTGCAAGGAGAGGAAGCTCCGCACCACGCCCTATACTAGCCTTTGTGAGCGCCCTCTACCGCCGCTTCCGCCCCCTCACCTTCCAGGAGGTGGTGGGGCAGGAGCACGTGAAAGAGCCCCTCCTAAGGGCCATCCGGGAGGGGAGGCTTGCCCAGGCCTACCTTTTCTCCGGGCCCAGGGGCGTGGGCAAGACCACCACGGCGAGGCTCCTCGCCATGGCGGTGGGGTGCCAAGGGGAAGACCCCCCTTGTGGGGCCTGCCCCCATTGCCAGGCGGTGCAGAGGGGCGCCCACCCGGACGTGGTGGAGATTGACGCCGCCAGCAACAACTCAGTGGAGGACGTGCGGGAGCTGAGGGAAAGGATCCACCTCGCCCCCCTTTCTGCCCCCAGGAAGGTCTTCATCCTGGACGAGGCCCACATGCTCTCCAAAAGCGCCTTCAACGCCCTCCTCAAGACCCTGGAGGAGCCCCCGCCCCACGTCCTCTTTGTCTTCGCCACCACCGAGCCGGAGAGGATGCCCCCCACCATCCTCTCCCGCACCCAGCACTTCCGCTTCCGCCGCCTCACGGAGAAGGAGATCGCCTTTAAGCTCCGGCGCATCCTGGAGGCCGTGGGGCGGGAGGCGGAAGAGGAGGCCCTCTTCCTCCTTGCCCGCCTGGCGGACGGGGCCCTGAGGGATGCGGAAAGCCTCCTGGAGCGCTTCCTCCTCCTGGAAGGCCCCCTCACCCGGAAGGAGGTGGAGCGCGCCCTAGGCCTCCCCCCTAGGGAGGCCTTAACCCAGATCGCCGCTTCCCTCGCGAGGGGGAAAACGGCGGAGGCCCTGGGCCTCGCCCGGCGCCTCTACGGGGAGGGGTACGCCCCGAGGAGCCTGGCCTCAGGCCTTTTGGAGGTGTTCCGGGAAGGCCTTTACGCCGCCTTCGGCCTTGGGGGAACCTCCCTTCCCGCCCCGCCCCAGGCCCTGATCGCCGCCATGACCGCCCTGGACGAGGCCATGGAGCGCCTCGCCCGCCGCTCCGACGCCTTAAGCCTGGAGGTGGCCCTCCTGGAGGCGGGAAGGGCCCTGGCCGCCGAGGCCCTGCCCCAGCCCACGGGCGCTCCCTCCCCAGAGGTCGGCCCCAAGCCGGAAAGCCCCCCGGCCCCGGAACCCCCAAGGCCCGAGGAGGCGCCCGACCTGCGGGAGCGGTGGCGGGCCTTCCTCGAGGCCCTCAGGCCCACCCTACGGGCCTTCGTGCGGGAGGCCCGCCCGGAGGTCCGGGAAGGCCAGCTCTGCCTCGCTTTCCCCGAGGACAAGGCCTTCCACTACCGCAAGGCCTTGGAACAGAAGGCGAGGCTCCTCCCCCTGGCCCAGGCCCATTTCGGGGTGGAGGAGGTCGTCCTCGTCCTGGAGGGAGAAAAAAAAAGCCTGAGCCCAAGGCCCCGCCCGGCCCCACCTCCTGAAGCGCCCGCACCCCCGGGCCCTCCCGAGGAGGAGGTAGAGGCGGAGGAAGCGGCGGAGGAGGCCCCGGAGGAGGCCTTGAGGCGGGTGGTCCGCCTCCTGGGGGGGCGGGTGCTCTGGGTGCGGCGGCCCAGGACCCGGGAGGCGCCGGAGGAGGAACCCCTGAGCCAAGACGAGATAGGGGGTACTGGTATATAATGGGGGCATGACGCGGACCACCGACCTCGGACAAGAGACCGTGGACAACATCCTCAAGCGCCTCCGCCGTATTGAGGGCCAGGTGCGGGGGCTCCAGAAGATGGTGGCCGAGGGCCGCCCCTGCGACGAGGTCCTCACCCAGATGACCGCCACCAAGAAGGCCATGGAGGCGGCGGCCACCCTGATCCTCCACGAGTTCCTGAACGTCTGCGCCGCCGAGGTCTCCGAGGGCAAGGTGAACCCCAAGAAGCCCGAGGAGATCGCCACCATGCTGAAGAAGTTCATCTAGATGGGTCGTCTTTGGGGGCGCCTCCGGCGCCTCCTCCGGGCCCTTCTCGCCCAGGAGGCGCCGGACGACGCCTTCGCCCTGCGCTTCCTGGAGGGGGAGGAACGGGAGCTCTACCTCGCCATGGACCCCCGGGACCGGGCCCACGGGGTGCGGGTGGCGAGGAGGCTCCTTAAGGCCTACCCCGAGGCCCCGGGCTACGCGGTGCGGGCCGCCCTCCTCCACGACGCGGGAAAGGCGGTAAGGCCCTACCGAACCTTAGAGCGGGTCCTCGCCGGGCTTTTCGCCCCGCCCCTCCCCCCCTACCCCCTCCGGCGGGGCCTCCTCGGGGCCTTCCAGGTGCGCCGCCACCACCCCCTCTACGCCGCCCAGAGGATCCGGGACCCCAGGGTGCGGGCTTTGGTCCTCGAGCACCACGCCCCCAAAAGCCTCTGGGGGCGGAGGCTTCACGAGGCGGACCGGGAGGAATAGCCCTAGTCAGGCCGCCCCCTTTGGGGTAGGGTAAGCCCAAAGGGGGGAAGATGCAGGAGTTCACCTGGCGCGTGGGCGGCCCCCAAGGCGGGGGCATAGAGACGGCGGCCACCCTCTTCGCCCGGGCCGTGGCCAAGGAGGGGTGGTGGGTGGCCACCAAGCGGGAGTACCACTCCAACATCATGGGAAGGCACTCCTACCTGGACGTGCGCCTCGCGCGAAAACCGGTCCAGGCCTTCCGGGAGAGGGTGGACTTCCTGGTGGCCCTGGACGGGGAGACCCTGGCCCGGCACCTGGGGGAGGTGCGGGAAGGGGGGGTGGTGCTCTACGACCCCAGGGTCCTGGAGCTCACCCTGCACAAGCTCCCCATGCTGGACCACCGGGTGGCGGAGGACCTGGCCAAGCGCCTGGGCCAGGCCGACCCGTCCCTTAAGGAGGTGCTTCAGGCCTACGCCGAGGCCGGGGTTCAGCCCCTGCCCTACCCCTTTGAGGCGGTGGCGGACCGGATCGGGGAGGCCCTGGGGGTGCCTTCCCTCAAGGCCCGGCGCACCCTGAACACCATCGCCGTGGCGGCGAGCCTCCACCTCCTCAGCTACCCCTTAGAACCCCTCCTCCAGGCCCTAGCCCTCCAGTTCCGGGGGGAGGTGCTGGAGCTCAACCGCAAGGTGGCCGAGGCCGTGTACCGGGAGGAGGCGCCCAGGCTTCCCTTCCGCCTCGAGGTCCTGGGCCCCGCGCCCGGCCGGATCTACCTCACCGGGGCCCAGGCCGCCGCTTTGGGCAAGCTCGCCGGAGGCCTCCGCTTCCAGACCTACTACCCCATAAGCCCCGCCACGGACGAGAGCGTCTTCCTCGAGGCCCACACCCACCTCCCCGGGGCGGACGTGGCCGTGGTCCAGACGGAGGACGAGATCGCCGCGGTGAACATGGCGGTGGGGGCCGCCCTCGCCGGGGCCAAGGCGGCCACGGCCACGAGCGGCCCTGGCTTCAGCCTTATGGCCGAGGGACTGGGCTTCGCCGGGATGATTGAGGCGCCCTTGGTGGTGACCCTCTACCAGCGGGGCGGGCCCAGCACGGGGATGCCCACCCGCACCGAACAAGGGGACCTGATGTTCGCCATCAGGGGAGGGCACGGGGAGTACCCCAGGCTTGTCCTCGCCTCCGGGGACCTCCTGGACACCTTCCTGGACGCCCAGAAGGCCCTCGCCTGGGCCTGGCGTTACCAGACGGTGGTGGTCCACCTCCTGGACAAGTTCCTGGCGAGCACCGGCCAGGTCCTCCCCAAGGAGGCCCTCCGCGTCCTCCCTCCGGGCAAGGAGAAGCGCCTCGCCCCAAAGGCGGGCAAGCCCGCTCCCTACGCCCGCTACGCCCCCGCGAAGGACGGCGTCTCCCCCTTCGCCCCCCTGGGCACCCAAGGGGTCTTCTACTGGATGACCTCGGACGAGCACGACTTCCTGGGCCACATCACCGAAGACCCTGTCCTCCGGGAGGCGCAGATGGAGAAGCGCATGCAAAAGCTCCAGACCGCCCGGGAGGAGATCCCCAAGGAGGACCAGTACACCCTCTACCGGGACGGGGAGGTCCTGGTCCTGGGTTTCGGCTCGGTGAAGGGGACCCTCCTCGAGGCCCTGGACCACCTGGAGGGGGTAGGGTACCTGCACCTCAGGCTCCTCTGGCCCTTTCCCGAGATCGCTCCCCTCCTTGAGGGGAAGACCCTGGTCACGGTGGAGCACAACTACTCGGGGCAGCTCGCCGACCTCGTCCAGCAGGAAACCCTGAAGCGGGTCCACCACCGGGTGGTGAAGTACAACGGCCGGCCCATCACCCTGGACGAGGCCGTGGCGGCCCTTAAGGCGGTGAAGGAGGGACGGGCCCCAAAGAGGCTCGTGCTCAGGAAAGGAGTCTAGGATGGTGGAGCTCAAGCTTGCGGACTACAAGGCGGAAAAGCAACCGGACTGGTGCCCGGGTTGCGGCGATTTCGGCATCCTCTCCGCCCTGCAGATGGCCCTCTTTGAACTCCGGCTGGACCCAAGCCAGACGGTGATTTTCTCGGGGATCGGCTGCTCGGCCAAGACCCCCCACTACCTCAACGTCTACGGGGTCCACACCCTCCACGGCCGGGTCCTGCCCATCGCCCAGGGGGCCAAGCTCGCCAACCCCCACCTCACCGTGGTGGCCGTGGGCGGGGACGGGGACGGGCTCGGCATCGGCGCCGGGCACTTCGTGGCTGCAGGCCGCCGGAACGTGGACATGCTCTACATCCTCTACGACAACGAGGTCTACGGCCTCACCAAGGGCCAGGCCGGGCCCACGCTGGGCCTCGGGGAAAAGACCAAAAGCCTCCCCAAACCCAACCCCCAGGGGAAGGTCAACCCCCTCCTCCTCGCCTTCGCCTCCGGGTACACCTGGATCGCCCGGGGCTACGCCTACGACGTCAAGGGGCTCAAGGAGCTCATCAAGGAGGGGATTGCGCACAGGGGCCTCGCCTTCCTCCACGTCCTCCAGCCCTGCCCCACCTACAACGACCTCCACACCAAGGAGTGGTTCGCCCCCAGGCTCTACCGGCTGGAGGAGGAAGGCTACGACCCCCTCGTCCCCCCAGGCCTTCCCCCGGAGGCGCTGGACCAAAAGATGGCCCGCTTCCAGCAAAAGGCCCTGGAGTGGGGGGAGAGGATCCCCGTGGGCGTCTTCTGGAAGGCCGAGCTGCCCACCTTTGAAGCGCGGCTCAAGGCCTACCTCCCCCGCTACCCCGAGGCCTACCCGGCCCAGGGTCCGGAGGCCCCCTTGGACTTGGAGGGCCTCCTCCAGGAGTTCGCCCTCTAAAGCTGGAACCGGGCCGCCCCTTCCTTCGGGCGGTAAGCCGGGTCCAGGAAGCGCCCGGGGGCGAAGGCCCGGGCCCAGGCGGGAACCTCCTCCCCCAGGGCCCAGGCCGCCAGGGCGCTCCCCGCCCCCAAGGCCGCCATCACCCCATACCCGGACAGGGCCCCGAGGACCCACACCCCCTCCTCCAGGGGCCCGAGGAGGGGGCGGTTCTCGGGGGTGCGGACGTAGTACCCCCCGTCCACCCGGGGCCGGACCCCAAGCAGGGCCCTAAGCCCGGGAAGGAGGGGGAAAAGCCCCCGCAGGGCCACCTCCCCGGCGAAGGGGGGCGGGGAGGGCAGGCACCCCGAAGGGGCGGCCTCCTCCCGGGGAAAGGGGTTGTAGAGGGCGAGGAACCCCTCTCCCTCGGGCCGGCCGTGGGCCCCAGGGGGAAGGGGGCCGAGGAGGGGGGTAAGCTCCGCCTCCTCCTCCAGAAGGGCCTGCTCTTCGGGGGTGAAGATTTCCTGAGGCTCGTTCCAGATGAGGAGAGGCGCCTCCCGGGGGAAGCGCCCCTCGGGGTCGGGAAACCAGGCCTTGAAGTGGGGCTCCGCCGTCAAGGGCAGGGAGTGGCCCAGGGCCCGGAGCGCCCGGAGGAGGCCGGGCCCCGGGGCCAGGACCAGAAGGCCGAAGGGCCACGCCTCCTCCCGCCCTTCCCGCCGCACCTGGGCGGACCGGGCCCGCCCCCCTTCCCGCTCCACCCCCAAAAACTCCCCGGACATGAGGCGCCCCCCGAAAGCCCTAAACCCCTCCAAAAGGGCCATGCCGAGCCCCTGGGCGGAAAGCCACCCCGCGGGGCGCACGTGGAGGCCGCCCAGGCCCCGGAGGTGGCCCAGGTAGGGGAAGACCTCCCCCAGGGCGCCGGGGTGGAGGAGATCCAGGCCGCTTGCCGCCTCCTTAGGGTAGGTGGCCGCCCCCCGGTGGACCCGGAGGGGCCCGGCGTGGGCCGCCTCGAGGGCCATGGCCTCCAGGGCCTCGAGGCGGCCCACGTACAGGTAGCCCCGCCGGTTGGGGCGGGCCACCCCGGCGAAGGGCGGAAGGAGGTCCAGGCTCTCCCGGACCAAGGCGGCCAGGTCCTCGTCCCCGGGCCAGAAGAGGCGGTAGGCCTCCGTGGACTTGTCGCTGGTGCAGGAAAGGGGGGCCTCCCGCTCCAGCACCCAGGGCCTGAGCCCCCTTCGCGCCAAAAAGTAGGCCGCGGAAAGGCCGGCAAGGCCCCCGCCCACCACCAAAGCCTCCACGCGCCGCTCCATGCCCAAAGCCTCCTTCTGGGTTCGCGCCCATCCTACACCGAGGCGGTATCCTCTTGGGAAGAGGGGTGCCATGCTGGAAGAAGCCTTGGCCGCCATCCAAAACGCCCGGGACCTGGAGGAGCTCAAAGCCCTCAAGGCCCGGTATCTGGGGAAGAAGGGCCTCTTGACCCAGGAGATGAAGGGCCTCTCGGCCCTTCCCCTGGAGGAGCGCCGCAAACGGGGCCAGGAGCTAAACGCCATCAAGGCCGCCCTCGAGGCGGCCCTGGAGGCGCGGGAAAAGGCCCTGGAGGAAGCGGCCCTCAAGGAGGCCTTGGAGCGGGAGCGGGTGGACGTGAGCCTTCCCGGGGCGCGCCTCTTCTCCGGAGGGCTCCACCCCATCACCCTCATGGAGCGGGAGCTCGTGGAGATCTTCCGCGCCCTGGGCTACCAGGCGGTGGAGGGCCCTGAGGTGGAGAGCGAGTTCTTCAACTTTGACGCCCTGAACATCCCCGAGCACCACCCGGCGCGGGACATGTGGGACACCTTCTGGCTCACGGGGGAGGGCTTTCGCCTGGAAGGCCCCCTGGGGGAGGAGGTGGAGGGGCGGCTCCTCCTCAGGACCCACACCTCCCCCATGCAGGTCCGGTACATGGTGGCCCACACCCCCCCTTTCCGCATCGTGGTCCCGGGCCGGGTCTTCCGCTTTGAACAGACGGACGCCACCCACGAGGCCGTCTTCCACCAGCTGGAGGGCCTCGTGGTGGGCGAGGGAATCACCATGGCCCACCTCAAAGGGGCGATCTACGAGCTCGCCCAGGCCCTCTTCGGCCCCGACTCCAAGGTGCGCTTCCAGCCCATCTACTTCCCCTTCGTGGAGCCCGGGGCCCAGTTTGCCGTGTGGTGGCCCGAGGGGGGGAAGTGGCTGGAGCTGGGCGGGGCCGGGATGGTCCACCCCAAGGTCTTCCAGGCGGTGGACGCCTACCGGAAGAAGCTCGGCCTGCCCCCGGCCTACCGGGGGGTCACGGGCTTCGCTTTCGGGCTTGGGGTGGAGCGCCTCGCCATGCTCCGCTACGGCATCCCCGACATCCGCTACTTCTTCGGGGGCAGGCTCAAGTTCCTGGAGCAGTTCAAGGGGGTTCTATGAGGGTGCCCTTCTCCTGGCTAAAAGCCTACGTGCCCGAGCTGGAAAGCCCCGAGGTCCTGGAGGAGCGCCTGGCGGGCCTGGGGTTTGAAACGGACCGGATGGAGCGGGTCTTTTCCATCCCGAAAGGGGTAGTCTTCGCCCGGGTCCTGGAGGCCCATCCCATCCCCGGCACCCGGCTTAAGCGCCTAGTCCTGGACGCGGGCCGGACGGTGGAAGTGGTCTCGGGGGCGGAAAACGCCCGAAAAGGGATCGGGGTGGCCCTGGCCCTCCCCGGGACGGAGCTTCCCGGCCTGGGCCAAAAGGTAGGGGAACGGGTCATCCAAGGGGTGCGGTCCTTCGGCATGGCCCTCTCCGCCAAAGAGCTCGGGGTAGGGGAGTACGGCGGGGGGCTTCTGGAGTTCCCCGAGGACGCCCTTCCCCCCGGCACCCCCCTGGCGGAGGCTTGGCCGGAGGAGGTGGTGCTGGACCTCGAGGTCACCCCGAACCGCCCGGACGCCCTGGGCCTTTTGGGCCTCGCCCGGGACCTCCACGCCCTGGGCTACGCCCTGGTGGAGCCTGAGGCGGCCCTAAGGGCGGAGGCCGTCCCCCTTCCCTTTGCCCTCAAGGTGGAAGACCCCCTAGGCGCCCCCCACTTCACCCTGGGCTACGCCTTCGGCCTAAGGGTGGCCCCAAGCCCCCTCTGGATGCAGCGGGCCCTCTTCGCCGCGGGCATGCGGCCCATCAACAACGTCGTGGACGTGACCAACTACGTCATGCTGGAAAGGGCCCAGCCCATGCACGCCTTTGACCTGCGTTATATCGGGGAAGGGATCCTGGTGCGCCGGGCGCGGCCAGGGGAAAGGCTCAAGACCCTAGACGGGGTGGAAAGGACCCTCTTCCCGGAAGACCTGGTGATCGCCGGGTGGCGGGGGGAGGAAAGCTTCCCCTTAGGCCTTGCCGGGGTCATGGGCGGGGCGGAAAGCGAGGTCAGGGAGGACACGGAGGCCATCGCCTTGGAGGTGGCCTGCTTTGACCCCGTCTCCATCCGCAAAACCGCCCGCCGCCACGGCCTGCGCACCGAGGCGAGCCACCGCTTTGAGCGGGGGGTGGACCCCTTGGGCCAGATCCCCGCCCAGATGCGGGCCTTAAGCCTCCTCCAGGCCCTGGCGGGGGCGAAGGTGGCGGAGGGGATCCTCGAGGCGGGAAGCCCCAAGCCTCCGGAGGCCATCCCCTTCCGCCCCGAATACGCCAACCGCCTCCTGGGCACCTCCTACCCCGAGGCCGAGCAGATCGCCATCCTCAAGCGGCTCGGATGCCGAGTGGAAGGCGAAGGCCCCACCTACCAGGTCACACCGCCCAGCCACCGCCTGGACCTCAGGCTGGAGGAGGACCTGGTGGAGGAGGTGGCCCGCATCCAGGGCTACGAGACCATCCCCCTGGACCTCCCCGCCTTCTTCCCCGCCCCCGACAACCGCGGGGTAGAAGCCCCTTACCGGAAGGAGCAGCGCCTCAGGGAGCTCCTTTCCGGACTCGGCTTCCAGGAGGTTTACACCTACAGCTTTATGGACCCCGAGGACGCCCGCCGCTTCCGCCTGGACCCCCCCCGCCTCCTCCTCCTCAATCCCCTGGCCCCGGAAAAAGCGGCCCTCAGGACCCACCTCTTCCCCGGCCTGGTCCGGGTGCTGAAGGAGAACCTGGACCTGGACCGGCCCGAGCGGGCCCTCCTCTTTGAGGTGGGCCGGGTCTTCCGGGAGCGGGAGGAAACCCACGTAGCCGGCCTCCTCTTCGGCGAGGGGGTGGGCCTCCCCTGGGCCAAGGAGCGGCTTTCCGGCTACTTCCTTCTCAAGGGGTACCTCGAGGCCCTCTTCGCCCGGCTCGGCCTGGCCTTCCGGGTGGAGGCCCAGGCCTTCCCCTTCCTCCACCCCGGGGTCTCGGGACGGGTCCTGGTGGAGGGGGAGGAGGTGGGCTTCCTCGGCGCCCTCCACCCCGAGATCGCCCAGGAGCTGGAGCTTCCCCCCGTCCACCTCTTTGAGCTCCGCCTGCCCCTCCCGGAGAAACCCCTCGCCTTCCAAGACCCCTCCCGCCACCCCGCCGCCTTCCGCGACCTGGCCGTGGTGGTCCCCGCCTCCACCCCCTACGGCGAGGTGGAGGCTTTGGTGCGGGAGGCCGCAGGCCCCTACCTGGAAAGCCTCGCCCTCTTTGACCTCTACCAAGGCCCGCCCCTGCCCCAAGGCCACAAGAGCCTCGCCTTCCACCTCCGCTTCCGCCACCCCAAGCGCACCCTGCGGGACGAGGAGGTGGAGGAGGCCGTCTCCCGGGTGGCGGAGGCCCTCAGGGCCAGGGGGTTCGGCCTGCGCGGCCTGGACACCCCGTAATGCCACCCCGGCAAAAGGCCCTCAGAGGGTTTCCCCGGGTTCGCCGGGCGAAGGAACCAGGGAGAAAGGGTATAAGCTGGGGGCATGCTCACCTGGGTGGACCTCCTGGCCCTCATGGTTCTGGCCCTCTCCCTGGCCCTGGGGTACCGGGGGGGGCTTGTCCTCGCCTGGGCCGGGCTTTTGGGCCTCCCCCTCTACGCGGCCGCCCTGGCCCTCGGCCTCCCCGCCCCGTGGACCGCCCTCGCCCTGGGGCTTTTCCTCGGGGCCTTGGCCAAAAGCCTCCCCCTCTTCCTCTCTCAGGCGGCGGAAAGGGGCCTGGGGCTCCTCGGGGGCGGCCTCCTCGGCCTCTTCCTCGCGGCGGCCATCTGGGCGGGCTTCCCCAGCGAGCCCGCCCCTTCCGGGGGGATCCGCTACCCCTCCCTCCGCCTGCCCACCCCCATCTACCAGGGGGTGGCGCAAAGCCCTTTCGCCCGCCGGGTCTTCGCCTGGGCCTGGGGAACGCCCTGGGCGCGGAAGGCCCTGGGCTTAGAGGGCCAGTACCTGCGATAAACGTAAGAGGGCCCGGTTGATGTCCTTCCTGCGCTCCACCGCCTCCTTAAGGGGGGTGAGGTCCACCTCGCCCTCCACCTCCCCCACCATGACCCCGCTCGCCCCGCCCACCAGGGCCTCCACCGCAGCCGCCCCCAGGCGGCTCGCCAGAATCCGGTCCTTGGCCGTGGGGCTCCCGCCCCGCTGGATGTGCCCCAGGACGGTGACCCGGGCCTCCACCTGGAGGTGCTCCTGGATGGCGGCGAGAAGCCCCTCGGCCCCGCCGGGGTAGGCCCCCTCGGCCACCACCACGATGGAGCTCTTCTTCCCACGCCTCTGGGAGGCCTCCAGCACCTCGGCCACGGCCTTGGGGTCCACGGGCTCCTCGGGGACGGCGATGACCTCCGCCCCACCGGCAAGCCCCACGTCCAGGGCGATGAACCCCGCGTGCCGCCCCATGACCTCTATGAAGAAGACCCGCTCGTGGCTCGCCGCGGTGTCCCGGATCCGGTCTATGGCCTCGAGGGCCGTGTTCACCGCGGTGTCAAAGCCGATGGTGTAGTCCGTGCCGTAGAGGTCGTTGTCTATGGTGCCCGGAACCCCCACCACCGGCATCCCGTGCTCCTCCACGAGGCAAAGCGCCCCGCGGAAGGTCCCGTCGCCGCCGATGGCCACCAGGCCCTCAATCCCCGCCGCCTGCAGCTTGGCGTAGGCCTTGGCCCGCCCTTCCTCCGTGAGGAACTCCTGGCTCCTCGCCGTAAGGAGGATCGTCCCGCCCCGCTGGATGATGTTGGCCACGTCCCGCACCCCCAAGGGCACCATCTCCCCCTGGATCATGCCGGCGTAGCCACGGCGGATCCCGATAACCTCCACCCCCAGGGCGTGGGCCTGGCGCACCACCGCCCGGATGGCCGCGTTCATCCCCGGCGCATCGCCGCCGCTGGTGAACACCCCAATGCGTTTCATCCCTCTTCCTCCTCCAAGGCCAGTCGGTACGCTTCGTTCCGGGGAAGGCCCAAGGCCACGAGGGCCCGGACCAAAGCCCTCCCCGAAAGCCCCTCCTCCTTCAGCCTTCGGGCCAGGGCCTCGCCGTTTGGGGCCTCCAGGGCCTTGGGTCCCAGGACGAGGACGAACTCCCCCCGGGGCTCCTGGAAATGTTCCAAGGCTTCCCGGAGGCTTCCACGAAAGATCTCCTCGTGGAGCTTGCTGAGCTCCCGGGCCACCGCCACGGGGTGGTCCGGCCCGTAGACCTCAATGAGGTCCTCCAGGGTCTTGCGCAGGCGGTGGGGGCTCTCGTAGAGCACGGCCGTCCTCCCTTCCCGGGCCAGGGCCAGCAGGCGCTCCTGGCGCTCCCTTCCCCCCTTGGGCAGAAAGCCCTCAAAGGTGAAGCGGTGGGTGGGCAGGCCGGAGGCCACCAGGGCGGGGATCAAGGCCGTGGGGCCGGGAAGCGCTTCCACCCGCCAGCCCCACCCCAGGGCCAGGCGCACGAGCTCGGCCCCCGGGTCCGAGATCCCAGGGGTGCCGGCGTCCGTGGCGTAGGCCACGTAGCGGTAAGGCGCGAGGAGCTCCCGCGCCCGCCCCACCGTGTGCTGGTCCAGGCGGAGGGTGGGGGTGGGGATGCCGTAGTGCTTGAGAAGGAGCCCGGTGCGGCGGGTGTCCTCGCAGGCCACCACCTCCGCCTCCTTGAGGACGCGGAGGGCCCTCAGGGTGATGTCCTCCAGGTTGCCGATGGGGGTGGGGACCAAGACCAGCCGCACGTCAGCCCACCACGGGGCGAAGAAGGGCCAGGGCCTCCCGGAAGGGAAACTCGTAGACGGAGCCCGAGGGCAGGGTGAACTCCAAAAGGTCCGGCGCCCCCTTGTAGACGATGCGCCGGAGCACCAAAGGCCCGGGCTCGGCCTCCACGTGAAGGGTCAGGTAGTCGGGCTCCTGGTTGGGCTCGTCCTCGGCCTCCTCGGGGACCTCGTCCCCCACCCCCTCCTCCAGGCGGCGCAAGGCCTCGGCCAGCTCCACCTTGGCCACGCGCACCTCCTCCTCCAGGGTCCCGTCGGAGAAGCGGAGGACGGCCTCCTCCCCGTCCCCGTAGGCCTCGAGGCCCCAGAGGGGCTCCTTCTCCCCCCCCGGGGGCACCACCACCTCCAGGCCCCCGTCGGAGAGGAGGCGGAGGACCGCCCCGCAGGCCTCGCAGTCCACAAGGTCCCCCACCTCGTACCCTTCCAGCTCCAGCGCCTCGCCGCAGACCGGGCAAACCATGCGCACCCCCCTGGATTCTAATGGGGCCGGGGACGCCCCGGCCCGGAAAGCGCCTCTCAACCCTAGCCCTTGTAGCGGGCGATGCAGGCCCTGACCTCCTCCAAGGCCGCCTTCCGGTCCCGCCAGCCCGTGACCTTGACCCACTTCCCCTTCTTGGCCTCGAGGGCCTTGTAGGTCTCAAAGAAGTGCTGGATCTCTTGCTTCACGCCCTCGGGGACGTCCCCGATGTCCTGGATGTGGTCCAGGCGCTGGTCCTCGGCCACCACCCCGATGACCTTGGCGTCCCCGCCCTTCTCGTCCTCCATGAGGAGGAGGCCCACCACCCGGACCTCCACCACCACCCCGGGGAGGAGGGGGTAGGTGGAGAGGACGAGGCCGTCCAAGGGGTCCCCGTCCTCGGCCAGGGTGGAGGGGATGAAGCCGTAGTCCCCGGGGTAGAACTGGGCTCCCGGCAGGACCCGGTCCAGCTTGATCGCCCCGAGGTCCGGGTCGTACTCGTACTTGTTGCCCGAGCCGCGGGGGACCTCAATGACCATGTGGACCACCTCGGGCGCCTTGTCGCCCACGGGAAGGCTCTTCAGGTTCGCCATACCGCCCCCATTATGCCGTATAGAATGGGGCCATGGGCAAGTATGAAGCCGAGCTCGCCCGTCTCGGGGAGCGCCCCCTCGCCCAACTGGAGGGCGCGGAGGGGCTTCTCGCGGTCACGGAGACGGCGCTCCTCTTCCTGAGCGACCAGGGGGTGCAACGCCTGGAGCTCGCCCGGATCCGGCGGGTGACCCGGGGGGAAGGGGGGACGGTCCTGGTCCAGGGCGACGCGGAGGCCCTCTCCATCCCCCTGAAGGCCTTCCCCCTGGAGGAACTCAAGGCCTTCCTCGATGGGCTAAAACCCCACGTGGCCCGGGCCAAGAAGGCCACCGCCGCCCCCAGGCCCGAGCCCCCCAAGCCCCCCGCCCAGGAGGCCAAGGCCCCCGTCTGGGAGGAGGAGCCCCCGGCCAAAACCCCCTCGGTGGAGCTCGCCCCGGAGGAGCCCCCTCCCGCCCCTACCCCCACGCCCCCTCCCCCGGTCCAGGGAACCCGCAACCCTTTGGCCCTACCCCTGAGGCTCCTCGCCCTCCTCACCCTGGCCTACGCGGTGGGCTTCGCGGCCACCCACCCGGACGCCGACCCCTGGGTCCTCGGGGGAGTGGTCCTGGGCGGCCTCACCCTGGCCTTGACGGCCTGGTCCTCGGCTACCTCCTCGCGGTAGCCCTCCTCGGCCTCCTCGCCCTCTGGCCCAAGCTCGCCCCCGCCCCGCTTCCGGTGCGGGTGGAGGCCCTGGGAAAGGTCGCCCCTTTGCCCCAGGCGCAAACCCCCGTGAGCCTGAACGAGGCGAGCCTGGAAGAGCTCATGGCCCTGCCCGGCATCGGCCCCGTCCTGGCCCGGCGCATCGTGGAGGGCAGGCCCTACGCCCGGGTGGAGGACCTCCTCAAGGTGAAAGGGATCGGCCCCGCCACCCTGGAGCGCCTCCGCCCCTACCTCCGGCCATGAGGCCTTCTTGGACCTGGGGAGTGGGGCTTGGGATGGGGGCTTTGGTGGCCGCCTGGGGGCTTTTCGCGCCTTGGGCCTTCCTTGGGCTCGGCCTCCTTCCCTTCCTCCGCCTTCCCTTCGCCCTGGGCTTCGGCCTCGTCCTGGCCCGGGCCCTCCTCTTCCCCTTGCCCGAGCCCCCGTGGGGCGCCGCCGTGGAGGGGGTCTTCGCCGTGAGGGGCGGGTTCACACGGGCGGAGGGCCACCTCCTCTGGGTGAGCCACTATCCCCCTCTACCGGACGGCCGCTACCGCCTCCGGGGGCGCATCGCCCCGCCCCAAGGCCGGACCAACCCCGGGGGGTTTGACCAACGGGCCTGGCTCCTGAGCCGGGGGGCCAAGGGGGTGCTCCGGGCCGAAAGCGCCGAGCCATTGGGGCCCCTGCCCGACTGGAGGGAGGGGTTCCGGGAACGCCTAGGGGCGGGCCTGAGCCTCGAGGCCCGGGAGGTGGTGGAGGGCCTGGTCCTCGGGGACAAGGGGGGCTTAGAGACGGCCTACCCCCTCTTCCAGCGGGCGGGCCTCGCCCACCTCCTGGCGCTCTCTGGCCTTCACGTGGGGGTGCTCGTGGGCTTCGCCGTCCTCGGCCTCTACCCCCTGGGGCGGTGGCGCTACCTCCTGGCCCTCGCCCTCCTCCCCTTCTACCTCCTCCTCGCCGGGCCGAGCCCCTCCCTGGTGCGGGCGAGCCTCATGGGGGGCCTGTCCCTCCTCGGCCTCTTCCTGGGCCTTGGGGGGGCCGGGGTGGTCCAGGCCCTGGGGCTCGCCCTCTTCCTCCAGCTCCTCCTCCGCCCCGAGGCCCTCCTCGGCCTCGGGTTCCAGCTCTCCTACCTCGCGGTGCTAGGCCTGGCCCTGGTCCTCCCGGCCCTGAGGCTTCCCCCGGGCCCCAGGGGCTATCTCCTCGGGGGCGTGGCCGCAAGCCTGGCCGTCCAGGCCTTCCTCCTCCCCCTCCTCCTCCACCGCTTCGGCTTCGCCCCTCTCCTCGCCCCCCTCGCCAACCTCCTCGCCCTCCCCCTGGTGGCCCTCCTCGTTCCCCTCGGCTTCCTCAAGCTCTTCCTCGGCGCCCTCCCCGCCCCCCTGGTGGAGCCCCTCGCCCGGGGGCTCCTCCTCCTGGCAGGGCTTGCGGCCCAAGGGCCCCTCCTCCGCTGGGGGGAGATCGCCCCCCCAGGCTTTGCCCTCTACTACCTGGGCCTTCTCCCCCTCCTTTTCGCCCTCCACCGCAGGCTTCCCTGGCGGCGCGCCCTCCTCCTCGCCTCCCTGCCCGCCCTGGTGGGCCTCCTCGCCGCCTGGCCCAAACCCCTGGACCTCTGGCTGCTGGACGTGGGCCAGGGGGATGCCCTCCTCGCCCGAATGGGAGGCGGGGAGGTCCTGGTGGACGGGGGACGGGCGGAGAAGGGGGAGGCGGTGGTCCGGGCCCTCCGCGCCCTCGGGGTGGAGGCCCTGGAGCTTTTGGTGGCCACCCACCCCGACGCGGACCACTACGGGGGGCTTTTCCGGGTGATAGAGGAGGTTCCCGTGGGCCTCGCCCTCCTCGCCCCCGGCTTCCCCGAGGAACACCCCCTGGCCCAGGCCCTAGGGGCCCGGGGCGTCCCCGTGGTCCGGGCCGGGGCGGGAACCCGCCTTAGGGTGGGCCGGGGCGAGGTCCGGGTGCTCTGGCCCGAGGCCCTCTCCGGGGACGACAACCGAGACGGCCTCGCCCTCCTCCTGGACTTCGGCCGGGGACGGGCCCTCCTCCTCGCCGACCTGCCCCAGGAGGTGGAGGCCAGGCTTCCCGTGGGAGAGGTGGAGGCGCTCAAGGTGAGCCACCACGGTTCCAAAAGCGGCACCTCCGAGGCCCTCCTGGAAAGGACGAGGCCCCAGGTGGCCCTCATCGGGGTGGGGCCCAACCCCTTCGGCCACCCCCACCCCGAGGTCCTGGAGCGCCTTAAGCGCCACGGCGTGGAGGTGCGCCGCACCGACCGGGACGGGGCGGTGCGCGTCTTCTTCGGCTACGTCTGGTAGCCGAGGCGCCGCAGAAGGACCTCCAGCTCCTCTAAGGAGCGGTACTGGATCACCACCTTGCCCTTCTTCCCCCCCACCACCCTCACGGGCAGGCCCAGGTGGCGGGAGAGCTCCAGGGAGAGGGGGGAGGGCTCAGCGGGGCGCCTGGAAGCCATGGCCAGGCGCTCCCTCAGGGCCTCCGCCTGCCGCACCGAAAGCCCCTTCTCCAGGATCTCCTTAAGCCCCCAGAGCCGGTCCTCGGGCTCCAGCATGAGGAGGGCCCGGGCGTGGCCCGCGGTGATCTCCCCCCGCTCCAGGGCCTCGAGGGCCTCGGGGGGAAGCTGGAGAAGCCTGAGGGCGTTGGCCACGGTGGAGCGGGCCTTGCCCACCCGCCGGGCCACCTCCTCCTGGGTGAGGCCCATCTCCAAAAGGGCCTGGTAGCCCCGGGCCTCCTCCACGGGGGAGAGGTCCTCCCGTTGGAGGTTCTCCACCAGGGCGAGCTCCAAGGCCTCCCGGTCCGTGAGGTCCTTGACCACGGCGGGGACCTCCTGAAGCCCTGCCATGAGGGCGGCCCGGTAGCGCCTCTCCCCCGCCACGAGCTCGTACCCGTCCCCCTGGGGCCGGACGAGGAGGGGCTGGAGGAGGCCCTTCTCCCGGATGGAGTCGGCGAGCTCCTTGAGGCTCTCCTCGGCGAACCGCTTCCGCGGCTGGCGGGGGTTGGGGCGGATGCTGGCGAGGGGCAGGCGGACCACCCCCGCCCCCGTCTTGGGGAGCAGGGCCTCGAGGCCCCGCCCGAGACCGCTAGGCTTCCTGGACACGGGCCATCACCTCCTCTGCCAGGCGGCGGTAGGCGTGGGCCCCGGGGGAGGTGGGGGCGTGCTGGGCGATGGTCTTGCCAAAGCTCGGGGCCTCCGCCAGGCGGACGTTCCTGGGGATCACCGTCCAAAACACCTTCTCCCCGAAGTGGGCGCGGAGCTGGGCCTCCACCTGCTGGGCGAGCAGGGTGCGGCCGTCGTACATGGTCACCAGGATGCCGAGGAGGCGGAGCCTGGGGTTGAGGCCCGCCCGCACCTCCTCCAGGGTGGCGAGGAGGCCCGCCACCCCCTCCAGGGCGTAGTACTCGGCCTGGACCGGGACCACCACCCCTTCCGCCGCAGCCAGGGCGTTGAGGGTGAGGGGGGAAAGGCTCGGGGGTGCGTCCAGGAGGACGAGGTCGTAGGCCTCGTCCCGCAGGGCCTCCCGCAGGGCGGTGGGGGCTCCGGCCAACTCCACCGTGGCCCCCACCAGGTCCGGGGTGGCGGGCAGGAGGTGGAAGCCGTCCACAGGGCGCACGAGCCCCTCCAGGGGCTCCCCCTGGAGGAGGTGGTACACCCCCCGCTCCGCCCGCACCCCGAGGCCGCTGGTGGCGTTCCCCTGAGGGTCCAGGTCCAGCAGGAGGACCCGCTTACCCAGGCGGGCCAGGTAGGCCGCGAGGTTGATGGCCGTGGTGGTCTTGCCCACCCCGCCCTTCTGGTTGGCCAAGGCGATGCGCCGCACCTTGGCCTTTAGCATAACGGATGCCGCTCGGGAACCCCAGGGCGCCGGGGGTAGGCGGGAGGGGTGGGGGCGGCCTTCTCCAACACCACGAGGTGGCGCGCCTCCCCAGAGAGGGGAAGCCGGAGGGCGAGGACCTCCCCAAGCCGCCCGCCGAGCCGCTCCAGGGCGGGGGGCAGGGGGGCGAGCTCCTCCTCCACCCGGGGCCCCTTCATGGCCACCGCCGCCCCGCCCACCTCGAGGAAGGGCAAAAGGAGCTCGGAGAGGACGCAGAGGGGGGCCACGGCCCGGGCCACCGCCCGGGCGTAGGCCTCCCGGTGGCCCGCCTCCCGGGCCAAGACCTCCGCCCGGCCCCAGAGGGCCCGGGCCCCCTTGAGCCCCAGGACCTCTATGGCCCGCTCCACGAAGGCCACCTTCTTCCGGGTGGCGTCCACGAGGACGAGTTCCAGCTCGGGGCGGACGATCTTCAAGGGAAGGCCGGGAAACCCCGCCCCCGTCCCCAGGTCCAGGACCCGTAGGGGCCCTTGCCAGAGGGGAAGCCTGAGGAGAGTCAGGGAGTCCAGGAAGTGCTTGACCACCACCTCCTCCTCGCCGCGGAGGGCGGTGAGGTTGACCTTCCCGCTCGCCTCCTGGAGGAGGGCGTAGAGGCGGGAGAAGGCCTCCAGGTGGGGCTTTAGGTCCAGGCCCAAGGCCTTTCCCCCCTCCAAGAGCAGGGCCCGGCCCCTTTCGCTCAGGCCCTCCGGGTGTTTCCCGTGAAACATCAGGCGCCCCGCCGCAGGTGGACGGCCAGGGCCGTGAGGTCCGAGTCCCGCACCCCGGGAATCCGGGCCGCCTCGGCGAGGCTTTTGGGCCGGTGGCGGGAGAGCTTCTCCGCCGCCTCCCGGGAAAGCCCCGGCACCTTGGGGAAGTCCATCCCCTCGGGGATGCGGAAGGCCTCGAGGTCCTTCATCTTCTCCCGCAGGCGCTCCTGCCGCTCAATGTAGCCCGCGTACTTGGCCCGCACCTCCACCTGGTAGGCCTCCTCGGGGGAGAGGGGCTCGGGCGGGGGGAAGCGCTCCATCAGGGCCCGGTAGGTGTTCTCCGGCCGCCTAAGCCACTGGAGGCCGGAGACCCCTTCCACCCGAAGGGCCTCGAGGCGCCTAAGCTCCTCCGCCACCCTGCGGTACTTGGCCTCCACCCGCTCCAGGTCCTCCTTGGGCCTCAGGCCCCAGGCCACGGCCAAAGGGGTGAGGCGCTCGTCGGCGTTATCCGCCCGGCAGAGGAGGCGGAGCTCCACCCGGGAGGTCATCATCCGGTAGGGCTCGTCCGTGCCCCGGCCCACGAGGTCGTCCACCAGGACCCCGATGTAGCCGCTTTCCCGGGGGAGGTGGACCTCGGGAAGCCCCAGGGCGAACCGGGCGGCGTTGAGCCCGGCCAGAAGCCCCTGGGCCGCCGCCTCCTCGTAGCCCGAGGTGCCGTTCACCTGCCCGGCGCTGAAAAGCCCGGGCAGGAGGCGGGACTGAAGCCCCCGGGTGAGCTCCGTGGGGTCCAGGCTGTCGTACTCCACGGCGTAGGCGTAGCGCTGGATCACCGCCCGCTCAAACCCGGGGAGGGAGCGCACCATCTCCTCCTGGAGCTCGGGAGGGAGGCTTGAGGAGAAGCCCTGGAGGTAGACCTCGGTGGTGGAGAGCCCGTCCGGCTCCACGAAGAGGAGGTGGCTCTCCTTGTCGGCGAAGCGCACCACCTTGTCCTCAATGGAGGGGCAGTACCGGGGGCCGATGCCCTGGATGTCCCCGGCGTAGAGGGGGGAGAGGTGGAGGTTTTCCAGGATGAGGCGGTGGGTCCGCGCCGTGGTGCGGGTCTGCCAGGTGGGGAGCCTGGCGGCGTGGGGCCCAGGGTTTCCCGTGAAACTCCCGGGCGGCACCTCGGGCGGGACCACCTCGAGGCGCCCGAAGTCCACGCTGTCCGCGCGGATCCTGGGTGGGGTCCCCGTCTTGAACCGCCTCAGGGTGTGGCCCACCGCCTTGAGGCTTTGGGAGAGGAAGCGGGCCGGGGGCTCCCCCTGGCGCCCGGCGGGACGGCTCTTCCTTCCGTACCAGACCACCCCGGAAAGGAAGGTCCCCCCCGCCACCACCACCGCCTTGGCGGGGATCCCCCGCCCGTCCACGGTGCGGACGCCAAGAAGCCTCCCCCCCTCCACCCAGAGGGCCGCCACCTCGCCCCGCAGCACCTCCACGGGCCTTTCCGCGAGGATCTCCTGGGCCTTGAGGGCGTAGAGGTCCCGGTCCACCTGGACCCTGAGGCTTTGCACCGCGGGGCCCTTGGAGCGGTTCAGGACCCGGGTGTGGATGGCGGCGGCGTCCGCCGCCCGGCCCATGAGCCCGCCCAGGGCCACCACCTCCGCCACGAGCTGGCTCTTCCCCGGCCCCCCCACGGCGGGGTTACAGGGCATCATGCCGATCCGGTCGGGGTTCACCGTCACCAGGGCCACCCGGACCCCCAGGGCGGCCGCCGCCCAGGCCGCCTCGAGGCCCGCGTGGCCCCCTCCCACCACCACCACGTCGTAGCCCGCCATCCCATCTCACTCTAGCGGGTCCCGGGGTTAAAATGGGGGACCGGGACGACGGAGGGGGAAGGTTGTCGCACGAGGCCGTCTGGCAACACGTTCTGGAGCACATCCGCCGCAGCATCACCGAGGTGGAGTTCCACACCTGGTTTGAAAGGATCCGCCCCTTGGGGATCCGGGACGGGGTGCTGGAGCTCGCCGTGCCCACCTCCTTTGCCCTGGACTGGATCCGGCGCCACTACGCCGGCCTCATCCAGGAGGCCCTCGGCCTTCTCGGGGCCCAGGCGCCCCGGTTTGAGCTCCGGGTGGTGCCCGGGGTCGTGGTCCAGGAGGACATCTTCCAGGCCGCCCCCGCCGAGGCCCCCCGGCCCAAGCTCAACCCGAAGTACACCTTTGAGAACTTCGTGGTGGGGCCCAACAACTCCATGGCCCACGCCGCGGCCGTGGCCGTGGCCGAGTCCCCCGGCCGGGCCTACAACCCCCTCTTCATCTACGGGGGCGTGGGCCTGGGGAAGACCCACCTGATGCACGCCGTGGGCCACTCCGTGGCCAAGCGCTTCCCCCACCTGAAGATTGAGTACGTTTCCACGGAAACCTTCACCAACGAGCTCATCAACGCCATCCGCGAGGACCGGATGACGGAGTTCCGGGAGCGGTACCGCTCCGTGGACCTCCTGCTGGTGGACGACGTCCAGTTCATCGCCGGAAAGGAGCGCACCCAGGAGGAGTTTTTCCACACCTTCAACGCCCTTTACGAGGCCCACAAGCAGATCATCCTCTCCTCCGACCGGCCGCCCAAGGACATCCTCACCCTGGAGGCGCGCCTGCGGAGCCGCTTTGAGTGGGGCCTGATCACCGACATCCAGCCCCCCGACCTGGAAACCCGGATCGCCATCCTGAAGATGAACGCCGAGCAGCGGGGCCTGAGGATCCCCGAGGACGCCCTGGAGTACATCGCCCGGCAGGTCACCTCCAACATCCGGGAGCTGGAAGGGGCCCTCATGCGGGCCATCGCCTTCGCCTCGCTCAACGGCGTTGAGCTGACCCGCGCCGTGGCCGCCAAGGCCCTCTCCGACATCTTCGCCCCCAGGGAGCTGGAGGCGGACCCCTTGGAGATCATCCGCAAGGTGGCGGACCACTTCGGCCTGAAACCGGAGGAGCTCACGGGGAGCGGCCGCAAGAAGGAGGTGGTCCTCCCCCGGCAGCTCGCCATGTACCTGGTGCGGGAGCTCACCCGGGCCTCCCTGCCCGAGATCGGCCAGCTCTTCGGCGGCCGGGACCACACCACGGTCCTCTACGCCATCCAGAAGGTCCAGGAGCTCGCGGAAAGCGACCGGGAGGTGCAGGGTCTCCTCCGCACCCTCCGGGAGGCGTGCACATGACCCCTGTGGATAACCTGTGGATAACCCTGTGGATAACTGGGCTCAAGCTGTGGATAACCCTGTGGATAACCTGTGGAAAACTCCGGGGGGGCCGACCCCTGTGGATAACCCGCCCTTTATCCACAGGTTATCCACAGGCCGGGGCCAGTTATCCACAGCAGTTATCCACAGCCCGTTTCTCGTCCTGGAGGGCGTTTTCCCCCGCTTATCCACATTTCCACAGGCCCTACTACTACGACTACGGATCTTTTAAAAGCTTTAAAAAGAGAGTCGTAATAGCCGTTAAAGGAGGCGTCGGGCAATGAACATAACGGTTCCCAAGAAACTCCTCTCGGACCAGCTTTCCCTCCTGGAGCGCATCGTCCCCTCTAGAAGCGCCAACCCCCTCTACACCTACCTGGGGCTTTACGCCGAGGAAGGGGCCTTGATCCTCTTCGGGACCAACGGGGAGGTGGACCTCGAGGTCCGCCTCCCCGCCGAGGCCCAAAGCCTTCCCCGGGTGCTCGTCCCCGCCCAGCCCTTCTTCCAGCTGGTGCGGAGCCTTCCCGGGGACCTCGTGGCCCTCGGCCTCGCCTCGGAGCCGGGCCAGGGGGGGCAGCTGGAGCTCTCCTCCGGGCGCTTCCGCACCCGGCTCAGCCTGGCCCCTGCCGAGGGCTACCCCGAGCTTCTGGTGCCCGAGGGGGAGGACAAGGGGGCCTTCCCCCTCCGGACGCGGATGCCCTCCGGGGAGCTCGTCAAGGCCTTGACCCACGTGCGCTACGCCGCAAGCAACGAGGAGTACCGGGCCATCTTCCGCGGGGTGCAGCTGGAGTTCTCCCCCCAGGGCTTCCGGGCGGTGGCCTCCGACGGGTACCGCCTCGCCCTCTACGACCTGCCCCTGCCCCAAGGGTTCCAGGCCAAGGCCGTGGTCCCCGCCCGGAGCGTGGACGAGATGGTGCGGGTCCTGAAGGGGGCGGACGGGGCCGAGGCCGACCTCGCCCTGGGCGAGGGGGTGTTGGCCCTGGCCCTCGAGGGCGGAAGCGGGGTCCGGATGGCCCTCCGCCTCATGGAAGGGGAGTTCCCCGACTACCAGAGGGTCATCCCCCAGGAGTTCGCCCTCAAGGTCCAGGTGGAGGGGGAGGCCCTCAGGGAGGCGGTGCGCCGGGTGAGCGTCCTCTCCGACCGGCAGAACCACCGGGTGGACCTCCTTTTGGAGGAGGGCCGGATCCTCCTCTCCGCCGAGGGGGACTACGGCAAGGGGCAGGAGGAGGTGCCCGCCCAGGTGGAGGGGCCGGGCATGGCCGTGGCCTACAACGCCCGCTACCTCCTCGAGGCCCTCGCCCCCGTGGGGGACCGGGCCCACCTGGGCATCTCCGGGCCCACGAGCCCGAGCCTCATCTGGGGGGACGGGGAGGGGTACCGGGCGGTGGTGGTGCCCCTCAGGGTCTAGGGGGTAGTATGGGGCGGGGGAGCGTGAAGCGCTTCCACAAGGGAGGTTGGGCATGACCACCATCGTCGGCGTCCGGGCACGCGAGGTTTTGGACTCCAGGGGCTTTCCCACGGTAGAGGCGGAGGTGGAGCTGGAAGGCGGGGCCAAGGGCCGGGCCATGGTGCCCTCCGGGGCCTCCACCGGAACCCACGAGGCCCTGGAGCTCAGGGACGGCGGCAAGCGCTACCTGGGCAAGGGGGTGCGCCGGGCGGTGGAGAACGTCAACGAGCGCATCGCCCCCGAGCTCATCGGCATGGACGCCCTGGACCAGGAAGGGGTGGACCGGGCCATGCTGGAGCTGGACGGCACCCCCAACAAGGCCAACCTGGGGGCGAACGCCATCCTCGCCGTCTCCCTGGCCGTGGCCCGGGCGGCGGCCGAGGCCCTGGGCCTGCCCCTTTACCGCTACCTGGGCGGGGTCCAGGGGGTCACCCTGCCCGTGCCCCTCATGAACGTCATCAACGGGGGGAAGCACGCCGACAACCGGGTGGACTTCCAGGAGTTCATGCTGGTGCCCGCGGGGGCGGGAAGCTTCGCCGAGGCCTTGAGGATCGGGGCCGAGGTCTTCCACACCCTCAAGGCCGTCCTCAAGGAGAAGGGCTACAGCACCAACGTGGGGGACGAGGGCGGCTTCGCCCCCGACCTCAGGAGCAACGAGGAGGCGGTGGAGCTTTTGCTCCTCGCCATTGAGCGGGCGGGGTACACCCCGGGCCAGGAGGTCTCCCTGGCCCTGGACCCGGCCACGAGCGAGCTTTACCGGGACGGGAAGTACCACCTGGAGGGGGAGGGCAAGGTCCTCTCCTCGGAGGAGATGGTGGCCTTCTGGGAGGCCTGGGTGGAGAAGTACCCCATCCGCTCCATTGAGGACGGCCTCGCCGAGGACGACTGGGAGGGGTGGCGGCTTCTCACCGAGCGCCTGGGGGGAAAGGTCCAGCTCGTGGGGGACGACCTCTTCGTCACCAACCCGGAAAGGCTCCGGGCGGGGATTGAGCGGGGGGTGGCCAACGCCATCCTGGTCAAGGTGAACCAGATCGGGACCCTCTCGGAGACCCTCGAGGCCATCCGCCTGGCCCAGCGCTCGGGGTACAGGGCGGTGATCAGCCACCGCTCCGGGGAGACGGAGGACAGCTTCATCGCCGACCTCGCCGTGGCGGTGAACGCCGGGCAGATCAAGACCGGTTCCCTTTCCCGCTCCGATCGGCTGGCCAAGTACAACCAGCTCCTGCGCATTGAGGAGGAGCTGGGCCGGGCCGCGAGGTTTTTGGGGTATGCCGCCTTTTAAGCGCACCAAGATCGTGGCCACCCTGGGGCCGGCCACGGACGACAAGGAGGTGATCCGTGCCCTGGCGGAGGCCGGGGCCGAGGTCTTCCGCCTGAACTTCAGCCACGGCGCCCCCGAGGACCACAGGCGCCGGGTGGGCTGGGTGCGGGAGGTGGCGGAGGAGCTCGGCCGGACCCTGGCCGTCCTCCAGGACCTCCAGGGCCCGAAGATCCGTGTGGGCCGTTTCCGGGAGGGCCAGGTCCTCCTCCGCCCGGGGCAGAGGTTCGTCCTCACCGCCGAGCCCGTGGAGGGGGACGAGCACCGCGTTTCCGTGAGCTACAAGGGGCTTCCCGAGGACGTTTCCCCAGGACAGACCCTCCTTTTGGACGACGGCCGCATCCGGCTCAAGGTCCTGGAGGTCCGGGGCCCGGAGATCCTCACGGAGGTGGAGGTGGGCGGGGTCCTCTCCAACAACAAGGGGATCAACATCCCCGGGGCGGACCTCTCCATCCCCGCCCTCTCGGAGAAGGACATCCAGGACCTGGCCCTGGGGGCGGAGCTCGGGGTGGACTGGGTGGCGGTCTCCTTCGTCCGCACGCGGGACGACCTCCTCCTCGCCCGGCACTACCTCTCCCGCTACGGCTCCAAGGCCAGGCTCATGGCCAAGATCGAGAAGCCCTCGGCCGTGGCCCGGTTTGAGGAGATCCTGGAGGAGGCGGACGGGATCATGGTGGCCCGGGGGGACCTCGGGGTGGAGATGCCCCTGGAGGAGGTGCCCATCGTCCAGAAGCGCCTCATCCTCCGGTGCATCGCCGCCGGGAAGCCGGTGATCACCGCCACCCAGATGCTGGAGTCCATGGTGCAGAACCCGAGCCCCACCCGGGCCGAGGCCTCGGACGTGGCCAACGCCATCTTTGACGGGACCGACGCGGTGATGCTCTCCGCGGAGACGGCGGCCGGGGCCTACCCGGTGGAGGCGGTGGCCATGATGGCGAGGATCGCCAAGGCGGTGGAGTCCTCCCCGGAGTTCTTGCAGAAGCTCAACGTCCTCCGCCCCGCCCCCACCCCCACCACCCAGGACGCCATCGCCCAGGCGGCGGACGACGTGGTGGAGGCGGTGGGGGCCCGGGCCATCGTGGTCTTCACGGCCACGGGCGGCTCGGCGCGGAGGATCGCCCGCACCCGGCCCCAGGTGCCCATCCTGGCCCTCACCCCGAACCCCGAGGTGCGGAACCAGCTGGCCTTGGTCTGGGGGGTCTACCCCCATCTCGCCCCCGACCCCCAGGACACCGACGACATGGTCCGCATCGCCCTCAGGGAGGTGAAGGCCCTGGGGCTCGCCCAGGTGGGGGACCGGGTGGTCATCGCCGCTGGGGTTCCCTTCGGGGTCCGGGGGACGACGAACCTCATCCGCGTGGAGCGGGTGGGGTAGCTACCGGGGCAGGGTGAGCCGGTAGCGGAAAGAGCGGGCCTCCATGGGGTCCAGGACCGCCTCGAGGCGGTACCCCTCCGGCAGGAGGACCGCGCCGGGGAAGTCCAGCCGGAAGCCCGGGGGAAAGGTTTCGGCGAGGAGCAGGCGGACGGGGTAGGGGTAAGGGTTTTCCAGGCGGGTCTCCACGCGGTAAGTGGCCTCCTTCTCGGTCTGGGAGAGGAGGGCCACCTCGCGGACGAGGCGCGCCCTGAGGTCCTGGCCCAGCCACGCCTCCGCCACCCCGCCCTCGGGCGTGGCGGGGAGGAGGGCCTGGCCCAGGAAGCGCCCTTCCTCCACCACTTCCAGGGGCCCTGGGGCCAGGGGGAAGGGGGCCAGGAAGCGGAGGCCCCGCTCCAAGGGGAGCCCTCCCTGGGTGCGGAAGGGGCCTTGGTAGCGGAGAAGCCTTTCCGGCTCCACCGCCTGCCGCAGGAAGGGAAGCTCGGTGGTGCCGGGGAAGAGGGTCCTTGGGGGAAGCTCGTAGCGGAAAAGGCCGAAGGGGCTTCCCGGGGCCTCCTCCAGGGCGCGGAGGGCGGCCTGGGGGAGGACCTTGGCCCGCACCTCCCCGGCGAAGAGGGTGAGCCTTTCCGCCCTCAGGGCCTCCCCTTCCAGCTTGAGGCGGGCCCAGGCGGTGAGGGTGGTTCCGTCCAGGGTGTAGAAGACCTCCCCGGAAAGCCCCGTGTAGAGGTAGCGGAGCGTCGCCTTCCCCTCCCCCCGGTAGCGGAAGAGCACGGCGCTTCCCTGGAAGACCCTTTCCGTCTCCTCCACCCCCAGAAGGCGCAGGGAGCCGGGGAGGATGTGGCCGAGCTTCTCCCCGGCCAGGTAGACCCAGGCCGCGGGGGGGAGGTCCACGGGCTCCTTGACCTCGGCGAAGCCGGGGTAGACCGCCACCTCCTGGGCCAGGGCGGAAAGGCCCAGGGCGAGGAGGGCGAGGCGTTTTCTCATACCCCCAGTCTACGGGCGATCGCGGCCACCTCCTCCCCGCTCAAAGGCCCCCCGTGGCCCAGGTAGACCCGCTTTACCCCAAGCTCCAGGATCTTGCGCACCGTCCTTCGCGCCAGGGCGTGGTCCTCGTTGATGAACCTCGGGGGAAGGCCCCTTCCCCTGAGGGCGTCCCCGGCCAGGAGGACGCCTTCCCGGAAAAGCCCCACCTGGCCCAGGGTGTGCCCCGGGAGGTGGACCACCCGGAAGCCGAAGACCTCCATCCCCTCCTCCGCGGGGGCGAGGGCCTCCTCCGGGATCGCCGGCCCCCAATTGGCGAGCGCCCTCCCCAAGAGGGGGAGGGGAAGGGGCGGGCGGGGCTTCCTTTTGGTGAGGTAGGCCCACTCCTGGGGGTGGGCGAGGACCGGTACCCGGAACCTTTCCCAAAGGGCCCGGGCCCCCCCGGCGTGGTCCAGGTGGTGGTGGGTGAGGAAGAGGAGCCTGGGGGGCTCTTGGAGGAGGGAGAGGAGCCTTCTTGCCTCCCAGGGAAGCCCGGCGTCCACCAGGAAGTACCCCCCTTCCACGGGGACGCGGTAGAGGTTGGCGGCGAAGCGCAGAACCTCAGGCCCGTTCATGCACCAAGGCCACCCCCATCGCCGCCAGGGCCTTCCGGATCCCCTCGGCGTCAATGCCCGCCTGGCGGTGGAGGCTCGGGATCGCCCCGTGCTCAAAGAAGCGGTCGGGAAGGCCGAGGATCTGGACCTCGGGCTTCAGGCCCATCTCGTTCAGGGCCTCGAGGACCGCGCTCCCAAACCCACCCATCCTCTGGTGGTCCTCCACGGTGAGGAGCTTGTAGCGGGAGAGCTCCCTCAGCATCTCCCGGTCCAGAGGCTTGAGGAAGCGGGCGTTCACCACCCCCACCCTGGGGTCGTCCCCGGCGGCCTCGAGGGCGTACCTCAGGGTCTTGCCGAAGGCCAGGATGTAGGCCTCCGTGCCCTCCTTCAGCACCTCCCACTTGCCCCAGGCGATCTCCGGCCAGACGCCCTCGGGGGCCCGCTCCACGTTGTCCCGGGGGTAGCGGATGGCCACGGGGCCCCCCACCTCCAGGGCCTTTTTCAGCATGGCCCGAAGCTCCAGGGCGTCCTTGGGGGCGGCGATCTGGAGGTTGGGGACGGTGCGCAGATAGGCGATGTCAAAGACCCCGTGGTGGGTGGCCCCGTCGGCCCCCACGATCCCCGCCCGGTCAATGGCGAAGACCACGGGGAGGTTCTCAATGGCCACGTCGTGGATCACCTGGTCGTAGGCCCTCTGGAGGAAGGTGGAGTAGATGGCCACGATGGGCTTCATCCCCCGTAGCGCAAGCCCCGCCGCCGTGGTCACCGCCACGTCCTCGCAGATCCCCACGTCCAGGTAGCGCTCCGGGTGCTCCAGGGAGTAGCGCACCAGGCCCGACCCCTCCCGCATGGCGGGGGTGATCACGAAAAGCCTGGGCTCCAGGTGGGCGAGCTCGGTGACGGCGTCCCCAAAGGCCTGGCTCCAGGTGTACCCCTTGGACACCTTCTCCGGCTTCTTGGGGTCAAAGCCCGGGGGGCCGTGCCAGTAGATGGGGTCGGCCTCGGCCACCTTGTACCCCTTGCCCTTCTTCGTGACCACGTGGAGGAGGGTGGGGCCGTCCAGGGCCTTGAGGTGCTCCAGGATGTGGACGAGCCCCTTGAGGTCGTGGCCGTCCACCGGGCCCACGTAGCGGATCCCCCAGGCGTAGAAGGGGTTTTCCTGGTGCAAAAGGAGCTTCGCCGCCTCCTTGGCCCGGTCCACGAGGCCGAAGAGCTGGGGGGAGATGCGTTCCAGGATGTTCTTCCCCAGCTTCTCCGCGTCCTGGACCCACTTCCTGATCTGAAGCTCCTTGAAGTACTTGTTGAGGGCCCCCACGTTCTCGGAGATGCTCATCTCGTTGTCGTTGAGGACGATGAGCATCCTCTTCTGGAGCTCCCCGATCTTGTTGAGGGCGGCGAGGGCCATCCCCCCCGTCAAGGCCCCGTCCCCGATCACCGCCACCACGTGGTAGTCCTCCCCCATGAGGTCCCGGGCGAGGACCATCCCCAAGGCGTTGGCGAGGGAGGTGGAGGCGTGGCCCGCGGTGATGGCGTCGTGGGGGGACTCGGAAACCTTGGTGAACCCGGAGATCCCCCCTTCCTTCCGCAGGGTGTGGAACCGGTCCTTGCGCCCCGTGACGAGCTTGTGGGCGTAGGCCTGGTGCCCCACGTCAAAGAGGATCCGGTCCCTGGGGGAGTCAAAGACCCGGTGCAGGGCGAGGACGAGTTCCACCGCCCCCAGGGAGCTTGCCAAGTGCCCGCCGTTTTGCGCCGTGACCCGGATGATCTCGCTCCGGATCTCCTCGGCCAGGAGGAGAAGCTCCTCCAGGCTCAGGCGCTTCAGGTCCTCGGGGCTGTTCACCTTGTCCAAGATCATGGCGCACCTCACCGGAAGTTGCGGTCCGTAAGAAGCCTCCCCTCCCGGGTCCGGACCTCCCCCACCTTGGGGGCGAACCAGACCTCGTAGAGGGCCTCGCCCTTTTCGTCCCGGTAGCGTTGCCGGATGCGGAAGACGCGGAACACCCCTGCGGGCACCCGCACCTCCTTCTCCTCCAGGACCTCAAAGGTGTAGGCGAGCCGCCCCGAGGCCAAAGGCTTCTCCCCCTGGGGGGTGAGGAGGGTGGCCCTGACCTCGCTTTCCCCGCTCCAGCGGTAGCCCACGGCGAGGAGCCCCTCCGAGGGGTACTCGGGGATGGGCGGGGCGAAGACCACCCGGGCCGAGGGGTCCTCAAAGCCGAAAAGGCGCACGCCGAAGGGCCCCACCCCTCGGTAGTAGACCCGGTTCTCCCCCCGGCCGAAGCTCCGGAACCTCAAGACCTCCTCCCCCTGGAACACGGCGGGGCCCTCCACCCGGACCCGGTAGGGGGGGTTGGAGAGGGGCTCGCCTTCCGGGAGGTAGCTCCACTCTAGCCCGGTGGCCGCGGGGTAAAACGCCTCCGCCCGAAGCTCGGGCCGAACCTCCGGGGCCTGGGTGACCTGGGGGGCGCAGGCGGCGACGAGAAGGGCGAGGGCCATAAGGTACCGCTTCATCCTAGGGAAGTTTACTCCCTGGGTCTTGGGTCTGGGCCACGGTCTACGCCTGTCCGAGCTCCCGCTTCAGACGAAGGAGGTCTTCCTCCACCTCCTTTTCGGCGGAGAGGGCCTGGAACTCCTTCTCCAGGTCGGCCTGGTCCAGGGCCTCGAGGGCCTGGTGCCGGTCCTCCATGGCCAGGATCCTCGCCTCCATCTCCTCAAAGGCCTCCAGGGCCGGGTGCTGGTCCAGGCGCGACTCCATCCGCCGTACCGTTTCGGCGGCCTCCACTCCCTTCTTCCGGGCGAGGAGGAGTTTTTTGCGGGCCTCGGCCTCGTCGATTTTGGCCTCGAGGGCCTTGAGCTGGGTCATGAGGCGTTCGGTGAGGGCCTTGTGCTCGGAAAGCTGCGCTTTGAAGCCCTCCGCCAGGTCCAAGGCCCGCTTCTTCCGCCTTAGCGCCTCCCGGGCGAGGTCCTCGCGGCCCGCCTTCAGGGCCTCCCTGGCCTTCTCCTCCCAGAGGGCCGCTTCCCGCTCGTGGCTCTCCACTTCCCGCTCCAGGCGCTTTTGCTCCGCAAGGGCCTCCGCCACCTGCTCCCGGGCCTCCCGGAGGGCCTGCTTCATGTCCAAAAGGGCCTGCTCAATGATCTTCTCCGGGTCTTCCGCTCGGCGCAAAAGGTCGTTGAGGTTGGCGCGGACGAGCCGGCTTAGCCGATCCCAAAGGGTCATGGGAACCTCCTTCGCCCCGAAGTATACCCCTTGGGAGACCCGGGGGATGTGGGCTTGCCTTGCAAAGGTCAGGAGGACGGGTGTATATCTCTCTCCTGATGGGCAAGCGAGGCTTCCTTCGCAGGGAGGCAAGCCCCAAGGAGGTCCTGGAACACTGCCTGCGCCTGGCCCGGGAGG